>DSLMC04103__coassemble_211_pt1 | contig 156717 bp, 135 predicted proteins | sample DSLMC04103__metabat2_low_PE_013 | metagenome-assembled genome bin DSLMC04103 | reverse complement strand
TATCATACAGGTTTGCTCCAGATTTGTACAGGTACGAGATATCTACCGTTTACGACCTTAATAGTAGTATTTCCTTCAAATGTCAGTCCTTTTGAAAGAGTATCAGTGATAGTATATTTTAAAGTTGTATCATCATAGGACTGGTCATATGTAGGAACTGCTGGTCCTGTGACTGTATAGTAAATGATCTGTCCTAATTCTGCGGAAGTAACGTCAGCGTCCTTCTCAATTGGTGGAATTTTTTCGTTCTTTGGCTCTACATTAATATCATAAACCCATCCTGTGGCCGGCTTATTCGAATCATTATAGTTATTAGCAGATGGAATTGCTACAAAGAAAGGTTTACTTGCCACATAATTTGTCGGTGTTGTAGTTTCAACAATCAAATAATATCCAAAGGATAAATCTGAAACTGTAACCACACCATTTTCATTTGTTTCATTAGATTCTGTTCCGACAATTTTATTATCATTAATCAATTTTATTGCTTGGTCAACTTTCCAGCTGACTTCCTCCATTTTCTCTGTAGCTGACATAAGCCTTCTTGTTCGAGTGGAATCCCGGTTTTCCTGAACTGGTTATGTTCTGCAGATTAGTGTCAGTATTTTCATCACCTACTACATCGCCATAACCCGTTCCATTTGGATTGTCCGCTTTATTCTGTGCATATTCTGTATATGCCTGTTCACTCGGAACAATATCGAACTTAATTCGATATGTAACTCCGTCTTCAAGTTCTTTACCATTCAATAAGTTAACCTGTACAGTCTTTTTTGTCTCATTGAGTGAATATGTATATTCGTTTTCATCTAATTCTGTTTCCACTCCATTTTCTACTTTGTATACTCTTAAATTTGGATTAGACGCAAATTCTGCATAGTCACTCAAAGTATCATGAATAGATACATTTTTATAAGACGGTTTTGTAATGTCATCAGCAATTTCTTTAAAACTAGCTTGCAGTTCAGTCCAATTTCCACCTGCTAATTCTGTTGCTGCAATATCTTTCGCAAAATCATCACATTTATTCAAAGAGGTTCCTGTGGCATCTACAACATATTTTATCGTTGTTGGCGCAGATAAATTCGGTGACTCATCATTCCACTCATTTACAGCTGCATTATAGTTATTGTCATAACGGTCATTACTTCCGGTTCCAACAGTAACACCTGAACTATCCCCGTATCTGAATGTCGGGTCGACATCGGTAAGGAAAATTACATATTTTTTACTGTTATCTCTAGCCTGAGCAAGTACTTCTTCCCCCTTACGGACACCTGCCTGCCAGTTAGTTCCACCATTGACATTACTCAGAGAAAAGTCAAAATTATCAAGACTCATCCATCCACTTCCATATTGCCAAGCATCGCCATTATTACTCGATTGCTCAGAACCATCACTCCATCCTGTACTATTTGGACCACTAAAAGTAACTGCTGCCATCTGGATATCTGCTTCAATCTCTGAATTTTTTAATTGATTTTTTAAAATCGTAATAGCATTATTCACATTATTTCGGCGTGTACTGTTCATGCTATTGGATTTGTCCACAATTAACAAAATATCTATTGGCGTGGCATCCCCCTGCTTTCCAGTCACATCTAAAGATAATGTATAAGAATCTACTCCTATTCTTTCAATTGTCTTGTTATGTTCCGGTTCTCCCAACGGTTCTACTGTCGGGTCTGGTTTATCCGGTTCTGGCTCAGTGGTACTACCGGTTTTTTCGTAGATAATGAAAATTTGAGGAGATTCAGATTTATTCCATTCTTCATAATTATTATCGGTATTACTTTTTTCTACTGGCAAATACTCAATTGTCCAACGAACTCCATCGAACCCTAAAAAATGTTCGGCTTTAACATATGAAACTTCTACGTTATCTTGACTTTCTACAGAAGAGCCTATTAGTATTTTTTTATATGTATATCCCTTTATATTTATGGCATATTGAGACAATTCTACTTTCTCTTTATCTTCCCACGTTATTTTTTTCGGCAAATCCTCTTGTGCTATATTGATTGGAATGTAATTACCATCTTTTAATTCATAATAATTTATTTCTAATCCTTTTTTATAAGTATCCAAATACCCTTCGTACACCCACGTAACCGTAAACGCCGAAAAACTCTCCGTCACAAACTCTGCCGTTTGCACTTCTTTCTTTTCTGAAGTATCAACTTTCTTTAACTGGTCATTTTCAGACATATCCACAACGTCTTTTACCTGACCGTTTTCGTCTTCTTCCAGATGCATTACCGTTACATTTGTATTACTGAGAGCTTCCTCATCTTTCATTTCTACCGGGCAGTTTCCTTTGTATATTCCATAGAAACTTTAACCTCACCATTTGGTTCGATTTCATTTCCATCCGCATCTATAAATGTAATGTCATATGCCAAAAAACCGGCAATTGCATATTCTTCTTTTTCAGATTTAGCTTCCAACTCTTTGACAACTTCTTTATATTGTTCCGCTGTTTCTTTATCATCCTTTAAAATGGGGACTACTTGTAAGGAAGCACCTTCTGGAATCGCATTTTCTGCATTAGCGCTGACAATAATTTTTACATCATCATTTTCATAGGTAAGCTCTGTCGGCGCTTCTGTTTTTTCCGCGTCGTCTTTATTTTCGTCCTTCGCTTCCTCTGTGTTTTTCTTGTCAGAGTCTTCGGAAGTTTTATTGCCATCTTCTCCCGCTGCGTCCGTATCGTCTTTTTCGGTTGTCTCCGCAGCGGTCGTCGCTTCACTGGTTTTGTCGGATTCTTCCTTGGCCTCCGCGGTTACTTCATCGGCCTTGTCGGAGTCTTTTTTCTCTTCCGTTGTCACCTCGTCGGCTTTCCCGGAGTCCTCTTTTTCCTCTGTTGTTGCCTTGGTCGTGTCCTCTTTCTCTTCCGTCGTCTTCGTTTCCGGCGCTCCACTCCCGCTGCTGTCCTCTTTGTCTGTTTTCTTCTCGTCGGATGAGCCGGAATCTGTCCGTCCGGACGTATCGTCAGCGTCCCCTGCCTTTATCTCTTTTTTCTCTGCCTCAGAGCCGGCCTCTTTCACTGCGCCGGCCTGTTTTGTCTGCTTTTCCACGGTCGTGGTCGCTTCCGCCGGCGTGTCCGCCAGGATGGACACGCTGTTTCAGATGACCAGCACCATGCACAGCAGGAACGCGATCATTTTTTTCCTCATTTTACTTTTCATGGCTGCCTCCTCCTGTTCCTTTCTCATTTTGACTTACAGCTTCATCTATTAATTTCAATAGCTCCAGGGCACTTCGGAAGTATTGCTCTTTCTTCCCCTCGGCCCAGAGAATACTGCCCTGCCAGGTGCCGTGCTGTTTGTCCAGCACCTTGATGAGGAAGGTCTGCTCCTGTTTATATCCTCTCGCCCGCACTTCCCAAAACCCCTTTCTGTCGCAAAAGTGTAATAGTTTTCAAAATTCTTACGAACAGTCTAACCCCCCATTACAGAAAGCATTACACTTTCCCGTTTTTTGAGATTTTTTTATAAATTTTTTGTGAACTAGTTTATATTTATAAATTTTTGTGTTTTTATAGGGTTCTTCTGGAAGAACTGGAGTTGTTCTGGATAATTTTTGGAATAAAAAATAGATATCTCACACAGATATGGATAAAAGAGAGGGGTATGTAATGCTATTTATTGTAAGAAAAAACGCCCTGAGAACATTTCTTTTTCTGTACTGCTCTCAGGACGCTTTAGATCATAAAATCATCTTTTTCATACTGTTGCTAATTTCTTATCTTCAATTTTATTTAAGATCAGCTTGACCGTCTTTTCATCCAGTTCCTTTCCTTCCATGGATAAAATCTCTTCCATAATCTTCCTCCTTTCTTCTTGGCGGCCTTCCCAACGACCTTCCTCTCTTCCACCATTATAGATTCTCTCTGAATATTCACACATTTCATTGATTCCCCCTTCTTCCTTTTTCAGGTAGCGTACCCGCCGGGACAGGACCCCCTGACTCATGTCCTCCGGGTCACAGGTTTTAAAGTATCGCATCAAAGCGGCTTTCTCTGTGCCGTCATCGATGGCTGCATTAATATACAGGATATGTAATCCATCGTCGTATTCTTCTTTTTGTCCATCTAAATGTTTCCTCACCGGATCTTCCGTATGTTCGGTCTTCCACAGGTTTGTCTCACTGATATAAATCACATATACCTCCGGCATCTGGTCGTAATCTTTTCCTTTTTCGAGGTGTTCACTGTCCACCATCGCCCCGTACAGACGGGTACGCCGGGCATGGTCGATGTCTTTCTTCCGCTGAATCTCCAGATTGTAAATGCGTCCCCGGCTGTCTTCCGCCAGGATATCCAGGATCGAATCTTTGGAGACCAGCCGGGATACCCGGTACTGCGTCCGCACTTCCACAATTTCGATCGTCGGATCATCCATCAGGATACGGATGACATGCTGACAGGCAGCGATATCTTTGAGCGCCACCATCATAAAAGTATCATTCAGTAGGGTCAGATTTTCCATGCCCTGCAGTAAGAATTCCCGGTGTGTGATCCTGCTGCCGCTTTCTCTTCTGTAAGTATCGGAAGATTCCGTTCTGCTCATGTTTTGCCTCCTTCATTATGCAGTATCAAAGTCTGATATTGGAAAATTCTGGTTACTTACATTTTCATTATATAGAAGAAATCGACAAATTACAACCTGTTTTTGTAAATATATTTATATTTTTACATTTTTTATTTTTCCTTTTCCATTTTAAACGACATATTTTTGTCTTATTTTCTAATTCTACCACGAAAATCACTTGTTTTCTCAACTTCCCGACAGAAGGTATCATTTCCCTGATAAAGTGCCTATTTTCATACAAGTAAAAAAAACGCCCTGAGAACAGTTCTTTTCCTGTACTGCTCTCAGGACGCTTTGGATTATAAAATCATATTTTTCATACTGTTACTAATTTCTTATCTTCGATTTTATTTAAAATCAGTTTGACCGTCTTTTCATCTAGTTCCTTTCCTTTCATGGATAAAATCTTTTCTATAATCTCCTGTTGTTTTTCCTGAGTTCCTTCCCAATGTCCTTCAAGACGCCCGATTTTTATACCCTCTTCTTTCCCACCATTATAGATTCTCTCTGAATATTCACACATTTCATTGATTCCCCCTTCTTCCTTTTTCAGGTAGCGTACCCGCCGGGACAGGACCCCCTGACTCATGTCCTCCGGGTCACAGGTTTTAAAGTATCGCATCAAAGCGGCTTTCTCTGTGCCGTCATCGATGGCTGCATTAATATACAGGATATGTAATCCATCGTCGTATTCTTCTTTTTGTCCATCTAAATGTTTCCTCACCGGATCTTCCGTATGTTCGGTCTTCCACAGGTTTGTTTCGCTGATGTAGATCACATATACTTCCGGCATCTGGTCGTAATCTTTCCCTTTTTCGAGGTGTTCACTGTCCACCATCGCCCCGTACAGGCGGGTGCGCCGGGCATGGTCGATGTCTTTTTTTCGCTGGATTTCCAGATTATAGATACGTCCCCGGCTGTCTTCCGCCAGGATATCCAGGATCGAATCTTTGGAGACCAGCCGGGATACCCGGTACTGCGTCCGCACTTCCACAATTTCGATCGTCGGATCATCCATCAGGATACGGATGACATGCTGACAGGCAGCGATATCTTTGAGCGCCACCATCATAAAAGTATCATTCAGTAGGGTCAGATTTTCCATGCCCTGCAGTAAGAATTCCCGGTGTGTGATCCTGCTGCCGCTTTCTCTTCTGTAAGTATCGGAAGATTCCGTTCTGCTCATGTTTTGCCTCCTTCATTATGCAGTATCAAAGTCTGATATTGGAAAATTCTGGTTACTTACATTTTCATTATATAGAAGAAATCGACAAATTACAACCTGTTTTTGTAAATATATTTATATTTTTACATTTTTTATTTTTCCTTTTCCATTTTAAACGACATATTTTTGTCTTATTTTCTAATTCTACCACGAAAATCACTTGTTTTCTCAACTTCCCGACAGAAGGTATCATTTCCCTGATAAAGTGTTCACTTTCTATACAAACACAAAAACTACCGCTTTTTCAAATCTATGACAAGAGGTCTGTTTCTCCTGACAAAAAGAAACGACCGCTCCGACATTTTCTGCCGGGCGGCCGTTTCTTTTATTCGTTCTCCAGATAGTTCATGTACCGAGACTTCGTATCCATGTATCTGGATTGGCTGATTGGAAGCTTCATCCCATTTTCGAGGACAATCTCATACTTTTCCAGCTGTGATATATGCATCAGATTCACCGCGTAGCTCTTGTGGCACTGCAGAAAATATACGCCGTGCTCGTATTTGAGAAAATCTGATATCTTGAGGTTGATGGTCTTGACCAGGCCTTCCTCTCCGTATATATTCAGCTTGCGCTTGTCACTCTCCACATAATATATCTTCGTATACGGTATGGTGTATATTCCCTGCTTATTGATAATTGTAAAATTCTTCTCTTTGGATAGGCTGAGCTCGTGGAGTGCCTTCTCCAGTGCTTTTTTTACATGTCCAATATTCAGAGGCCTTGACAATATATATGTCGGAGTGGAATGAAATACTTCAAAAACAGAGTCATTGAGTTCAGTGATATAGATAATCTTCACGTCCGGATGCAGATCCTGCAGTCTTCTGGAGTACTCGATGATCTCCATGGGATCCCTCTCCAGGGACAAAAACAGAATCTTGTACAAACCTCCGCTTCTGATATCTTCTTTCAAACTGCTTCCTTGCTCCCAAACCTTCACCTGCATGTGGGGGCAGTTCTCGTTAATAACTTCTGTCAGTTGATACGCTATCTCCTTGTCATATTCCAAAATACCAATGTTCATAACGCATCCCTCCCACTATTCTTAACCTCCATCTTAGTATTAAAAGATCATATTCAAAATATTAAATCTTTCAGTCAGGGAAGTACTTTATTCAATTAAATTATACCATAGCCGATATTTATTTTCATTTTTAGTTATTGCACTTTAGGCTTTATTTTTGACACCCATTTTACAAAAAGCGGACACCCTGCACACTGTGTCCGCTTTCGATTCTTTTCCGCTTTTCCATGTTTTTACATTCTCTGATCTGTCGGTTTTATGCCGCTATGCCTGTCCTCTGCGGTTGGAGCGCCGCCAGATTTTCCGCTTTTCCGATTCTTTGATGAGACCGTCGCGAAAGTCCGGGTGGGCGATGGAGATCAGGCCTTCCGCCCGCTCCCAGGTGGAGAGTCCCTCCATGTTGATGACGCCGAATTCTGTCGCCAGGAAATATACCTGGCTGCGCGGCGAGGTGATGATATCGCCGTTAAACTGCGGCAGCACCCGGGAATGAAGTTGCCCGTTTTTGTCTTTGTAGGTGGAGCTCATGCAGATAAATGCCTTGCCGCCTTTGGCGGAGGAGGCGCCGATGAGGAAGTCCAGTTGTCCGCCGGTTCCGCTGATCTGCCGGGAGCCGAAGCTCTCTGACGAGACCTGTCCGTAAATGTCCACCGCCACGCAGCTGTTGATGGAGACCATGTTGTCGATCTGTGCGATGACGTCCGGACGATTCACATACTCCAGCGGATAGGCGGCGACGCCGTGGTTATCATCCAGCCACTCGTAGAGCTCCGGGCAGCCGATGGCGACGCCAAAGACTCCCTTTCCCTTGTCGATGGTCTTTCGCTTGTTTGTGAGCTTGCCCGCCCGGTGCAGATGCAGAAAGGCGTCGGTACAGAGCTCCGTGTGCATTCCCAGATCTTTCAGATCGGATTCCGCAAGAATCTCTCCCACAGCGTTCGGCATGCTGCCCACACCCAGCTGCAGTGTTGCTCCGTCGCAGATGTACGGCAGCAGATTGGCGGCGATCTGCCGGTCTACCGATTTCGGTTCGTACCGTGGACTTTCCGGGAATGGCTCGTGTTTTCCTTCCACGATATAGTCCACCTCGGAGATGTGGATACATTCGTCGTATCCGCCGTGGATTTTCGGCATGTATTCGTTGACCTCCACGATCACGATATCCGCGTTCTGCACGATGGGCGCCGCCACGCCGGTGTTTACCGAATAATTAAAATATCCGTGCCGGTCCATGGGCGACACGCTGACCATCGCCACATTGACATTGAGGAAATATTTGTAGTACGCCGCATTGTTGTGAAATACCATGGGGATGAAGTAGCAGAGCCCCCGGTCGCAGAGTCTGCGCTCGTAGGCAGAACAATGCCAGGTGTGATAGATGAAATGTTCCTGGCTCTCGTCACATTCCGCCACCTCAATGGGGCCGGATATCAGATTTCCCCTTATCTTCACGTCGTAAAGTTCATCTCTTCTCTTTGCCAGCGCCCGGTCCAGAAGCACCGGCTTGCCGAGGGAGCTGGTGTAGTCCACCCAGTCTCCGCTTTTCACCACCTGCACCGCTCCTTCCGGTGTCCTGAGCTTTTCCATATATTCTTTCCTGAAATCCCTCATAATCATCCCCCCTGGAGACTGTATTTTCGTCCTAGCATAATTATTGCAGTATCATTATCCCGGTATGATTCTTCCGGCATCATTACCCAGCGACATTATTCCAGCGCAACGGTATCCATGGTTTCCCGCAGGATCTTTTCCGTGTCCGCCCCTACAATATCCAGATTCTCCGCTTTGATGCAGATAGTCTGCGGTATGCCGTAGAAGGTGCCGGCCAGCGCCTTCACATAATCAAAGCCAAAATTATAATCTCCCACCGACCCGCCGGCGGTCATAACATAGATTAGCCTGGATGCCTTGCAGAGACCTTTCGGTATCCCTTCCGGTGTATAATAAAAGGTAACGCCGGTCACAGTAACCTGCTCCAGATACGTTCGAAGCACCGCCGGAAAGAGCAGATCCCAGTACGGCGCCGCAATGATAATCTCATCAGCTTCCGCGAACTGTCTGGCATAACGAAACAGTTCCGCTGAGAAATCACCGGCGGCTATGCATCCGTTTCTCTCTTCCAGTCTTTCGTTATCCAGCGGCAAAAGCTGTGTTTCCTCATACAGCTTCACTTCTTCCACCCGTATCTTTTCACTTCCTGCCCTCGGCTGTCTTCCTTTTCCCTCTTCCTGACTTTCTTTTTCACCAGCCAACTTTAACTGTTCCAGAACATATCGGGCCAGACGGTGTGTTCTCGATTCTGGTCTGGCGCAGGCGTTAATCAATAATACTTTCTTTATGGTTCCTCCCTCCTTTTCTCCAAAAAGAAAGCGGCGCATGATACTCTGTCATGCGCCGCCCGGTCTGATTCCCTGTCCACATACATCCCTGAGGATAAAAGTCTGTGATTATTTCTTTAACTTTTTGGCTGCGATGAAGGTGGCAACTACGGTGCGGACGATGGCTTCCAGATCCGCCTCGTTCACCTCTTCCTGCTCTTCCGGAACGCTCAGCGCTGCCGTCACGATGGACATGCTGTACACTTCCTCTGCCGTACATCCACGGCTCAGGTCGTTGATCGGCGCGTTCAGTCCCTGAAGCACAGGTCCCACCGCCGTATATCCGCCCAGACGGGAAGCGATCTTGTAACCGATATTGCCCGCATTGATATCCGGGAAAATAAAGGTGTTCGCCTGTCCGGCTACCGGTGAACCCGGGCACTTGATGCTGGCCACATCCGGTGATACGGAAGCGTCAAACTGAATCTCTCCCTCGACTGCCAAGTCAGGAGCTGCCTCTTTAATCTTCTTGGTCGCGTTAGCTACCTTTGTCACAGAAGGACCCTTGCCGGAGCCCAGAGTGGAGTAGGACAGCATGGCAACCTTCGGGTCAATACCGAAGACCCTGGCGGTCTTTGCAGATTCGATCGCGATCTCAACCAGATCATCTTCAGAAGGATCAATGTTGATCGCGCAGTCTCCCATGGCGATCTTCTCATCGCCGCGGACAAGAATAAAGCAGGAGCTTACGATCTTGTTGCCTGGTTTCGTCTTAATAAGCTGCAGAGCCGGACGGACAGTATCTGCTGTAGAGTAGGTGGCGCCGCCCAGCAGGCAGTCTGCCTTACCCATCTTTACGAGCATCGTTCCAAAGTAGTTGCTCTGGGACAATGCTTTCCGGCACTGTTCCTCTGTCATCTTGCCTTTACGGAGCTTCACCATCTCTGCGACCATGGCATCCATCTCCGGATAGCCTGCCGGGTCGATAATGGAACATTTGTCAATGTTATAATTACCGGCCTTGGCCGCTGCCTTCACCTCTTCCTCTGTTCCGAGGAGGATGACACCCAGGATACCCTCTGCCGTCAGCTTATCTGCGGCGTCGAGGATTCTGTTATCGGTTCCCTCTGTAAAAACAATCGTGCGAGGATTCTTTTTCAATGTTTCAATCATTTTGGTTAACATTTTCTGAACCTCCAAAGTATGTTGCATCCCTTTTTTTCATTTACTGTAAATGAACTGTAAATCAACCCAGTGTAATTTATCCTTCTTTTATTGTAAACTTCCCGTCCCTTTTTTTCAACAAAGGCTTCCGATAAATTTTTGCCGGAAATACATAAGAAAATGTTTTACAGGCCTGTGGATTTGTGCAAAACGCCCCGAATGACAGCAACATTTTCCCCTACCGTGCAAAGAGGTATCCGCTACTCGCCCGCTGCCGCGTCTCCGACCGCTGTTTCACTGCCGCCGGTTCCCTCACTGCCATCCGTCTCGCCGGATGCCGTCTCATCCGCTGCCGTCGTCTCTTCCACCGGCGCCGCCGACTTCGTGCCGACCCGGACGACGCGGTCTTTCTTCCGATAGACGCAGTAAGCCTCTTTTGTGGTGGAGATCTTCTTTCCGTCTCCGTCATAAATGTTCCGGTAAGTCTGCACCACATAGCCGTCGTGGCCGGAGGAAACGACCGTGCTGGTGCCTTCCGCCATATCCGGGTCATCCTGATAGACCGTTCCGCAGGAATTGACCTGGAGGGTCTCCGCCGTCATCTCCACATGGGTGTCGTCCATCTTCGCCCCGTAGATCGTGCAGGTCACCTGTCCGCCGGAATAATCGGCGACGATCTTGATCGGATAGTCTGTATTATTTTTGAACTGATAGTCCGGTCCACCCCAGGATACCGTGGCGTCCATGCCGATGCCGATGTAGGAAGACACATAAGAATGGTTGTGGTGTTCCACGATCTTAAGGTTCGACAGAAGCGTCGCCTTGTAGAGGGTGGAGGATACCTGACAGATACCGCCGCCCACTTCCTGTACGGATTCCCCGTTGGAGTAGGCCGGAGCCGCCTGATAGCCTCTGTCCGTCGTTCTCTCGCCCAGCGCGTCATTATAAGAAAATGTCTCGCCCGGCAGAAGGATGATGCCGTTCAGCGTCTCCGCCGCCAGATTCACATTGGAGATCCGGGCGCTGGAGCCGCCCACGCTTGTGGTGCAGCTTCCGAGCTTATCTTTAAACAAATGTTTTTTCAGCTTTTTCGTCGTGATCTTCGGCTTCTTCACCGTCAGCGGAATGCTGACGTCCGTTCCCTCCTCGGCAGCGTCAAAGGTGGTCTTCGCGCTGTTCACATCAAAACTGATGCCCGTCACCGACTTTACGATCTTATAATCATTCTTCGGATCCAGGGTGGCGTTGGATTTCTTCGCGTGGATCTTGTCATAGATGGCCTGCATATCCGTCGCCGCCACCTGCCCGGTGAGCATCGGACTCTCGATCACTGTCGCAAAGTCATCCTCCGACACCGCTTTCCGGATATCCGCCGTCAGACTCTCTTTATCCACGGAGACGCCGGTCTTGCCTTTATGGATCAGCAGGGTGTCGCCCGTCACCTCATAGGTCGTCTGCGCCGTCGTGTTGATCGCAGACAACCCGGTGGCGTCGATGGCTGCGGACAGTTTTTCCTCGTCGCCCACAGTCGGATTCTCTGTGATACTCTCTCCAAAGAGCTTCGCCTTCAGCAGGTCCGCTCCTCTGGAAAGAAAGCTGCCATGTCCGTATGCCATCGCTTTCTTCGCCGCTGCCTCCGCATCCAGGGAGAGAGACGGATACATTTCCACCTGATACTCCTCTCCGTTGGCGCTCACCGTCAGGACGGCGTCCGCATATCCTTCCTCAAAATCTTTCCGGATCCGTTCCGCGGCCTGCTCTGCCGTCAGCCCGCCGACCTCGGCGCCATTGACCTGCACCCTGTCCACGATCGTATTTTTATCCACCATCGTACAGGCCAGCAGATAGCCGGCGCAGAGTACCGCCAGCACGCAGAGCCCGAACAGACTCCGTTTTCTTCTCAGTCTCTGTTTTCTTTTTCTTCTTTCCTGTCTTCTGCCCATAATTCATCATACCTTCTTTAATTTTTCATAACAAAAAGTTCTGCCTCCATGCAAAGAACACACCCATGGTCAGCAGAACTTCTCTGCGTCTGCTTTTGGATTATTGTAGTATATTTCCCCGAAAAAGAAAAGCGCAACATTACAAAATATGACGAATTATGTTTTTTTATTTTTACACTAAAACAGAGTGTCTGACTGGCGGCAATGGATTTTATCTCATTGCATATCCCGCCAGTCAGCACTCTGTCAGACTTCTGTTTTCTCTTCCGGCAAAAGATTCCGCATACCATTTAAACTGATACACAAAGTCGATGTGTTGTGGAGAAGCGCCGATACTGTCGGCGGCAATATTCCCGCAATCCCCAGAACAATGAGCCCGGCGTTAAAACCCATGATGGCCCTGTAATTATTCTGGATTCTCCGCATCAGATAATTACTGATAAGCTTCAGGGTGACAATTTCCTCAAGATTATCTTCTCCGATGGTGATATCGGCGATCTCTCTGGCAATCTCCGCTCCGTCGCTGATGGCAATTCCCACGTCAGCGGCCGAGAGTGCCGGCGAATCATTGATACCGTCGCCAATCATAATGACTTTACGCCCCGCCTTTTTCTCTTTCTCAATAAACCCTGCCTTATCTTCCGGCAGCACTTCGGAGTAATACTCGTCCACGCCCACCCGGGCGGCGATGGATCTGGCGGTTCTCTCACTGTCTCCGGTCATCATGACTACCTTTTCAATTCCAACTTCTTTTAATTGTTTTATAACGTCTGCCGCTTCCCCGCGTAGCGGGTCTTCAATGCAGATAACCGCGGCCAGTTTTCCTTCCATGGCCATATATAAATGCGAGTACTCGTCCGGAAGCTGCCGGAAAGTCTCTTCCATCCCCTCCGGTATGGTGCAGTTTTCATCTTCAAATACAAAATGATAACTGCCAATGACCACTTTCTTATCATCAATCTTGGAAGAAATACCATGGGCGATGATATATTCCACCTTGGAGTGAAGCTCTTCATGGACAAGACCTTTGTCTTTCGCCGCCTGAACCACGGCTTTCGCCATGGAATGTGGAAAATGTTCTTCCAGGCAGGCAGCCACGCGGAGAAGTTCATCCTCCTTCTCACCGCTAAAAGATACCACATCCACCACCGTCGGCCGTGCCTTGGTGAGAGTTCCGGTCTTATCAAAGACGATGGTTTTTGCTTCCGCCATGGCTTCCATGGATTTACCGCCCTTGACCGTAATTTTATAGCCGCTGGCCTCCCGGATGGCAGACAGCACGGAAATCGGCATGGCCAGTTTCAGCGCGCAGGAGAAATCTACCATGAGCACCGAAAGAGCCTTTGTGGTATTTCTTGTCAGCAGATAAGTAAGCCCTGTACCCAGCAGGGTATATGGAACCAGCTTGTCCGCCAGATGCTCCGCCTTGCTTTCCAGCGCAGACTTTAACTGCTCTGACTCCTCAATCATGGTAACGATTTTCTCAAAACGGCTGGAACCGTTGATTTCTTTTACCTGGAGAGTCAGTTCTCCTTCTTCCACCACTGTGCCGGCATAAACATAGCCGCCCCCGCATTTGCGGACCGGCAGCGCTTCTCCGGTGAGGGACGCCTGATTTACCATGGCCTCACCCTCTGTCACCGCGCCGTCAAAAGGAATCACATTTCCCATATGTACCCGGACAAGGTCTCCTTCCTGAATCTCGTTCACCGACACCAGCACTTCCTGTCCCTCCCGCATCAGCCACACTTTGCTGATGTTTAAGGACATACTGTTGGCCAGATCATCCACAGATTTCTTATGGGTCCATTCCTCCAGAATCTCACCGACGCCCAGCAGAAACATAATGGAAGACGCCGTATTGATATTTCCGCGAATCATGGAGATGGCGATGGCCGTACCATCCAGCACCGGCACCTCTATCTTTCCCTTCGCCAGCGTCTCAATGCCATGTTTGATATATTTTATAGATTTCACTGCCGTGAGAACCGCCCGCAGCGGATAGGGAATAAACAGTCGCCCTCCATAATAGAGAACAATCTTGTTGATCAGTTTATCCCAATACTCCTGATTCAGTCTGCGGCTGCCGCTTCGGCGGCAATCTTCCGGGATTTTCACATTGGCCAGACGAAAGTCTCCGATCATCCGGAGGATGTCCTCTCGTTTTCCGGTGTACCGGATGACAACATCTCCGGTACGTTCCTGTACTTTCACAGATTCCACAGGTTCTTTCAGGCTTAAATAATACTGAAGCGCATCCGCCTGTTCGCAGGACAACTTTTTCTGACAGCTCTGCAGGCGGATTCTTCCCCGGATTTCATGTTTGATTTTAAACTTCATTATGAATTCCTCTTTTCTAAATGGAAGTGTAAGCAATGTTCCTTCCCATGACGGGGCTGCCGCATCAGCTATTCTTTCTCACTTTCCGCCTCGCCGTCCTCCGGCTCTTTATCCTCCGTCCCGCTGTCCTCTTCATCGGAAGTACTGACTACTTCTTCTGCCTCTTCTGCCTCTCTCTCCTCATTCATCTGCTGCGCTTCCGCATAAATATCTTCGGCATTTTCCTGAATCGTCGCTGCGGTATTCATGATGCACTCCTTGGCCCGCAGTGCCGCCGCAGTACAATTTGTATACACTTTCTTTGCTTCTTTGCTGGAAAGAATCTTAATCCCGGCCGTTCCAAACAGTACGCCCGCAGCAAAAATTCCTGTTTTCTTTCCATCAATTTTTGATAAACATTTTAAACAATTTAACATTTAAGTCCCTCCTATTTGTGCTTATACCCGGTGTACATTGTCATAAACAAACAAAAAATAAGAGCCCACGCCCAGAATTTATGTTTTTCCATTTGACAATCCTCCCTGTTTTCTAATTTTCTTTTTATTTTAACTCTATAATCTGAGTATTTCCATATTTTTTTCTCTTATCGAAAAACTTTATCAATAATTGGCGTCATAAAACACTATATTTCTTTTAGAAAATGTTTTTGCCGGAACCATTTCATGCGGCTGAAACTTTATGGAACAGGATTTTACAGAACTGAAACTTTACAGAGCAAAACTTCGCTGAAATTTTACGGAAAAGAACTTTGCAGAACTGAAACTTTACGGAACTGAACTTTCTATGTACGGAAAAAGACACGGCAATCACTGCCGTGTCTTTAAATCAATGGGCGGAGGTGGATTCGAACCACCGAAGCAATTTGCAGCAGATTTACAGTCTGTCCCCTTTGGCCACTCGGGAATCCACCCATTCCATATGCAATCAGCATATCTGACAGTTTTTGATTATAGCCGATTTCTCCGCAAAAATCAAGCAGTTTTTCTGAAAAAACGGATTTAAACCCGGATGTTACATTTCGAAGAGTCAGACTGCCGGAAAACAGGATGGTCGTCTTCAGCTGTCGCTCCTTGGAACTGCTTTCAGAAGCATGGCGGAGATTGCCGGGAGGGTGATTTCCAGCACGCCGCCCCGCACCGGACAGACGACCTGCTCCATCGTGAAACCTCCCTCGGTACTCATCATGAGCCGCAGGAGATCTTCCTTCTCTGTCACACCGGCCTCCCACACCGGCACACGGACTTTGGTTTCATCAAAGCTGCCGTTGATGAGCACGACCATTTTCTCCTGCTCATCAAAGCGCCCGTAACAGATGACCTTGTATGCCCCTTCCAGATAGAGGAGAGAGCCGGTCATGAGCGCCTTATGTGCCTTGTGCAGCCGTATCAGCTCCCGGTGATACTCGATGAGTTCCCGGTCTTCATGTCCCCACGGATATGTCCGTCGGTTATCCGGGTCCGTCCAGCCTGTGACGCCGGCCTCATCGCCGTAGTAGATGGTCGGCGCGCCCGGCCATGTCATCTGCAGCATGACTGCCGCCCGCAGGATGCCCTTGTTGACGCCCTGGTCAGCCGCTTCCGGTCCCAGGAACTCCGTTCTGCCCACCGTCTGATTCGTTCTGGTGAGGAAACGGGAATGGTCGTGGTTGGACAGTTCATTCATGGACACCAGAAGAGACGGATACTGGAAACGGGACATGTGATACATCATGGAGTCCAGAAACGCCTGCGTGTTGCCCAGCAGATCGCTTCTATGCTCATCGCTGTGTTTTTCCATGCCGGTAAAAAACCAGGTGACCGGTTCCATGAACGCATTATAGTTCATGACCGTATCCCACTGGTCGCCCTCCAGCCACTCTCCCGGGTCTGCGTAATGCTCCGCCAGGATGATGGCGTCCGGATTGGCCTCCTTGACGGCGGAACGGAAGTCTCTCCAGAAACGATGATTGGTCTCCTCGTTATAGCCGAGGTCCGCCGCCACGTCCAGCCGCCAGCCGTCCACGTTATACGGAGGGGAGACCCATTTTCTTCCGATATTGAGGATATATTCGTAAAGCTGCGGGGACTTCTCATAGTTGAGCTTCGGCAGCGTCCGATGTCCCCACCAACCGTCATATTCTTCGTTGTACGGCCATTCTTCTTCATTATAAAAGGTAAAATAATCATGGTACGGGCTGTTTTTATCCACGTAAGCGCCCTTCTCATAGCCGTACTGATTTTCGTAGAGCCGCTCCGCGTCCATCCATTTGTTAAAGGAACCGCAGTGGTTGAAGACGCCGTCCAGAATGACGCGCATACCTCTCTTGTGCACTTCCTCCACAAACTTCACAAAAAATGCGTTGCTGGCTTCCAGATTTCTCTTGTCCGTAACCCGGGAAATGTACTTTGTCGCCTGAATGTTGTTCAGCGCTCCTTCCGGCAGCACCTCTCCCTCATCCACCACGATCTTTGTGAAATGCGGGTCCACGTAGTCGTAATCCTGGATATCGTATTTGTGATTGGACGGGGATACGAAGATCGGATTGAGATAGAGAACATCCACACCCAGATCCTCAAGATAATCCAGATGGTCAAGCACGCCCTGCAGATCTCCGCCGTAGAACTCCCGCACGCCCATCTGCGCCGGGTATTTCTCCCAGTCGGTCACCCGGCTCACCGGCTCGCCGATATAAATGTATTCCCGGTCCAGCACGTCGTTGGTCGGGTCTCCGTTGGCAAACCGGTCGACGTATATCTGATAAATCACGGCGCCTTTCGCCCAGTCCGGCGTGGAAAAACCCGGCGTGATCTTATAGTTAAAAAACGGTTCCAGCGTCTTCATCGCTCCCATTTTGTTGAAGAAACACACTTTTCCGCCGGCATGCACCTCAAAATAATAGACGAGAACGTCCTCTCCCATCACAACCTCTGTCTCATAAAAATCAAACAGCGTGTTCTGTGAAGCGATCGTCATCTCTTTCTTTTCTTCTTCCGTGCAGAAATACACATGCTCCACATTGTCCTTCGCCGTCCGGAAACGGATCTTCACCGTGTCTCCTGTCTCCGGCTCCATCGGCTGGCGGTAATTCGGCCCGCCATCCGTAAACAATGCCTGCTGATTCAGAATCGGCTTCGTCCTCTGAATATGCATCTGCATCTTTTCTGATAACGTCATATTCTGAAATATTCCCATTCTCGTCCCCTCAATTCATCTTTTTCGTCACTGCCCGGCCGTGCATGACCAGAGCAGGCTTCTCCATGCTGTTTCTTTTTCGGCTACTTACTTCCGGTTTGCCGGCTCCACATTAATGGATTTTCCTTTGATCTTTACATTTTTCATGGCGTCCAGCACGTCGGAGGCCACTTCTCTCGGCACTTCCACGAAGGTGTATTTATCGTACAGGTCAATGGTCCCTACCAGATTGCCCGGGATGCCTGACTCTCCGGCGATGGCTCCCAGGATATCGCCCGGACGGATGCCCTGCTTCTTACCGATATTGATGAAGAGGCGTACCATGCCTTCTTCCGCTCCGGTATCTCCGAAGTCCTCTCTGTCCTGCGCGCCTCTTCCCTCAGAGTTTCCGAGAGTCTGCGCGAGAAAGGCGGCAGCCACATCCATGGCGGTGTAGTCCTTCTCATTGACAAAGTTGTCTATCATACTAATATAACGCTTTAAGTCCTGGTCTTCAATATAAGAATCCAGTCTTTCAAAGATTTTTTCCACCCGGGTCTCCGTGACGTCATTGAGAGACGGGATCGGCTGCGCCTTGATCTTGGCGCGGCAGTACTTTTTGATCTCCCGCAATTTGTACACTTCGCGTCCCACCACGAAGCTGAACGCCATACCTGCCTTTCCGGCACGGCCGGTTCTTCCGATACGGTGTACATAGTACTCGTCATCCTGCGGCAGGTCGTAGTTGAACACGGCGTCCACGTCATCCACGTCAATTCCCCGCGCCGCCACGTCCGTGGCAACGAGAATGTCGGTCTTTCCGTTCCGGAAATTGCGCATCACCCGGTCACGCATGGTCTGCTTCATATCGCCGTGCAGACCTTCCGCAAAATATCCTCTTCCCTGCAGATCTTTTACCAGCTCATCCACACCTTTTTTGGTGTTGCAGAATACGACGGACAGTTTCGGATCGTAGATATCCAGCAGACGGGAGAGAACCTCGCTCTTGTTTTTCGGACGCACTTCATAATAGTACTGAGTGATGTTCGGAACCGTCAGCTCCTTTCTCACCACTTTAATGGTCTGCGGGTTGTTCTGGTATTTTCTTGTGAGTTCCAGGATCGGACGCGGCATCGTCGCCGAGAACAGGAGCGTCTGCCGGTCTTCCCGGATCTCACTGAGGATCGTCTCGATATCCTCCCGGAATCCCATATCCAGCATCTCATCCGCCTCATCGAGGACTACCGTGGAGATTTCTTCAAACTTCACCGTCTTTCTGCGCATGTGGTCCATGATCCGTCCCGGTGTTCCGATGATCACCTGCACGCCCGTTTTCAGCGAACGGATCTGCTTGGAGATCTCCTGTCCACCGTAGATCGGCAGTACCTTTACGGACGGCATGTATTTGGCCAGCTTCCGGATCTCATCCGCCACCTGGATGGCCAGCTCTCTCGTCGGACAGATGACCATCGCCTGCGGTCTTTTCAACTTCGGCTGGATCTTCTGCAGGATCGGAATGGCAAAGGCCGCCGTCTTCCCCGTACCTGTCTGCGCCTGGCCGACCACATCGGCGCCTGTGAGTTCCACCGGGATGGCTTTTGCCTGAATCGGCGTCATCTCCTCAAAGCCCATGTTGGCGATCGCTTTTAAGATCTGCGGTCTGATGTCAAGTTCCATAAACTGTAATGATTCCATATATGTCTCGCTTTCTAATGTTCATTTTCATCCAGCAGCGTCCCGCCGGGGTTCTTTGTAGCACAGGAAGACGGAAACGTATGTTGTCGCGCAAATCGCACAAAAATAGAGCCCGGATACTCCGGACTCCATAATCCGTTCCTATGTAACTTTCAGATTTTCCTGATAAAGATACCATAGACAGGGAGGAAAGTCAAACAGTAAAATCTGCGGACAGTTCCACGGGCGTCGCTTCGCTGCTGTCCACGCAGTGACCGGCAGCAAACGATCTGCTCTTCTGATCCGCCTTGCTGCCAAGCCGCCGGTACAGTTCTTCCCTCCGGTCTTTTTTTAACGGGAAAATGTCCCGGCACTTCCGTACCTTTTCCGGGTCAATCTCCCCGATGAGCAGGCTCTCCTCCTCGCAGAAGTGGGTCAGTCTCTCGCCCCGCGGATCATAGAGAGCGGAATGTCCGTTATAGACGATGCCGCCGCCCTCGCCCACCCGGTTGACGCCGAGGATATACGCCTGGTTTTCGATGGCTCTCGCCCGCAGCAGGCAGTCCCAGTCCCCGATCCGGCTCTCCGGCCAGTTGGCGATGACGAGGATGATCTCGCTCTCCCGGGAGCTGATCTGAAAGATTTCCGGAAACCGAAGGTCATAGCAGATGAAGCCGCCGAGCACGGTATTCTTCCATTCCATACAGGAAATGTGCTCCCCTCCCTCAAAGTGCGCGCCTTCCTGTCCGAAAGTAAACGGATGGATCTTCTCGTAGTCCATCCGGATGCGTCCGTTTTCCGCCACTGCCAGATGGTTCCGGCACATTGGTCCGGAGGACGGCGCCGGGTATCCGAAGGCGATGGTCATCTCATATCTGCCGCTCATCTCCTCAAAGAAATGTCTCTGCTCTTTCCAGTCCGCCGTTGTCTTCTCCACCTGCATGGAGAATCCTGTCAGGCTCATCTCCGGAAACGCCAGCAGCTCCACATCATATTCTTTTGCTTTTTTTATAAAATCCTCTGCCTTTTTCTTATTCTTCTGTACATTTTCCCAAAGGATATCCATCTGTGCCAGTCCTGCTCTCATAAAATTCTCCTTATTCTTCTGCCGCTGCCCCCTTTGCTGTTCTATCTGTACGAAGGGTGGAAGTCCCGTCCGAAAATATACGTAAAACAGAGGGTTGCATTTTTCTGTCCAGTGTGCTAGTATTAAAACACTTGATACATAGTTTTTAAAACTACATCATATAATATTCATACGTCATTACATCTTTCCGCGGGCAGAGCGCTTCTCATTTGAGAAGTCACAGACACCGCCCGTTCCTGATCTTTACAGATTAAGAAGCTGCTTTTGTTTTCATAATAACACAGCCGGAAAGAAAACTATAGTTTTTCTTTTTAAAGGAGGTATTTTTATGAATACACATTTAAAAGATCCCGGAAGCGCGATTACTCATCTCATTGCCATGGGTGGAGCTGTCATCTGCTCCTTCCCGCTGCTGTTTAAAGCGGTACAGAGCGACAGCCACACTGCTGTTTTTTCCATGGCGGTTTTTATCGGAAGTATGATTCTTCTTTATGGCGCCAGCAGCCTCTATCACTCTCTGGACATTTCCGCCAAGGTGAACCTACTGTTTCGCCGCATTGACCACGCTATGATCTTCGTCCTCATTGCCGGTTCCTACACGCCGGTCTGCCTGCTGGCTCTGCCGAGAAGCAGCGGTATCCCGCTTCTCCTTCTCGTCTGGGCGACCGCTTTTATCGGCATCGGACTTAAGATATTTATCATCAACTGCCCACACTGGGTAAGCTCCGTTATCTATATCGCCATGGGCTGGACCTGTGTTCTGGTCTTCAAGCCTCTGGTGGCAGCGCTCCCGGCGGCAGCCTTCGGATGGCTTCTGGCCGGCGGCATCATTTACACCATCGGCGGTATCCTCTACGGATTGAAGCTGCCTGTATTTGACAGGCTTCCAAAGAGCTTCGGCAGTCATGAGATCTTCCATCTGTTTGTGATGGGCGGCAGTTTCTGCCATTTCATTTTCATGTATGTGTATATGTTATAATGTTTTTTTCTCATAACAATGGTAAGGCGGACGCTCATCCTTTTACGGTCGGGTCACCGGCGGGATCTTCCGCCGCCTGGCCTGCGATGAGCGCCAGCTTTTCCCTCCTCGTCATCTGTTTGATGGCGTATTCTCTTTTCAGGGCTTCCTGTTTCGTCTCGTACTCTTCATGATATACGAGGCGCACAGGAGCCCTGTTTTTTGTGTATTTCGCACCTTTTCCCGTATTATGTGCCTTGATTCTTTTCTCGAGATCTGTCGTCCACCCGGTATAGAGGGTGCCGTCACGACATTCTACTATGTATGTATACTGCATTTGTGTTCCTTTCCCGGCTTTTGTATTCCTTTCGGGAGAACCGGCAACGGTTCTCCCTATCTTATCAGCCGGATACCTCTGGTATCTTACCCGTGTATCTGTTTTGCCTTTCATTGTAACACAAATCCGGCTGTATTTTTCACAGGTTTTTACACCCCTTTTATCTTATGCGGTACATTTCCCGGTGTGACGGATTTGTTTATGGAAACGTTTTTTCCGGGCGTTTCCTGCTTCTCTCGTCCGCTCTGTCCCGGCAGTTCTCTCATGCTTCCAGATATTCCGTCGGGTTGACCGGTTCGCCTTTCAGTGTCATTTTGAAAAACAGATGCGGGCCTTCCAGGGTGAAGGAGCGGGTCGGCGCCGCCACGGTGGCGAGCACATCGCCCTCTTCCACCTCGTCCCCGATCGCGTACTTTACATTTTCTACCTGCGCGTACGTGACCTCGCAGGCATCTCCGATCAGGAGGGTCAGCATCGTACCATAGCGATCGGACTCGACGATGTTGACGATTCTTCCATCGGCGACTGCCTGCACTTCCTCGCCTTTTTTCGCGCCGATCAGGATTCCGTTATTGCAGGCATACTGGTCGAGCGTCGTGTAGTAGACCGTCGTATCCATGCTGTATGGGAGAATGATATTTCCCATCACCGGCCATGGCAGTTTCCGGCTTCCGTCGTAGCTGAAGTTTTTCTCTTCTCGCTCCTCTCCTCCGGATGTATCAGACGCTTTTCCGGAGTCGTCCGATGTTTCTCCCGATGCATCCGCGCTGTCTTCTCCACGTCCACCGGCACTTTCCCGGATGTCCCCGGCATCACGGACGGCGTCCCTGTCAGCGGCGTCGCCTGTCACACCGCCTCCGTCAGTATCTTCTGCGGTATCGTTTCCGACGCCATTCCCGGCGCTTTCCTCATCGCCGTCCGGCGTCATGCCCTCTTCCCCGTTCCGGCCGTCCCCGGACCGGATGACGCCCTCGCCGTCTCCGAGGGTCTCCTCCACCTCCGTCTGCTCCGCGTCCCTCCCGCTGTCCCCAAACCGGATATTGTACGCTGTCAGGACAGATAAGATCAAAAATGCTGCGATCACCAAACTTGAAAGATATTTCTTGTTTAAGAGTTTATTTGGTTTTTTCATATCATCACCTCTGGCTATAGCTTTGCCAGCAGATGAAAATTTATACATTTTTTCTTATTCTTTCCCGAAAACTTACTGCAGGATATCATCCGCGAAACATCGATACCGCATGCCATTCTCCGATGACCAGCAAAACCCGGGAAAGCAAAACCTGAAAAACAGGAGACGGGGCGCTACGACTGTCCTGTGCTCCCGGCTTCCTCCGGAGTCGCTCTGGCGAGATCCTCCCGGATCTCCGTGCCCGGATAATAATAGGAGAGTATGGTGGCGGCAGACAACTCTTTCTTCGCCAGACTATTGGCGCCGTACAGGCTCATTCCCATGCTGTGGCCTTTGCCGATCGTCACGATGCGAAGCCGGTCTCCGTAGTTCTCCAGATAAAAGTTGGTGGAATTCAGCGAAAAGATTTCTTTCCACTCTTCTCCCGTCCAGTGATTCTCTTTTGTCTTCACTTTCTGTACAAATCCGTTTGCCGTCTGTGACTCGATCTGCAGCTGCTTGCGGCAGCTCTCCTCCGTCTCCTCATATCCCGCTGCTTTTAATTTTTCCGCACAGTCCTTGTAGGACATGATCTTCACATCCATGTACTCGGCGGATTCCACGTCCTGGCTGCTGTCCACACTGATCAGATAAGGAACATCCACGGAGTAGATCTCACTGGCGGGTACCGTCTTCCCGATGCTGACCGGATGGTACAGGGCGTCGATCAGATTGCCGGCGTACACGAGCACCTGCCCGAAGGTTTCCTCCGAGGCTTCCTCCAGCCGGCTGTTGATCTCCAGCCATGCCTTCTTTCCGTTATTTTTTTCCAGCTCTTCTCTGGAAATGTAATCCAGAGACAGGTCTTTGGCGTTTACTTCTTTGTTCTCGCCGACTGCCTTCACAAAATTTGTTCTGCACACAATTATCCATGCCTTTAACGCTTCCTCCTCCTCGATATAGGATAATTCCGAGGCAGCCATGCCGATGACAAACTCTTCGCCGTCAATCTTCTCTCCATCTTCCAGCGTCACCTGTACGCCCATTTTTCTCTGATTTCCTCCTGTCTTGCCGGTGATCAGCATCGTGCATATGCCCGGCAACAAAATGCTGAGGCTCAAAATCAGAATTGTCCGTATTATTTTTTTCATCTTACATTATATGGGGCCGACGCCGGATTTATGCCGATTCCACACGAAGAACAACTGCCGGCTCCGCTCATCGGATTTATGCGGTTTCACGCGCACATCTATATCGGTTCTGCACGCCGGATTCATCCCTGTTTCAGAGAAACGGGCTCAAAAGATTTGCCTCCTCTTTCCCGGAAATCGCAAAAGAATACTTGTACTTTGCGGCTAATGTACATTTACTTTCTTCTTCTTTATTTATATAATATAGGCAATGGAGTTTAGAATTTGGATACGTATGCCCTTTTGGCCGGCGACAGGTATCCGGAAAGGAGCGAAGCATGGCGAAAGATATGATTAATAACGGGATCAACGCAGAAGATAAGTCCCGTATGATACAGGAGTACGTTCCCGGCAAGCAGATCACCCTCGCCCACATGGTCACCCGGCCGAAGGCTTCTGTTTACCGGAAGCTGGGGCTTCCGGATGATTACCATGATGCCATCGGCATTATGACGATCACCCCGTCAGAGGCGACCATCATCGCGGCGGACATCTGCACGAAGGCCGCTTCCATCAAGCTGGGATTTGTGGATCGATTTTCCGGCTCCGTTATTATCGTGGGCTCCACAGCCAATGTGGAATCCGCATTGAACAGTGTGATCACAACATTTTATAATAAGCTTGGCTTTGACACGGTGGCCATCACCAAGACATGACAATCAGCAGTCCGGCGCAGATATGATCCGGGCATATGCCCGCAGGCTACAGCTGTATTTTTGTGCCGGCTATCGCAGCAGAGGATGATACTATGAAGATTATGTTGATCGGCCCTTCGGCCGCCGGTAAGACGACCTTGATCCAGCGTCTCATTGACAAGGAGATCAAGTACGATAAAACGCAGACCGTGGAGTATGTAGGGAACTATATCGACACCCCCGGCGAATATATGCAGCAGCGGGGCTACTGGGGTTCGCTGACCATCACGTCTCACGACGCGGATATCATCGGTCTGGTCCAGGATTCCACCAGTGAGGACTGCTGGTTTTCCGGTGGTCTTACCACCAAGTTTGAAAAGCCGGTCGTCGGCATTCTCACGAAGATTGACCGTGCGGATTCTAATCAGAAGCAGGCCCGCTCTTATCTGGAGCTGGCAGGCTGCAGAGATATTTTCGCGGTGAGTTCCTACACCGGAGAGGGTGTGGAGGAGCTGTCCGCCAGTCTTCACAAGATGGTTGAGAAGTATAAAGAGGAGAATGCCCGGCGCTACGCAGCGGATTATTTCGATTAAAAAAAGCGCCGGAGAAGAGATTTCATCACACAGGAGTGTGCACGGGGGCAGCTCAGGCAGCCGATGCATCTGATGGCAACAAAAGGAGGAGGTGACACCTTGATTATACTTACGAAGGAAAATGTGACGGAATATGTAAAATCAAGGCTTGATTTTTTTAATGCGGACGGCGGCCCGGTAACGGTTTCCGCCATCGGCGAAGGTTCCGTGGAGGAGGATGGCGACGGTTTCATCAATATGGTGTACCGTATCTCCGACGGAACGTATCACCTGATCGTCAAACAGTCCACCGCCGAGCCGCGCTGCAAAGGGGACTTTACTCTGGATGTAAACCGATTTAAGCTGGAGTATGAGTCCATGCAGATCCGCAAGGCGATCGTTCCGGATCTGATTCCGGATCTGTACGACTGCGACGATGAGAATCGCATTTTTATCACAGAGGACGTGTCGCGTCTTCGGATTTCCCGTTTTCAGCTGTTAAAAGGGGTTACTTACCCGCTTCTGGCGGAACAGGTTGCCCGTTATATGGCGGCCAATAACTTCTACACATCGGAGTTCTATCTGGACGGCAAGACCTTCCGGGATCTGTCCGTGCATTTTATGAATTCCACCATGCGGGATATTATGGATGTGGGCATGTTCCTCACCAGCGTCTCTCCGGAAGACACTGTGGGACGTCCGCTGGATCCGGATTTTGTCACATTTTCCAGGAGAATCTGCGCAGACCCCGCCGTTCTTTTATCCAGACAGAAGCTTCGTCATCTTTTCATGACCAAGGGCGAGTGTCTGATCCACGGCGACTTACATACGTCCAACATCTTTGCCAGCCAGACGGAGGCAAAGATCATCGATATGGAATACACGTTCTGCGGACCGTTCTCCTATGATATGGGATATTTCCTGGCGAACTTTATCGCTCAGTACGCAGCCGCGCTTTTCCGTCCGTACAAGACGGAGCAGGCGCGCACAGTCTTTAAGGATTATTGTCTGTTCATGATTCGGGAGACGTACTGCAAGTTCTGTGATTATTTCTGCCGCTACTGGGACGAGGATGCCAAACCGGTATACCAGCATGTACCGGGGCTGCAGCAGGATTTCCGCCTGACGACACTGCGGGAGTTCATCGGTTTCGCCGCCACTGCCATGCTGGGACGGATCGCCGGCGACATTCCGTATCCGGATTACGACGATATTGATGATTATGTACAGCGGCACAATGCCAAATGTTATTCCATCATCCTGAATCGTCAGATGCTGGTAAAATGGGAACAGTATAACACGATTGATGAGTTCATCGACGATATGCGTACCGTGGAGGAGATCTACTGCCGGTACGCGCGGGAATATGATGAACAGCGGGCTGCTTCCGGTACGCAAGCCGGACAGACCAGACAGTAGAAGGGAGGGGTTTTGTCATGATCATTTTAACGAAAGAAAATATCGTTTCCTACATCAGAGAACATGTCCCTTCTATCACGCTGGAAGAGCCGGTTCAGGTCAATGTCATCGGCGAGGGCGACCTCAGCGAGGATGTGGAAGGCGACGGATACTGTAATTTCGTTTTCCGTGTGGCGGACGCGCATTCTTCCTACATCGTGAAGCAGTCCACCAGCCATCTGCGCCGGAGAGGGCAGCCGATCACGCCGAAGCGGAACCGTTATGAATACGAGATTATGCAGCTTCGCTCCAAGATCGTACCGCAGTATGTACCGTCTCTGTATCACGGTGATTTTGAAAATAATATCTTTATCATGGAGGATGTGTCAAACCTGAAGCTGGTTCGCTATCAGATGAATGAGAATCACCGGCTTCCGGAGCTGGCCAGCCAGGCCGCGCAGTATCTGGCTGCCACGCATTTTTATACCTCGGAGTTTTATCTGGATTCCGATGAGTATCGCAGCCTTCTCTCCTATTTCATGAACGCGGAGATCCGCCATGTAATGGAGGATGGTATCTTCCTCGGCATCTTCGGCTCGGATGAGTTCGATGCCGCCTGCGGCCCGGAATTCGAAGAATACTGCCGCAATATCTACAAAGACACGGAGATCACCTTCCAGCGCTTTAAGCTGCGTCATCTGTTCATGAGCAAGTCTGAGACGCTGATCCACGGCGATTTCCATACGTCCAATATGTTCGCAGATGACACCCATCTGAAGGTTATCGACATGGAGTACACCTTCGGAGCGCCGTTTTCCTATGATCTGGGATTTATTCTGGCCAACATCATCAGCCAGTTCTGCTCCGCCGCTTTCCGCCCGTTTGAAGTGGAGAGCGAGAGAAAGGTCTGCCTGTCCTACCTGATCTCGATCATGCATCTGCTCTACACCGATTACATTCAGTACTTCTTTGAGTACTGGGAGAAGGACGCCAAGCTGGAGTACAAGCTTGCGAAAGGATACAAGGAGTCATTGGCTCTCGACATTCTCCGGGAATGTTTCGGTTTCGCCGCCTGCGCGAACCTCTGTCGTGTCTGCGGTACCATGCAGACCGCCGACTTTGACCACATCAAGGACAACGCGCTCCGCACCCAGGCGAAGTTCCTTTCCGTCGAGATCGACGAGCTTCTGTTCCGCAAGTGGTTTACCTACAATACTATCGAAGAGCCGCTTGATGACATGATCATGCTTATGAAAAAGCGCAAGGGAATCCTTTAAAGATTCCCTCTTGCTGACTGACTCATCAGAGAGTGGCCTGCAACAAGAAGCAGCTTGAAAACTACAGATGAATCAAAGAAAATCATTGACAAAAAAAGCCCTGTGAGAATAACTTTCATTGAGATTTCACCGTCTTTTGTTATTCTCACAGGGCCTTTATTTTGTTATGTTTCAATCATTCATTGATTCGTTTCAACGCTTCGTCTATCTCCACGAGAACACGTTGAACTTTGACGTCTTATGCTGCAGATCCAGAGAATCTTTCGCGATCTTGTAGGAATCCAGGTAGCAGTAGGTCGCTCCCTCTTCCTCCGGCTCATTATCGTGGAAACGTTTCTGGGAATCCACCTTCACCGTCATGCTCCAGCATGGCTCCAGCACGTTTGTGCTTCTGTAGAAAAGGTCGAACATTACTACTCCGATGCCTTCTCGCGGGTCTTTAAATGTGAAAGACGGCTCTCCGTTTTCTTCCAGGCCGTTCATCCGGCACATGCCGATAAAGTTCAGGATCGCTTTTTTATTTTTTTCACCGATTGGTATATATGTCTCTGCCATGGTAATCTCCTTTTCCAGTTCAAAAAGGCTGCCCGGATGAGCAGCCTTTTTTTATTTTTTGTTTTGTCGCCTTTCTCTACAAGGCTCTTTTCGCCTTGCCATCGCCCTCGCTTCGCGATGGCTCCCCGGCGACAATCCGCATCCGAAATTCGTGTTTTGTCGCCTTTCTCTACAAGGCTCTTTTCGCCTTGCCGGCGACAATCCGCATCCGAAATTCGTGTTTTGTCGCCTTTCCTTGCAAGGCTTTTCTCGCCTTGCCATCGCCCTCGCTTCGCGATGGCTCCCCGGCGACAATCCGCATCTCGATTCGCTTCTCTTCGTTCGCTTCATCTCGATGTGTTTTGTCGCCTCATACAGATTTTCAGGAACAGTTCTGCTCTCAAGCAAGCTTGCGCAGCCCCGTTCCTGAAATCTGTGCAAGGCTTGTTATTTCAGCAGGTTTTCCACGATTGATGGGTGTGGACGTGGAATGATGGATGTGGAAGTCACTTCGCCGCTGATACTCAGCTTCGCAAGACAGGCATTGACTGCCGATCTTACGGAAGATACTTCGCCGGTGATAACCAGGTATCCTTTTCCACCTAAACCTCTGGCAATTCTTAAGTCAACAATACTTACTTTGGAAGCTTTTACTGCAACATCGGCTGCGATAACTGCTGTCAAAGCGGAGATTGTCTCGATCGCACCAACTGCCTGAATATTCTCTGTATTGGTAAATCCGGAGATTGCCGGAAGTACTTCTTCACGAACATTATCAAGAATGTGTGTATCAATCAGGTAAATGCCGCTCACGAGCTCTGCTTTGCTCATAGCTGCCTTTACCGGGCCTACGTGTCCGCCGACGATAATCACATACTTGCCAGGGCAAATTGGTGTAGCTAATAATAATTCTACATTTCCTGCTTTTACCATCTCATCAGCCGTCTGGATACCAACAGGAATGCTTTTAATTTCTACAAATCCAACTGCTTTTCTCACTGTGTAAACACCATCCTTTATTTTTCGATTGCAATACAACCGTCAGCGATCGCCTTTACAGTACCGCTGATACTAGCATGAATACAAGCACCTAATTTACCTTCTGCAGGTTTTGCGATTACATCGCCCTTTGTAACTGTGTCACCAACATTTACACACGGAACCGCCGGTGCGCCGATGTGCTGTCCGCAAGGAATCGATACATGGTCGATTTCTTTTGGAAGTTCAGTGATTGGTGCCGCTACATTGTATTCTGAGAGGCCAAGGTTCGCGATCAGCTTCCTGATCGGATATTTTTTGTACTCTCTCATTGGATGTGCCGATTCAGGCGCATTATGTAATGTATTTTTGATACCCTGTTTTGCCATGATGCCCTTTAACTCATGGTTTACCTTCCATGGCTGGAGGTTCATGATGCAGGCGTACTGGCAAAGACGACATTCGGAACATAAGAATGCAATCATAGGGGTATCGGAACCATCGCATAAATGACCGTAACTAGCAAATCTGATAGTTTTATTCGGAGCAATTCTATGTCCAATCAAATTACGTGGACATACTTCTGTACAAAGGCTGCAGTGACAGCACGCAGCTTTCGCGATGTGAAGCATCTTGGAAATGTCCATTTTGACATCCTGAATTAACGGATGACTTTCCGGTAATACAATCAAACCTTTTGTCGTCTTGGTGATCTTGGAATCCAGAGGAACGTGTTTACCCATCATCGGGCCGCCGTTGATGACAACGTAAGGACCATCCACGGTAACGCCTCCGGCCAGTTCCAGAGCTTCTGCCACTGTCATACCAAGCGGCAGCTTCATGGTAACGTGATTCTTGACTTCTCCGGCAAAGGTAACGTAAGAATCTGTCACCGGCTGGTCTTCGTAGTATGCGTTATAGATGTTGAGAACTGTCTCCACGTTGGAAACGATAACGCCCACGTTTAATGGAATACCGCCTTCAGGAACGATTCTTCCTGTCACTTCATATACTGTAATCTGTTCATCACCCGCCGGGTAAAAGTTTTCGAGAAGATGAAGGCTAAAGCCTTCATACTCCCCAATAAGCTCGTTAAAGCTGTTGATTGCTGCTGTATAATGATCTTTTAATGCAATCACGACTTTATCCGCGCCTACGGTTTCTTTGATGAGCTTTAAGCCTTCAAGGATTTTTCTTGTCTCGATCGCCATCAGCTGCTGGTCGACTCTTAACAGCGGCTCACATTCCGCGCCGTTTAAGATGACATATTCCGCTTTGGCATTCACTTTTACATGAGTAGGAAAACCTGCGCCACCGGCGCCAACAATACCGGCCTGAGCGATAACATCAATAAGGTTTTTTTCCATTTAACTCACCTCTTAATTATTTCATTCTGATATGGAGACCATCCTTTAATACGCATCTTCTCTTACGGCAGAATGATTTTGCAGATGTCAGACCTTCACCTGTAGGACCTGCGATGGTAAATGTTGTATAACCCATTCCGCCAACACCGATACCTGCATAAGACGGGCCGTTCTTTACGAAGATCGTTGTCTCGATCTCTTTTGCCATCTTGGTGAGTTTATCTACGTTTCTGGAATGCATCATTGCTGTATGTCTGTTGCCGTGCTCTACTTCTACGGCGAACTCGATAGCTTCGTCTACATTTGCTACGCGGACGATCGGAAGGATCGGCATCATCAGCTCGATCTGTACGAATGGATGATCCTTCGGAGCTTCCATGATGATACATTTTACTTCCGGTCCGACTTTGATGCCAACCTTGTCGAGAATGTACTGTGCACTCTTTCCTACAAAGTTTACGTTCGGTTTCTTTCTGTCATTGGTAACCATATCAACCATCTGCTCGATGATGGCAGGATCTTTGATCTCATAAGCGCCGTTGTTCTTCATGTTGAAGATCAGATAGTCTGCGATCTGGTCAACAGCGATAACTTCTTTTTCTGCGATACATGGCAGATTGTTGTCGAAAGAACATCCGTTTACGATATCAACGGCTGCTTTCTCGATGTCTGCTGTCTCATCAACAACAACCGGAGGGTTACCGGCACCGGCGCCAATCGCTTTTTTACCTGTGGACATAACCGCTTTAACGATTCCAGGACCACCAGTTGCAACCAGCATACGAACCTTCGGATGATTCATCATGATATTGGTGTTCTCGATGGATGGTTCTTTTACGGTAACGATCAGGTTTCTCGGAGCGCCCAGCTCTTCCAGCTTCGCATTGATCTTTTTGATCAGCCAGATGGAAACGCCTTTGGAACGTGGATGTGGGCTGAATACTACGGTATTGCCGCCTGCCAGCATTCCGATGGAGTTACAGATAACAGTCTCTGTCGGGTTTGTGGTCGGTGCGATCGCTCCGATAACGCCGAACGGGCAGTACTCTACTAATGTAAGTCCGTCATCTCCGGATAAAGCTTCTGTTGTCAGATCTTCGATTCCAGGAGATTTCTCTGCTGCCAGTCTGTTTTTGATCAGCTTGTACTCGTAAGCTCCCATGCCGCTCTCTTCTACGGCCAGTTTGCTCATGTATTCCAGATTCTCCTTCTGGCAGACAACTTCTCTGATTCCGTTTACGAATCTCTCTCTGTCAGCCATGGAGTAGTTCATATATTCTTTCTGTGCTTTCGCAGATGCCTCAATGGCGTCATCCATTGTCTCAAAAATACCGTAGGTATAATCGTCTGCAGCACCAGCGCACTCAACATCTGTCAGAACTTTTTTCACAACTTTTTCAATTAATTGAACATCAATATTCATTATGCATTTCCTCCTTGCATTTTTTCTAATGCATATGTGGCTACTGCCATATCTTCCTCAGCGGTTCCTCCGCTGATACCGATGGCTCCGATCACTTTGCCGTCCACTTTGATCGGATATCCTCCACCGAAACATATGATCCTGCCATCCCCGGAACTATCAAGACTCCACAGGCTGTCACCCGGTTTTGTAAGGTCTGCAAGGTCTGAGGTCGGACACTTAAGAGCGCATGCGGTATACGCCTTATCCTGTGATACTTTTATGCTGACTAAAAGGGAACCTTCCATTCTCTGATAATAAACAAGGTTGCCGCCTTCATCTACAGCGGAAAATACCATTGGCACACCGATTTCATTTGCTTTTTCTTCCACAAATTCAGCCATCTTTTTCAGGCTCTTTAATGACATGTCCATCTTACATTCTCCTTTATTTCCGGTGCCTCCAAGGAGCTCCTTTGCCACTCTCCGCACAGTCTTCTTGAGTTCCTCGATCTCCTTTTCCTGCGCCCTGGTCTCCTCCAGTCTGGCCATGGCAAAACAGGCGTCTGAGAGACGGTTGATGAACTTTTTCAGATCATCGCGGACAGGGATCTCTCTGGCAAGAGTCGTAATTTTCCTTTCCGCTCTTCTCACGATGGTCCTCGCAAGATGCAGAGCAGCGGATGAAGGATTCACTCCAGGCACCACGAACTCGCGCATCAGTCCATTGACTTCCGTTGATTTGTCAACAATATCTTCCAGGTATCTGATGTCTGCCTCTCCAATTTTGTCTTTGAGCATCTCCATGCCCTTTGCATCGGACGCGAATTCTGCTCCCGCCTGGAACATCCTTTTTTGAATATGATTGATATATTCTCTGATATCCGGTGACTCTGTCTGGGCGTAAGCAACTCCCAGTGCTGAGATCGCCTCATCGATGGTTCCGTAGACATCCACGTTCAGACTGTCTTTGTCTACTCTGGAACCACCGTATAAGCCCGTCGTACCTTTGTCACCTGTTTTTGTATAAATATTAGCCATACATTCACACCTTTAACACTGTGACACTTCCACGGTATCAACGATACCCACGATCGCGGCATCAACGGGAAGGCTGTCTTTTTTGTCACCATCGGCTGACCGACGAGCTGAACTGCCGCTTACGACAATCACGGTCTCGCCGTCACCGGCTCCAACAGTATCGACGGCAATTTCTGTCTGTTTCTTCGCTGTAAGGTCCTGATTGATCTTCTCGACGATGAGGAACTTACAGCCGGTCAGACTCGGGCTTTTTACAGTAGATACCACTGTGCCTATTACTTTACCTAAATACATGTCTTCACCTACTTTACTTACTCTCTCACAATCGCGATACCGCGATTGCATGCTTCGTCGCTCGCAAGAGCTGTCACAACTGCGTCAGCCCCCACAATAATGGTTTTATATCTTGCATTTCTGGCAATATCCACACGGCCGATGACTTTTTTGTCCAGTTTGACGCTGGAGACTTCTTCTGCCGCCGCACTGCCGCTGCAGGATGGCTGTGCTGCCTGCTCCGCCTTCACCTGTACCGGTTTCGCATCGGAATCCGGCGAAGGAAAATCAAAGCTTGCAGTATACACTTTATTTACTTTATTAAACAGATTACTGTCCACAGTCAGGTGGATGCCGTAGGACTGCAGCGCCTCGAGATTACTCCTCATGCGCGCCTTGTAGGCATCTGTCACCTTGAATCCGAGCTTTGCTCTCACTGCATTGTCCGGGCAGCAGCCGTCGACAGCCGCCACAACCGGCTTTCCTGTGGCCATCGCTCTGGAAATCATATTCGTGAGCAGATTGTCACTGATACAGTTTGCCACCTTTGCCGCCGTATTGATGGTCAGCGCAGGTACAAGCACGAATTGATTGTCATCGATAATCTGTCGTCCATTTATCGGTGCGCCCTCAACGTAAATGGCTTCCGGACCGATATCGTTTTTGATACGTTCTTCTGTCAGCACTTCGCCGGCAGCCTTTGACATAACGACTGTCAGCTTCCAGCCATCTTTTTTCAGCTCCTGCAGGGAACGTACCGCATCGGCATACCCGATCAGGGCTCCTGAGAAAAGAACTGCCGCCTTTTTGCAGGCGTCCATATATCTTAAAACGATCTGGTCGGAAATGTATTCCACAATGGTTGACATAAGCGCGTTCTCAAATTCGTTTCTATTCATTATGCCACCTATTGTCTGTTACAGTTCATGGCAATTCCAAGAGGTGTAACCAGTAATGGTTCTTTCGGCTTGATCGTCCGGATGCCCGTCTCCTTTTCAAAAACACTCTCGAACTTCTTAAAGCTGCAGGCACCGCCCACAACGTAGATGACGTCCACATCGTATCCCTGGATAAAACGGGAGACGATCGCTGCCATTTTTTCGATTACCGGCTTCACGACCGGAAATACCAGCACCTCCTGTTTCGGATCCTTCTTGATTCTCTCTGCTTCCTCAAAGGTACATCCCAGACTGCCGGCAAGCACCAGCGTCATGTGTGTGCCTCCTGTCGGTTCATCGGCTGTGAAGACAACCTCTCCGTCTTTGAGGATACTGATACCGGTTGTTCCGCCTCCGACGTCCACAACCGCTCCGTCTGTGATCCCCAGCACGGATGCCGCCGCAGTAGGTTCGTCAATGACGTTGACAACGTCCAGTCCGACGGACTCTACCACATTGGAGATAACCTTTACATTTCCGGATATGATCCCCGGCGGGATCGCGGTGGCCGCTTCATGAAACTCCACGCCCATCATCTCTTCCAGCCTGTTCTTCATATTCTGGACTGCTCTGGATGCACCGAGAAAATCAACAACGATTCCATCCCGTACAACTGTAGAAGGATAGGATGCCCCGGCGATCGGGGTATTGTTGGCGTCCACCACGGAAACTACGATATTGGCAGTTCCCAGGTCCACACCCAGTCTCAACTCTCCTTCATACGGTCGAAATTCTTCATTTTTGATCAGCTCCGAAAAGCCAACCAAAACATCATTATAATCATTCATGTATTCTGCCTCATCTGTCTACGTTATTTTAAGACTGCTGCCACTATAAGCAATTATATCTGCTGACCGACAGCCGCAGCCTTAAAGCTGTCATTTCCATAATTTCTCAGCAATACATGCATTCTTAACGTACTCTGCCACGATTTAAGGATAAACCGCAACTTGCAGGGCCAGACCAGGTGCAGGTGCGTCCACACCTGATCTGTACCCGGATATTATGATTCGATCCTTCCTGGTAACGCAGACACAGATCTGTGATCCTTCCACTATTCCGGATTATTTATCTGTATTTTTGTCTGTGTTCTTTTTCTTTCTGGATCTTCCGCTTCTTCTGTTTCCTGTTGATGGTTTTCTAGCAGGAGCATCTGTTTTGGTCACATCGTCCGCTTTCTTCTCCTCTGCAGGCGTCTCTTCCTTCGGAGCTTCCTCAGAATCTTCCACCGGGGCTTTTTCTGCCTCAGGTGCTTCCACCGATTCCGGTTCCTCCGGTTTTGCTTCCTCTGCCTTCGGAGCGTCCACAGCTTCTTCTGCATTCCGCGGAGCTTCTTCCGGTTTCACTTCCTCTTCAGGAACTTCCTCAGACTTTGTCTCCTCCGTCTTCGGAGTCTCTTCCGGCTGATGATCTGCGAAATCTGTCACCATGTTCTCATCAGATGTATGATTCTCCGGCTCTTCAACTACAGGCGGTTCAGGTGCTTCTTCCATTGGTGTTTCAGCCTTTGGCTCTGCTTTCGGTTTCCAGTTTTTAACCAGGACAGGCTTCTTGGTGTCTCCTTTCGGACGATACCCTTCTGCCAGAGCGATCTCTCCTCCGACAGTCTCTCTGTTATCCACGAGAAGCTTTCTCATGCTCGGAGCCGGTCTTGCCTTGAGCAGTACGCTCTTCGTGCCGCTCAGAGAACCCTGTACGGATTCCGCAGCCTTCTTTCCGGCTTCTACCGCCGCCTTGCAGGCCCCGACATTACCTTCTACTTTGACGGTACACATACCGCCGCCCTTTGCATACTCGAAACCAAGCAGTTTAACGTTAGCAGATTTCACTGCCGCGTCTGCCGCTGCCACACAGGCAGCCAGCCCAAAGGTTTCAATAAAACCAATACTCTTGTCAGCCACCTTTACACCTCCTTACTTTTCAGATTAAATTCAGATAAATCTTACAGATTAATCCAGGCTTCGGAACGGCATCTTCTTTACGAGTCTCGCCGCGTTGGAACCGATGTTCCTGAACTGATCTGTCTGATAAAACTTGATTCTAAAAAGAGGGGCCGCTTTATCTAGCTTTTCGTACTGAAGAACTACGCCTTCTTTGCTGATTCCAACGCCCACCCCTAATCTTGAATCCAAGCTGGCATTATGGGCAAGTTCCAGAACGTCCGCACAATGCTCTGCCTGAAGATCATAGGGGATTCCTTCTTCTTCTATCCCAAGAAGTACTCCGGAAAAATCAGCCAAAGAAAGGTGGTCACAGTCATAAAAAACTTTTATTGAAGGTCTTGCATTTATTCCTGTATTACTTCCTTCCATACCTAATCTCCTGTTTCAGAACAAGACATTGCCAGTCCTGTTGCCACTGCATTTCGAGGTCCTTCACATCCACGGATGTTACCCCGGCCAGCTACTATATTATATTGTGATAATGCATCAGTTACGAGAGTCGGCACCTCAAAGTCCAGTGCAGAACCGCCAACTAATACTACAAATTCGATATCTCTTACATTTCCCGTCGGGCTGACCTTTGCCAGCGACCGGATCGCGTTCGTAACAAATACTTTCTTCTTTGCATTAGTCCGTACCATCTTAATCTTCTCCAGTGAACTGAATCCTTCAAGCGGTACTAATTCTCCACCTTCCTTTACCAATACAACCTTCGCGAATACATTCGGGTCCAGCGGTTCCTCAAAGAACTGCACGGTACCATCTTCATGGCGGATATGGAAAAGACTCTCCACCTTTGCCAGAGGATATTTCTTAATGTCTTCCGCTGTGTTGAAGTCTTCAAGACCCAACTCGGATTGAATGAGGAGTGTGACCATGTTTCCGGCGCCTGCCAGATGCACAAGCTTCACATTGCCCTCTTTATTCTTAATGGATGCGTCCGTCGAACCTGCGCCCATATCAACAATAGCAATCGGTACATTTGTACCCGGTGTCGTCAGAGCACCTTTGATAGCCATATCGGCCTCTACACCGCCGACATATACAGGTATTTTCAGTCTGTCTGTCAGTTCCTCCGCGATCATCTGCATCTGCAGACGGTCCGCCTTGACCATCGCCGCGATACCAACCGCGCTCTCCAGAGAGAACTCGTTGGCAAGACCACCTTTTACCTGCTGTGGATTGTACGTATCCACCGCCAGTAAATCCTGGATCTTGATATCTCTCGGGTGTTGGTTTGTAAGATTTGACATGACCTGACGAACTTTCTCAAGCATTCCGCCGGCATTCGTTCCCGGTTCGCCTTTAATATCTTCGATGACATCTATGCTTCTTACGGCATCCATCATCTTCTCGGCGCCTTCGTCAACGCCAACCGTTACTTTCTTTTTCTTACCAATAATTTCAATAGAACCAGCAGGGATCCGTCTCTCCTTGACATCTCCCTCAGGTGTCTTAATGACAACCGCAGAGCGGTTACCGATCAGCGCCCGCGCAATCGGAACGACCTGTTTGGTCTCCTCCGGCGTCAGTTTGAACAGAGTCGCGATACCGTACGGGTTGGAGAGAACCTCCACCACACCGCCCACAGCCGCAACTTCTACGGCACAGTTCATTCCAAGCGGGACTTTATCGACCATTCCCACTTCATCGACGATCGGGATCTTTTTCTCAAGACGGTTGTTAATTAAAACGCCATCATCGCGCTGGACAATGGCACCTGTAATATTTAATATTTTATTATACTGGTTAATGATCTGTGCAGCGGCTTCAAAGGAAATACTTGACGGGATAACCACTATCACATCGGTACCAGGCTCCATCTTATCCAGTTTTGTGATCATCTGGGATGTTCCGACACCAATCCCAATACCACCAGGGGTATTGGGATTGTGTCCGATCATGGTAGACTCCGTGATAATAGTTTCGGTAATTGTCTCCATGGCAACGTCACCGATTACGGGAGCTGCCTCATTCACGCGCACCTCATCCAGATCGCTGATGTCAAGCCCAACCTTGTCCAGGGCACTCTTCAGAGACTGGAAGACGCCATGAATATTCTGTTTTGTTCCCTTGATTCCAGTGGTACCTGTGATACCACTGGAAAGGAACGTCACATGTTTTCCGTCGATCCTGGCAACGGCGGTCTCTGTCGTCGCATTGCCAATATCAACGCCCGCAACTAATTTCACTTTATATACCTCCGTTGATATATATCAATCAACTATTTTTTTAAACGATCACGTTTTTCGTAGATATCTGCAGCTTCTTTTACGAAGTTACCACAAACTGTTGCGCCGTACTGGTTGATCAGCTCGTCACCGATTGCGTATAATTCAGCTTTTGTGGAACGATATGGTCTTAATGCATTGTAAATCTCAAGAAGTCTTGCGTCCGGTACAGGAATCAGCTCACCGGCTCTTCTTAAGTTTACAGCGAAGAATCCACGACCTGCGGATTCAGCAACCTGAGCCTGTAATTCCAGAGTCTCTTTTGTGATACGGAAATCTTTCGCATCTAATGTACCATCGATAACGCCCTGTAATGTTAATTCATCCAGAGATTTTCCTGATGCACTCTTGATCAACTCAGGTCTTTTTTCTCCGATAGGATAATCAGCGGCTGTTACTTTGCCTTCGCATTCACAAGCTGCTGCAGAACCCTGCATATTTTTAAGCACTTCCTGCATAATCTGTCTTACTAATAATTCCTGATCCACGATTGACACCTCCGTTTATTTAAATTCAACTTTAAGAGCTTTAGGAGCTTTATTTCTGTCAGCATGTTCTGTCTCTTTGATGTGCAGAACAGCGGATAAAGCCTGGTATTTCGGTCTTGCCATCTGGTCATTTCTTACCGGTACAGGGTTTGGAGATTCGCCTTTTGCGTATTTTGCAGCGTTCTTACCAATTGCTCTGTATGTTTCCAGGTCAATCAGAGGGCACTGAGGGAATAACTCCAGGTTAGACAGTGGCGGAAGGTCTTTCTGATGGATTACAGTTGTACCTTTGGACTGGATACCGATACCAATGCCTGATCCAGATAACTCTGCTGCATCATGAGCGATAAAGGATACGTCAGATGTTCTGTATATTTTAACGATTCTGCAGGCAACGCCTTCTTCCTCAAGACCAGCCATGATCTCTTTGATGATAGCTGCGTGAGGAATACCAACGATATTTGTTGTCTGAGATACACCGAAAGCCGGTGCAACGCCCAGTACAACTTCGTTAGGGTTTGTACCTTTCTGAGCATCGCCAACTTCTGTGATGGTCATGCCTTCGGAACAAGACTCTTCAGCTGCTGCTGCGGAAGTAGCGTTCATTTCTTTGAGAACTTCAGCGATAACGCTTTTTAATAATCTTTCATCAATTGCCATTATAGTTCACCTTCCTTAAAATAGACTATCTTATCAAATCTTCGACGGGTCAACAGCTGTACGAATATTGCTGAGTTTTGTCCACAGCTCTGGGCTGATCTGGTAACCAGTCATAGGTCCTTCGTAGCAGTTCGGGCTGTTAACAGCGGAAATTACGTGGAAGTTGCTGTCGAGCATGGATGCTGTATGTAAGTAGTCACCAACAACTTTCGCTTTCTGAATGTTGAAGATAGACTCTGCAACATCTTCAAATCCGCCTTTGTAAAGAGCCTTAACAAAGTCGATACCTGTTACGCCTCTTTCAAGCATTTCTGTAGCAGCCTTAAGGTCAGCAACAACGTCACGGTCAGGCATATCCTGAGATCCACGTGCGTATGTACCAGCTTCAACTTCTTCGTCAGTGATTTCAGGTAATCCTAATTCACGGAAGAGAGCCTGAATAGCTCTTGCAGCTTTGTTACGAGCAGCAACAACTTCATCTTCGGTAGCAGGAACAAGACCTGCGTCAACCTTTAAGTCACGCTGGATAACTACCCAGTCATCGTAGTCATCTGCATCCCAGTTGGATCCAGCGAACATGTTATCATAGTTAGGTGTTGCAGAATATCCGGAACAGATGTAGTCAGTTCCAGGGATAAACTGAGGAATGGAACGAGCAACTCTACGAAGATCAGAATGTGTAAATGTCTGGTCATTGGAGGAAGCGTTCTCAAGGTCAAGCATAGCAGCAATTAAGTTCTCACAAGCGATAGCGCGAATACCGCCAGGTACGGCAGCAGGAACACCTACACAGGATACGGAACCGTTCTGAGTTCCCTGAACACCAGCGCCACGGGTAACACCGAGACATCTTGCCTCAAGGTAAAGCATGGACTTACCTTCTGCCATACCCATCTGAACCTCAGAACCTGTACCGGATGTAAATCTCATCTTAACGCCACGGGAAGCGTAGCAGGAAGCCAGGAATGCTTTGGACCATGGAGTATCGTCACCATCCATGAATACGTCCTCAGTTCCGTATACGGAAACTGTCTCAGCGTATGCTGTGTAACCTCTCATACCAAGGTCAAGCTCTGTAGCCTCTTCTACCGCACACTGTGTCAGGATACCAGGACGTCCTACGTTAGCGCCGAGCATGATAGCGATAGCGTTAAACGGAGCGTAACGAACGATACCAACGGTTGTCTCCATCTCAGCGAAGCCACGAACAGCTGCCTCAGCTGCGTCTGCTGCGATCTGGATCATGTTATCTTTTACGTTTGTTACGTGGCACTGGTTCGCCGGTTTTAATCTACATCTCATCTTGGTGATACCCATCATGGTCTCAAGGACATTCAGGTTACCAACGATCTCAACCAGCTTGGCAGGTGTAACTGCTGTTGTGTATTTCAGACACTCAGCTCTGTTTACGTTGATGTCAACGAGCATACGTGCGATCTCCAGAGAATCTTTAGCCATAGCTTCCTCTGCGAAATCAAGGTTAATAGCATATTTAGCGATGAAAGCGTCGAGCATATCGAACTCGTCTTTTGTCTTTCCATCCATCTCTACTACTTCGCCGTTCACGATCTTAATGGAAGGAGTAGGGTCATATGGGCTGTTCATCGCAATAAATCCAACTTCTGGCCACTCTAAAGCGTAGCCGTCCTGATTAACAGGTCTTTGATCTAAATATTCAAAACGTTTACTTCTCACGGTCTCAACACCTCTCAATTTCTCAATTAAACTTTCTTCTATACTATCTTACAGAAGCTCTGATATCTGCCTGTCCGTTCATATGTATGTACGCAGATATCTTATCTACCCGTTTCCTCATGCAGCGGTCCGCGCACAAGGTATGCTAAAAATCAAAGCGTTATCTTAGATATAAGGAACAGTAGTGGATTCCAGTGGTTCGTTCGGCTCTAAAGCTTTCAGTAACTGTTTTCCAACTTCTCTTGCGCCGATAATAGCCTGTCTAACTGCACCTGAATCTCCAGTAAAGAAGAAGTTAACCTCGTTGGAGAAGGATGTTCCGCCGTTACCTGGTGTAGCGATAGCGATAGGATCAATTGTAGCAGTCTTAGCAGCTGTATCCGCTAATACGATACCGATACCAGCAGGAGCGCCTACGGTGATACCGAATGCTTTACCAACAACAGCGCCAAATGCTTTCTCTAAGCAGTAGGATGCACGTGCTGTGTACTGGAACTCCAGATGTCCTGCGGAGTTACCGTATACATCACCCATCTGTTTCTCAACAAAGCTTAATGCAACTTCTACAGCTCTTCTTGCATCGGAAACGTCCTCAGCACCGAATACCGTTAAGGAACCATGTCCTGCGCCGCCTTCTGTATCTCTTGGGCACTCGCAGAGAACAATCTCAGTATTTGTAGCTTTTACAGCTTCGTCACATGCAAAAATCTGTGGGCCTGCACCAACACGGTCGGAAATAATACCGATAGAACGGTATTTCGGGTCGATTTTCAGTAATTCATGAACGCTGTAGTCAAGGTTTGCGATAACAAGACCGATCGTATGGCCTAATGCTGTTCCAACGTACTCTGTCAGCCCGCAGAGATCCTCGTTGATTCCCTTAGGAGTTGGAGCTGCGATAGTTGTATCATTAGCGAAAGCACTTTCAGCCTGAGTGCCACCCATTTTTTTCATAACTTCGTCCATGATTTTAGCCATCATTTCATCTTTCATTGAATTATACCTCCATTAATAATTGATCAGACTAGGACTAAACTTATTGTGGTAAGATCTTCTCTACGTCTGTATGTGGTCTCGGGATTACATGGCTGGATACAACAGTACCTACTTTGTCAGCAGCAACAGTACCTGCGTCAACAGATGCCTTAACAGCTCCTACGTCACCTCTAACCATTACAGTAACTAAACCAGATCCGATTTTCTCATATCCCACCAGTGTTACGTTTGCTGATTTAACCATGGAATCGGCTGCTTCGATTGCGCCAACCAAACCTTTGGTCTCAATCATTCCTAAAGCTTCTTTCTGCATAATTGACCTCCTTATAAAAATTCTTGTCTGTCTGGATAGGACAGACTACCTTTGGTTGATTTACAGGATAGTATCATTATATAGCAACTTTCACAAAATTACTTGGCGTTTTCCTATAATTTTTAGCCTTTCAATATACATGATATTCTGAAAGCCAATCTTCGACATGATACTTTGTTGACATTTTTTCTGTCAACGGGCAAAACAAACCAACCGCTTCTGTCTATTATTTTGCAATGTGATCCAGAATCCTGTTGACGTCGTCAGCCGTCACCTTTCTCGGATTCGCCTGGGTACATGCGTCAGCCAGCGCACGGCGAACGATCTCTTCTCTGTTAGCCTCGAACTCTTCGAGAGTCACACCGCACTGTGTAATGCACATCGGACGGTCCATATATTTGAGAAGACGGTTGATCTCCGCGATCAGATTGGAGACACCGACCTTTACGGTAGGAGCCGGAAGTCCGACAACGCGGGCAAGCTTCTGATATTTTTTAGCTGCGTCATTGCTGTGTTTTGCGGCTTCTCTGTCCATGTCGGCGTTAAAGTAGATGACATGCGGCAGAACGAGCGCGTTGGCACGGCCGTGCGGAATGTGGAAGATCGCGCCGAGCGCATGGGCGATACCATGGTTAAGACCCAGGTTTACCAGGCTGAACGCCATACCTGCCAGGCAAGATGCTCTGTGCATCTTATCTCTCGCCTTGATATCGTAACCGTTGCGGTATGCTCTCGGCAGGAATTCAAACGCCAGTTCCATGGCTTTTTCTGCCAGACAGTCCGAACAGTCGCTGGCCGTCTCAGCCACATAGGCCTCGATCGCATGCGTGATCACATCCATTCCGGTATCCGCTGTGATAAATGGCGGCGCCGATTTTACAAGCTCCGGATCCAGGATCGCGATATCCGGCATCAGGCTCTCGTCGATCAGAGGGATCTTCACGCCGGTCTTTGAATCGGTGACCACCGCAAACTGGGTTACCTCGGAACCGGTACCGCTGGTGGTCGGCAGAGCGATCAGCTTGATCTTCTTTGTGCTCTCCGGATTCTGTGCAAGTTCAATCTTTCTTGCCATGAAAACGATGGCCTTTGCCGCGTCAATGGAGGAGCCACCTCCCAAAGCGACAACCACGTCACACTCCTTGTCCTGCAGGAAATCAATTCCCCTCTCAATCAAATCCATCGGCGGGTCAGGAATAACCTCGTCAAATACGGAAACTGAATTACAGTTTGATAACTTTTTGAGAATCACGTCCGCCATTCCTGAATCTACCATGAACTTGTCCGTGATCAGAACAGCGTTCTCATCCTTTTCTTCAAGCAGGGCGTCGATGGCATCCTCACTGAAAAGCACTTCAGTGGAAAGCTTAAACCGTTTCATTTTCCTCCTCCTTTCTTGTCCTGTATTTTTCTCTATACTCAGACGGCGTCAATCCGGTTTTCTTTTTGAAAGCCTTACTGAAGTAATTCGCTTCATTGTACGCCAGATCCAAGGCAATATTAAGCACCGGTATGTCGGTGTCCACAAGCATCTCCTTTGCCAGGTCCATCTTGCGGTCCGTGACATAGGTGATGAAATTCACCCCCATCTCCTTCTTGAAGATCTTGCTGAGATAGTAGGTGCTGATGTTGACATGATTCGCCACGTCCTCCAGACTGATGCCCCGTTTCAGGTTCCTTTCTATGTAGTCGACAACGGACTTCATGCCGCCGTCGGACAGCTTCCCTTTGATGTTCATCTTGTCAAAGAGAATGTCAACCATCTTCACAACCTCATTGTAGGCATCATGTTTATTGTTATAAAGCAGATATTTGATCTTAAGCTTCTCCATCTGCATAACAAGCTCATTGGTATCACTGATGTTCAGCTCCTCGGCAGTTCGCACGATCATCTTTGCCAGATCCTGCAGTCTTTTGGAGATAATGTTCACATCGTGATGTTCTAAATATAACTGGTCAATGTACTCTCTTAAAAGGTCTACAGTAGCTTTGTAAGAGCACTTTCTTAGTTCCACTTCCAGTTTGGACAACAATTTATTACTCTTATCTGTCTGCGTGCCCTCGCCGAGCCTTCCCGCAAACGCTTTTACCGAGTCGAGAAGAACCTCCTTGCGGATGGGTTTCAGCAGAAAATCATCGACTTTTAATTTGATCGCCTTGTGCGCGATATTGAAATCATCATAGGCGGTCGTGATGATGATCACCGCCTGCGGCAGCTTCTTTCTGGCATATTTGATCACTTCCATGCCGTCTATACCGGGGATGTTGATATCCACCAGCATCAGATTGATATCACAGTTTCCTATCATCTCCACGGCCTCGTATCCGCTCTTGGCCTCTCCCACGATCTCCACATCCGGAAGATTCTCCTCCAGAAAGATCTTCATCGAAGTTCTTTCTAGTTCTTCATCCTCCACAATTAATATACGGTACAAAATCGACACCGCCTTTCTAGTTGTTTTTTAAAGGCACCTTAATGGTCACCTTCGTCCCCATGGACGGTTTGTTCTCACTCTCGATCATGAGCGCGTACTCATGCCCGAAATGATGAATCAGACGGTTGTTGATATTATACATGCCGACGGCGCCCTCTTTCTCATTTTTGTAGGCGTCTCCCCGGAGGATACTCGTGATCCGCTCCGGCGCGATTCCGTCCCCGTCATCAATGATCTCCACATAGAGATCCTTATCTTTTTTGTGCGCCCGCACCTCAATACTCCCGCCGGACGCCCGCTTCTCCACCGCATGTTTGATGGAATTCTCCACGATCGTTGTCACGGAGAGAAACGGCAGCTTCACCGTATAAAACTCTTCCGGAACATCGATGGTATACTGCAGGCGGCTTCCCAGGCGGATCTTCTGTATCTTCAGATAGTTGATCACATAGGCGATCTCATCCCCCAGAGAACTCAGCGGCTGACTGCTTTTGCGCAGAATATACCGCATCATGTCAGAAAATGCGTAGACCACATCCTCGGTCATCTTGGCATTTTCAAAAAAGGCCAGACGCCCGATCGTATTTAACACATTAAAAAGAAAATGGGGGTTGATCTGATAATGCAGCGCCTTGAGCTCGATCTCCCGCAGCGCCTTTTCCATCTCAATGCGGAGTTTTTCCTCCTTGATAAGTTTTAAATCTTTCTCCCGCAGCTTCGCGTCCACCATATTGGCGTACTGCTTCTCCACAGAATAATTGTAACTGTCACAGAGAATCTGTGCCACTGCCTGAATCTTTTCGACCGGCACCACCGTCACCTGATCATAAAGCTTCATGAGCTCCGGATCCTTCTTCCAGCCCTGTGTGGCCGGAGTAATCTTTCGCAGCGCCTCATAGTCGGTGCTCTTTACCTGTCCCGCAAGGATCGCTCCCACGTACTGCCCTTTGATCATGATCGGAATGGCAAAATCTATGAGTCCGGCATGACAGATGTAGACGTAGGCTTTTCCGATCCGTCTCGCCTTCCGTCCTCCACAGGCGTCACAGTAATGACACCGCTCCCGGAACTCCTCTTTCTCTCTGAGTTTCTCACAAAAAGGAGTGAAGTTACTGTATTCTGTTATGGGAGTACCATTGCAGTCCACACTGACAAAGGCTAGGTTCGTCGCCTTCGCCCAGTTGTCCTGCAGATTCTGCAGTTCTTTTTTGTCTATGACATCTTCAATATGAATATTCGTTTTCTCTGCCAACAAAGCTTCCTCCATCCCTGTCATTGTCCCAGCATCCCCGGCAACCGTACATTTTCCAAAAAAAATGTACCGGCAGCGCACGACGTCACTGGTACCGTTTTCTTCTTCCCCTCTTCATCAGATATTGATATGCCTGCTGCGCACAGGCGCAGGCGTCCTCCGTATAGCAGTCGGCTCCTATCTTCTTCGCCTGCTCGGCGTCCAGAAAATATCCTCCCACCATAATATACACACGATTGCGGATGCCCCTCTCCTCAAAGGCTTCCACGACCGCGCGCATGTCTTCTCCTGATCCGGACAGTATGCCGCTCATGCAGACGATCTGCGCCCGACTGGCGATCGTCTCCTCCACAAACCTCCTCGGAGACACGTCCACGCCCAGGTCGACCACATGAATGTTCTTACTCTCCATCATCATTTTTACAAGATTTTTACCGATATCGTGCATATCGCCTTCCACCGTTCCCAGCACCACAGTACCCACTTCCTTGGAATTACTGCTGCCGGTGTAGCGGCGCAGAGACTGCACGCCTTTATCCAATGCCCTCGTCACACTCAAAATCTCCGGAACTCCCACTTCTTCCTGGCGGAACTTATCTGCGATCTGTTCCATGCCTGCAAGAAATCCATCTTCCAGAATGGTCTGGGCGGAAATACCTTCCTCGAGAGCCATCTTCACCAGGTCCGTCACTCGCTTGCCCTGTCCTCGTTTCAGGGAATCAATAATCTCGTCTATAATTGCGCTCATCTTTCTCCTCCACCCATAAAAGGACTCATTTGTTTTTATTCTATACTTTTTTGCATGAAAAAGCAAATTATTATCGGATATTTTACAACGTTTTTTGATTTCCCAAAATGTTACACAAGTTTTTCCGACAGAAAATAGCGAATTTTATTCAAGAATCCCATAACATCAATTAAAAAAAGAAAAGAAACCGCTCCAAACGGTTTCGCCGGTTAATTATTTACCAGCATATCCGTTCAGAACGGTTTCTTTTTATCTTATCAGGTATTTTATTGTCGTTACCATTCGGGACAAACTGTGTTCATCCTTTTTCAAAGACGCTCTGTGATCTCCCCTGTGATTACAGAGTCACCTTTTCCAGATGCCAGATGTCTCTTACGTACTCCTCGATGGTTCTGTCGGAGGAGAACTTGCCGCAGTGCGCGGTCTGCATCATTGCCATGCGCGCCCAGCGTTTTTCATCGCGGTATGCAGCTTCCACTTTCTTCTGTGCCTCTTTGTAAGATTCAAAGTCAGCCAGAATGAAGTACATATCCTTCTGCATGAGGGTATCATACAGCGGACGGAAGAGATCCGGATTCTCCGGACAGTAATATCCGTTGATCATCTGGGTCATGACACGGCGGATATCGTCGTGGGTATTGTAAAGGTCTGCCGGATGATAGTTTTTGTTCTTCTCGTATTCCATCACCTGCTCTGCGGACAGACCGAAGATGAAGGCGTTGTCCTCGCCAACCTCTTCCACGATCTCCACGTTGGCGCCGTCCATGGTTCCGATGGTCACCGCGCCGTTTAACATGAACTTCATGTTACCGGTTCCGGACGCCTCCTTGGAAGCGGTGGAGATCTGCTCGCTGACGTCGGCTGCCGCAAAGATAAGCTCCGCATTGGATACACGGTAGTCCTCAATGAAGACAACCTTCACCCTGCCGTTGATCGCCGGGTCATTGTTGACGCGGTCTGCCACGGCGTTGATGAGCTTGATGGTCAGCTTGGCTGTGTCATAACCTGCCGCCGCCTTCGCGCCGAAGACAAAAGTACGAGGCACGATATCCATCTCCGGATGCTCTTTGAGCAGGTTATAAAGATGCATCACATGCATGATGTTCATGAGCTGACGTTTGTACTCATGCAGTCTCTTTACCTGGCAGTCAAAGATAGACCGAGGATCCACATCAATGCCGTTGTGCTCTTTGATATATTTTGCAAGACGAACCTTGTTCTGATATTTGATGTTCATGAACTCCTGCTGACATTTCTCGTCATCCACATACACGCCCAGCTTGCTGATGTGGGAGAGGTCTGTGATCCAGTCGTCGCCGATCTTGCCGGTCACCCATTTTGCCAGCAGCGGATTGCCGTGCAGCAGAAAACGTCTCTGGGTGATACCGTTGGTCTTGTTGTTGAACTTCTCCGGCATCATCTCATAGAAATCTTTCAGCTCACGTTTCTTAAGAATTTCTGTGTGGAGACGGGCCACGCCGTTGACGGAAAAGCTGCCGGCGATGGCAAGGTGAGCCATGCGCACCTGTCCGTCATAGAGGATCGCCATTTTTCTGACTTTCTCCTGATCTCCCGGATATTTTGCCTGGATCTCCATGACAAAACGACGGTTGATCTCTTCCACGATCTGGTATACACGAGGAAGCAGACGGGAGAACAGCTCAATCGGCCATTTCTCCAGGGCTTCCGCCATGATGGTATGGTTGGTGTACGCGCAGGTCTTTGTGGTCACATCCCAGGCTTCTTCCCAGGTCAGGCCTTCCTCATCCACCAGGATACGCATCAACTCTGCCACCGCCACGGTCGGATGCGTATCGTTTAACTGAAAGACAACCTTCTCATGGAACTTACGGATATCGTCATGGGTCTCTTTATATTTCTGTACGGCTCTCTGCACGGAAGCGGAGATAAAGAAATACTGCTGTTTCAGACGAAGCTCCTTACCAGCCATGTGGTTGTCGTTCGGGTAGAGCACCTCACAGATCGTTCTTGCCAGGTTCTCCTGCTCTACCGCTTTCTGGTACTCTCCCTTGTCGAAAGAATCCAGGTTAAAGTTGTTGATCGCCTCCGCATCCCAGATACGGAGTGTGTTTACGATATGGTTGCCGTAACCTACGACCGGCATGTCATACGGCACGGCGCGGACACTCTGGTAGCCCTTCTGCACGAATTTCGTGTGACCGTTGTGATTCTCCACATCCACGTAGCCGCCGAACTTCACTTCCACAGAGTACTCATCTCTCTTGATCTCGAACGGGTTGCCGTTCTTTAACCAGTCGTCCGGCGTCTCGATCTGATAGCCGTTCTCGATCTTCTGTTTGAACATACCATAGTGGTAACGGATACCGCAGCCGTATGCCGGATATCCAAGGGTAGCCAGGGAATCCAGGAAGCAGGCTGCCAGACGGCCAAGGCCGCCGTTACCGAGAGCCGCATCCGGCTCCTGGTCTTCAATGACATTTAAGTCAAGACCCATCTCCTCGAGTGCTTCGCGCACTTCGTCGTAACAGGTCAGGTTGATCATGTTATTACCAAGGGCACGGCCCATCAGAAACTCCATGGACATATAGTACACGGTCTTCTTGTCCTGTGCCGCATATGCCTTGTGCGTCTCAATCCAGTTGTCGATAATATCGTCCTTGATCGAATAGGCAACTGCCTGATAGATCTGCTGCGGAGTCGCCTCATCCAGGGTACGGCGGAATAACATACGGGTATTTGCTTCTACTTCTTTTTTGAATTTCTTCTTGTTAAAGGTCGCTTTCTTAATCAATTGGGAAATCCTCCTACATCATCTTTTTTCGACGCTGAGCTTCACATGTTCTCCGTTGATGTTCCATTCTTTGGAATATCCGCGCTCTGTGTCGAATTCCACTTCTTCTGCCAATACATCCCGTTTAATCACATCTGCGTTATCGGCCATAATTCCCCGGATCTTATCATTGCCGCTCTCGCAGACCACAATGTGGTCGGTCACCTCGAAGCCGGCTTCCTTCCGCATCGTCTGAATCTTGCTAATGATCTCTCTTACAAATCCTTCTTCAATCAACTCCGGTGTCAGATTTGTATCAAGCACAACAGTAACCCCACGATCTTCCTGTGATACAAATCCTTCCTTCTGTGTCGTTGTGATGAGCAATTCTTCCGGAGCCAAATCAATCTTACCGTCATTCAGGGTAATTGTCAACACTCCTTCGGTATCCAGCTGCTTTTTCGCGGCGCTTCCGTCGATACCTGCCAGCGCTTTGCTGATCTGTCCCAGCTGTTTTCCGTATTTCGGTCCGAGGATACGGAGCTGCGGTTTGAAGGTATATCCGGCAAACTCGGACACATCGTCTTTAAACTCCACATTTTTCACGTTGAGCTCTTCCTCGATGATCTGTTTGTAGAAAACGTTCAGCTCGCTGTCGGCTTTCACGAACATCTCGCCGATCGGCTGACGGTTCTTGATGCCGGACGCATTTCTTGCGGCACGGCCCAGAACGACGATATCCAGTACCTCTGCCATATCTTTTTCCAGCTCTTTGTCGATCATTTCCTCTTTGACTTCCGGGAAGTCGCACAGATGGATACTTTCCGGCGCGTTTTTATCCACCGTTCTCACCAGATTCTGGTAGATATCCTCTGTCATAAACGGAATCATCGGCGCAGCCGCCTTGGCGATAGTCACGAGAGCGGTATACAATGTCATGTAGGCATTGATCTTATCCTGCTCCATGCCCTTTGCCCAGAAACGGGTTCTGGAACGGCGCACATACCAGTTACTCATATCATCCACAAAACTCTGAAGTACCTTTGCGGTCTCCGGAATCTTGTAATTGTTCAGGTTCTCATCCACTGCCTTTACACTGGAGTACAGTCTGGACAGAAGCCACTTATCCATGACGGACAGTTTCTCATAATCCAGGTTGTACTTTGTCGGGTCAAAGGAGTCGATATCTGCGTATAATACAAAAAATGCATAGGTGTTCCAGAGGGTTCCCATAAATTTGCGCTGTCCCTCTGTCACGGCGCCGTCATGGAAACGGTTTGGCAGCCACGGCGCGCTGTTGGAGTAGAAGTACCAGCGGATAGCGTCGGCGCCGTGACGCTCCAGAGCGTCAAACGGGTCCACCGCATTGCCCTTACTCTTGCTCATCTTCTGGCCGTTCTCATCCTGCACATGGCCGAGAACGATAACATTCTCATATGGCGCTCTGTCAAACAACAGCGTGGACTCTGCCAGCAGGGAGTAGAACCATCCACGGGTCTGATCCACCGCCTCGGAGATGAACTGTGCCGGGAACTGCTGCTCAAATACTTCTTTGTTCTCAAACGGATAATGATGCTGCGCAAACGGCATCGCTCCGGAGTCAAACCAGCAGTCGATAACCTCCGGCACACGGCGCATCGTCTTGCCACAGTCCGGGCAGGTAAAGGTCACTTCATCAATATACGGACGGTGCAGTTCCACTTTTGCCGCATCCGGATTGCCGCTTCTGTCGGCAAGTTCCTGACGGCTTCCGATCGCTTCCATGTGACCGCAGCCTTCACATTCCCACACATTTAAAGGAGTTCCCCAGTAACGGTTTCTGGATACACCCCAGTCCTGCAAATTGTTCAGCCAGTCGCCGAAACGTCCTTTTCCGATGGATTCCGGAATCCAGTTGATGGTGTTGTTGTTGCGGATCATGTCTTCCTTGACCGCCGTCATCTTGATGAACCAGGACTCTCTCGCATAGTAGATCAGCGGCGTGTCACATCTCCAGCAGAACGGATAGTCATGCTCGAACTTCGGCGCGTCGAATAAGAGTCCTTTTGCATCCAGATCTTTTAAGATCTGCGGATCCGCGTCTTTTACAAAGGTACCGGCGTAATCGGTCTCCTCCGTCATCTCGCCTTTTCCATTTACAAACTGTACGAACGGCAGGTCGTATTTTCTGCCCACTTTGGAGTCGTCCTCACCGAAAGCCGGCGCGATATGGACGATACCGGTACCGTCGGACATGGTAACATAGTCGTCGCAGGTCACAAAGAATCCCTTTTTGTGCTGTTTCTCAGCAGCAACGCCGGCTGCGGCAAATAACGGCTCGTACTCTTTGTACTCAAGGTCTGCGCCCTTCATGGTCTCCAGAACCTCATAGGCCTTCTCATCCTCTCCGGCCAGCTTGCCGAGAACCTTGTCAAGCAGTGCCTGCGCCATGTAGTAGGTGTAGCCGTCGGCTGCCTTCACCTTGCAGTAAGTCTCCTCCGGGTTCACACAGAGAGCCACGTTGGACGGCAGTGTCCACGGAGTCGTGGTCCATGCCAGGAAGTAAGCGTCCTCGCCCACCACCTTAAAACGTACCACTGCGGAGCGCTCTTTGACCGCCTTATATCCCTGTGCCACCTCATGAGAGGAAAGCGGAGTTCCACAACGAGGACAGTACGGCACGATCTTAAATCCCTTATAAAGGAGACCTTTATCCCAGATCTGTTTTAACGCCCACCACTCGGACTCGATAAAGTCATCATGATAGGTAACATACGGATTATCCATGTCCGCCCAGAAACCGACCGTGTTGGAGAAGTCCTCCCACATGCCTTTGTATTTCCAGACAGATTCTTTACATTTTCTGATGAACGGGTCCAGGCCGTACTCTTCGATCTGTTCCTTGCCGTCAAGACCCAGCTCTTTTTCCACCTCAAGCTCTACCGGCAGTCCGTGGGTATCCCAGCCGGCCTTTCTCGGAACCATGTAACCCTTCATGGTTCTGTACCGCGGAATCATATCCTTGATGACACGGGTCAGCACGTGGCCGATGTGCGGCTTGCCGTTGGCAGTTGGCGGTCCGTCATAGAAGGTGTACGTCGGACAACCTTCTCTCTGCTTCATACTTTTTTTGAAAATGTCGTTGTCTTTCCAGAACTTCGCGGTCTCTTTTTCTCTCTCCACAAAGTTCAGGTTTGTTGAAACTTTCCTATACATGTTTTCCTCCTGAAAAAATCTAATTCTTATGAATTAAAAAAGCTCCCATCCGTAACAGGATGAAAGCCCATGCGTTCATTATACCACCTTTTACATACTATCATATGTCTCTCTCGTAACGGGGAGAATCCGTCGCCGCTTACTGGAACCGTTCAGCCGCGCAACTCAGGAGTGATGTTCAGATATCCCCTACTGACGGCGGGTTCGCACTGTCTCCGCCTCACTGGGAGCCTTCAGGAATACTTACTGTCTCCGTCTTTGTTTTTTACCACAACAATCATATACTACCTGTGTAAAAATGTCAATTATAAATCTGTGGCGTTTTACATAATATTATGGTAAAATATTGGGTAATCCTTGTGGCAAATGTATAGATTTGTTTAAACCACGGGTATACTGTACGCAATACTATGACAGAAAGGAGTCCATATGATAAAGAAATTCATTGTGTCTTTTCTTTGCGTTGTATTTATCGCGGGAGTGATTTTCTCCGGTGTTTGTCTTCTCTACTTCGCAATCCCAAGCCAGACAGCCATGAATTCTATCAGCCTGCCTTCCACGGTGGAAGATCCGGAAGAGACGGAAAGTTCTTCCACAGAAGACGAGGAAGAGAGCGAAGATACGTATCTGGCGGATGTTCATCAGTCACTGACTCTCAGAGAGGGACCGAGCAGCGATTCTGACGCGATCGCCAGTCTGACGCCGATGACCCATCTTCGGGTGATCGAGTTTGTGGAAGATACGGACTACGCACTGGTGGAGGTGCAGACCGGCGAATATGAGAGCTACCGGGGATATGTAAACAGTGAATACATCACCCAGCTGGGTGAACCGACGATTCGTATTGGAACAGAGGAGTAAGATTATGTTTTCCAGCAACCTGACAATGATGACTGACCTGTATGAGCTGACCATGATGCAGGGATATTTTTTAAACGGCAACAACGATACCGTTGTCTTTGACATGTTTTACCGCACAAATCCCAGCGGCAGCTCCTACGCCATCACCTGCGGTTTGCAGCAGGTGATCGATTATGTAAAGAATCTGAGTTTTTCTTATGATGATATTGATTACCTCCGGGGTCTTCATATCTTCCGCGAGGACTTCCTGTCCTATCTGGCAGGTTTTCATTTCAGCGGCGATATCTATGCTATCCCGGAAGGAAGCGTGGTATTTCCAAAAGAACCGCTTATCAAGGTGATTGCGCCGATCATGGAGGCGCAGCTTGTGGAGACGGCCATTTTAAATATCGTCAACCACCAGAGCCTCATCGCGACCAAAGCGTCGCGGGTGGACTACGCTGCCGGCGGCGGCGTCATGGAGTTCGGCCTTCGCCGCGCACAGGGACCGGACGCCGGTACACTGGGAGCCAGAGCTGCCGTCATCGGCGGCTGTACCGGCACTTCCAATGTACTTGCCGGCGAATTATTCGGCATCCCGGTGCAGGGCACGCACGCTCACGCCTGGATCATGAGCTTTCCGGACGAGTATACCGCCTTCCACACGTACGCAAATATGTATCCGGACGCCTGCATCCTGCTTGTGGATACCTACGACACTTTAAAGTCCGGCGTTCCAAACGCCATCCGGGTATTTAAGGAGATGCGTGAAAAAGGCATTTCTTCCAAACTGTACGGCATCCGCCTGGACAGCGGCGATCTGGCCTATCTTTCCAAGAAGGCGAGAAAGATGCTCGACGAAGCGGGCTTTACCGATGCGATCATCTCCGCTTCCAGCGATCTGGATGAGTACCTGATCGACAGCCTGCGGACACAGGGCGCCGCCATCACCTCCTGGGGTGTGGGCACCAACCTGATCACTTCGGCGGACAATCCGGCCTTCGGCGGTGTGTACAAGCTGGCCGCCATCAAAAAGCAGGGAGAGAGCGAGTTCAGCGCCAAGATCAAAATCTCCGAGAATCCGGAGAAGATCACGAACCCGGGCAACAAGACGATCTTCCGTATTTACGACAATGAGACCCATAAGATCAAGGCGGACCTGATCTGCCTGGTGGGCGAGACCTACGATACATCCGAAGACCTGAAGATCTTCGACCCGATCTCCACCTGGAAGAAGTCCACGATCCCGGGCGGCACATACACCATGCGGGAACTTCTCGTACCGGTCTTCTTAAACGGACAGTGCGTCTACGAGTCCCCGGATACCATGAGCATCAAGGCAGTCTGCCAGCAGGAGCTTGATACCCTGTGGGATGAGAACCGTCGTCTGGTCAATCCGCAGACCGTCTATGTGGATCTGTCCCAGCCGCTCTTTGATCTTAAGCGGCAGCTTCTGGAAGACGGAAAACAATAGAGATTTCTTTTTAAAGTTTCTTTTTATCATCAACAAAAAACCGGTGAACCAAAAGGTTCACCGGTTTTTTGTTTTGGCTTTATACATGTATTTTTTGAGAGCGGCCCCGATGCCGCTCTCGTTTGGAGAAGGTATTTTGTTACGTTACTTAGCAACAAAATCTATAATGTATTGGGGGGGGTTACGCCTATTATAATAGCACCCGCCGCTTCTGAAGTGTGCATAAACTTTCTTTTTTTGTCCTGTTTTTTTTGTCTATTTCGTCATGCTGTCTGGAAGAATATCCCAAATCTTCTGACAATAAAAACAGCGGTACTCCCGCCGCAGCGCGATCCCCGCGGAATGTTTTCGTTGCACAGGAACATAATTGAACATAATTTTCTATATAACGAAAAAAGGATGGCAATTCCGAACGCCATCCTTTTTTGGAGAAGGTATTTTTGTTACTTATTGGGTGTAGCAAAAACTATATAATGTATTGGGGGGGTTACGCTATTATATTAGCATCTCCCCTCACTTAAGTGTGCACAAAAAATTATTTTTTTAACAAAAAAAATTGTGCAGGATAGAATGTTTTCGACAACGATTCGTTATATTATCTGAAATTCTACAGTCTTCACGCCAATTTTTTGTCTTTTTATCACAATCCCATGATTTTTCCCTGTTTTTACACCACTTTACAACAATATTGCATCCCTGTTTTAGAGCAAAAAAGTATCTCATTATACATTTCATGACTTATAATTAACAAAAAAAGAGCAGGCATCCCGCATAACCGGGATACCTGCGCACCCTCTGTGCAAAACGCACCTGCGGATCTCCGCAAAATATCGCCTGTTTTTAAGCCTCCGCATCCTGTACAGCAGGATGCTCGCGGTTTTCAAAAAGCGCCTCAAACTCTTCGCGATTGATACGTTCTTTCTCTATAAGCAGCGCCGCGCAGGCGTGGAGCACATCCATGTGTTCCATGATGATCCGTTTGGCGTCCTCGTAACACTCATCCACCAGTTTCTTTACCTCTTTGTCGATCTGGCTCGCCACTTCTTCGCTGAAGCTGCGGGAGTGTCCCAGATCTCTTCCGAGGAAGACTTCGTCCGTATTTTCTTCATAATTAATAAAGCCCAGCTTCTCAGACATACCGTACTGCGTGACCATCGCTCTCGCCGTGGCAGTGACGCTCTTGATATCCTGGGAAGCACCGGTAGTCACATCACCGAAGATCAGTTCTTCGGCGATCCTTCCGCCCATGCCGACCTTGATATCCTGGATCATCTTGCTCTTTGTGTTGAAGACATTGTCATTTTCCGGCAAAGGCATGGTGTAACCCGCCGCGCCAACGCCGGTCGGGATGATGGAGACGGTATAAACCGGTCCCACGTCCGGCAGCACATGGAACAGGATCGCATGCCCGGATTCATGATAGGCAGTGATCTTCTTCTCCAGCTCCGGAACAAGACGGCTCTTTTTCTCCGTACCGATTCCTACCTTAATAAATGCCTTCTGCACATCTTCCATCTTGATAAAGCGGCGGTCATTTCTCGCCGCCAGAATGGCCGCCTCATTCATCAGGTTCTCCAGATCCGCTCCGGAAAATCCCGGCGTCGTCCTGGCGATCTGATGCAGGTCCACATCCTGCGCCAGCGGTTTGCCCTGGATATGCACCCGGAGGATCTCCTCTCTTCCCTTCACGTCCGGACGGCCGACAGCTACCTTACGGTCAAATCGTCCCGGACGAAGGATGGCCGGGTCCAGAATATCCACCCGGTTGGTCGCTGCCATGACGATGATGCCTTCATTGACACCGAAACCATCCATCTCCACCAGCAACTGGTTTAACGTCTGCTCTCTCTCATCGTGGCCGCCGCCAAGACCGGTTCCTCTTCGTCTTGCCACCGCGTCGATCTCATCGATGAAAATGATACACGGGGAATTCCTCTTTGCCTCCTCGAACAGATCCCGGACTCTGGAAGCGCCGACGCCGACAAACATCTCCACGAAGTCCGAACCGGAAATACTGAAAAACGGTACGTCCGCCTCTCCTGCCACCGCTTTGGCGAGGAGCGTCTTTCCGGTACCCGGAGGGCCCACTAAAAGAACGCCTTTTGGAATCCTGGCGCCCACTTCGATGAACTTGCCGGGATTCTTCAGAAAGTCCACGATCTCCTTGAGTTCTTCCTTCTCCTCCTGAAGACCGGCCACCTGGTTAAACTGCACTTTTTTCACATGCGGGTCCTGCATCTTGGCGCGGCTTTTGCCAAAATTCATCATTTTTCCGTTGCCGCCGCCTCCTGCCGCCCGGCCCATCATCAGGAACATGAAGACAAACATGACGATGATGACCAGCACATACGGAAGAAATACCGCCAGAAATCCACCGGCACGGCTGACATTGGACACCACGCAGGTGACCTGATGCTCTCTGGCATCTGCCTCCGCCTCATTGACGTCTGTCACATAGAAGGAAGTCTCCTCCCCGTTCGTAAACTCCACATGTACCGTTCCCGTAGGAACCTCCTCATTCTGTGCGATCTCTATGGATGCGATCTCGCCCTGCGTCAGATCCTGCTCAAACTGCGCGTAGGTATATGCCTCCCCGTTCGCATTCATATTCCTGTTCATATAATAGCTTGCAAAGGAATAAATCAGCAGTATGACGATAAAAAAGACGAGAAAATTCTTAAAGTTTTTACCCAACGATTTCTCCTTTCCTCTCCGGTTCTGCCTCCGCTTCCTCTCCGGAGACATCCGGTTCTACAATTCCGATAAATGGAAGATTTCTGTATTTCTGCGCATAATCAAGACCGTAGCCCACCACAAACTCATCCGGAATATCAAAACCCAGATAATCGATCTGCACATCCACCTCGCGGCGGTCCGGCTTATTGAGAAGCGCGCAGAGCCGAATGCTCTCCGGATTCCTCTGTTTTAACACAGGGATCAGATAATGCAGTGTGCGCCCGGAGTCAATGATGTCCTCCACAATGATGACCTCTTTTCCTTCCATGGAATCATCCAGATCCTTTTTGATGCGGACGATCCCTGAACTGCTGGTGGCATTGCCATAGCTGGACACCTGCATAAAGTCCAGAGAAACCGGAACGGTGATATGTTTTGCCAGCTCACAGGCAAAGAACACGCCTCCCTTTAAGATACAGATCAGATGTACTTCTTTTCCTGCATAATCTGTGCTGATCCGCTCACCCAGTTCCTTAATCTTATCGATCACTTTCTCCTCCGGTATGAGCACGCTGATTTTATCGGCCATTGTTTTTCCTCCATTTCTCTTTCTGCAATGTTTCTCTGTCCGGACGACCAGAACCCTCCTGGTGTCCGGCTCCACCCTGTACGCCTCGCTGATCCTCCCGCCGGTCACCCAGAGTATGTGGGACCCTTCCGCCAGAAGAATCTTTGTATCCCGTTCCCCCGCGGGAACCTTTTCATCAATAAAATAGCGCCGCAGGGTTTTGTGGCGTCCCTCTTTGTCTACAACAAAATAATCGCCGGCTTTCCGGCTTCTTAAACAAAGAGTACTTTTTATTTTATCATAATCAAAGTATTTCACACAATCATTTTTTTCGATATAACCGCCCTGAAACGGTCTGATCTGAAAGGAAATGTGTCCGGTCCCCGGCAGCAGGATCTCCTGACTTCCGGTTCGCTCCAGTCTTTCCATATCTACCCACCGGACTGCCGATTCTTCTGCCCGCGCGCTTTGCCGCTGTCTTTTCTTCCAGGCTTCCCTTCGCATGAGGAGAACGCCCTTTTCTGTCCGCTCTGCTGTCAGACCACACGGCAACTCCCGGTACTTTCCCGCCTTTTTGTCAAGGAGGCTCAACAGCTGCTCCACGTGCAGCGCCGTGATATCTCTCTGACTGCCCGCCATCTGCGCGAGCATCCGGCGGGCCGTTTCCTTCCTCTCAACCGGGTGCAGCCGCGCCGCAGCCTCTTTTGGCAGCAGCAGGGCGTCCTCCAGGCAGACCACCGTCTGTCCGTATATTTTCTCAAACACCGGCTCCAGATAATCCATAAGCTCCGCTGCCTGTCCGGACAACTGTCCCAAATGCTCCACGGCCCGGGCATTGACCGCCTGCAGGTCCGGAAGCAGGCGCAGGCGGATATAGTTTCTACTGTAGCTGTCATCCCGGTTGCTGCTGTCCTCCTCATATGATTGTCCGAGCGCCTGCAGCATCCGGACGATCTCTTCTTTTTCCAGACAGAGCAGAGGACGGATGAGCGCACCGTTGACCGGGCGGATGCCGGAAAGCCCCCGTATCCCGGTCCCCCTCGCCATCCGGAATAAGACCGTCTCCGCCAGATCATTTTTATGATGAGCCACCGCGATCTTGTTGCAGTTCCACTTCTCAGCAAACGTGGCAAAACAGTCGTAGCGAACAAGCCTCCCCGCTTCCTCCAGCGAGCAGTGCCTGCGTTTCGCTTCCGCCGCCACCTCTTTTTTCACCGCCGCAAAAGGAACCTGCCATTTCGCGCAGAGCTCCCCGGCAAAGGCTTCGTCCCTCTCCGCTTCCTCTCCGCGGAGCAGATGATTGATATGCAGGGCAAACAGCCTGATCTGCATTTTTTCCCGCGCCGCCAGAAGATACCGCAGCAAAAGCACGGAGTCCGCGCCGCCGGACAGACCAACGAGAATCGCGTCGCCGTCCGCGAGCATATCGTTTTCTCTGACGAAGCTGTCGATTTTTTCCCACATGACCGGATTTGTCGTCCTTTCTTTTGATTTGCAGGCTATCTGTAACCTGATCTTCTGTACCATTCTGACAAAAAGCCATCTTCCCATCCGCTCCGTATGACTTCGCAGAACATTTTTTATTGCACAGGGGATCGATTTCCCGGACGGTAAAAATCCCGGACAACAGCTACCAGCACGGTCCTGTCGTCGTCATGATCCTCTTCCGGCGCCGCCTTCATGAGTTCTTCCGCGAACCGCTGCGCGCTTCCCGGCCGGATGCCGAGCAAAATCTCCTCCATGGAAGGTCTGCCCGCCGTCGTCTCAAAATTCAGCATCCCGTCGGAGAGCATGATCACCATGTCCCCATCATACAGCTTTTTGCTGTGAATATCAAATCGCTGTTCCGTCAGACAGCCCGGCGGCAGCCCGGAGGGAAGAATGCGCTCCACCGACTGTCTGTGCCGAATAAAGGTCGCCGTCCCTCCCGCTTTCAAAAGCCGGAGCGTCCCTGTCTGCAGAGAAATGACCGCGGCGTCCAGCGTGGCGTACTCCGCCTTCTCCCTGCCGAGGAGAACATCGTGAAGGATCTCCAGCGCGTATTCCTCATGAATCCCCGCTTCCAGCATCGTCTCAAACGCCTCGATCAGTTGTCTGCTGTCTCTGCCGGCACTCTCCCCGACACCCATACCGTCGGAGAGCAGCATCACCGCCTTCTTCTTATTATAATTTGTAAAAGAAAAGGTATCGCCGCAGACCGTCTCCCCTTTCTTGCTGCGGCGGCTCACACCGAAGCTTACCTGAAAGCCGCCCTCCTCCACAAAAGAAATCCGGCTTCCGCCGGAACGCACCCAGGTATCTCCATCCGCACAGCGAAAGGCTCTGCCGTAAACACCGGCAAGCGCCCGCAGCACACCGGTCACCTTCCTCGAACCGGCGACGGGCCGCAGGGAGAGAGTGACGGTAAAAATCCCTGCCTCATCTGTATATTCCCGGGCGGAAAGCAGCCGGAAACCACGGCGAAGAAGCGAAAGTGTGAGCCGGCGCTTTTTCAGCCCCGTCACCTCCGTCCCGTCGGACAGAAGGCGTCTGCACTCCTGCATGAGCATGTACTGGGATACCAGCTGTTTTTTCATTACCTGCCGGAGTCCGCCGAGCTGCCGTTCCCAGCAATGGTTCTGATAGAGCATCCGGAACAGCCACATCATTTCCTCCATAAAGGGCTGAAAATAGACACACTGTTTCCGAAATATCCCGGACGCCATCCGGCCGTCCACCCGGTTTTCCTTTGACGCCTGCTCCAGGATCGCCGCGATCTCACGAAACGTTTTTTCTTTATTTACACCAAAACATTCTCTGTATTTGGGGCATCGCCGGCAGACATCCTCCGTCAATGTCGTATATATGTATTCCGTCCCCCTCCGGGATAATACCGGCCGGCTGCCGCTTCCGGACTCGGAAAGCCGCAGGAGTTCCCGCAACGATTCCTCGAACATCCGCAGGCGGTCCAGTACCTCACCTTCCGGGGAGAGCGCTGTTTTCTTCTCTTTCATAATCCACCCCCACATCTTCTCTGCTATTATATAGAGACGGGGGAAATTCGTTTGTCAAAAGCTGTCATGCTCTTTCAGAAATGCAGAATCTTCTGCTGATCTGCCTTGCCGTACAAAAAGAAAAAAGGCCCTTTCGGACCTTCGGATAAATAGTAGCGGGAACTGGATTTGAACCAGCGACACCACGGGTATGAACCGTGTGCTCTAGCCAACTGAGCTATCCCGCCGCACTCAACGAGCGATATCATACCACAAAAACCGATGCGGTGTCAACTGTTTTTTTCACTTTTTTATAACAGTTTGGCCATGCGCCTGAAAACGTAAAAAGCAACGCCGAAAGTTTCCTTTTGTAAGAACTTTCACTCTTCCGAAATGTCATGGCTGATCTCCGGCATCTTCTTCTGAGCCCTCTGCGTCTTCTCCGGCGTCTTCTTCCGGACTTTCTGTACTTTCTCCGGCATCTCCCTCCGAAGAACTTTCCGCAGTGTCCCCGGTTGTCTCCTGCGGCGCCGCTCCGGTCGTCTCTTCGGCATCGCCGTTTTCCGACTGTTGGAGGGAATACTCGTCTTCGTCGATCATGCCCAGACGCTCTCTGGCCATCTTCTCCTTAAACTCCGGAGAATCCATGTTGGTCCGCTCCTCTTCCAGACTCTTGTTGGTCTCCTTGATCTCCTTGATCTCCGTGTTCAGCTCATCGACGGTCTCCTCCAGAACGGCCGCCCGCCGCCGCTGACTCTGGCAACCGAAAGCGATGGCGACCAGAATGACCACGGCGCACATCAGCACCAGCACGGACTTCTTCGTAAAAAAGCGCTTCCGGAATCTCTCATTAAACTGTTTGCTGTTTTTTCTCTTTTTCTGCTTCATGCGCTCACCTGTCTGTACTTCCCGCCCGGCATGTCGGGCTGTTATTTTCTGCTTCTCACTATTTTAACGGTTCTCTTTATTTTTTTCAACGTCTTTAAAAGAGAATTCACAATTATTTTCGCCGGAAATAATAAGAAAGATACCGCCGTTCGCAGCAGGCGGACGACCGCCCCCACGAAGAACTCCATCGCCTTTTCCACCGGGATCCCCAGACCGAAAAAGTAGAGCGCCGCCCCGGCAGCCAGTCCGAAAAGGACATAGAAGCGGACGCTTCCCTGGTTGTAGATCTGAAACAGGAGAAACAGTCCGGCTGCCGCGCTGATACAGAAAATGATGTCCTCCAGATGCACCGTCCGGTTTTTGTGGGATATTTTCTTTCGGATGGCGCGGAAAAAATCATACCATATTCCAAGGAGAACACCGTAAAGGGCGCTGATAAAAAACAACTCTGCCTGTTGTGTGATGATCTCTGCCATATCAGCGGAACAGTCTCCGCATGATCCCTCCCTTCTCGCCTCTGCCCGGGCCACTGTCCGAGTAAAGAAAGCTGTCCACAAGCCCCTCGATCTCCACCTCTCCCTTTTCCACCGTCAGTCTGGTCACATGCAGGCCGTCTCCATGGATGGCAAGGATCCCCTGCTCCGTATCCAGAAGGATCTCATTCAGGTCAAAGGAAATAACCTCCTTCACCCCGCTGATGATACCGCTGCTCCGATTAAACAGCGATATCTTGTGATTCTTCATAATACGCTCTTCCATGTAGCCTCCGTTTTCCTGAAACTTCATTGCCATGTCCGCCCCCGCTTTTAAGATTTATTTCATACTTATGCCGGCCCCGGGAGTGACATGCATACCGGCTCCAAATTTCCCGTCCGTCCGCCGTCGGGGAAGGCAGATCCGCTCTTTTTCGCTTTCTCAGAGCCATGGAAAAAGTTTTACGGATATCTCCTTGACAAATAAAGCGGAAACCGTTATAACTATGGAAGTAAATAGAGTCTATACGGATTTTACGACTGAATATCAGGAGGATGAATCATGAATAAAACAGAATTAGTTGCAGCAATCGCCGAGAGAACAGAACTGACCAAAAAAGACGCTGATAACGCTTTAAAGGCATTCATTGATGTAGTTGGAGATGAGCTGAGCAAGGGTGAAAAGGTTCAGCTGGCAGGCTTTGGCACATTTGAAGTTGCAGAGCGCGCAGAACGTGAGGGTATCAACCCGAGAACCAAAGAGACCATCACCATCCCTGCTTCCAAGTCTCCGAAGTTCAAAGCTATGAAGGCATTAAAGGAGAAAGTGAACAACTAATACACTCCTTTGCCACGGAGGTGTATCTTTTATGAGACTGGATAAGTTTTTGAAGGTTTCCCGCCTGATCAAGCGGCGCACCGTAGCCAATGAGGCCTGCGACGCCGGTCGGGTTCTCGTAAACGGCAAGGCCGCCAAGGCCAGCCTGAACGTAAAAAGCGGCGATATCCTTGAGATCCAGTTCGGCAACAAGAGTGTGAAGGCCGAGATCCTGGACGTCAAAGACACCGCCAAAAAAGAGGAAGCCAGAGAGCTGTTTCGATATTTATGATCGTGCGATCCGGGTACAGTGAACAGGCAGGCTGACAACAGCGCTGCTCAATCATGATTCGCTGTACCCGGATTTTATTTTGCAGTTACACATTCACCTGCCGTCCCAGAAACTCTGCCGCGATGGCGGCGACTTTCCGTTCCAGCTCACCCAGGCGGCGTCCCGGCTCCTTCGCCTGCAAAAAGACGGCGCCCAGAATCTCCCCGCTGCTCCGGATCACCGAAAAAATCTGGTCTCCACCTGCCTCCATCCCTTCCACCACAGGGATAAACCGGCTCCGCTCTGAGACCGGAAGCTGTTCGTCCCTGTCGTCCAGGATTCGTTCCAGGCGTTCGCTGATACTCTGTCCCCTTATCTTTCCGAGGCCGCCCGCGGCGGCGATGACCTTCTCCCTGTCCGTGATGATGGCGCAGGCGCCGGTCTGCTGCACCATGCACTCGGCATATTCCTCAGCCAGGGAGGAAAACTCGGAAAAAGGGAGGTACTTTTTTAAGATAATACCGCCTTCCTGATCCGTGTAGATCTCCAGAGGCATCCCTTCCTTCACCTTCAGAGTTTTTCTTATCTCTTTTGGGATCACGATTCGTCCCAGATCGTCTATTCTGCGTACAATCCCTGTCGCTTTCATCTTGCATTTACCTCCATCGTTGTCTATATGACCCGTACAGCCCCTTTTGGAAAGGAAAATACCGCCCGGGTTCGCTCTGCTTTTTGTGGTTTCGACCAAAAATAGTATGAGCCGATACAGGTATTTTATACTAAAAGTTTATCCGGACACCGGAACAGCACGCTGTCCGCCGCAAAGAGAAAAACGCAGGCGACGTTTTATTTTTCCGACGGATGCACAACCTTGTAATTGTCAAAACAGAGGGAGGCGTCATAATAGATCTTATCCTTCTCGGCAAGCTTCGCCATGCCGTGATGCGCCTCCACCACATTGACCGTGCAGTTATACGGCACATGCCCCTGCCAGAAGTCCAGCCGGTTCTCATAGAGTGGGTTCAGCATGGCGCGCATGGCGCAGCCGTGGGTCGATATCAGGATCGTCTTATCCTCATACTCCGGATTATGTATCACTTCCTGCAGAAACTCCGCCGTCCTGTCACAGACATCCGCCACACTCTCCCCGTCCGGAGAGCCCGCAAAATGCAGCGCGTCTGTCAAAAACAGATTATAATTCTCATCCGGAATCTCATAATTGCGCTCCGTGCAGCCAAGACCTTCCCAGCTGCCCCAGTCGATCTCCCGGATCCGGTCGTCCAGAATGACCGGAATCTTTCTCCCGTAATACCGCTCCGACGGTTCCGCCATCAGTGCGCCGGTCTCCCTCGCCCTCTGAAGCGGACTGCTGATGATCAAATCGAAAGGCACTTCCTTTAATGCCTCTCCTGTGATGCGCGCCAGCTCCCTGCCATTTTCATTTAAGGGGATATCCGCGCAGCCCTGCAGACGCCCGTCCGCATTCCATTTTGTCTCCCCGTGTCTTATTACATAAAGCAGCATTCCTTCTGCCTCCTTTTCCTGAACTGTCTTCATTTTATAGTACATTTTTCCACAAAGTCAATAGCTTTCTTTCCCCGCCGAAAATGCCGAAAGCACGTATCGCATCTTGCAAATTTCTGTGCTATCCCTTACAATAACAGCGGAAAGATTTTATCAGGGGTTATCATATGTTATTACATTATAAAATGCGGTATAAAACGCGGCGCACCGGCCCGGATCCTGTCCCCCGGAGGAGCCGCCGTTTTTTCCGGTTTTCTTACATTTTTAAATATCGTTTCCTGCTGCCGTTTTTTTTATGCGCCCTGTTGTTAAGCGGCTGCGGCAGCGGCGCTTCCCCCGGAGCGAAGACCGGCGGCGAAGCGGATGATGACAGTATCACCGCCTTTGCGCCCGCCGTGCTCGTTCCCACTGCGGACGGCAGGGAGACCATCGGCAACGATTCCGTGACAGTGGACATTTCCAACACAGCAAAAGGCTATATCATGGCCTCGTATCACGGGAGCGCCCCGCAGGTGAACATCCAGCTCACCGGCCCGGACGGCGTGTCCTATCTGTATTTTATCAGTGAAAAAGACACTTACACGGCGATGCCGCTGTCTTCCGGGGACGGCTCCTACATTGTGGAGATTTACGAACAGATGGACGGAGATATGTACAGTCTGCTTTTGTCCGACGTCATTGAAGTGACATTGGAAAATGAGTTCACGCCGTTTCTCTACTCCAACCAGTTCGTTTATTTCACGGAGGACACCCGTGCCGTTCAAAAAGGCAGAGAACTGGCGCAGGGCTGCGCCTCCGATCTGGATATCACCACCGCGATCTATCATTTTGTCATCAACAATACCGAATATGACTATGACAAGGCCGCCACGGTCACTTCGCCGTATTATCCCGATGTGGATGAGACGATGGATACGGGGAAAGGCATCTGCTTTGATTATTCCGCGCTCATGTGCACCATGCTGCGCACACAGGGCATTCCCTGCAAACTGAACATCGGCTATGCCGGAGACGTCTACCACGCCTGGATCAGCGTGTATTTAAAGTCTGTCGGCTGGGTGGACAGCCTCATTCAGTTTGACGGCAAAAACTGGAGCATGATGGACCCGACCATGGCGTCCACCAGCAAGGATTCCTATGATCCGTCGAAGGAAGAGTACACCGTCATGTTCCAGCGGTAACTTCAAACATAACCGCAGCAACCCGTTTACATATGTTTTCTATTTTCAAAGAAAATGTGACAAGAAACAGGAGGATATCACATATGGACAAACCAAACCGCCTCTTAAACAAAACCGCGCCCGGAAGCGCCTCTGCGTACCCGGATAAAAAACATCTCTGGTACCGGGAGCTGTTTGTGCTGTTTTATCTCGGCATGTTTGCCGCCTCATTTTTAAACCGGCCGTTTCCTGACTCGCGGGCCGTCTCCCTCCTCATAAAAGGAGCAGAACTTTTATATGCGCCCGGTATGATCTTTGCCGCCGGCTGCCTGATGGGAGCGCAGGACGCTTCCCGGAAAGATTTCAGAAAAAATACGCTGCGAAAAGCATTGTACTCAATCCTGCTTTTCTACACCGTCGGCTTCCTGAATGAGATCCTCATCAATGAGCGAGCCGTTTTTGCCACGATCAAAGACCTGCTGGCTGTTCTGCGGATTCCGGGCCGGGCTTCCATTTTCCTGACCCTGAGCGTGCTGTTTCTGCTCTGCAGCTTCTGCTGGCCATGGGTGGAAAAATGTCTGCGGTCCCGCCCTCTGCGGCTCTCCGTCTGCCTTGTGGGATTTCTGTTCACCTTCCTCCCGGAAGGGATCCTCGGCTACGGACTGGTGGGCGTCTTTGTGGGCGCAGACCGCCTTGCCGCCGTACCGCTTTTTCCGTATCTTTTCGCCTTCTTCGGAGGCGTACTGACTGCCCGGAGACTGCGTGCGGCTGCTGACAATACGGATTCTTATCCCGCACCGGCACAGATTCTCTCCGCCTGCTGCTGCCTGCTCATCCCGTGCGTGGTTCTTCTCGTCGTGGGAGCGGGACTCGCTCTGCTTCACAGGAATGAACCGGCAACCACCTTGCTCGGAACCGGCGGCGCCGGATTCTGTCTTCTTGTGAGCGCCTTTCTCCTGCCTCTGTATCGGGCAGTGGAGACCTTTGTCCTGGCAGTTCTCTCCCGCCTGAGAGAGTTCTGTCAGGCTGTCAGCCGACGCCGCGAGAAAAACCGGGCGCTGGATATTTTTCTGTATTATGTGGGATATACCATCCTGTTCCTCATCATGGCCTATTTCGTCTTTGTCCCGTACATAGAAGGAGAGCGGACGCTCATCTGGTCTGTGGACGGTCTGGGACAGTATGTGGCAAAGGCACATCAGTTTGTCTCCTACGTGCCTTCCGTCATACAGGATATCCTGCACGGCAACTTTGACTTTCAGCAGTATGACTTTACGAGAGGACTTGGTTCCACCATCTCCATCAGCTTCGAGCCGGTGTACTGGCTGTATCTTCTCTTCAATCCTTCTCAGGTGGAGACTGCCTACAGCCTGCTGATCATCCTGCGGTATTTCCTTGCGGGAGCCAGCATGTCCGCGCTCGTGCTGTATTTCCGGCGTTCCCACTATGCCGCCTACGTTGCCAGCATGGTGTACGCCTTTTCCGGCTACGCGATCTACGCCGGAACGAGACACGGACAGTTTCTCTCCCCGCTGATGCTGCTCCCGATCCTGGTCATTGCCATGGAGCAGCTTATCACAAAGAAGAAATGGTATCTCCTCACCGTATTCACCGCGATCTCTCTGCTGTGTACGTATTATTTCTTATATATGAACACGATCGCCCTCGGTATCTATTACGTGACTAGGATTCTCTGCACGAAAGAATACCGGAACATCAAAACATTTTTTACCAGAGGACTTATCATCGTCGGCAGCTATATCCTGGGCGTCGCCATGGGAAGTATCTCCATCTTCACGTCCTTTGGCAATTACATCGGCTCCAGCCGGAGCGGCGGCAGCTCTCTCTCTGATTTTCTGACCGCCACACCGCTGTTTTACCAGAAAGACTGGATCGCCGACTTTTTTGTTTCTTTCCTCTCCGACTCCTTCAGTCCGGGACTCTGGCTGAAACTCGGCTTCGCGCCGGTCGCTGTTCTGGCTCTGGTGCTGCTGTTTACGAGGAAAAATAAAAAAGAACTGAAACCGCTGTTTATCATCTTCACCTTTTTCTGCCTGTTTCCGGTCTTCGGATATATTTTCAGCGGATTCAGCAGCGTCACCAACCGCTGGTGCTACATTTATGCTGCTGTCATCGCCTTCATCCTGGCAGAGAATCTGGAGAACTTCACCAGACTGACCGCCCGTGAGATGCAGCTCATGCTGGGGCTGGTCTGCCTGTACGCCGGCATCATCTTTTTCTCCACCAAGTACCGCTCGGACAAGGTCCTGGCTGTATTCGGACTGCTGGCGCTGACCACCGCCCTGCTGCTGGTCATCAACAACGATAAGATCTCCATCTCAAAGAAGGCGGCAAAGAATGCCATCTTTGCCGTCACGATGGCAGCCGTCGTTTTCAACGCCAACTTCTTCTTCCTCACGGATTACGAGGAGGAGAGCCATCTGGAAAACTACGTAAAACCCGGCAAGTCTGTCGACAACATGTCCCGGACCGCCCTCAAATATCTGGACCGCGTGGACGATGATGCGGACGGGCAGGAAAACGGTTTTTACCGGAGTACCAACCTGAAAACGTACGGGGATGTCCGTTCCACAAGTCTGATCTACGGTTATCATGATATCTCCACATTTACCAGCACCTTAAACGGCGCCATCGTGGACTATAACCGCGCCATGGGCAACAGCGACTGGACGATCGTGAGCATTTACAGCTACAACGCCCGCGCCTACATGCACACCCTTGCCAGCGTCCGCTACCTGGGCACTGCCAGCGATGTGAAGATCTCGGTGCCTTACGGCTACAAAAAGGTGTTTGACCGGGAGGGCCGGAAGAGAACTTATGAGATCTACGAAAATCAGTACGCCCTGCCGCTTGGCTATACGTACGACACGGTCACCAGCGAGTCCGATGCGGAGGATCTCTCCGCCGCGCACAAGCAGGAGCTTACCATGCTCTCCGCCATTGTGGAGGATGACGCCGTGGAAAAAAATGCAAATCTCACGACGGCAGATCCCGATTCCCTGCCTCTGACCGCCGAGAAGCTGCCGATCACCAAAATCAAACCGGGCAAAGGCGTGACGGTGAAAGATGGCGAGATCATCATTCCGGAAGGCGGCGGCATCGTCAACTTTACCTTTGAGGGCAGACCGAATTCGGAAACATATCTGTCCCTGCGCGGCGACCTGTACGCGCCAAAGGATGCTTCCGAGCATCTTCTGAAAACACAGGTGAAAGCCGAGAATATGAGCTATGAGCACCGGTTCCAGATTGATTCCTACGCCACCGGACAGGAAGAATATCTCTTCAATCTGGGCTACAATGAAGATGCGCTCACCAAATGCCGGCTGAAGTTCAAGGGCGGCGGCACTATCCGCTTCGATGAGCTGTGCATTTACACACAGAGCATGGAAACGTATCCGGAGCGGGTCGCAGCCCTGCGGGAAAATTCTCTGGAAAATGTAAAAACGGACACCAACACCGTCACCGGAGACATCACTGTGGACAGTGACAAGATGCTCGTGATCACACTTCCTTACCAGCGCGGCTGGACGGCATGGGTGGACGGCGAAGAGGTCGATATCCAGAAGGTCAATTATCAGTACATGGGTCTGAACCTGTCCGCAGGAGAGCACAGCATCCGCCTGCATTATCAGCAGCCGGGTCTGAAATATGTCCTTCCTGTCACCGCGTCGGGCGCAGGCGTGTTCGTGTGCATCATCCTCTTTAAATTCGTCCGGAAACGCCGCGGCAGCAGCCGGAGAAAGGGTATACAACGCTGAGGAAATTTGCTATAATACCCTCAGCTATCCGTCTTCCGGACAGCCTGACAGACAGCAGAACTGTATCGATAAAGAAAAAGAAGGATTGCGTATGATTAATTTTAATATTCCACCCTGCGCTCCGAAGGCTTCCGAGTACATGGCGCAGGCGATCAACAATCACAAGATCAGCGGCGACGGCGCTTTTACCGCCCTGTGCAGCCGCTGGATAGAAGAACATACCGGCACGGCGAAGGCTCTTCTCACCACCTCCTGCACACATGCGACGGAGATGGCCGCCCTCCTTGCGGATATCCGCCCGGGCGATGAGGTCATCATGCCTTCCTACACTTTTGTGTCAACCGCGGACGCCTTTGTGCTGCGCGGCGCCACCGTTGTCTTCGTGGATATCCGTCCGGATACCATGAATATTGATGAGACAAAGATTGAGGACGCCATCACCGACAAGACAAGGGCCATCGTTCCGGTCCACTACGCCGGCGTCTCCTGCGAGATGGACACGATCATGGATATCGCCGCCCGGCATCATCTCCTGGTCATCGAGGACGCCGCGCAGGGCGTCATGGCAAGCTACAAGGGCAGAGCTCTCGGCAGCATCGGCGATTACGGTTGCTTCAGCTTCCACGAGACCAAAAACTACAGTATGGGAGAAGGCGGCTGCCTTCTGATCAAAGATAAAGATAACATCGAGCTGGCGGAGATCATCCGGGAGAAGGGCACGAACCGCAGCAAGTTCTTCCGGGGACAGATCGATAAATATACATGGGTGGAGCCCGGCTCCTCCTATCTGCCGAGCGATCTGAATGCCGCTTATCTCTGGGCGCAGCTGGAGATCGCCGACGAGATTTATGCGGACCGCATGGCTTCCTGGAATCTCTACAACGAGACACTGGCCCCTCTTCAGGAGGCCGGCTATCTCTCCCTTCCGACCATACCGGAGGGCTGCGTGCACAACGCGCATATGTACTATATCAAGGCTAAAGATCTGGAAGAACGCTCTGCATTGATCCGTTTCCTGAAAGAAAACGATATCTCCACCGTCTTCCATTACATTCCTCTTCACAGCGCGCCTGCCGGAAAGAAGTACGGCCGCTTCCACGGAGAGGACAGATACACGACCAGCGAGAGCGAACGGCTTCTGCGTCTTCCACTCTACTACGGTCTTGAAAGAGAAAAAGTATTGACAGTCTGCCAGAAGATCAGGGAATTTTACACCCGCTAAACTGCCCTTTTTCAGCAGTTTTATCATCATGTGCCTTACGGATACTCCCGCCTGTGCCGGGAGTTTTCGCGTAAGCCGGGACATTTCCTTACATCTGCGGCAGCAGGAGGAACTACTGTGTTACATTCCATTATCATACCCTGTTATAAATCATCCCGGACCATCCGCAAAGTCGTGGAGATGACTGCGGAAGAACTTGAGAATCTCGGGATTTCCGAATATGAATTCATTCTGGTGGATGATTATTCTCCTGACGGGGGCGCCACACTTGACGAGCTTCGCGCGCTGGCAAGAGACCACGCTTTCGTCAAAGTGATCTCTCTCGCCAGAAATTCCGGTCAGCACAACGCGGTGATGGCCGGTCTTAATTATGCCTCCGGCGAGCTTCTGATCGCCATGGACGACGATATGCAGACCCATCCTTCCCAGCTCAAATATCTGCTGGCAGAGATCGGGAAGGGCTATGATATCGTTTACGGCTACTATCCGGAAAAGAAACATTCCGTTTTCCGGAACTTCGGCAGTTTTATCAACTACATCACCGTCCGCATCCTCATCGGCAAGCCGAAGGATATGCGGACATCCAGCTACTGGGTTATCCGGCGTTTCGTGCGGGACTATGTCGTACAGTACAAAAGCCCGTACACCCACCTGCAGGGACTGTTCCTGCGGACCACCCGGAATATCAGCTGTATTCCCATCAAACATTTTGAACGGGAAGTGGGCGAGTCCGGTTACACGTTAAAGAAGCTGCTGCAGCTGTGGTCCAACATCATGGGATACTCTGTCATCCCTCTCCGGATGGCCACCTACTGCGGATATTTCTTTTCTATTTTGAGTATCCTCGGCGCAGTGATCGTCGTCATCCGCAAACTTATCAACCCTGCCATGGCACTGGGCTGGCCTTCCGTCATGTGCGCCATCTGCTTTTTCTCCGGGATCATCATGCTCTTCCTCGGACTGATCGGGGAGTATCTGGGCCGGATGTTCCTGGGCATGAACCGGCAGCCGCAGTATGTGGTAAAAAAGATCTACGATCACGCTGAAATGACCGCCCACGGCGACACATCTGATGATTCGGAACATGCGATTTGTGGCAACAGGATATCCGATGATTCCGAAAATAAGATTTACGAAAATGTAACTGCAAAATAAAATATATACAAACCAACGGGCTGACATTGTTCATTTTTACACCAAAAACATAAAGAAACGTGTCAGTATACTACCTTTACAGGAGGGAAAACTGTGACAAAAATTATGATACTGGGAGCCGGCATCTACCAGGTTCCCCTGATTGAAACTGCAAAGAAAATGGGGCTTTACACCATTGTCGTCAGTATCCCCGGCAATTACCCCGGATTCGCCCTGGCCGACAAAGTGTATTACGAAAATACAGTGGACGAAGATAAGATTCTTGAGATTGCAAAAAAAGAGCGCATCAAAGGGATTGTCACTTCAGGAACCGACGTCTGCATGAAAACCGTCGGCAGGGTTTGCGATGCCATGGGACTGAACGGTCTCTCCTACGAGGCTTCCAAGGTCGCCGTGGACAAAATGCTGATGAAGAGCCGCTATGAAGAGTACGGTGTCCGCACCGCCCGCTTCCGCAGGGTCTCTTTTTCCGACCCGGATATCCGGAAAACGATCCGTGATCTGAACTTTCCGCTCATTTTCAAATCGGTGGATTCCTCCGGAAGCCGCGGTATCATCCGCGTAAATTCTTCCGATGAGTTTACTTCCTCCATGGATTATGTCCGTGAAAATACCCGCAAAGATTATTTTCTGGTGGAAGAATTTATCGAGGGCGAGGAGTTCGGCGCGCAGGCGTTCGCCTATGACGGCAACGTCTCTTTCATCCTCCCGCACGGCGATTATGTTTATCACGGTGACACCGGCGTTCCGATCGGACATTACGCGCCGTATGTCCTGCCTGAGGAGGTAGTGGAAGACGCCAAGATCCAGCTCCGCCGCGCGGTAAAGGCGATGGGTCTTGATAACTGCGCCATCAACGCGGACTTTATCCTGAAAAACGGTAAGACTTATGTTCTGGAGATCGGCGGCCGCTGCGGCGCCACCTGTCTGGCTGAGCTTGTTTCTATTTATTATGGATTTGACTACTATGAAAAGATCATCCGGACCGCTCTGGACGAGGACCCGGATTTTAACTTTAAAAAACCGCACACGCCGAACGCCAGCCACCTGCTCATGAGCGACAAAGACGGCGTGATCCGTTCCATAGAGAATCTCAATGAACCAGACGATAATATCTGTGAAGTTCATTTTGATTATAAACCTGGCGACGAGGTGCACAAGTTCCATGTGGGACCGGACCGGATCGGACATATCATCGCCAAAGGGGAGACTCTGGAAGAAGCCCAGGATCTTCTTTTTAAGGCAATGGATAATATCAAGATAGAAGTGGAATAAATTCTCAAAGGGGCAGCCACGTCAATGACCGGGCGATGATCATTGACGCGGCTGCCCCCTGTTTATCTCTTCTTTTTGATTTTCCTGAGCATTGCTTTTATCATCTCTTGTTCCCAATCATCTTAAGCATTGCTTTTATCATTTCTTCTTTTTGATCATTTTGAGCACCGCTTTCATCTGCGGATAAAAGATCTTCAATGCCACGAGCAGCACAACAAGAATCACCATATACCGGAGATACCACGGCACATAATAGAGTCCCATGGTGGCAAGGTTTACAACAAGATAGAGCAGCGATATCTTTACCGTCTTTCCGAGAGGTACGATGACCATGCCGGTAATTTTGTGTTCCAAGAATCCCTGCAGAAGGAGAAGCGCAAAATAGCTGACTGCCATCATGTATGCCGCCGACAGATAGCCGAAGGCCATGATACCGATGTAACCGATCACAAGGTTCAATATCATGGCGCCGATAGTACCCATGGCAACATACTGTGTCCGCTTATAATAGTTTTGCACAGCCGAATAGCTGTAGCTGTAAAAACGGAACAGGGTTCCCGTTACCAGCGGCGCGATCAGCCACACCGCAGCGCGGTATCTCTCTCCGCCCAGAATAAAGATCTCCTCCGGCGCCAGCACGACCAGCAGCCAGGATAAGAGTCCGAACATATGCATGACGATGGTCCAGGGCTTCTCCACCTCGTCCGCCTCTTCTCTGGCGATCTTTTCATAGAGCCAGGGAATCCAGGCATTCCACACCGAATCCTCCAGGATCCAGACAACATAGGACACCGTCATTCCGATGGAAAAGATACCGGCAGCCGTATCTCCCACGATCTTCCTGATGAGGATCCGGTCAGACTGATTCATGATCTGCACGGAAAGCGCCTCCGGAATGAGCGGCAGACTGAATGCCAGACCATACTTCCAGTATTTTAAATTCACAAATTTCTTTCCCTGCCACCAGATGATGATGGCAATGAGAGCGCCGCCGATGATCTGCGGCGCATAATAACCGATGATCCTCCTGTGTACCAGCTCATCCAGCAGCCCCTGCACACGTCCCTGATAGATCAGGGCGATGGAGAGGATCGTCCCCGGTATGATGGTGAGCAGTGTCGCCGCCGTGCTGAACTTATACCGCATGACCTGCTTGTCCCTTCTCTGAATGTAGAGCATACTGGTATAGGTAAATACATACAGAAACAGCATGTAAAACATCAGATCATCCATATCACAGAAGGCCAGCACCTGCTCCTTGAAGATCATGCACAACCCGAAAAAGGCCGCGATGGAGATATAGGACAGGGTATGTACGCTGGACACATACCCGTTATAATCATCCGCAAAGTCATGCTTCGCCACATCGACGCTCCGCCAGAGGCAGAGAGACATGATAGTGTAGGCGATAAGCAGCCAGGACTCATAGGTCGTCACGATGCCGTACTGCGCCTCCGAGAGAAGCCTGGAGTAGATCGGAGTGACGATGAAGTTAAACCCTCTGGCGAGCAGCTGTGCCAGAATGAAGAAAAATCCTGATGTAAACGCCATCTTGTTTAAGGATGCATTTTTATTCTGTTTTTGTCTCTCTCCCTGCCGAATCATGGAAGCAGGAATCTCCTGCCCCTGTGTATTTCGCTCTTTTGGTTCTGACATTCCTGCATTTCCTCCAATTAAATCAACAGTCCTTTACCTTGCACACGATCATCCGAAGCTTTCCGTTCTCATCCGGCGGGATGGAATCCATCCACTCATATTCAATCTCAAACGGATGCTTGAACTTCGCGTTAAGCTGCTGCGTGAGCTGTTCCTCCACCTCTTTTTCCGTGAGTTTTGACACTTCTTTATTCTGCACACACTGGATGTGGATCTTCGTGTAAGATTCCTGGATAAACCGGATCTGGATCACATCGTCGCAGTGGGCGATGATCGGCGCGATCTCAAAAAATGTGGTGACCTCTCCGGTATCATAGCGGAAGAAATCGTTCATCCGGCCCTGTACACTCGTGATAAAACGGACGCCGTCCCGGACCTCACAGGTCCCTCTGTCACCGATAGCATAATTGATGAGAGGAAGATCCGTCTTGTAAAGCGGCGTCACCACGATATTTCCTTCTTTTGCCGGACGGTTCTTTTCATCATAGATATTGACCACAAAGGAATCATTGTGCACTACATATTCCGTGCTGTCAAACAGCCGCACCATCGCGGCGCCGGTTTCCGCCGTCCCGTAAGAATCAATGATGCCCGGTCCCAGGATCTCCGCAAACAGCTTTCTCGCCGTGTCGTCAATCTTCTCCCCGGTCGGACAGTAAAACTTCGGCTTTGCCAGCTTCACATGGTTCTTCTTACAATAAAGACAGATCCGCATAAACTCGCTCTTATTCATATACAGAAAGTCCGGGCGATAGGCATTGATCTGTTTTACGATCTCCGGTTCCGGATCATACTGTGCCACAAATCCCCGTCGCAGAATACCGAAATGCTGCAGGAAGGTGTCACTGCCGCCGGTGACGCTGTGCGCGCTCTTCCGGCTCATCGTCTTCCCAAAGAACGGATTATATCCGGCTGTCATCATGACGCGGAACCAGTTTGCCATATTGTAGGCCTTCTCCCTCGGGGAGACGAGGAGCATCAGCGGCACTCCGGACGAGCCGCTGGTGGTATCGTGATACCAGTCTTCGTATTTCGGATTCTTCGCCTCTTCATTCATCCACGCCCGCAACTCATCCTTCGTGAGAAGCGGGAGCTTCGACAGATCATCTCCCGTGCGGATGTCCTCCGGTCTCACCCCGGCCCGGTCAAACCTTTCCTTATAAAATGGAATCTTATACGCCTTCTTTACCAGCTTTCTCACCCTTTTATCCTGGATACGCATCACTTTCGTAAAATCCTTCGGGATCTTTGTTTTCATTTTAAACAGATCAAAAAAAAGCAGTACATTGACTAGCTTTCTCTCCAGCTTCTCAAACATAATAACCTCTCTTCTCCTGCATCCTTCCAGTGCACGGTATCATTCATTTTCCGTATGATAACGCAGCATGCGTTCTCGCTCTGCCGGAAATTTTCCGGACATCTTCACCCATTTTAAACAACCCGGCTGTATTTGTCAATTGGCAAGACCGGCTTTCCCAAAAGACCGGCTCTCCCAAAAACAAAGAGACAGACCTCCCGCGTGGCCGGGATGCCTGTCTCCTGTATTCCGGTAAAATAACAACAATTATTTAACGACGATCTTGATCGTTCTGAAACCTTTCTTGAAGTTATCTGTACCTTTAATCTTAACGCGAATCTTGTAAGTACCTTTCTTGATACCCTTCATCAGAGTAACAACACCTTTTTTACTTACTTTCACCCATTTCTGTGCTTTTTTGCCTTTTACGGTGTAAGCAACGATTTTTCCGTCAGATTTTAATTTCAGTTTGATCTTTTTGGATTTTTTCTTTAAGCTTTTTGCTTTAAATCCTTTTGCCAGTTTCTTTTCAACCTTCCGGTTCAGTTTAAATACCGGCTTGTTGGCTTTTGTGATGGTGTAAGTGATTGTAGCATCGCCTTCATATAAACCTGTACCTTTGATCTGTAAAGTATGGCTGCCCAGTGCTGTCGGCTGTTCTCCTACGATAACGAAGTCTGTACCTTCTACCAGCTCTTTGCCATTGACAGTAATCTTCAGGACTTCATCCTGACCTGTATACTGAGAAGAAATTGTGTAATTTCCGCTAAGTGCATTTTTTGCAGGTGAGGTTGTAGCCGCAAATGCTGTGGATGGAACCATCAGAGCGACTGTCATTGCTACAGCCATAGCTTTTTTTAAATTAAACATTGTTCTATTCCTCCTTGTTATACCAAATAAACAGCCAGTTTAGCCACGTTGCCGGATGATTATTTGTCCATATTTATAATTAGCATCCTCTGTCCTCCTGTGGAGATACCTCTCCCCGCCAGAAAACAGAAAATGTAATTATCACTGTGTTTTTGAAGATGACAGATCTGCTGTCATTTCTCTCCTTTTTCTGCGGTTTTTCCGCCGTAATAATCACTGTAGTAGTTCCCGTATTTACCATAATACTTCTGGTAAACACGACTCTTTGTCTCCACACGGTTTAACACCATGCCAAGCAGACGGCAGTGTACCCTCTCCAGCTGCTGCAGAGACTGTCTGACCAGCTTCCGGGAAGTCATGCCGCTTCTCACCACCAGAAGGACTCCGTCACACAAGGAAGCGATCAGCGCACCGTCTGCCACGCTGTCCAGCGGCGGAGAATCGATGATCACATACCGGTAATCTTCCGCCAGCCTGTCCAGAAGCTCTCCCATCCTCGGATCCTCCAGCAGAGCCGAAGGGTTCTCCAGGAGATTGGAGACCGGCACGATGTAACCGTTATTCACATTGGTCTCATAGACCACATCCTGGTACTCCGAAAGACCTGACAGATAATAGTCAAGTCCTGTGATCTCTCCTTCACTCTGAAATCCCAGCCGGTCTTTCATCACCGACTTCCGAAGGTCCAGATCTACCAGAACAGAAGGAAATCCGGCTTCCGCCAGCATCTTCCAGAGATGCACGGACACAGTACTTTTCCCTCATTGGGAACACTGCTGATCACCAGTATCTTTTTCGTATTTTTTCCACAGAACTTGATGTTGATACGCAGACGGTTCATGGCCTCTTCCACGGCATACGGTAAAGTCCTGATATTCATCGTAATCTGTTTCATGCCCGTTTATCCTTCCTGTTTCTCTTCTTCGTTCTCATGATGTCATCTTTCTCTTCCTGTTTTTCCAGATCCTCAAAAATATCGCTGTCCGGAATGGAAGTCAGCGGAACCACACCAAAGTATTTCTCCATATCTTCCGCCGTGCGAATGGTATCGTCAAGCAGATAGCGCACAGTCAGAAATGCACAGTACAGAACTGCTCCCAGCAGCGCGCCCATCAGGGTATATCTTGCATAGCTTGGAGCTGCTTTTTCTTCCGGAAGCTGCGCCTGCTGCGCAATATTCGGCGGATTTGTGCTCATCGTCTCCGGCAGATACTCCACGGAAATTTCTGTCAGTTTATTCGCTATGTTCATGGCCTCCACCGGGTCTGTGCTGGTAGCCGTCACATTTAAGATACGGGTATCCTGCGGGTTCTCCAGCGTGATCATCCCCGCCAGGTCTTCTGTCTCCATATCAAGCCCCAGATCACTGATCACCTGATCAAGTACCGGATAACTCAGCATGAGCTGTTCATAATCGGAAGTCAGCGAAGTTCCGATATTCAAATCGGTCAAATCCACCACCGAATCGTTGGAGGCGGACACTACGTACATCTTTGCCGTTGCCTGGTAGGTCGGCTGAATACAGAAAAAGGAAAAGGCATTCAGCAGAACCGCACCGGCCAGCAGACAGAGGATGATATAATGCACCTTATCTAACAGCACATAGGCCAGTTCCAAAAGATCGATCTCCATCTCTTCCACGGTATCTGAAAGCGGCGCCGCCGCTGCCTGCGAACCCTGAATCACTTCAAGCTCCGTTCCCGTATCTGTCGTTTTCCTGTTTGCAAGTCCCATTATTTTTCTCCTGTTCTTCTCTTTTTAGCCGCTGTTGGTCTGCTCTTATCACTCCGCGGCTTCCTCTCTCTCATAAAACAGCTGGATGACCGCGTCAGCCAGACTGTTCTCATCCACGGTAAACTCGTTAAATCCCATCTCTCCCGTCGCGTTCGTCCCCGCGATCTCCGGAGCCTCCTGCTCTTCCGCATCGATCAGAGACGCTGCCAGCTTGATGAAATCATTGCGGGTCAGGCTCGTCACCATGTACGGCTCCAGGGCGTCATACATATCCAGCGCAAAACGACTATCCGCCTGGCATTTCTCTGTCAGCTTCGCCTTGAGCGCGGACAGATACTGCGACTGACGCCGCATCCGTCCCTCATTGCTTCCGTCGCCGACATCCATCCGCCCGCGGACGTAATGCATCGCCTGTTCGTCCGTGAGAGTCACTGTCTCGCCCATCGTGAGCGTAGGATCTTCCTTTGAAAAATCGTCCTCGATCGTGACCGTCACGCCTCCGACCAGATGATTGAGTACCTCGATGGCATCCATGTTCAGCGATGCGTAACCGTCGATCGCCTGTCCGTACAGAAGGTTGGAGACCGCGTCCACAGTATTTTCACAGCTTGTCTCCATACCGTCTCCCGTCGCATGCGCCAGAGAGATCTGCATACGGGTTGTCGCCAGATAAGTCCCGTCATCATCCAGAGACTTGACATCTGTCATCGTATCCCGGTTAATGGGCAGACTCGTGTATGTGTGATTCGTCTCATCCAGTACCAGAACCTGCAGCGTATCACACTGTCCCGTGCCATCGTACTCTTCCACTTTTTCCGCCTCTCCCTGCGCGTCAAGACCCATGAAGAGATACGTCTTTATATTTTTTTTCGGGGTACATGCCACACCGTTGATATCCACCGTCTCCTCCTGCGGCATCGGCTCCGGCGCTGCCTGGCTGGCTGCATCGCTCTTTACCTCCCGGTTATCTACCGCCCGGGAAGCGATCCCCGCCGCTGCGGCGACCACGATCATGGCGATCAGCAGAGGAAGTAGTCTGCGGACTATCTTTCCCCGTTCCATCGTTGTCCTTCCGTTTCTGCCTTCACTCATGGCTCCTGCTCTCCTCCCTCATCTCACAGTATGCTCTGAAGAAGAGCTGCCCCGCCCTCCGTGTACATCCTCTCGCAGACCATCAAAGCCACGAGAAGCACAAATAACACGGCGCATAAAATATATGTAACCTTTTCAGACATCTGTCTATCCTCCTATCTGAAGCAGCCTGCTGCCTCTCTCATCCATCGTATCCACAAACTCTTTTCCAAGCTTCTTTATGAGTACCTCCCGGCCTCTGCCGAGATTGGGCTCCCGAATCTCCAGCCGGTGGCAGTCACTTCCCAGGAAATGTGCCTGGCCTTTTTTAAACATCTTGAGGAGCGGTCCCCGCTTCCGCCAGCCAAGCAGGCTCTCCGCATTGATCTGCACGTAAAGCGGCATCTCCAGAAGCTCTGTGATCCACTTTTTATTCTCCGGCATCCCCAGATACCGTTCCAGATGCGCGAGCACTACCTGAAAGCCGCGCCTGCTGATCAGCGCCTCCACCTCCCGGATATCTGTCCTGCTCCAGTCCGAAAAAGGCATCTCCAGAAGCAGTACATGACTGCCCTCAACGGCCAGTTCTTCCAGTCTGTCCGCCCGGCTGATACCGGAAAAGAAGGCGACCTCTGCTCCCAGCCGGATCGCCGGTCCGAAATCATTCTTCGCCTCCGCCAGCCGCTCATATGCGCGCTGTCTCTTTTCCAGAAAGTCCTCGATCCTATGCCGGGAAGCATAAAAATGAGAGGTCGCCAGCATCACATCGACTCCCTGCTCCGATGCCCTCTTAAGCATCTCCAGCGACATCTGTACATTTTTACTTCCATCATCAATCCCCGGAAGAATATGGGAATGGAAATCAATCACCGCCACAGCGCATCCTGTCCTTTCTATTTTCTCTACATTATTGCACCTTTTCAAAATCGCCAATTCATTTTACAATTTTTTAATGCAAATTTCAAGTTCTTTGACATAAAAAGCAAGAAATATGACATTTTTTTCACTTTAAATATCATTTTCAGTTTTCACAACAGCAAAATACTCCACAGCGGTGTGGTAAACAGGGAGGCGGCTGTGGAAAATACGACCAGTTTTACGGCAAACTCGGCATCGCCGTCATATTTTGCCGCCAGTATCGTCGTGGTGGCGCCTGCCGGCATGGCGGCGAGCAGCACGCTGACCCCCATGACCAGACGATCCATATGTACCAGCCGGCAGGGGATCCATACCAGAAGCGGGATGAACAGAAGACGCAGCACCGTATAAAACAGGATATCCTTATCGATCAGCGTCCGCGGGTCCGCGTCAGCCAGGATCATGCCAATGACCATCATGGACACCGCCGTGTTGCAGTCGCCCACCGCAGAGATCACATCCACGGCAAATTCCGGCGGCCGCAGTCCGGTGAGCATCAGAACCAGTCCGATCAAACATGCCAGGATGCAGGGATGGGTCAGTACCTTTTTAAGCAAAGTCCTCTTACTCGGAGCCTCCGTAAAGACCGTGATCCCTTCCGACCACATCATCACCCTCTGGGGGATCAGGTAGACCGAAGCAAGCGTCAGCCCTATGGAGCCAAACACGCCCTCCGCCAGGGGATTTCCCATAAAACCCGCATTGGAACAGATGGTTCCGTAGCGCAGACATTTTCGCCGTCCCTCTGTCGTCTTTTTAAACAGCAGATGCCCGAGGATCACACAGCCCGCCTGTATGAGCAGCGAGATAATAAAAATGTCCGCAAAGTCCGCGGCAATATCCGCAGAAAACTTTACCATGAACGATTCCACGATATTACAGGGCAGGATCAGGTTGACAACAAGGTCTGTCAGATTTTTCTGCCCGGTCTTTCCCATCATCCCGATTTTTTTCACAAGGAGCCCTATGGCAATCAATGAAAAGATCATCAACTGCAGATTAATCAGTTCTTCCATTTTGTACTCACTTCTTTCGTTTTGCGTCCCGCCCTATGATAGCACATTCCATATTGTTTGTAACCACTTTTCTATGTTATAATTTTTACCAGAATAGTAAATTTTGAAAGGAGAGACCATGCTGCATCTTAAAAATCTTAACAAAGAATTCATCTCAAAATCTTCCCGGTTTTTGGAACGGATCATGGCTGTCATTGTCTTCATCGCCATCCTGGCTGCCATTCTTTCCTTATGGGAACCTTTTTGGGAATTCTGGCAACACCGGACAGAACACGGTGCTTTTTTTGAGTTTATCGACTTTGTGTTTAATGTCGTCATCGTCATCGAGTTTTTCAAGCTGCTGTGTACGCCAGGCAAGGATACTCTGCTCGAGGTTCTGATGTTTGTTGTTGCCCGGCACATGATCATCGAGGAAACGAGTCCGATGGAGAATCTGATCTCTATCCTCTCCATCGGTGTTCTTTTCCTCATCGACCGTTTCCTTCTCGGGAATCTCCGTTTCCGCCGCGACCTGCCGGAAGAAAAGGCGGAAAAAGCCGGATCCGATTCTTTCCGGCGGGATGCGGAAGCCGCATGCGAGGAAATATCTGCTTCCCGCACAGACAGATGAACCCCGCACCGGCGAAGCTTTATCGTTTTAGAATAAAAAATATAACGAAGTATCATTTTCCCGAAGTATACTTCATTGTCTAAAACACGATCGACGGGTAATATTTTGGTATATCATGTCGAGTATAGGAGGTTTTCTCTGAAATTTTTTGGAAGGGGGAACGAAAATGCTGTCCTCTGATATACCTTATTCTCCTGCGGCGGTCCGCCGGCTCCTCCTGAAGCTTGGCGCCACGCCGCGGTATATTGGTTTTGACTATGTGATCTATGCCATCACGCTCTCTCTGGAAAACAGCCAGTATCTGCTGTCCGTGACCAAGGAGCTCTATCCCGACGTCGCCAGAAAATATCACACGACCATTTATTCTGTCGAGAGAGATATCCGAACGGTGATCACTATTATATGGAAGAGAAATCCACATTTATTAAGTCAGATTGCCGGCTATCCTCTCACGAAAAAACCGGCTGTGGGCGAATTTATCGCCATTATGAGAGAGTATCTTTCCTATCATCTGGAAACGAACGCATCCGCCGTACAGGAATAGCGTTCCGTTTTCCGGACGCCCTGCGGGCATAGCGCGGCGTCCCGTACCGGCTGCGGCCCATCCTGGCTCCGGCCGGCACATCCTGTCACCCGGAAAAAACAGCCTGATTTACTCGTCATACTTTATTTTTGTTTCACAGTAACGTTCCCTGAACTTTCTGTGAAATGCAAAATGCCATCCATGACCATCCGGAATCTCTCCGGACAACAAACATGGATGGCATTTTCTGTTCTGAACTGCCGCAGGGATCCATGGCGCCGCTACAGACAAAAACGTATTCTGCAAGACGGACAAACAAGGCGCAGTGGGCGTTGCGCCAATGATAAGTCGAAAACGCTAGCTGATCTCAAAATAAAGAAACAGCGGATACAGATAGGAAGCGCCAAAAACCCCAGCTGCTTGGGACCGGAGACCGTCTCCTGTTTCAGCGCCCTTCGCAGAGCGGCATCCACCGTCGCGCGGGTGATCGTCTTTTCCTTCCGGCTGATCTTGATCTCATGGCCCCGTACCGTATAGCGGAATTCACAATTCCGCACTGTATGGAAAGGACGGTTCTGGCAGATTAGGATCATCTCCCAGACCGCCTCGCTCTGTGCCGAGAAGTTCTTCGCCTCCCGGAAGCGCTGCTGTTGTTTTTTCAGAATCTCTTCCATTGTTTTATCTTTCTTCTAACGGAGTAAACGCCCGGTGCTGACCCACATACTTGTATGCCGGACGGATGATCTTGCCGGCATTGATGAGTTCCTCCAGACGGTGCGCACTCCAGCCAGGCATACGGGCAATGGCAAAAAGCGGAGTGAACAGCTCCTGCGGGATACCAAGCATTGTGTACACAAAACCGCTGTAAAAGTCCACATTGGCACAGACCGGCTTAAATGTATTCCGATGAGCCGGGATCAGCTTCTTCGCCGTCCTCTCCACCAGATCGTAGAGAGCGAACTCTTCCATCCTTCCCTTTTCCTCCGCCAGAGAGCGGGCAAATCCTTTCAGGATCACTTCACGGGGATCCGAGAGCGTGTAGACCGCATGGCCCATGCCATAGATCAGCCCGGAACCGTCAAAGGCTTTTTTATCAAGAATCTTCTGCAGGTAATCCGTTACTTCGGCCTCACTGCTCCAGTCCTTTACATTTTCTTTGATATTATCAAACATCTTCTGGCATTTCAGGTTGGCCCCGCCGTGACGCGGTCCTTTCAGCGAGCCGATGGAGGCCGCCACCGAAGAATAGGTATCCGTTCCGGAGGAGGACACGACTCTCGTGGTGAAAGACGAGTTATTACCGCCGCCGTGCTCCGCGTGAAGAATCAGAGCGGTGTCCAGAACTCTCGCCTCCAGTTCCGTATATTTTCTGTCCGGCCGCAGCATGAGAAGGATATTCTCCGCCAGCGAGAGCCCCTTCTCCGGATTGCGGATAAACAGCGTCTCGTCCAGCCGGAAATGCCGGTACGCGTGATACGAATACACGGCGATGAGCGGCAGCTTCGCAATGAGGTCCATGGACTGACGCAGGACATTTCCCGGGGAAATGTCTTCCGGACTGTCATCATATGTATAAAGCGTCAGCACGCAGCGCTGCATGGCGTTCATGATATTCTGATTGGACGCCTTCATGATCACATCCCGGACAAACCGGCTGCTTATGCTTTCCAGCTCAAACATCACGTCGTGGAACCTCTCTGTCTCTTTCTTGTTCGGAAGCTTTCCGAACAGCAGAAGATAGATGGTCTCCTCAAACCCGTATTTGCGTCCCTCCATCCCTTTGACGAGATCACAGACATCGATGCCCTGATAATAGAGATGTCCCTCCGACGGAATCTGCCGCCCGTCCACCAGAGCGTAGCCGCTGACATCCGAGATCTCCGTGAGACCAGTGAGAACGCCCTTGCCGTTGGCGTCACGCAATCCCCTCTTTACGTCATATTCCAGATAAAGGTTCGGGTCAATCTTGTGATTGTGGGTGAGCTGCTCTTCCAGCACATCCATATCATGTTTCAGTTCTTCTATATCTTCCATCTTCATATTTTCCTGTTTTGGCATAATAAATCCTCCTGTTCCTGTTTTCCGTTGTTCCGACAACTGCGCGATGCGCTCGCAGCGGCTCTGTGCCCTGCTCCGGCAAATATGATTTTTGGTCTGCGCTGTTACGCTCGCAGCGCATCTCCACTTCGTTACATTCCCGCAGCGCAGTGCCAATGTCATGTATCATTATATTACAACCATGAATAATAATCTATCGGATTTTGCATTTTTTCATGAAAATTTCGGATTTTACCGAATCTGTCCCTGATAATATGCATTTTTTTATTTTGTTCTTTCACTTATTTTTTGCGGGGGTGTGACAGAGCGGCATCGGCAGATACCCAAACAAGGTAAACTTTCCTTTCTCCTGACGGATCTCCATGTGTCCTCCATACTTTTCCACACTCGTCTGTATACTGCGAAGACCGTAACCGTGCCGCGTCCGGTCTTTTTTGGTTGTCGGAGGCAGCGTTCCTGTCTGTCTGCTCTTTTCCTTTCCGGCTGATGAAAAAGAAAATGTCCCCGGCTGCACGGACACACTCTCTTTCTGTTTCTGTGCATTTTCTGGTATCGGATTCGTGATCTGAAAGACCAGCATTCCCTTGCGGGCGCGGCTCTCGAGAATAATCGTCCGGTTTTTCGTATGGTTTGCGCGGGATTCCGCATTGATGTTCTCCGGTTTTTCTTCCGGCTGTCTGGCGCAGGCCTCCGCCGCGTTATCGAGCGCATTGGCATAGATGGTGCACAGATCCGCTTTCTCAAAGGGCAGTTCTTCCGGGATATCCAGGTTCAGTTCCAGGGAAATGTTCTGCTGGCGCAGCAGGTTTTCTTTGACAGACAGCACCGCATTGATCGTCGGGTCGCCGCAGTAATTTAACGTCCTTGCCAGAGTACCGCTGTCAAGAAGTTCCCGGATATAGGCATCCTTTTCTTCCGGAGGCAGAGCCGCGAGCGCCTGTAAGTGATTGGCCATATCATGGCGAAGACGCCGGATCTCAAAATGTTGCTGCTCCATGGCCTCATAATAGGCTTCATTCATCCGTGCCGACAGGGCTTCCTGCTCCAGTCTGCGCTGACGGGTCAGCACCCGGATCGCCCAGAGCAGTCCCACAAAAGCCACAAAGGACAGGCAGAGCACGGCAAAATGCAGCCGCAGATCTGCCTCCCCGATCTCCCATCGTTCTTCAGAAAGCAGAACCACACTCAGCACATTTCCCACAGGAACAAGGGTGAGCAGTAGCACGAGCCGCCACATCTTCGGCGCCAGATCATACTCTTTCCCTTCGGCAAACCGGCGGGTCGCCGCAAAAAACAACACTGCGAACAGAACTCTCGGCGCCAAAAAATAATCCGAATGGACGCGGATAAAATTATCCACGATGGCATTCCAGGCAAAAACCGTGCTCCCAAAAAGCAGGCCCACCGTCATCTTCTTCCACCCGTCATCCTCACTATACACCCAGATCAGAATGAGAAGCAGCACAAAAGTAAGCGGCAGATTCCCCCAGTCGCCGATATAGACTACCGTGCCGCTTGCCAGAAATGCAGCCGCAACAGCCGGAAGGAACCCCCGCCAGCCCTTTTTTATCCGAAACAGATTCCGCATGGAACCAATGATGAAAATTACATTTATAATGAGCAGAAGCCACATGGTAAAAGGGATGTCTTCCAGCAGTCTCGCTATTTCTCTTACCGTCTCCATCTCCCGTCACCCCATAAGCATGGCTTTCGCCAGCTTCATTGTCGCTGTCTCCCTCAGAGAACGGCTCACCGGCAGCGTGCGCTCCCCGATCTCCACGGAGGAACTGCCGATGTGGCTCACCGCGCCGGCACGGACCAGATAGCGCTGATGGATTCTCACAAAATCCTCTCCCAGTCTCTCTTCCACCGCATCCAGCTTGTCATAAAAGGCATACTCGCCTCCGGCAGTCACCAGAATCACCTTCCTTCTGTCGCTGTAAAAATATAAAATATCCTTCAAAGAAAACCGGTACGTTCCTTCCGTATTCTTCACCACAAAGCTCCGGGCGTCCTCCCGGTACATTTTCTCCCGCACCCGCATTAAGACTGACTCCAACCGTTCCTCCTTCACCGGCTTCATGAGATAATCCAGCGCTCCCACCAGATACCCGTCAAACACATAATCCGCATAGCCCGTCACAAAAACGATCATCAGGCTCTCATCAAACTGACGGATGTTCTTTGCCGTCTCCATCCCATTCATGCCCTCCATCTCCACATCCAGAAACAAAAGATCAATCTCTCCCGGATGTTTCTTAAGCCATGTCACTGCACTCTTTCCTGAAGAAAAGTCATAGACCACCTCTTCACTTCCCTCCCGGAGCAGCTTCTCAAGCTGCATCCACAGCGCGTCCCGGGCACGGACTTCGTCATCACAGATGGCGATTCTGAGCATACCATTCCCTTCTTTCTCACAATAAATTCTTTTTGTCAGTATAACTTTTCCCGCGGACGGTGTCAAATACCACAAACCAACTTTTACATCCCAGATACCATTCTTTACATTTCCTGCATGCACTTTCCAAACGTTACATCTGCGCGTTCGTTTATGACATGAGCAGATCCGCAGCCACACGCCTTGTGCTATATTGTGGTCACCAACAAATATATCGCGGCGGACATTCCGGCATCGGTCAGTAAGACAGACACGTTTTGTCCGGTACCGCAGCAAAACAGAAAGGATGGATATCCATGTTATACGTTAAGAATCTTCACAAATCTTATATGACGGGCAAAAAGGAGTACCCGGTCTTAAAGGGCGTCAGTTTTCAGATCGCCAAAGGGGAATTTGTGGCGGTGATGGGGCCGTCCGGCTCCGGCAAGAGCACTCTTTTGAATTGCATCTCCTGTTACATTCCTTTTGACAAAGGAGAAATCACGTTGGGCGGCACGAGGCTTGTCTATCTGAATGAGGCGGAGCTTGCGAAGGTACGAAACGAGAAGCTGGGCTTTGTATTTCAGGACTTCATGCTTCTGGACGGTCTGACTGTCCGTGAGAATATCCTTGTGCCGCGCATTATTCAGGGGAAGGTGGATACGGAGGCGGAAGCTTTTGCCGACAAACTGATGAATCTTTTCGGCATTTCCCATATCAGCGATAAGTACCCGGCGGAGATCTCCGGAGGGGAGAAACAGCGCACCGCCGTCGCCAGAAGCCTTATCAACGACCCGTACATCATCCTCGCGGATGAGCCGACAGGGAATCTGGACAGCAAGTCAAGCCGCACGGTCATCGAATCTTTTGAGCACGCCAAAGAGGTGATGAACGCCACCATATTTATGGTGACACATGACAGTTTTGCCGCTTCTTTCTGCGACCGGGTGATCCTGTTAAAAGATGGTACCGTGTGCCGGCAGCTGGAAAAGAGCGGCAGCCGCAGTGCGTTCCAGGACGAGCTGCTTACCGCTATCAAAGAGATGAGCGAGTGACAGGAGGTGGAATTTTATTATGAAACATCCGGATTTGCAAAAACGGAACAAAACAATGGATACACGCAAAAGGAACTGTGTGACCTTGCACGATATGGAGCGGAAATTACAGCGGGCGGACCGGAAGCAGGCGTCTTTATACCTGTTTTGCAACTTTATCTCGCTGATGCTGATCTCCGCTTACGCGGCGATGATGTTTTCCCCCACTGTGCTTGATATCCTGCCGGAAGGCGGCGACAGCCGCAAACAGATGTATGCGATTTTTGTCTTGTCTCTGTTTGGATGCGTGGTGTTTACGATCTATGCTGCCAGCCTGTTTTTCCGCAAGAAATCCAGACAGCTTGGCATCCTCATGGCTCTCGGCGCTTCCCGCAGACGTCTGGCGCCGGGACTGTTTGGCGAAGTGTTTGCGCTCAGCGCCTCCTCGTCGGTTCTGGGAATCCTCGCCGGATTTCCTTTTGTCTGGCTTTTGTGGAACGGGTTTCGGCTTTTTCTGGTGGACAGTGAGGAAATGGCGCTGCGTTTTGACTTCCGCTGTCTGCTGGTGTCTCTCCTTTTCCTTTTTATCGTCATCGCCTTTTCCTGCCTGACTGCATGGCGGTATCTGAAAAAAACAAACATCATGGATGTGGTGCAGGAAGAGCATAAAAATGAGCCGGTAAAAGAACTGGAAAGATGGTGCGGTCCGGCGGGCGTCGTCATCCTTTTTGCCGGCGCCATCATCGGCTACAGCGCCCCGGGCGTCTACATGAACCTGTTCTCCGCTTATCCTCCGGGATGGATCAATCTTTTGTACGCGCCGGTCTTCCTCGGACTTTACATGATCATGCTGCACACCGTTGTCCATGGCTGGAGCCGTCACAGAAAACATCCGCATAAGAATCTCATCGCCCGGAGTATGATGAAGTTTCAGGGAAAACAGACCGTCAACAATCTTCTGGTAAGCACTGTGCTTATCGCCGGAGGCTGTTTCGGAATCTTTTATATTCCTATTTATTCTACCGGCTCCATTCTGGAAACGAGCAGCCGGGATTATGATTATTTCTTTTTCAGCCGGGCAGACCAGAACGTGCCGGACAGGGCGGAGATTGAGAATCTGGCCTCCGGTTATAACTTAAACCTCACGGACTGGCAGGATCACACCTACATCAGTCTCGCCTACGACGGACAGAAGCAGGTCGAAGAAGGACGCCATTTCCATTACGAGTACCGGCTTCTCCTTGGCGAATGTAAGATCATGTCCGAGGATACCTACAATGCGATGACCGGAAATCAGGTGGACGTACTCCCGGGCACCTGTTACGGCATCACCTCCACCAGTCAGGAAGACTCCTTCTGGATAAGCTCCGGGGTCACAAAGTTTACCAACATGTGCACCATGGACAGCTTTAACACGAAGTTTGCCGGTTTTTTGCATTACGATCTGACGGCAGGAAGCAATAACAGCTTCTATGTGGTGGACAACACTGACTTTGCCGCCATGTCGCAGAACCTCACCGGCGACTGGAAGGGAGACCTTTTCTTCTTCAATGTGGACGGCGAAGACAATTATGATTTTGCCAGACAGCTTTACCTGGACTTCGTCCACTCGTTCGACGCGAGCTGCGAAGTCATCGACGCCTACGACCGGGTACAGAAATATGCGGATGAGCAAAACGGAGATGTCTACTGGGGAGACACGGATGAGATGGATAAGATCAACTATGACCAGCCGGATTCCACAAGCTTCCGCATGTACTGGAGCTATATGCCGAAAATCCGTATCCTGGATCAGAACGATTTTCTCAAAAGCTTTGCCGTCTTCCTGATGATGTTCCTCTTTATCGCCATCATCTGCTTTACGGCGGCGCTGATCATCTGCTACACCCGCTGCCAGACCATCGCCCTCAACAACCACTATGTCTTCGACGACCTGAAGCGTCTGGGCGCCTCGCCGCAATTTCTCTCGCGGGAAGTCAGAAACCAGTGCGGCAAAGTCTTCACGGTTCCTGCTGCCGTGGGTATGACGGTCACGTATCTTCTTTTTGTCATGATCATGTACGCCAACGACGGCACCCTCACCGGAACGGAGATCGTGGGACTAGGCGTCTGCCTCTGTGTGTTACTCCTCATCGGAGTATTCATCTATGGCATCTACTTTAAGACGCTGGAAAAAGTACGGCAGCAGCTGGAAATCAGATAAATAAATTTCTATCTGTTCCAGATTTATACAAAAGAAACCCTTGCGCCCCGTGCACCAGTGTGCTATAGTAAAAACATAAACAAAGGGAACAACCGCCCACAAGGGGTTGACCAATAATTAGATGTATTATAGAAATACCACCTCAACTACTCGCCAAAGTCCAGAGGTGGTTTTTCTATGCTAATGTAAAAATCTTACCTGACGAATGCAAATATAAATGTAAACAACGCCAGAACAAATGTTCCAAAGGCCATCAGGTCTTTAAAATCAAAATGTTTTATCAGCATCACCTCCATTCTTTTGTAGAATGAAGGTCAACCACCCTGTAACACAGTTGTTCCCGTTCTTTATCATATTATTTATTTTCTATTTTATCAATATTTTCCAGTTTCTTTTATGCGTTTTTTCTTTTTATTCCCATTTCTAACTGTTCACTGTTTCTTTCTGCGCTCCTCTCTATGCCCTTTTCAGAAATGTCAGAAAGAACACGCCGGACGCCAGCAGCACGATCATCGGTCCCGTGGCAATGTCTGTATAGTAGGACAGCACCAGACCCAGCACGCCGCAGATCACGGCAATGAGGACAGAGAACAGGTGATAGGTACGCATGTTTCTCGCCAGGTTGCGGGCCGCTGCCGCTGGCAGAATGAGGAGCGCATTGATGATGAGCAGCCCCACCCACTGGATAGAGAGCATGACGATAATCGCCATCAACACCACAAAAAGATTGTCGTACAGGCGAACCGGCACTCCTTTGCTCTGCGCCAGTGATGGATTGATGCTGACAAAGTGCAGCCGGTTGAAACAGAACAGCCAGAAGATCACTGTCAGCACAAAGGCAACGAGAAGTCCGGTCAGTTCTGTCCGGGTAATGCTTAAGATATCGCCGATGAGCAGCGAGTTATATTTGGAGAAGTTGCCGCCCATGGAAAGCACTGCCAGACCGATAGCAAGACCGCAGGAAGCGAACACACTGATGACGGTCTCCGCACCCGCCTTACCCCGGTATTTGATCCAGTTTAAAAGCAGGGCAAACAGAATCCCGAAAATAATCATGGACAAAGTCGTGTCCGTCATGCCAAGAATCACACCGAGGGCGATGCCGGTGATGGCGGAATGCCCCAGCGCGTCGGAAAAAAACGCCATCTTATTGTTGACGATCATGGTGCCCAGCAGGCCGAAGAGCGGCGTGATGAGCAGGATGGCGATCAGTGCATTTTTCATAAATTCATATTGAAACATTTTTATTCCTCCTGTTTGCCCGCCGGGGCTTTTTCCATCGACGCTGCGCCGGGAATGGCAGCCATCGGCTCTTCTTCCGGTGCCGCGACATGCGAACCATCCGTTGGCGCCGTATCAGTCGCCGCAGATACTATCCGGTCTTCTGACGCTGCGCCGGTCGCTGCGAACAACGGGTGCTCCGCATAACCGAACGTTCTCCGGAACGCTTCCGTCCGGTAGACCTGCGCCGGGGTTCCCTCCGCCTCCACAGTCCGGTCCAGCAGGATCACCCGGTCGGAGTATTCATAGACAAAGTCCAGATCGTGACTGATCATCAGGATGGAAATGTCGTATTTGCCCTTCAGTTCATCCAGCAGCTCATAAAAAAGTGTCGTGCCGTTGCGGTCGATGCCGGAGATCGGCTCGTCCAGAAGCAGCAGGTTCGGCATCGGGCAGGTCGCCACGGAGAGAAGTACCCGCTGCAGCTCTCCGCCGGAGAGATCGCCCAGGCACTGGTCGATGAGCTCCTCCGCCTGAAAGCGGGACAGTTCCTTCCTCACTTTCTCATAGGTCTTCTTATCCTTCATGAGCCACACCGGGCGGCGGCTGATACAGGAAGCAAAAAAGTCATACACCGTGGTCGGCGTATTTTTGTCAAAGGCGAGATGCTGCGGCACATAGCCGATCTTCATCCGGCTCCGCCTGCCGTTTCGCATATCTTCAAAAATAATCCGCCCTTTATAGGGGATTTCCCCCAGCAGCGCTTTCATAAGCGTAGACTTACCGGCGCCGTTTTTTCCGATGATCGTGAGCATTTCCCCGCAGTAAAGATGAAAGTTCACATCATTGAGAATGTGGTTATCATCCAGCGTTACGTCCACATGTTCAATTCTCGTGCAGTGATTCCCGCACATTTTCGGTTTGATTTTCCGCATTATTATTCCTCCCGACTTCCGGTTTCACTATCTGCCGGCTTTTCCGGATCTTTCACCCGGTTTTCCGATGCCACGGCCGAACCGGACGTCATTCCTGACGCCGTCCGCAGTGTTTCCAGATTCCCGCGCATGGCATCAAGCCACGCATCTTTTTCGTACTCACCGCTGACGCCGGAATCCATCTGATACGTCACAAGGCCGGTCTCTTCCGCCAGCAGGCGGGAGATCCTCCCCGAATACTGACTGTCGGAGATAATCATGGCGTCTCCTGCCTCCCGCACCAGATCGATGAGCTGACGGATCTCCCTGGCAGAAAAGCCGCTGTCCTTCTCCACATCGACGGTCTCCATCACCGGGAAACCGTAAGCGTCTGCCAGATAGGCGAAACTCTCGTGGAGCAACACGCATCCTTTTTTGGAAGGCAGTTCTTTCAGGTCATCATACTCCGCTGTCAGTTCGTCTATCTTCCGGATATAAGCATCGCAGTTCTCTCTGTAGTCCTCTCCATTCTCAGGATCCTGCTCTTCTAATATAGAAGAAATGTATTGCAGCTCCTCTTTATAAAGCTCCGGATTCAGCCATGTATGCGGATTGGCGACGCCGGACGGCAGTGCTCCAAGGCTGTCGGCTGCTTCCGTCTCTTCATGAAAATCTTCTTCCCCGTGGGCATGCTCTTCGCCCGGCAGCAGATCTTCCTCATGAAGACCATCCAACGCATAGACAACCATAAGCGACGGATACGTAGACAGCACATCAGACAAAAACTCCTCCATCCCGCCGCCGTTGGCCACAAACAGGTCTGCCCCTTCCAGGCGCACCAGATCTTTTGGACGAAGCTGATAATCATGGAGACACCCGGTCTGTGGTTCCGCCATGTTGGCGATCTCCACGCCGTCCACGCCGTCCGTGAGATTCATGAGCATGATATAAAGAGGATAAAATGAAGTGACGACTTTAAAGGTGTCCTCCTTCTCCGTCTTCTGACAGCCGGATAACGCCCCAATGCACAACAACGCTGCGAGAAGCACGGACAGAACCCATGTTCCCGCACTTCGGGATCTTCCGCTTTTTCTCTTCTCTCTTCTTTGCAGGAAAATATTTTGCCTTTTTTTATTCATGAATCCCGTTTTCCTTCCATAACCGGCGCATCCGGCTCACCAGCTCACAGACCGGCAGCCCGACCACATTATAATAATCACCGCAAATACCGGAGATAAAGACAGCCGCCTTTCCCTGGATTCCGTAAGCGCCCGCCTTATCCAGAGGCTCTCCCGTGGCGACATAGCGATGGATCTCTTCCTCCGAGATCTCCCTCATGTGTACGTCCGTACGCACATGAAAGGTATCCTGTGCCACAGTCTGTCCGTCCCGCAGTAAAAAAAGCGACACCCCCGTGTACACCTGGTGCGTGTGTCCGGAAAGGGCGCGGAGCATCCGCATGGCATCTTCCTCGCCGTCCGGCTTCCCAAGGATCTGGCCGTCAAGCGCCACCACTGTGTCCGCGCCAATGATGGTCAGCACACCACCGGCTCCATCTGACTTTTCACCGTCACAGGCTGGCACAACTGTGTCAGCATCTCCTTTCGCCGCGGAATCCTTTTGACCCCGGTGCAGGTCTGCCACCGCCCCGGCCTTCCGGCGGGACAGCTCTTCCACCAGTGCCCCCGGTTCTTTTCTCTCTATATTCTCGTCAGCATCGCTGACCTCTATAACAAAATCGTATCCGGCCTGCGCCAGAAGTTCCTTCCTTCTGGGAGAGCCGGATGCCAGAATGATGTTCCTCATATAAACTCCCTTCCACGATATACCCTGTATGGTCCATGCTCATTTATTTCTATGCAATAAAAAATTATGATGGTACCCGGAATCATGGCGCCGGCCGGCCAACAGCCGCCGGCATACCACGCACAAAGTCCTTGTACCATCATAAGCGATAAACAAAAAAGAATCAATAAATTTTTTAATACCACCGGGTCATCGGCAGCTCATTGTTCACATCATTGGATGACACCGCCCGGGAAAATGTATTTCTTAATCCACGCATCACCCGGATGTTCCTGCAGGGCGCTGATATAATGAAGAAGGAACAATCCGCCCGGCTGCATCATTTCTTTCACGCAGCGCATAAAGAGGTCGTAGTTATCTCTTCCCACATGCTCCAGCATGCCGACACTGACCACACGGTCAAACTTCCGGCCGCTCTTTGGCAGATCACGGTAATCCATGAGTTCCACGGAAAGACGTCCTTCCAGACCTTCCTCCGCAATTCTTTCCTCAAATTTCTTCTTCTGCTCTTTGCTCAGCGTAATACCCATGCCTTTGATATTATACTTTTTCGCAGCCTCAATAAGAAGGAATCCCCAGCCACAGTTTATAAAAATCGTTCCCGATATCATAGTGGGAGGAAACTTCTTTTGACTGGTTGGATTTACTCAGGGAAGAAAAAATCAGCTTTTTCAGAGATTTCTGATCCGTGGAAAACTTACCCATCTGCCCCATAAACATGTTCAGGGCATGGTACAGGTCTCCCTCGATCTCCATGTCTCCATCCATATACGCCTCACCCAGCGCAATGGAGGTGCTGGTCAACAGATCCTTCATAGATGGAATCTTATTAAAAACAACGGTAAACTCTGACTTTCCCTCTCCAATCTGTGCCTCTTCATCGCCAATCTTCACGGTGAAAGGGTGTTCATCAAACTTCTGTAAAAATGAAACTAATGCTTTTGCTTCTAAATTCATGCTTTCACTCCTGTTCTGTTGCAAAATTAGTTCTGTTTCTAACAAATTCCATTAAGTATTCTAGCACAACTAGAGCAAAAAATCTTGTGTTTTTTAATATTTTCTCGTAACCACCCGGATTGCTCCGCGCTTCACGCTCCCGCAATCCTTCCCACATTCGCATTCCCGCTCTGTCGAGCTTCATGCTCATGTGGGGGCGGCTCTCTAAAAAAAGCATCTGTTTCCATGCAAGCATGAACAGATGCTTTTTTTGAGAGGCTGGTGGTTACAGATTAGTATACCCCATTAATGTTCGATCCACTTCGCGGGCGCAGTCGCGTCCTTCGCGGATCGCCCACACGACGAGGGACTGACCGCGGTGCATATCACCGGCGGCGAATACATTTTCTACGTTGGTTTTGTAAGTGCCCGGAGCTGTTTTTACATTGGTACGCTCGTTGGTCTCCACTCCAAAAGCTTTTGTCACATAGGACTGGCTGCCCAGGAACCCGGCGGCGATCAGTACCAGATCCACCGGGACTTCGTATTCGCTTCCGGCTACCTCTGCCATGATGCTGCGGCCGGCTTTTTTGTCAAATTTACTTTCCAGTTTGATAAGCTTCGCCTTACAGACATCGCCTTTTTCATTGGCGATAAATTCTTTTACTGTCGTCTGATAAACCCGCGGGTCTTTTCCGAACACGGCGATGGCTTCCTCCTGGCCATAGTCGGTCTTGCAGACGCGCGGCCACTCCGGCCACGGGTTGTTCGGCTGTCTGTCATCCGGCAGTTTGGGCATCATCTCCAGCTGGAGCATGCTCTTGCATCCAAGACGGATGGATGTGCCCACACAGTCGTTTCCTGTGTCTCCGCCTCCGATGACCATGACATTTTTATTCTTGGCGTCAATATATTTTCCATCGGCAAAGTTTGAGTTTAAGAGACTTTTCGTGGCGGCAGTGAGGTAATCCACCGCAAAGTGGATCCCTTTACTTCTCCGTCCCGGCACATGGATATCTCTCGGGTTGGAGGCGCCGCAGCACAGAACGACGGCGTCGTATTCCTTCCTGATCTCTTCTGCTTTCACGTCGATGCCCACGTTCACGCCGGTCCTGAATGTAATCCCTTCTTCTTTCATGATATCAATCTTACGGTCAATGTACGGTTTTTCCAGCTTCATATTCGGGATCCCGTACATGAGCAGCCCGCCCGGACGGTCCGAACACTCGTAGACTGTGACAGAATGCCCCCGCATATTCAGATAATGCGCCACCGTCAGTCCGGACGGACCGGAACCGATGACTGCCACCTTCTTTCCGGTACGCACTGCGGGTGGTTCCGCTTTGGCAAGCCCCCGCTCATAGGCTCTCTCAATAATACTCAGCTCTTTTTCCTTAATATTAATCGGATCGCCGTTTAAGTTACAGGTGCATGCCACCTCGCAGGGATGCGGGCAGACCCTCCCGGTAAACTCCGGGAACGGGTTCGTCTTTTTCAGTCTCTGGTATGCCTCATCCCAGTTGCCTGTGTACGTCGCGTCGTTCCACTCCGGAATCAGATTGTTCAGCGGGCAGCCGGTGACCATACCATTGATCAGGATGCCGGACTGGCAGAACGGCACGCCGCAGTTCATACATCTGGCTCCCTGTATTTCCTGCTCTTTCCGGGACAGAGGGGTATGAAATTCATTGAAATGTCTGATTCTTTTCAGTGGCGCTTCCGCGCGGCTTTCTTTTCTTTCAAATTCCAAAAATCCAGTTGGTTTTCCCATGCTTCTCCCCTCCTATCCTCTTTTTATCTCATAAAATGTCTCAATCTGCGCCTGTTCCACGCTCAGTCCCTTGCCTTCCAGCTCGGAAATGCGCTGCATAACTTTCTTATAGTCATGCGGGATGATCTTCTTGAACTTCGGCAGATATTCACTGAAGTTATTTAAAAGTTCTTTTCCTTTTTCAGAGTTCGTATAAGCCACATGGTCTGTGATCATATCTTTGATCTCCATAACGTCATACTTGGAAACCACCGGCTCCGAAGATACCATCTCTTTATTGAGCCGCAGGTACAGGTCGCTGTCCTCATCAAGAACGTAAGCCACACCGCCGCTCATGCCGGCCGCAAAGTTCTTTCCGGTCTTACCAATAATCAGAACTTTTCCACCTGTCATATATTCACAGCCATGGTCGCCCACGCCCTCCACAACGGCAGTCGCGCCGGAGTTACGAACGCAGAAACGCTCGCCCGCCACACCGTTGATGTAGGCTTTACCGCTGGTCGCTCCGTACAGAGCCACATTTCCTATGATAATATTTTCATCCGCCTTAAACCGGATGCCCTTCGGCGGGTAAACGATCAGCTTGCCGCCGGACAGTCCCTTTCCGAAATAGTCATTGCTGTCGCCGATCAGTTCCAGCGTCAGCCCGTTTGGAATAAATGCCCCAAAGCTCTGTCCGCCTGCACCGGTACATTGTACCGTAAATGTATCGTCTTCCAGCGTATCATGATATTTTTTCGTGATCTCTGAGCCAAAAATCGTTCCCAGCGCCCGGTCCGTATTGCCGACGTCGATGGAAATGCTCCTCTTCTGCTTTTTATCCAGAGCTGTCTTGAATTTGTTCAGGAGAATCTTTTCATCCACGGTCTTTTCCAGCTCAAAGTTATATTCATTCTTCTTGTAGTAGCAGATCGGATGCTTTTTGTCCACATATGGATTATGCAGGATACCGGAAAGATCCAGATGGTATTTCTCTACCGTCGGCCGCTCTTTTAAGAGATCGGTTCGTCCCACTAACTCATCCACTGTACGCACACCGAGCTTTGCCATGTATTCCCGCAGCTCCTGCGCGATAAACATCATGTAGTTGATGACATACTCCGGTTTTCCTTTGAACCGTTTCCGAAGCTCCGGATTCTGCGTCGCCACACCGACCGGACAGGTATCCAGGTTGCAGACACGCATCATCACACATCCCATAGTGATGAGCGGGCCGGTGGCAAAACCAAATTCCTCCGCGCCGAGCGCTGCCGCGATGGCGACATCCCTTCCGCTCATAAGCTTTCCGTCTGTCTCGATGATGACCTTATTACGCAGATCGTTCTGAATCAATGTCTGGTGGGTCTCTGCCAGGCCAAGCTCCCACGGAAGTCCCGCATTGTAGATGGAGTTTCTCGGCGCCGCGCCGGTACCTCCGTCGTAACCGGAGATCAGGATCACCTGCGCGCCCGCTTTGGCAACACCAGCAGCGACCGTTCCCACTCCGGCCTCAGATACCAGTTTCACAGAGATCCGGGCGTCGCGGTTTGCGTTTTTCAGATCATAAATGAGCTGTGCCAGGTCCTCGATACTGTAAATGTCATGATGCGGTGGCGGGGAAATGAGTCCCACGCCCGGCGTGGAGTGTCTTGTCTTGGCCACCCACGGATACACCTTTGCTCCCGGCAGATGTCCACCTTCTCCCGGTTTTGCTCCCTGCGCCATCTTGATCTGAATCTCCTGCGCGCTCACCAGATAGCGGCTGGTAACACCAAATCGTCCCGACGCCACCTGCTTGATGGCGGAACATTTATTCAGACCGTCCGGTCCGATAGTCAGACGCTCAAGGTCTTCGCCACCCTCACCGGTGTTGGATTTGCCGTGAATCTTGTTCATGGCGATGGCCAGCGTCTCATGGGCTTCCTTGGAAATGGAACCGTAACTCATGGCTCCCGTCTTAAACCGGCGCACGATGGACTCTGCCGGCTCCACTTCATCGATTGGGATTCCTTTTTCCGGATAATCAAAATCAAGAAGTCCCCGGAGTGTGACCGGCGCATTTTCTTTGTCGATCATGGCGGTATACTGTTTGAACATGTCGTAGTTTCCGGTCCATGTGGCCGTCTGCAGTGTGTGGATGGTCAGAGGATTGTACAGGTGTTCCTCTTTCCCACTTCTGTACTGATGGCTTCCCTCGCTGTCCAGAGACAGATCGGTCGTCAGCCCGAGCACATCAAACGCTTTGGAGTGATGGTAATCCACATCCTCCGCGATATCATCCAGCGTGATACCTTCCACCCGGCTTACCGTGTTGGTAAAGTATTTATCAATCACATCTTTGCTGATACCGATGGCCTCAAAAATCTGAGAACCCTGGTAGGACTGCAGGGTGGAAATACCCATCTTTGACGCGATCTTTACGATACCGTGAAGAACCGCATTGTTGTAGTCATCCACAGCGGCGTAATAATCTTTTTTCAAAAGCCCGTCCTGAATCAGCTTCTTGATACCGAACTGTGCCATGTACGGATTGATGGCGCAGGCGCCGTAACCGAGCAATGTCGCGAAATGATGTACTTCTCTCGGCTCGCCGCTTTCCAGAATGATCTTCACGGACGTACTCTTCTTCGTCTGGATCAGATGCTGGTGCACGGCGGACACTGCCAGCAGAGACGGAATCGCCACATGGTTTTCATCCACACCTCTGTCCGTGAGGATGACGACGGTCGCACCATTTTTGTGCGCCTGATCCACCGCGATGCACAGATGCTGGATCGCTTTTTCCAGGCTGGTTCCTTTGTAATATGTGATCGGCACATCTTTTGTCACGATATTGTGAATCTTCGCGTAACGGATCTTCAGAAGGTCCGTGTTCGTAAGGATCGGATTGTTTACCTTTAATACCCGGCAGTTCTCCGCCTTTTCCTCCAGAATATTTCCCTCATCGCCGATATAGATGGCGGTGGAGGTGACGATCTCTTCCCGGAGGGCGTCGATCGGAGGATTCGTTACCTGCGCGAACAGCTGCTTAAAGTAATTGAACAGCGGCTGATGCATCTTTGAGAGCACCGGCAGCGGGGAGTCCGTTCCCATGGCGCCAATGGCCTCGCTTCCGTTTAACGCCATCGGCAGAATCGCTGTCTTCACATCCTCATAGGTGTATCCGAACGCTTTCATCAGACGGTTATTCTCCACGTAGTCATACTCTTCCACTGCCACATTCGGGATCTTTAAATCAGCAAGCTGTACCAGATTATCCGACAGCCACTCTCCGTAAGGCTGCTTCTTCACATACGAATCTTTCAGCACTTCGTCATCAATGAGCTCTCCCTTCACAGTATCCACCAGAAGCATCTTACCCGGATGCAGTCTCTCCTTCTTTACGATGTGTGTCACTTCAATATCCACCACACCGACTTCGGAAGAAAGGATCAGCTGGTCATCGTCGGTGATATAGTACCGGGAAGGGCGCAGACCGTTTCTGTCCAGCACCGCCCCCATGATATCTCCGTCGGAGAACAGGATGGATGCCGGGCCATCCCATGGCTCCATCATGGTCGCATAGTACTGATAGAAATCTCTCTTCTCCCGGCTCATGCTCTCGTCATTCTGCCATGGCTCCGGAATCAGGATCATCACCGCCAGAGGCAGCGGCATCCCGCTCATCACAAGAAATTCCAGCGTGTTGTCCAGCCGCGCGGAATCAGATCCATTCGGATCCACCACCGGCGTCAGCTTGATCATCTCATCCCGCAGATAATCGGACTCCATCTTTTCCTCCCGGGCCAGCATCTTATCCGCATTCCCCCGGATGGTGTTAATCTCACCGTTATGGACAATGTAGCGGTACGGATGCGCTTTCTCCCAGCTTGGCACTGTGTTTGTGGAGAACCGGGAATGTACCAGCGCGATGGCCGACTCATAATCCGGGTCATGCAGGTCTCCATAGAAGTTGCGGAGCTGCCCCACCAGGAACATACCTTTATATACGATCGTCCGGCTGCTCAGGGATACTACATAGGAGAAATCATTGGACTGCTCGAAAACCCTCCGCACGATATAGAGGCGGCGGTCAAAATCCAACCCTCTCGGCACATCAAAAGGTCTCTTCACAAAGCCCTGCATGATGCACGGCATACAATCTCTCGCCTTTTTACCGAGGATCTCCGGCTGCACCGGAACCTCTCTCCAGCCAAGGAAATTCAGTCCCTCTTTCTCCACGATGATCTCAAACATCTTCTTGGCACGGTTTCTTTTCAGCTCATCCTGCGGCATAAAAAACATACCGATACCATAATCTCTTTCCTGACCAATAAAAATGCCGAGGGAATCGCAGGCCTTCTTGAAGAACTTATGGGAAATCTGTACTAAGATTCCTACTCCATCACCTGTCTTACCCTCGGCGTCTTTGCCGGCTCTATGTTCAAGATTTTCAACGATTTTCAATGCGTTTGACACTGTCGCGTGACTCTTCACACCTTTGATATTCACCACAGCTCCGATACCGCAGTTATCATGCTCAAAGGAAGAATCATACAGGCCCTGCCGCACCTTTTCCTGATGATACATGCTCTCACCCTTTCTCTTATATACAGTTATAAATCATCTCTTCTGTCCGGAGCCGCCGCAACATCCTCCGCCGGAAAAACTATGGCCACCAGATCTCCCTGAAGAGAAACCTGCATTCCGGCGTCTTCCGGCCACTCCGGGTATGAGATTATACCTTATCTGTCTTGCAGTTATCATCTTACCGTATTTCCTTCCGTTTGTAAATATAAACATTTTGTGTTGTTATCTGATTATTTGACTATTATCTATTTTCAAACTTTTTATCTGTAAATTCAGAGTTTTTCTTTTAATTTTTACTTATTAACTTGCTTATTCTAATAACATTTACCCTGATTGCACTCAAAAAAGTACAGATTTTGTCCTTTAAAAAGCATTTACACCATTTTATTTCCTGCTCTTTATACAATTCACACAATTTAAAACGAATGAATCTATAGTTATTCCTTCATGATATACCCCTGATTCCGAGTCAATTGACAATCTTTTATAGCATCCGCTCTAGCACTCCTAATAACTCTTCCTCACTCTCCACAATATAATCCGGTCTGTGCTGAATGCCTGCCGTATCGTTATGACGGCGATTGAGGAGGATGGTATGCCAGCCCGCATTGCCGGCTCCCTCGATATCATTCTCGATAGAATCACCGATATACCACGTCTCGGCAGGGTTCAGATGGAGCGCTTCTTCCACTGCCTGGAAAGTCCGCACATCCGGCTTAAAGTAGCCGACTGCGTCGGATACAAAGATCCGATTGTCGGAAAACCAACGTTCCAGATGCATGCCGTGGATTTTCTCCATCTGGTGGTCTGTGTCGCCGTTGGTTAAGATCGCCATGGAGATTCCGCGGGACTGTATCAGATCAAGTATCTGGCGCATGGTTTCGGAGATATCCATATGCTGCTGGTGACGGCGGTATACGTGCTGGAATTCCAGCGCTTCTTCTTCCGTAATCTCATAGCCAAAATCAGCCATGGCATGCTGCATCCGGTAGATACCCGCGCCGTCCACAGTCATAGTTCCCGCCATGACCTGATCAAAGACCCGATCACTATGAATACGGGATACGGTGTAGAGTTCATATATATCTATGTCATATTTATCCTGCCACATGTCCTGAAACGCCCGCTCGAAGGGCTGTGTCATGTCGTACAGGGTTTCGTCCACATCAAATATTATATACATTTATTCTTCCGGTTCCTTCTATCTATTTTCTGTCTCACTTGTTTTCCTATTTTTTCCATTGACGCGCGGCTCATACCAACGGCAGGTCATCACTTCCTGCCGCTGATGGAACTGCACCAATCTTATCTCAAGAGAAAACTCCCACAGGAATATTCCCCATGGGAGTTTTTGTACATTTTCTATGAAGGAAAACAGAGAGAGCGAACTCTCTCTGTCCCCGAAATGTCCCGGGATGCCGGGCATCCTGTGACATTTTTATTTGTAAAGCTCTACCATTCTCTTCAGTTTCTCGTAACGAGCCTTTGCAGCTTCCTCGGATTCTTTGAAGAGTCTCTCTGCTCTTTCCGGGAATGGTTTTACCAGACGGGTGTAACGAGCCTCGTTGTTCAGGAAGTCCTGATAAGATCCGTCACCCTCTTTGGATGTCAGAGTGAATGGATTCTTTCCTTCTGCTTTCTTAGCCGGGTCGAAGGAGAAGAGGTTCCAGTAACCAGCCTTAACGGCTTTCTTCATCTCATCCTGGCAGTGGTTCATTCCGCCCTTAGCGATTCCGTGAAGTTCACAAGGAGCGTAACCGATGATCAGGGATGGTCCGTCGTAAGCTTCTGCCTCTACGAGACATTTTACAGCCTGGTTCGGGTTAGCGCCCAGAGCGATCTGTGCTACGTATACGTAGCCATAGCTCATAGCGATCTCAGCAAGGCTCTTCTTGCTTACTTCTTTACCAGCAGCAGCGAACTGACAAACTTCACCGATGTTGGAAGCCTTGGAAGCCTGTCCACCTGTGTTGGAGTACATCTCTGTATCGAATACCATTACGTTTACGTTCTCGCCGGAAGCAAGTACATGGTCAAGTCCGCCGAAACCGATATCGTATGCCCATCCGTCACCACCGAAGATCCAGATGGATTTCTTGGAGAGATACTGTTTCTTCTCAAGAACTTCTGCAGCATCCGGACATCCGGCAGCAGCAGCTTTCTCCAGCTCTGCGATCAGGACTTTTGTATCAGCCATGTTCTCTCTGGTGTTCTCTTTTGTCTCCATGAACTTGTTAAATGCAGCTTTGAACTCGTCAGTTGCTTTATCGGAAGCAGCCATCTTCTGTAATTTAGCAATAGCCTGTTCACGTAAAGTCTTCTGTCCAAGGTACATACCGAAACCGTGCTCTGCGTTATCCTCGAATAAGGAGTTAGCCCAGGCAGGTCCCTGCTGAGAATCTTTATTTACAGTATATGGACAAGTTGCAGCAGGTCCACCCCAGATGGAGGAACATCCTGTTGCGTTACTGATGTACATCTGCTCACCGAATAACTGAGTGATCAGACGAGCGTAGGATGTCTCTGCACATCCTGCACAGGAGCCGGAGAACTCAAGCAGCGGCTGATTGAACTGGGAACCTTTGACTGTTGTGTCTGCAGGTGCGCCCGGTTTCTTGCCAACGCTTGCTACCAGGTAATCGAATACCGGCTGCTGGTCTGCCTGAGATTCCTGAGGAACCATCTTGATGGCGTCTGTCGGGCAGACAGTGATACACTCGCCGCATCCCATACAGTCTAATGGAGATACGCTCATGGTGAACTTGTATTCGCTTGCTTTTGGTTTGGTGTCTGCAACCTTCATGTTATCCGGTGCAGCCTTGATCTCGTCCTCGCTTACCAGGAACGGACGGATCGTAGCGTGGGAACATACAAATGCACACTGGTTACACTGGATACATTTCTCAGCATCCCATTCAGGAACTGTTACGGCTGTACCACGTTTCTCGTATGCGGAAGCTCCCAGCTCGAACTGGCCGTCTGCGATATCCTTAAATGCGGATACAGGCAGGTTGTCGCCATCCATAAGTCCGATAGGGTTCATGAGCTCTTCTACCATCTTCACTGTTCCCGGACGTCCTTCCAGTTTTGGAGCAGGAGCGTCTGCTTCCGGATTAGACCAGGAAGCCGGAATCTCTACTTTGTGAAGAGCGTCTACACCAGCGTCGATCGCTTTGTAGTTCATCTCAACGACAGCGTCACCCTTCTTGCTGTAAGACTTCTTAGCGGCAGCTTTCATGTAATCAACTGCTTCGTCGATTGGCATGAGGTTAGCCAGTTTGAAGAAAGCGGACTGAAGGATCGTGTTGGTACGTTTGCCCATACCGATCTCGATTGCCTTGTCGATAGCGTTGATGGTATATAACTGAATGTTGTTGTCTGCAATGTATTTCTTGGACTCTGCAGGCATATGTTTGTCTAACTCTTCGTCTGTCCACTGACAGTTGATCATGAAGATTCCGCCTGGTTTTACATCCTGAACCATCTTGTAGCCTTTTACGACATAAGATGGGTTGTGGCAGGCAACGAAGTCAGCCTGGTTGATGTAGTACGGGCTTCTGATCGGGTTGTCACCAAAACGAAGGTGAGAAATTGTGATACCACCTGTCTTCTTGGAGTCATACTGGAAGTAAGCCTGGATGTATTTGTCGGTGTGGTCACCGATGATCTTGGTGGAGTTCTTGTTGGCACCAACGGTACCGTCTCCGCCCAGACCCCAGAACTTACATTCTACTGTACCAGGAGCAGATGTGATCGGAGCAGGTTTAACTTCCGGCAGGGACAGGTTGGTAACGTCGTCCACGATACCGATGGTGAAACGAGGCTTCGGATCGTCTTTCTGAAGCTCTGTGTATACAGCAAATACGGATGAAGGAGGAGTGTCTTTGGAACCTAATCCATAACGTCCGCCTGTAAGGATGATATCGTTCTTGCCGGCTTCACGAAGTGTTGTTGCAACATCCAGGTACAGAGGCTCACCTAAGGAACCTGGCTCTTTGGTACGGTCAAGAACTGCGATCTTCTTAACTGTCTCAGGAAGTACCTTCAGTAAGGAGGAAGATACCCATGGACGATATAAACGAACTTTAATTAAACCAACTTTTTCTCCGGCTTTTGTCAGGTAGTCGATGACTTCCTCTGCAACGTCACAGATGGAACCCATGGCGATGATGACACGGTCTGCGTCCGGAGCGCCGTAGTAGTTGAATAAGTCGTAGTTTGTACCTAATTTTTCATTAATCTTTGCCATGTATTTCTCTACAACAGCCGGTAAAGCGTCGTAAACGGAGTTACATGCTTCACGATGCTGGAAGAAAACGTCGCCGTTCTCGTGGGAACCGCGCATAGCAGGTTTTTCCGGATTCAGTGCATGCTCACGGAAAGCTTTCACTGCGTCCATATTGCACATTTCTTTCAGGTCTGCATAATCCCATTTCTCGATCTTCTGGATCTCATGAGAAGTACGGAAACCATCGAAGAAGTTAATAAACGGAACTTTGCCCTCAAGTGCTGCAAGATGTGCAACAGGGCTTAAGTCCATAACTTCCTGTGGATTGGATTCAGCCAGCATAGCAAAACCTGTCTGACGGCAGGCATAAACATCGCTGTGGTCGCCGAAGATGTTCAGGGACTGTGTGGAAACAGTACGAGCGGAAACATCAAATACACATGGAAGCTGCTCTGCAGCAATCTTGTACATGTTAGGAATCATCAGAAGAAGACCCTGGGATGCTGTAAATGTGGTGGTAAGAGCACCTGCTGCCAGAGAACCGTGTACAGCACCAGCTGCACCTGCCTCGGACTGCATTTCATTTACGATTACCTGATGACCAAAAATGTTCTCCTGTCCGGCTGCTGCCCACTGGTCGATGGAGTCAGCCATAGGACTGGATGGTGTGATAGGATAGATGGCTGCAACTTCAGTGTAGGCGTAAGCTACGTGAGCAGCAGCAGTATTTCCATCCATGGACTGTTTTGCTCTAGGCATTGAAATTTCCTCCTTAAAAGTTAAAGATATGGTTTATAATTCGACATAATATTATCATTTTTTTCAGAAGATGTAAAGCAAAATCGCCGATGTTTGTATACAAATACAAGATTGTACACTAAAATCTGGAATAATGCCAAATGTTGCCCTTGACACCTGCCTGCCGACGCCGAAGATCAGTCTTTCCACAGCAGTGAAAAAAGGAAAAACAGCAGCAAAAAAGTACTGTTTTTCTGTACGAAAAAACAAATGTACCCAAACAGAGGAATGTACTCCGTCACCTGCCCGCAGATCTGTTCTCCCCGGACAATCAGGCGGTCCTCTCTGTCATTGGCATCTCCCTTTGTGATATACCCTCCTTCCCTCGCTTTATCCACAATCCGGTGGGTCACACAGAGTACCTGTCCACCATACGGCGCATAAAAAGCCACAATATCTCCCGTCTCATAGGTATCTTTTTCCTTCACAAACAGCAGACTGCCCTTCTCGATCACCGGGCTCATGCTGTCCGAAGTCTCATAATAGATCTGCCGCCCTGCCAGAAAAGCCAGCCCGGACACAAAAAAGACGCCGAAAAGGATTCCCCAGAGAAGGCCTGTGAAAATTTTCACCATTTTATGACAGATTTCATAGAACTGATTCATAGCAATCATCTGACCCAACACCGTGCCGTATCGCAAAAGAAACTACTCGCAGGCTCTGCCCTCTCCCGTCATACAGAACCTTTACAGTATATAATATGAGCCCTGTGTGCATAATATTACAAATGATGCCATCATTCCGCCGCACAGAAACGGACCGAACGGAAAGACGTCCCTCCTTCCCGCTTTTTTAAAGAGTATCATTCCGGCTGCCCAGACGCCGCCCGCCGCCAAACCAAGCAATACCGCCAGCACATTTCCTTCCAGCCCGAGAAACAATCCTCCGGCCGCCGCCAGCTTGATATCACCGCCGCCGAATCCGCCGGACGTGACCATCGCCACCAGAAGCATCGGTACGCTGACGGCAAACATACCGAAAACCCTCTCCACAATGTCCGGTCCCGGCACAGTGAATATCGCGCAGCCTCCGGTCAGAAACACTGCCAGATTCATCCGGTCAGGAATCCGCATCGTCTTAAAATCTTTCCACCCGATCACCGCAAGCAGCACAAAAAATGTAAAAACCGTCGCTAGACAGACAACTCTCTGCAACCTGTCCTCACCCCCTGTACATTTGCAATACCCCCTCTCCTTCCTCAAAATCTCTCTGCGATCATGTGACTGTCTTTTCCGAGACACAGAATCATATCCGACTCACAACGAGCGCAGTCCCTTTTGTTAAAACGTTCTGCCCCGCGCATGTGCGCATCCCGTCCGAAAGATGCTAGTGTACTGACCCGTTCATTTTCAGCATAATGGCGAAGAATGCGTTTCCATTCTGCAAGGCGGAAGAATGAGGCGTAGTGGGCGCTACGCCGATTGATGACAACACCGCAGATGGAAATGCAGGCAAGTCATTATGCGAAATGTGAGCAGGTCAGTATACTAAAATTTCCTGTGAAAAAAAAAGACGGCCGTGCAACTTACGCACAACCGTCTTTTCGAAGTGAGGGGTACTTCATGTAGAAAATAAATTTCATATCGTCATTATAACATAGATATCAAATTAATCAATCTTTCTTTATGACTTTTCACAATATATTTTTGAAAATGCCGTCATTTTTCCGCAAGCGCCGTCAATTTCTCGTTACTCTGCCTGTCCGGTCGGCGTCTGCGTTCCCTCCGTCGCTGTCTCCGACGATCCCGCACCTCCGTCCGGTGACTCCGAAGTCACTGTCCCTGCCGTGGCGCCCGCAGCCGCCGTTGTTCCATCTGCGGCAGGCGCTGCATTATTATCCGGCGCAGCCGTCGTCTCTGTGCTTCCCTGACTCTGCCCTGTGGAAGCGCCCGGCGCCTGTGTAGTCGCCGCCGCGGCAGCATGTTCTTCATACGTCTCAAAGTAGAGATTGGAGCCGTCGTTTTTCACCTGATCCGTCTGGAAATAGAGATAGTTATGCTCTGCCGGATGCAGAACTCCGTCAATGGCATCCAGACTCGGGTTACAGATCGGACCGACCGGAAGCCCCTTGTTCCTGTAAGTATTATATGGGGAATCAATCTCCAGATGGTCATACAGCACCCGCTCCACGCCGAACATTCCTTTCGAGAGCGCATAAACTACCGTGGAATCAAACTGCAGCCGCATATTCTGCGCCAGCCGGTTATTGATCACACCGGCCACCATACTGTATTCCTCCGGCCGCTCTGTCTCCTTCTGTACCAGAGAAGCCCGGATAAGCACTTCCTCCACGGACATTCCCATGGCGGCCGCCTCCTGCTGCCGCTGCTCGTCAAACTTATTTTCAAACTCATCCAGGATCTTCGCCACCAGCTCATCACCGGTCATATCTTCCGACAGGTAATACGTATCCGGGTAAATGTATCCTTCCAGCTGATAAAACACCTGATCCGCCGGCGGAAGCACATCAGCATACGCAAAATCCGCCGCCGCATTTTTCACTGCCGTCAGAAACTCATCCTGACTCATGACGCCTTCATTCTCCAGCTTTTCCGCGATCATCGGAACCGAATACCCCTCCGGTATGGTAAAGGATGCTTCCTCCTTCTGCGCGCCGCCGGTCACCAGCGTCTCGATCACATCCGCAAGGCACATACCATCGTTAAGTTCAAATGTGCCATAGCGGAGCTTTCCCCGGTTATCCGAAAAATAGATCTTCATTAAAAATGCAGTCTCATAACGAATGACACCGGCTTCTTTCAGTTCCGCCGCTACCTGCCTTGTGCTGCTTCCCTGAGCGATCGTCACTTCAACCGGATCTCCCTCCGCAGATTCCGTCCGGGAATACTCCCGCCAGATGGAAAAACCGAACGTCATCAACACGGCCAGCACGATCACTCCCACTCCCAGAAGGACCTTTTGCCAGCCCCGCAGTGGTTTCTTCTCCACCGGCTCGCCGACTGTCTCAAAAACGCCATCCTGCTCCGCACTCTCCGCCTTGTCCTTCACCGCTTTCTCCGACTCGTCCGGCTTCTGGCTTCTGCGCGAACGCCTGTGCCGCTTCACCTCTCCGTTCTCCACATTTTCTTCTGCACCTATCTCGTCCGTTTCACTTACAGGTTCTTTTGCATCCTCTTTTTTTACAGCTATAGGTTCTTCTTTTGCATCCTTTTCTTTTACAGATCCTTCTTTTTCTAATGTCTTATCCACATTTTCCGGCGACGTCCCCGCCCCCGTCTCATTCTTTTCCGGTTCCGGCTTAAACTTTATCTCCAAAATATGTTCCTCCCTGCATGCCCGCTCCGCCGCCAGTCATACCACGCGCCGCCAGCATGGCGCACCTTTTTCGTCTGCGCGGCATAAGGCCGCATCGCCTACATTTTTTTATATTTCTTTACGTCCTTTACCTTACCACAGTTCTCACTGCCCGGCAAGGCTGTTTTTATGCTTGCACAAAAATTGGAAATAGTATAGACTGGAAATGTTCAGAAACAACAAAAAGAAGGGTACAAAATAGATAGAAACATGAAGATACCTCCATTACCGTCTCTGTATATACAAATAGATATCTGTCCGCCTTATGACCGGGAATACCGGGAAACTGCCGGAAAAATGATGAGAGCGATGCCCAGAGAAATCGCCGCCTGTGGCCGCGGCTGTAACCGGGACGCATATAGCGGTGTGACACAGCCCCACTGTGCAAATCCGGAAAACACTATCTGGCTCTGTGACACAGACGCCGCCATCCGGAAGCGCCGGTCAGAGGGCGCCCCTGTCATCGCCGTCTCACACGCCGGAAACGCATCGGAAGAGTTGATGGGAACACCATGGCTGGTATTGTCTCCGGAAGCTCTGACGCCAGAGTTTCTTTCCGAAGTATACTGCCGCCATCACAGTCTGCCGCTGATCGTAACCGAAACCAGCCGCTGCCTGCTGCGGGAACTGACCACGGCGGACTATCCGGCGCTATCCAAACTGCAACAGGAAAATGCCGGGAATCCGGAAGGGTGCTTTTTTCCTGCTGACATAAATGTGTCAAAACCCACATCGCCTGATAATCCCACTCCGATACCCGGACAACTTCCGGCTCCGGATCGTCATGCAGAATGGAAAGACTTTCTGGCAAACTATATCGCTCATCAATATCCGTTTTTCGGATTTGGATTGTATGCAATCCTCAATAAAGCGAGCGGCGAATTCATGGGCATCGCCGGATTTGCGCAGATTATGGAAGAAAACTTTTCCGGCGACAGGGCATTCCAATCTGCCCTAACATGCTCTGATCACAAGTCCGGGGAAGTCATTGGCGCAACTCCCGATAAATCTCTTTGCGCCGAGGTCAGCTACTCCCTCTTGCGACAGTTCCAATATCAGGGCTACGCCAAGGAGGTATTGCGGGCACTTATGGCTTACGGACGAGAAGAGGGCGGATTCGGGCGCTTTGTCGCCCGGATCCGCCCGGAGAATACCGCATCCCTGGCGCTGGCCAGGAGATGCGGTGTTGTAGTTGAATATCTTTCCCGCAAAAGATGAGACCTCCCGGAGACGTCGCCTCCGGGAGGTCTCTTTTAGCAGATAAACATCGCATCTCCAAAACTGAAGAACCGATACCGTTCTTTCACTGCCTCTTCGTAGGCGGCCAACACATGCTCTTTTCCGGCAAGGGCGGACACCAGCATGATCAGTGTCGATTCCGGCAGATGGAAATTGGTGATCAGGCAGTCCAGTATCTTGAACTGGTAGCCCGGGTAAATGAATATCTCCGTCCAGCCGCTGCAAGGTTTCAGTCTGCCGTTTTCGTCGGCGGCGGACTCGATAGTACGGCAGCTGGTGGTTCCCACGCAGATCACCCGTTTTCCGTTTTCTTTGGCGCGGTTGATCTTTTCCGCCGCTTTCTCGTCGATCATGTAGAACTCAGAGTGCATGTGGTGGTTTTCCACATCGTCCACCTTCACCGGGCGGAAGGTGCCAAGGCCCACATGGAGGGTCACTCTGGCGATATCAATGCCTTTTTCCTCGATGGTGTGCAGCAGCTCCGGCGTGAAGTGCAGACCTGCCGTTGGCGCCGCGGCGGAGCCGGAGTGGGTCGCATAGACCGTATTGTAGCGGTCTTTGTCTTTGAGCTGGTGGGTGATGTACGGCGGCAGCGGCATCTGTCCCAGCCGGTCAAGGATTTCCTCAAAGATCCCGTCAAATTCAAACTTGATCAGGCGGTTGCCCTCATCAACGATATCCATGACCTCGCCTACCAGAAGGCCGTCGCCGAATTGGATCCGCGTTCCCGGTTTTGCCTTGCGGCCGGGTTTTACGAGGGTTTCCCAGACGTCGCCGGTCTTTCTTTTGAGCAGCAGCACTTCAATCTTCGCCCCGGTGTCCTCCTTTGACCCGATGAGACGGGCCGGGATTACCTTCGTATCGTTGATGACCAAGCAGTCGCCGGGCTGCAGGTATTCCACAATGTCCCGGAAAATGTGATGGCTGACCGCGCCGGTCTTTTTATCGAGCACCATGAGGCGGGAATCCGACCGGTTCTCAAGCGGGTCCTGGGCAATCAGTTCTTCCGGAAGATCATAATAAAAATCACTTGTTTTCATATATTTTCCTGTCCTTTTAGTATAGAATCCTGATAATCTGATGAACTGCCACCGTCCGCATGCGGCGGATCGCGGCAGTCTTATGTCAACGCAGGGGGCTGCCACAGATGGCACTCCCGCAAGGCACCGCAGGAAATCAATTCGTTACAATCTGTTCGTGCAGTGTCCTGCGCAGGCGATTCATTCTGCAGCAGCCCCTACATTTTCTAATTTATAATTACTGTGTTCTGAGCTCAGCGCCCATTTTCTTGCCGAGCTTCTTCATAACCTGGTTGGCGGTGTTTTCAATCTCCTGTGAGGTCAGCGTCTTCTCATCGGAGCCGATGGTCAGACGGATGGTCACAGATTTCTTGCCCTGCGGAATCTGTTTTCCTCTGTACTCATCCACAAAGGAGGCGTCTTTTACGAGGGCGGCTGCCTTCTTTTTACCCATGATGGCGTGATAGATATCATGCCATGCGGCGCCCGAATCAAAGAGCATGGAGATGTCATAATCAGTCTCCGGATACTCTGCCAGATGGGTAAATGTGTTGGTTCTGGATTTTAACGGAACCAGCTTTGTGGCATCCAGCTCGAAGAGCATCACGGAAAGGTTCTTGATACCGCATTCCATAGATGTTTTCTTTGCCATCAGCCCTATATCGCCGATTTTCTCATCGTGCAGGTAAATGTTCAGCCAGACTACATTGTCCGCCCAGACCGGTTTCTCCTCTTTTCTGAACTCGTACGCTTCCATATGGGTGTAGCGCGGCATATTTTCCAGCACGCCCTTTGCCTCACGGAACAGGGTGGTAATGTCCTTTTCGCTGCTGGCGAAAGCTGCGCCGATGTGTCTGCGCTGTTCCGGTAGAGACTCCGTCTCATCGTATACGGACGTATAATTTTTGTCGAAGAACACCTGTGCCTCCTCGAAGATAGAAAATGTATGGAAGTAACGTTCGTTCTTTGCCACCGCCTCGCAGAGATTCGGGAGCAGGGAAGAACGGATATAGCTCATATCCGGCGCCGGCGGCGTGGAGAGCTTCAGGATGCCGTCGGTATTCGGAAGTACCGCATTTACAAATGTATCGTTCATCCAAGGGTAGGTGTACACTTCCTGCATACCGCAGCGGATGGCCAGATACTCTTTGATATTTCTTATGAGGCTCTTATCCTTCTGATTGATTGCCGCCGTAAATGTGGTGGTAAAAGCTGTGGCCTCAAAGTTATCGTAGCCGTACATTCTGGCTACTTCTTCCATCACGTCGTCTTTGATGGAAATGTCGCCGGTGGAACGCCAGGTCGGTGCGGTCACGTGCATGTTGTCGCCGTCAATCTGTACGTCAAAGCCCAGCTGTATAAGCTTGCCCTCCATCTCGGCGTTGGTCAGATGTTTGCCCAGTCTCTTTTCCAGCCAGGAGAGGTTCACATCAATCTCGGCTCTCTGCAATGGCTTCACATAATTATCGCAGAATCCGGTCACAGTCATCTCCGGATACAGCTCTTTGAAATACTGCATGGAGAGCGCCAGCGCCTGGTCGCACCGTTCCGGATCGATGGCTTTTTCATACCGCGCGGAAGCCTCGGTACGGTTGTCGTAACGGAGCGCCGTGCGGCGAATGCCGGTTGCCTCAAAATTGGCAACTTCCAGGATCACACGCTCTGTCTTCGGCAGGATGGAATCCTTTGATCCGCCCATAACGCCAGCCAGCGCCACCGGCCCCTCGGAATCCGTGATGACCAGATCGTCCGCGCATAGTTCCAGTTCTTTATCATTTAACAGAAGAAGTTTTTCGCCTTCTGCGGCATGTCTTACTACGATGTGATCTGTGATATTGTCCGCGTCAAAGGCGTGGGTCGGGTTACCGGTGGCAAGCATCACATAGTTGGTGATATCCACCAGCGCATTGATCGGGCGCATGCCCACCTTCCAGATCCGGTTCTGCATCTGGTACGGCGACGGTTTTACAGCCACGCCGGACATTTCCACACCAATATATCTGGTACAGCGATCCGGGTCGTTGATCTCCACCTTAAAGCCAGACTGCACATCCGTTGTAAACGGTTCGATTTTCTTAAGCGGCAGATCGTAAAGGGCCGCGATCTCGCGGGCGATGCCGTAATGACCCCAGAGGTCCGGACGGTTTGTCATCGATTTGTTATCAATCTCCAGAAGTACGTCGTTCATGTCCAGAGCATCTGCCAGAGAAGTACCTGCCGGAACGTCAAAAGCGGAAAGGTCGAGAATCTCCGCTTCCTGCTCTGCCGGGAACAGATCACCCAGCCCGATCTCATCGGAAGCACAGATCATACCGTAAGAAGCCACGCCGCGAAGCTTGGAGTTCTTGATCACGACCGGCTCGCCCTCTCCATGCCAGCGCACAACGGCGCCCGGGCAGGAGACAGCCACCCGCATACCTTCCTTCAGGTTGATGCCGCCGCAGACGATATCCTTGATCTCACCGTCCCCAATATCTACCTTGCACACCCGCAGACGGTCTGCGTTCGGGTGCGGTTCGATGGCCTCGATCACACCCACAACCATGTTGTCGAACCGGCGCGCCAGCTCTTCCACATCTTCTACCTCTACCGTGGACATGGTCAGGTCATAGGCCAGCTTTTTAAGATCCATATCCTCCGGGATATTCACATAATCTTTTATCCATGATAATGATAACTTCATTTTAATCTCCTATATCAAACTATTGCTTTTTATCCATCCAGCCATACGCGTCAGCTTCACCGCTCAGGCTGCGTCGATTATTTGAACTGTTTCAGGAACCGCAGGTCAGCGCTGTGGAACAGACGCACATCGTCCACGCCGTAACGCATCATGACTAGTCGGTCCAGACCGATATTTACGTAGAAACCGGTGTACTCGTCCGGGTCAAGACCGGCTGCCCTAAGTACGTTCGGATGCGGTGAACCGCCCGGCATAACCTCGATCCAGCCCACATGCTTACATACGCTGCAGCCCTTTCCTCCGCAGACCTGGCACTGCATATCGATCTCAAATCCAGGCTCCACAAACGGGAAGAAACCGGAACGCATACGCACCGGCACATGGGTACCGAACACCTTGCTCAAGATACTCTGGATCATCACCTTTCCTGATGTAAATGTGATGTCCTTATCCACGATCAGCGCCTCATACTGGAAGAACGCTCTCTCGTGATGGGCATCGGTCGTCTCGTTCCGGTATACACGTCCCGGATACACGAAACGGTACGGCGGCTTGTGAGTCTGCATGTAGCGGACACTGCCTCCTGTCAGGTGCGGACGCAGGCAGAGCTTCTCATTGGTGCTGCCGCTGTCATGTCCCTCGATCCAGTACGTATCCATGCTCTCCCTTGCCGGATGGTTCGGAGGGAAGTTCAGTTTATCAAAGGCGTACATCTCGCTGGTGATCTCATCTTCCTCAAAAATCTCAAATCCCATGGAGCGGAACGCATCGTTTAAGTCATAACACATCTGTGTGATCGGATGCAGTCCTCCGGCTGACGGCAGGATACCCGGCACGGAACAGTCAAAGTCCGGAGACACCTCGGAAGCTTTCAGTTTCAGCTCCGTTCTCTTGGCGTCGATCAGCTCTGTGACCTCTTTCTTCGCCTGATTCATCAGCTTACCCATCTCCGGACGCTGCGCCGGGTCCAGCTTCGGCATCTCTTTCATCAAGAGACTCAGAGAACCCTGCTTGCCGACATAGGCGCTCTTCACATGCTGCAGCTCCCCTTCGTTCGCCGCCTGTGCAATCTTGTTTTTCGCTTCTGATAAAATACTGCTGATTTTATCCTTCATTCCTCTTTTCCTCCTGTTATGATAACATTTCATCTTATAACAAATATTCCAGGGACGGATATCCGACCTGCCCGCCACGGCATTTTCCGCAACGCGATTTGACCCGAGGCTTTATCACCGAAATTCCAACAGAATTTCCTTTATAACAAAAAGAAGTCCCTCCCGATTCAACGAATCGAAAGGGACGAATTATATCCGCGGTACCACCCTGGTTCCTGATCATTATCAGACTCTTTATACGCTTAACGCGCGCCACGGCACTTCTTATCACAGAAGAACAAATCATGTCCGAATCTCTTGTCCTGTCTCTCTGTCTGTGCTCCCCGAAGTGCAGCTCCGGTGCGGAAATTCAAAACAAACTGGAGCTTGAAGGGACTTACAGCCGGTGATCCCCTCTCTCTGAAAGACAGTCTGTCTCTACTGCGGCGGCCGCGATCCGCGCTCATTCTGCGAATGTGCTGCGCCGACACCTTCTCTGCTTTTAATCGAGTAACATTGTAACCCAGTAAGTGCGGAAAAGTCAAGGATTTTATTTGCTCCCCTGCCTGTTTCCCGCTGCCATCCTCCGGTATGTTTATCCTTCCGCCGTTTCCGGCAAATTTGAAAAGTCCAGCCGGCAGGTCATATCATACCACTGCTTCTACCAGCACCTTATCTCCCAATACAATCTCTTTTACACCAATCTGCTTTTTCTTATTAAAATTAAAGCTGAGCATATAGCCCTTTTTCAGATGGAAATGATCCAGATATCCGGACAGCTGCTCTTCTCCCCGCTCATTATATGCATTTCCATGCCATATTTTTAATTCGCAGATATATTGCTGTGCATTATAATCAATCACCAGATCCATCCGTTCCCGATTGCGGGTTTCCGGTTCCACATAGCAATTTCCAACACCGTTGATAATCGGTTTTAAAAACAGCATAAAATATCTTCTGCCCTCTTCCTCGACAAAAGTATCTTCTCTGTCCCCATAAAGATAGTCAAAAGTTTCCACAAATTTCTCCAGTATCAGCCTGACGTTCAGATATCCATTGGCAACAAACTGATTCTTCTGACGGGCTCCTTCTCCGTACATCTTATCATTCTGATCTTTGGCGTCCAGCAAAAAACGATTATACAGTCTCGTCTCAAAAATCCGATTTGCGATCTGCACGGTCGAATTCTTCACTTTGACGAATCCGAACATACGGGCATTTCTTACTGCGATATCGTCAGGATCATATGCAATTGTCTGCCCCTGAAAAAGAAGCTTTGCAACCACCCTGTCCAATTCCGGAAATTGTGTCAGTTTATTTACCAGAGAATCAAACAACGGATTGTTTTCATCGAGCAACATTTTGACCGACGCCAGAACGCCCTCCTTCGTCCATGCACTTTTTCCGTCCGAAAATGTACCGGTCTGAGGCAGACGCTCGTCCATAAAACTGCAAAGGCGGGATACCAGATAAGGATATCCGGAAGTATAGTCATATAGCAGAACCGCAATCCGGTTCCTGTCCATTCCGGTATGGTGGTCATCCTCATATTCCGCAAGCATCCCGGCAATATCATCGACAGAAAAGCTCATCTCCACAAGGAAATCTGCCGCAATATTCCACGGGCTGTTCTCCCGGTGGTCTTCGTCAGGCCGAAGTTTTCTCTGAATGTTTCGGATATCATACACACTGGCAAGAATCACTGACTGAAACGTCGGTATCTCATCCCTGTCCATAAATCCGGCTCTAAGCTGCGCCAGAAAATCAAGAAAGACCTGGTTATTAGTCGCTGTATCCACCTCATCTACCAGAAGAACCAATGGTTTTTTTGCCTGTGCACACCACCGTGTAAAACAGTCAAAGATCTCCGCCATCTTAGGAACGGATGTCTGTTTCTCTTCCAGCGTTTTCATCGCTTTCTCTATTCCGGACGGGATATCCGCCATAAACGGCAGCTTCCGGCGTACTTCCCGGGCAAGGCCTCTGACAAACGCTTCTTCACTGGAAAAATCCAGCGCGCTCAGTCGCTGAAAATCCAGACTTAATACCGTATACTCCTCTTTCAGATAATCTGCCAGCGCCCGCAACATCGTCGTTTTCCCGTATTGGCGGGCACGGTTGATCGTAAAATACTTTCCGGCATCTATCATTTTTTTTATTTCGTAAAGACGCGGCTCAAGGTTTACCATATAGTGCCGTCCCGGATTACAGGCTCCGCTCACATTAAATGTTTTTGTCATCTGAATGCACCCCCCTTTTCACCAAATCTTTTCTATGAGCTCCATTATAAACGGATTACCTGATTCATCCAACACATTTTTACTTTTTACCTGCCGGCAAGTCCAGCCGGCAGGTCATATCATACCACTGCTCGCCGCCCCAGACGGACCCCGATACGCCCCGGTTGGCAAATCCCATCTTCTCATACATTTTTATCTTCCCGGCAAGGCAGGTGAGCGTCACCTCGCGCCGTCCTCTTTCCTTTTCCCGCTGCAGGTACTGATGCATCAGCTCCCGCGCCAGCCCCCGTCCGCGGTATTCCGGCAGCACGTCAAGTCCCAGGAGCATGACGTTCGCGCCGTCCGGCTCATAGAGATCCGCGTCGGTAAAGAACTCATCCCTGAAAACGGATTCGCTGGTGGCAAGACCGTTTAAGAATCCGGCGATCTTCCCGGTATTCTTGTCCACCGCCACAAGAAACATCTCCGGCGCCTTTGCCACCCGCTCCAGCATCATTTTCCGGGAGCAGGCTTCGTTGGGCGGAAAGCAGATGCGCTCAATCTCAGCGGTCTGCTCCGCTTCCCCCGGGCGAATGTCCCGGAATTCAAAGTTTTCGTGCAGATCTCTTGCGATCTGTGTCTGTTTTATTGTGTCCATAATTGTTGTCTCTTTCTCTGACGGCTCTTTCTCATCCGGCAAACTTTCCGGAATCGCTGACTCTTTTCAGCTTGAATGTCATTCCGCTTGTGCTGATAAATCCGTAGTCAGATCCCGGTGTTCCTGTCGTTTTGATCTTTACCGCATTGTTTTTGAACTTCATCACACCGGTTCCCGTATAGCCCCATCCCGCTTCTTTATAAGAAAATGTAACCTTATTGCCTTTTCGGGCGCCTTTGATCTTTTCTGTCCAGGATTCCCGGAACGGATAGCTGCGGGCGTACTGAATCTGGAAGACTACCTTGTTCTTCTTGATCTTTTTGATGACTACCGTCCGGTAGGAATCCGCCCCGCTTCCGACGAAATGTTTCTCATAGGTTCCCGTGCGCGGCGCGGCAAAAGCTGTCGCAGACGGGAGGATGAGCGCCGCCAGAAGGAAAGCGGTCATCAGGATGCGTCTTATGTGCCTCGTCTGTTCTTTCATTTTTTTCATAAATCTTCTCCTTTCCTCTTCTGCTCATTCTGCGAAAAGAGGGAGCCTTGGACAGTCTTTTCGCAAGATGCAGGATATGTCTTCATTTTACAGAATCCGGGATATTCTGTCTACCTTTTCACATTCTTTTTCTCTTTTATGATTCTTCCTCTACAGGAATATTCTTCTGTCATTCTTGCTTTCTGTCGTTATTTTTCTGCTCTTACGGCTGCCTGTCCGTTTCTACCCCGTATCCAATCCTTCCCTCCATCATGAGAATCTGCTCGCCCATCCGGGAGAGTTCGCCCAGGACGGTTCGCCGTCCTTCCGGCGTGAGGTGCCATTGTTCCCGGGTGATGCCGTCGACGGCGGTGGGACAGACGAGAATCTCCGTCTCCGGAAAGACCATGGAGTAATAGAAACAGGAGCGGCGGGCGTGATGGGCTTTGCAGCAGAGAATGGCGCGCTTTGGCAGGCTGCCGTGCGTCCGCAGGAGCAGTTCCCGGGTCTTCTCCGCATTTTCCAGGGTGTAGGTGGCTTCCCGCTCCGGCAGGATTGCCGCATCCGGCGCCCCGTTTTGTCTGAGGACTTCCGCGAGGAAGTCTGCCTCGCAGGCGAAGTCTGTGCCGTAGCGCTCTGCTCCTTTTGCCACGCCTTCAAAATGTCCGACGGCTTTGGCAAAGCGTCCCGACGGGATGAGCAGAGGCGCGAAGCCTTCCCGGTAGAGTCTGGCCGCTTCTTCCGCGTGTTCCGGGCGGTCGCATCCGGGGATAAAGATGACGTCGGCGGGCGCCGGCGCGTCTTCCAGAAAAATATAGTTTGTAATGTCGCTTAATTGTTTTTCACTGATGTGATACATTTCGTCCTCCCAATTTTTTTCTCTAATTTTTCGGGTCCCCCGGTTTACTTTGAGTTTTTGCGTGGCGCGGCGCTTTTTTGCGGTGTATCCGGCGATCCCGCTCGTACATTTCTTTCTCTCTTCGCCGGCGGATGGCCTGGTAGTTTGGCCGGAGGGTGCGGATCAGCAGATGATAGTTTCGTTTATTTTCCAGAAAATAATTGACTTCCGCACCGTAAAATACCATGGACATACAGAAATGCAGCCACAGAAGGAGAATCATAATACCGGAAAGACTGCCGTAAATGTAGGAAAAGTTGTCAAAGTTTCCAATGTAGAAAGAACAGCCGGCCGATACGACCAGCCAGCCAACGGCGGCGACCAGCGCACCCGGAAGCTGTTTTCGGAAGCTGACGCTTTTCCGGTTCGGCACAAAGCGGTAAATGATCATGAATAACAGGGTAAGTATAATGATAGTAAAGATGGTTCGCTTGTGGATAAAGGAGCTGGCGATCGCCTCGAAGGCAGGGAACCGCCCGCAGATATAGTCGTACAGTACATTTCCAAACACCCAGAGCAGCAGCATGGCAATGACCAGCACCGCAAACACAAGTGTATAAAAAATACTGAAAATGCGGAGAACCACGTAATTCCGGTTTTCATCGATGTCGTAAACAGAGTTGAGGCCGATAACAATAGAATAAATACCCCGGGACGATGACCAGAGGGCCGCTATGACCGAGATGGTGAATACCGAAGCCCCCGTCTTCCGGTAGATCTCATTGACGATAGCGCGGATCAGCGACTCTTTCTCAAAGGAAATCACCTGCGTCAGCACCGTGATGATATCCTCTTTGGAAAAAGGCGCATATTTGGTCAGCGTCAGAAAGAAGATCAGAAACGGAAATAACGACAGCAGCATAAAAAAGGCCGACATGGAGCCGAAGGCCGCCACATGGTCGTCATTGCATTTCTTGATGAAATCCATCACCAGCGTGTATAGATTTTTCACTCGTTTTGATATGCTCATTTTTTCTCCTTTTCTGACGCATTTGCTGCGTCAATACTGGCAGACTGGAAAGTTTCCTTTCAAACTTCCCCTCTCAAAATTGTTCACTCAAAACAGAACTGATCATAATAGGATTCGTCAAAATAAGCCGCCTCATGTAGAAATGAGACGGCTGTTAAAACGTTGGCCCAAAATGCCGTGTCCTGCGATTTTGAGTCCTAGCCTAAGCCAGGTGGGTAACCTCATTTGAATTTCTGACTTCCTCCGTTATAAAACAAGGCCTGCCATCCCTTCAAAGATTTGGTTTCCCAAAATCAAAAATGTAGGTTCAAAATAGCAGGGGTTCTCGAACATCCCAGGCTTCTTTACAAATACTATAACTTAATTATATACAAATTTCAAGGAAAAAATGTTGGCAGATTTCTCCACAATTTTATCGCATGTTATAAAATGTCCCTCTAATACCAGCTCCGGTGCACCGCCGCACAGAGTACGTTCTTCGTCACTCCAGAATGAGACGGCCGTCCTTCACATGATAATCCCGGTTTCGGTGGCGGAGCAGAACCTTCTTCATGTAACAGACAAGATAATCCTCTCCCCGTTTTGCCAACATGGTAAGCAGATACCTGGCCAGAAAATCACTCTCCTCATGAATGAGCATCATGCCTTTTCCGTTCACGTAATAATCCAGAGCGCTCCTGTCATTGTATTTCTCCTTCATATAATTTTTGCTGGCACAGATGCGGTCAATGACCATCTCTGCCACATACTTTTTCGGCATCTTCATGCCCTTTAATCCCCGGGGGCTGATGCTGTAGTCGATCCAGTACTCAAAATGATGCTGGTTTCTTCCTTTGTGATGCAGCCACCCTCTGGAGTACCCCTTGATCTCCTTCTCCCGGTTGATGGGACTCCTGTCGCCCTGATAATAAATCACACCCGGGATAAACTCGATCGGACTGTATTTTGACAGGTCGTGGCAGATACCCTGCCAGTACAGACCTACCCGGAAGCACATTTTTGTCACTAACATCTTATGATGATTGATTGTCCTTAAATGACCGAAAAAATCCATATAAACCCTCTTTCTACAGACCGTGACGGGAATCCCCGCCTTCAAAGCCGGTCGCATCCTATCCGTTTTTTCTAGTATATCATTTTTTTATCACTTTACAAACGTATTTTTTCATGGTAGACTGCATGGGATAAGAATGAAGTTCTGCCGTCAGAACTTCTGCGTCAGAGCGCGACCGTCCGGCATATTTTCGGTCCGGCGCGCAATATAACCAGACAGTTCATTTGTACCATCCTGTCTATAAACAAAACCAGGACAGCATTTTCATAACCGACGTATCAAGTGCTGCCTGCGGGCAGCTTTTTTTTATACCTGTCTGTCCGGCACGAAGGGCACCGCGCAGATGCGGTCAGAATCCGCTCTCATATATGGACAGACAGGCAGCACAAAAAGGAGAACATTTATGTATATTTTAGAAACCGAGCAGGCCTTTGATTCCGCTCATTTTTTAAACGGCTACGAGGGTAAATGCCGCAATCTTCACGGTCACCGCTGGCGCATCGTGGCGCGTATCGCTGCCGACTCTTTAAGTACCGAGCGCCAGACCCGGGATATGGTTATTGATTTCGGCGATTTCAAGGACGCATTAAAGGAACTCACCGAAGAGCTTGATCACTGTCTGATCATCGAGACGGATTCTCTGAAACCGAAAACGCTGGAAGCCCTGCGGGAAGAAGATTTCCGCATCGTGGAGCTTCCGTTCCGTCCGACAGCAGAACAGCTCTCCCGGTATTTTTACATGCAGCTGAAAGCGCGTTCTTTCCCTGTATACAGCGTTTCCGTCTACGAGACGCCGAACAACTGCGCGACTTATCAGGAAAGGAGCATGGTATGACCATAACCTATCCCCTTGTGGAAAAGTTCATCAGCATAAACGGAGAGGGCCCGAAGGCCGGCATGATGGCCGCCTTTCTCCGGATGAAAGGGTGCAACCTGTCGTGCAATTACTGCGACACCGCCTGGGCCAATGAGCCGGGCTGTCCGGCGGAGCATCTTGGTATCGAAGAGATCCTCCGGTGGCTGAAAGAAAGCGGCACGGTCAATGTGACGCTGACCGGCGGCGAACCTCTCCTTGTGCCAGAGATTGGCGCACTCATCGAGGCGCTGGGCAAGGCAGGATTCTCCATGGAGATCGAGACGAACGGCAGCGTACCGCTCGATCCGTTTTGCAGTCTTTCTCCCCGTCCGGCTTTTACGATGGATTATAAATGTCCGGACAGCGACATGGAGGATTCTATGGATCTTGATAATTTTTCTCTCCTTACCGGACAGGACTCCGTAAAGTTCGTTGTCAGCAGTGAGAGAGATCTGGAGCGCGCCCGCGAGATCACCGGACAGTATTCTTTAAGTGAACGCTGCCGCGTTTATTTAAGCGCGGTGTTCGGGCGCATCGAACCGCGGACGATCACGGAATATATGATCCGGCATCAGTGGAACGACGTCCGCCTGCAGCTTCAGATGCACAAGTTTATCTGGCCTCCGGAACAAAGAGGCGTATGAAAGTGGAGGTAACGTTATGGCAATAGATAAAGAGGCGATCCGGGAGCATATTCGGGGAATCCTCATCGCTCTCGGAGATGACCCGGACCGGGAGGGCTTAAAAGAGACGCCAGACCGGGTGGCAAGAATGTACGAAGAAGTTTTTGAGGGAATGAATTATACCAATCACGAGATTGCACAGATGTTCAACAAATCCTTTCAGGATGACCTGGCTGTGGGACCGGAAAGAAAAGATATCGTCCTCGTCCGGGACATCCCGATCTTCAGCTATTGTGAGCATCACATCGCCCTCATGTATGATATGAAGGTTTCCGTCGCCTACATCCCGAACGGACGGGTGCTGGGCTTAAGCAAGATCGCCCGCATCTGCGACATGGCGGCCAAGCGCCTTCAGCTTCAGGAGCGCATCGGCTCCGATGTGGCGGAAATCATGACGGAAGCCTCCGGCTCCTCTGACGTCGCCGTCATCATTCACGGAACCCACAGCTGTATGAGCGCCCGGGGAATAAAAAAGGACGCCGCCTCCACTGTCACGACCACCCTGCGGGGACGTTTTGAGACGGATACGGCGCTGCAAAATCAGCTTTACATGATGCTGGCCGCGCGGTAGATTGGCAGCGGAAGACAACGGTTTCCCGCTGCCGCCGGGCGTCATGCGCTTCGCAGGCTGTTGCCCCGCGCGGTAGAGCTTTTATAAATTATTTTTCAGGGACATTTTACGATACGGAAAGGAAGATTCTCATGCAGGAATTAAAAAATAAAAAAGCCGCTGTCGTTGTATTCAGCGGCGGCCAGGACAGCACCACCTGTCTGTTCTGGGCGATCAAACGTTATGAAACTGTCATCGCGCTCTCCTTTGACTATCACCAGAAACATGCGCTGGAACTGGAGTGCGCCAAAAAGATCTGCCGGGAACACGGCATCGAGCATTACATCATGGATATGAGCCTCTTAAATCAGCTGGCTCCGAACTCCCTGACCCGCAGCGACATCCCGGTCGATGAAGAGGCTCCGTCCGAGGGAACACCGAACTCCTTCGTGGACGGCCGGAACCATCTGTTCCTCTCCTATGCCGCCGTCTTCGCAAAACAGCGGGGCATCACCGACATTATCACCGGGGTATCCCAGAGTGATTTTTCCGGCTATCCGGACTGCCGGGACGTTTTTATCAAGTCCTTAAATACCACGCTCAACCTGGCCATGGACTATCCGTTCGACATTATCACGCCACTCATGTGGCTGGACAAAAAAGAAACCTGGGCTCTCGCTGACGAGCTGGGCGTCTTCGATATCATCCGCAACGAGACGCTGACCTGCTACAACGGCGTTATCGGCGACGGCTGCGGACACTGCCCGTCCTGCAAGCTCCGTAAAAAAGGTCTGGAGGCTTATCTGGCAGAAAAGAACAGATAATTGACCAGAAGTTCAGGTCAGACAGACAATACGAAAAGAAGCAGAATATCTGCCGACAGAAAAATCTGAGCGGCACAAAAAAATGAGCGGCCTGTGGTCCCATCGATCACAACCGCTCATTTTTCTCTTTTCCCGACGCATTGACTGCGTCAATACTGGCAGATTGGAAAATTCCCTTTCCATCTTATTCTTCCAGATTCTTTGAAAGAACATCCCGCATCGCCGCCAGGGCCGCTTTCTCATCCGGTCCACTGCAGATACACAGAATCTTATCCCCCTGCCGGAATGTCGCGCTCACCAGACTGATAATACTTTTGGCGTTAATGTCCATATACTGCGTCTGAAAATGAATCTGCGCGTCAAACCGGTCCGCCAGATTCGCGATGATATTGGCCGGTCCCAGATGGATGCCTTCTTCATTCATTACAGTCAGTTCCGCCCGCACCATAAAAATGTAACCCTCCCTTATCCGCAGCCTTCTTTAATCTGTTTTTATTATTTTATCATAATCGGAAGGGTGTTTCAATCTGGAATGGCGGCCAGCGCCAGGGCAATCTGATTTTTCCACAGAGGGATCGTGCCAAACAGGGCGGTCTGAATCTTATCTGCCAGAAGTTTTTTCTGTTTCTGTATCAGGTGAATCTGCGGCACGGTCTGCAGCGATATGGTCCGACTGATCTTCAGGTCATACAGTTTCTGTTCCAACTGCCACAGCCCCTCCTCATAATTATGAAGCTGCTGCAATGCCAAAGGCTGTCCTTCTTCTCCCGCACGGCGGCGCTTCCCAGACATCGTCTCCTCCGCCTCACGAATAGTCTCCTCCCCGGCGACAATCCATTCTTCCAGATTCTGATAATATTCCAGATTCTTTTCATACATTTCTTCAAAAAGGGTGATTTCTTTTAACAGCTGTATTCGCACCAGTTCCAGTCTATGTTCGATCCGGTCCAGACGGACTTCCAGTTGCTTATACTTTTGCAGATTTTTCTTTCTGTTCCGGCTTTTTCGATTCAAAAATGGCAGCCAGGCCGCCGCATTTTTTTCTTCTTCCATCTCTTTTATGAGTTCCGCAAGTTCAGACAGCGGCGCTGCGGCGTCAGCCTGCTTTGTTTCCTTCACCTGTTTCAGTATGTAATCAGAAAAGGCCGCCATATTGCTCTGTGCTTCCGCGCCAAACTGCAGAACTGTCTGCGCGTCTCCCGGATCTGTGACCGCTTTGATTTCCTCAATCCTGTCCCTGCTGGGCGCCGGGAGCAGATCTTCTTCCCGGGCCGCCATATGATCTATGCCTGTCTGTATGGTATTTTCACATTTCCGTTCTCTTTCCGCCTGCATCTGGCTCACAGCCTCCTCACATGCTCAACGCAGCAATGATTTTTTCCATGACGGCGGCGTCCGGCATCGGAGCCACCTGTGTGATCTCCTGCGCCAGTCCCGGCACGCCAAAATGTTCCACATCTACCGGCGCGTCGTAAAGCCCGGTACGAAACCCGTGCTTTTCCCAGGCCAGCTTCTGTACCTGTTCATCAAGCATCGCCTCTATTCCCACCGTTCCCGCCTCGTCCAGCGCGATAAATACGTGGGAAGACCACACGGTCGGGGTCGGGTACAGCATGACGACATCCTCCTTCACCTGTTCCCATGTATCCGGATTCTCAGCCGCAAACTCCAGAAGCTGGCTCTCATATCCGGCGATCAGCGGTTTGGCGCCCATGCCGGTTTTCAGAAACTGATCAAAAATATCCGCAGAAGAGCTTTCCATATATCCAAGCTTCTGAAAAATGCTCTGAAGACGCGGCAGTACTGCGTCCACATTGCCGGTATCGGCCACTCCGCCACACAGAGTATTGGCCAGGAGTCCCGCAAACATGTTTCCGGAATTGGATTTTGTCGGATCTGTGGTTCCTACCGTAATACTGCCATAAAGCTGGCTCAGTCCTATATCCGCCCATCTTTTTCCTTCTTCAATATATTCCGTGAGTTTCATCATATTCACAAAATGCACACCCGCCGTCTCACTGGCGATTCCCTCTGCGGTCAGCGCTTCTGCCACGGCTTTCCGGGTGTATAGAACGATTGGCGTATTCAATACGATCTCACTCTGCACCGGTTCCCCTTTTTCCTTCACATACATTTCCAGCGCAGTCTGGTTGGACGGGAACAGAAAGTCTCTCCCTGTGGCATCCGCCGTGATCATTTCCAGCGATCCCGCCTTGGCGTAATCCATCCGCAGATGATACTTTTTTTCCAGTATTTCCGTAATCTCCGTATCCTCCAGCAGACCGATCTTCTCGCCGCCCACATACCCGTTGATCTGCGTCACCTCCGGTTTTCTTGTAAACATCGCATAGGCGGCTGCGGCAATAATGACTGCCGCCAGAATAAACAGACCGATTAATTTTGTTCTCATTTTCCGCCCTCCATCTTCAAAGTTTTTTCCAACAGTGCGATATCTGCCTCCACATCCATCAGTTCTCCTTCCATCAGACGGGTAAACTGCTTTTCAAATGCCTGATTGAGCATTGGCAACGCTTTTTTTGTCCGTTCCAGAATCTCCTCAATCTCTTCTGTGTGAAGGCCGGTATTCTGAAAATCTCTGTATCGGCCCAGCAGCTTAGCCGCCGTATCAAGATAATAGAGAAAGAAGCGGCGCGCCTGCCGGATTCGTTCCGGATTTTCTTTCAGAAACGCGAGTATCCGGCTGCCGGTTTTGTGAAGGTTCTCCGCATCCCTTTGCACACTGCGATCAAAGATCGACTGCGATGCTCTCCGTATCTCATACAGATCCTTTTCCGCCTCTGCCAGCATTTTCTCCATCTCTTCTCCGTCCGGCAGAGACTCCACATCCATTCCTCCCAGCCGTCGGCTGGGTTTTAACACCAGATATAACCCGAAGTATACTCCGACGCACAGCAGGATACTTATTAAAATGTTCCAGCCTGCCAGCAGAAAAAGTACAAGGAATGTAACGGCTCCTCCGATCACAGAGAGGATCATCCTCATGATCTCTTTCATCAGTTGTACCCCCTCACGGCGCGGAAGGCTTCTGTCAGATTCTCTCTTCCGTCAAACACCCTTGCATTGGTGTATTCCGCCACCTTCTGAAGCTGTGTTTCATTCGCGTCCCCAAACATGATAGAGAATACCGGCACATTATTGTCCAGCTGGTCATACGCTTCCCTGAACTCTTTAAAGGAACCATCGGACTGCCCGTCTGTCATCAGGATGATCGCCGGCGTGTACTTTGTCAGATCATAATCTTCAAGCATATGGATGCCTTCCACAGCCGCCTGATACATATCGGTCCCGCCGCCGGTTTCCTGTTCTTCCACCTTATCATAAAGACCCTCTATCTCATCGCCGGCTCCCACTGCCGTATAGGCGCCGATCACATTTTCATTAAACGGAATCAGGATATTGATCTCGTCATCGGAAGCCTGCAGATAGTTTTTCTGTGCGTTTTCCTGAATCAGAAGCTGCTCCATGGCGTCTACCAGCTGCACATTGCCTTCGCCCGCCATACTTCCGGAATAGTCTAGACAGTACACGCTCAGAGAGGGTTTCTTAAAGTCTGTCTGATACATCCTCAGACATTCCTCGATCACATCCGCCGCCGGCATGCGGATCGGAGAGAGAATCCGGTCCGGCTGCAGGCCCCAGTCCGTGCGGAACACAGATTTATTTTCCTCCGAGATCCCGCTGTATCCGGAACGGCGTCCCGTCTGCTGGATTTTATTTTGTACATCCCCGGACAGAAGGTATTCCTGCAGTTTTAAGAATAACTCTTCTTTTTCATCATCCCCGTTGTCCACATATCCAAGAGGGGAATCCGCCAGAGACAGACCGTCATACGGATAGATCACATACAGTGTCTCTTTTCCCTGCTGTTCCAGTTCCTTATTTGCCTGGATCATCAGACATTCGTAATTTACCATGGCGTCATAATCGCCCTCCACAAACATATCTTTCAGCCAGTCTGAACTGCCCGAAGACCGATTCACACCGGAAAGCAGTTCCCTCACCTGCGTCTTTAATTCGTCACTTTGCAGATCTTCAGACGTGATCACTTCCGGATTCCCAAGAAGCGCATACAAAAAACCGATATACGCGCTGGCGCCGGAGTTGGACTGCGTTGCGCTGGTCATACAGAAGCTGAGTTTCCCGCTCCGGATCGCCGTCAGCAGATCCCGGACAGAAACTTCTCTTCCCACAAATCCCAGCTCCTCGGCAAGACTCTGCCGTATCCCGAACACCACCGGCGTCACGGACACGGATTCGGCGTGTTTGACCCTGTGCGCGGTATCTCCCATGGTCAGCCACATACTGCTGGCCGGCCACACGGCGTCAAAAGGGATCTCCTCTTCCTCCAGAAGCCGCATGATATCCAGCGATCCCTGGTACGTCATCTCTATCTCCACGTTTTCTTTCTGTTCAAACTCCTCCAGGATCGGTTCCAGCTCCGCATTTTCCGATCCGGATACGATCCGCAGAACCTTTTTATCTCCAAATCCCGCAAATTTCTGACCGCTTCCATCGTCTCCGCCTCTGAAACCGCATCCGGACAGTACGCCCGCAGACAGCACGATCAGCAATAGCACCGCGAGTAATCGTTTTCCTGTTCTCATAACCTTTCCTCTTTTCTTTTTTTCATACCGGATGCGCTTACTGCTCTACTGTGGATTTCGCCGCCATCCGACCTGTTATGATCGTTCTTTTTCATCACTATACCGCTTTTAGGTAAAATCTACAGGTACGTCAGGTGGAATTTATGTAAGGTTTATATTTCCTGTGAAATAAAAAAACGATCCGGGGATTTCACTCCCACAGACCGTTTCTTTTGCTCAGACATTTTTCAGCGCAATGACCTCCACTTCAATGAGCAGATCCTTCGGCAGTCTCGCCACTTCCACGCAGGAACGTGCCGGGAATGCGCCGGTAAAATAAGAGGCATAGATTTCGTTGACCTTGCCGAAATCATCCATATTTTTGATGAACACCGTGGTCTTCACCGCCTGGTCAAGACTGCTTCCGGCGTCGGTGAGAAGCCCTTTCAGGTTTTCAAACACCTGCTTTGTCTGCTCCTCGATGGTCGCCCCGGCTTCTCCTGTCTTCGGGTCCACGCCGATGACGCCGGAAGTGTAGATCATCCCGTTTACCTCAATGGCCTGTGAATACGGTCCGATGGCCGCCGGTGATTTTTCTGTCGCGATTACTGTCTTGTTCATATTCTGTCATCCTTTCTTAATCTGTTTCTTATCTGATTCTCCTGCCGTTTTCCTGCCGGGCGGGCGACGCTGGTTTTTGCTCCATTTGCCAGGCAAATCCGGCTTCTGTCTCTCTCTGCCGCCGGATGTATTATTCCAGCACAAATTCCTGTCCCGGCCCCGTGATGCCCATGATCTCACAGGTCGGGTACTTTGCGTCATTTTTCGCCTTATACTCCCGGATCATACGATAGTTGTTCCAGCAGTGCATCGGGAAAATATAACGGCTGCGGACATGCTTCAGGAAATAATCCATGCCCCATGTGCCGGCTTCTTCCTGCCGCGGGTCGAGTACCACAAAGGAGACATCCAGCTCTTTGCCGGAGAAATGCTCCATCTCCTTTTGAAAAGCGTCGCGGTGCCACCGGTTGTCCTCCTCCGGCTCTCCCGGCCAGTGCCACCAGTGCAGATCCCCGGCATGATAAATAGTCTTCCCGTCTGTCCGTATCAGAAACGCCACGCCCGCGTCGGTGGAGAGCAGCGTCTCCACATGGACGTTATCCACATCCAGAGTTTCATGCGCCCGCATAAAATGTACATGCTCTGCTCCTGCCCAGCTCCGGCTGCTCTTGCGAATGTCTGCTGACAGGATGTAGCATACTTTTTCACAGCGGTTTTCCAGTTTGAAAATGTCTTCTGAAAAATGATCCCGGTGGGCATGAGACGCGAAGATGTACAGCTCTTTTTTGTAGTCCAGAGGAGGAATCTCCCCCTTCCAGTAGTCAAAAAGCAGATAGCTGCGCTCTGTCTCCACCAGAAAACCACTGTGATAGATATACGTCACTTTTAATGTATGTTCCATAGGCATCTCCTCTCGTTTTCCTGCTCTTCTTTCGGTTTCCGGCAGATCGTACAGCCGCCACCCTTTTCGCCGTCCCGGCGGGCGGCGTGATCTCCACCGTCTTTACTGCCCCGCCGCAACCAGGATTTCCTGTTTCAGATCCGGATGGAACACGCCCTCCCGTATCATGGCGATCTCCTGCCGGTACGGCGGATAAGAACGCTTTTTCGTCTCCGGGTCCGGGATGTAAGGAGTCTCCAGGATCTTCGGAACGTCCTCAAAGTCTTTGTGATAGATGATATTGCGAAGGCTCTCAAAGCCGATACTGCCGAAGCCGAAGTTCTCATGCCGGTCTTTGTGCGCGCCCAGCGGGTTCTTGCTGTCATTGACATGGAAGACTGCGATCTGATCCTTGCCGATGATGCGGTCAAACTCTTCCATCACTCCCGCAAAGTCATTCTTCACATCATAACCGGCATCGTTGGTATGGCAGGTATCAAAACAGACCCTGAGCCGATGATTGTTTTTCACTCCGTCATAAATGCGCGCCAGCTCTTCAAAGCTCCGGCCGATCTCGGTTCCCTTTCCCGCCATGGTCTCCAGAGCGATATGGACGCTGCCGTCTTTCTCAAGCACCTCGTTGAGTCCCTTGACGATCTGCGCGATACCGGCGTCCACTCCCGCGCCCACATGCGCGCCGGGATGAAGGATCAGGGTGTGGCAGTGCATCGCTTCTGTCCTCTCGATCTCCAACCGGAGAAAATCCACCGCCAGCTCAAACGTCTCCGGCTTTACGGTATTGGCAAGGTTAATGATGTACGGCGCATGGACCACAAACTCCTCAATGCCATTCTCCTCCATCAGAGCAAGCCCTTCCTCGATCCGAAGCTCCTCCACCGGTTTTCTGCGGGTATTCTGCGGCGCGCCCGTATATATCATAAATGTATTGGCCCCGTAGGATACGGCTTCCTTCACGGAACCCAAAAACATTTCCTTCCCGCTCATACCCACGTGGCTTCCCAGTTTTAACATGGAAAATCCTCCTGTTTCTTTTGTCTGTCATGCGGCGACAGATTCCTTTTCCTGACAGCAAACGCTTCTCCTCCGCCATTGATGACAATGCCGCAGATGGACACGCAGGCAAGTCATTATGCGAAATGGAGCCGGGTCAGAACAACAGTCACTGTACAAGCCGCAGGAAAAGTATAGCAGAATCGATAAACGATTGCAATCAGCAAAAAGAGCCCCGGCATAGCCGGGACCCTTTTTTTAGAAAAGATTAATCGATAAGACCAATCCTGAATGTCTCATTCTATTATTCGTCTTTTGCCCATCCGTAGGAACACTGAACAGCTTTCTTCCAGCCTTTGAGCAGTTTAGTACGGGTCTCTTCATCCATCTGAGGCTCGAATACTTTGTCAATTGCCCAGTTAGCAATAACGTCTTCTTTGCTGTTCCAGTATCCAACTGCCAGACCTGCCAGATAAGCAGCGCCCATAGCTGTTGTCTCAACGCACTGTGGACGATGTACAGGAGCGTCGATGATATCTGCCTGGAACTGCATCAGGAAGTCGTTTCTACAAGCGCCGCCGTCAACCTTGAGGGCTGCCAGTTTAACGCCAACGTCTTTCTGCATAGCTTCCAGAATATCGTATGTCTGATATGCCAGGGACTCAACCGTAGCACGGATGATGTGAGCCTTGTTACATCCACGGGTCAGACCTACGATACATCCACGAGCGTACTGATCCCAGTGAGGAGCTCCAAGTCCTGTAAATGCAGGAACAACGTAACATCCGTTGGTATCCGGAACTTTATTACAGAAGAACTCGGAATCCGGAGCAGCATCTACAATCTTAACCTCGTCACGCAGCCACTGGATAGCAGCGCCGGCTACGAATACGGAGCCTTCCAGAGCGTAGTTAACTTCGCCGTCAAGTCCCCATGCGATCGTGGTAACCATGCCGTTCTCGGACAGCTTCATCTCTTTACCAATGTTCATTAACAGGAATGTACCTGTACCATATGTATTCTTAGCCTCACCAGCATTGAAACAGGTCTGTCCAAACAGAGCGGACTGCTGGTCACCTGCTGCGCCTGCGATCGGGATTCTTCCCTGGAACAGGCTCTCGTCTGTCATGCCGTAAATCTCGCTGGACGGCTTCGGTGTAGGAAGCATGGATTTCGGAATCTCAAGGATCTCAAGAATCTCATCATCCCACTGCAGCGTGTTGATGTTAAATAACATTGTTCTTGCTGCGTTAGAGTAATCGGTTACATGAATCTTTCTGCCGGACAGGTTGTAGATCAGCCATGTATCTACGGTACCGAACATCAGCTGTCCAGCTTCTGCTTTCTCTCTTGCTCCCGGAACATTTTCAAGGATCCAGTGAATCTTGGAGCCGGAGAAATAAGCGTCGATAACAAGACCGGTCTTCTTCTGAATCATGTCAACCAGACCTTTTTCTTTTAAGGAGTCGCAGTATTCAGAGGTACGACGGCACTGCCAGACAATTGCATTATATACAGGAACGCCTGTCTCTCTGTCCCATACGATTGTTGTCTCACGCTGATTGGTGATACCGATACCAGCGATATCTTCTGCGCCAACACCTAACTGTTTCATTGCCTGTCTTGCGACAGATAACTGTGTATGCCAGATCTCTTTTGCGTCATGCTCTACCCAGCCTGGCTGTGGGTAATACTGTGTGAATTCCTGCTGTGCTACGCTGCAGATCTCACCTTTTTCGTTAAATAAGATACAACGGTTACTAGTTGTTCCTGAGTCTAACGCCATCATGTACTTAGCCATAAAATTAAACCTCCTTAAAAAATAATCCGTTTCAATTCCAACAGTCATCTACTCAAAAATATGACCTGTAGGTATATACTATCACAATTTTCCGGTTCTGTATTTAGACAATTCGAGGTTTTTGTATGGATTTATCGTCTTTTTGCATGATAAAAATAAATTTTTACATATTTTTTCAAGCATTTTTTATAATCATTTTACACTGGCGCCAGAATCTTTGTCCCATTTTGTTCATAAACTACCACAAATATATGTTTTCTCTATAAGAATACGCCAAAAGAATATACCGATCTTCATGACTGACATCCGCAGACACGGCTTTCCACAAAAACAGCCTCCCGCAGACACATTTCCTTATGACCACTCCCGCTGCCGCAGAGCTTCATACATGAGCACCGTGGACGCCACCGCCGCGTTCAGGGATTCCACCTGCCCCTTCATCGGAATGCGAATTTTTACATCCGCGCGGGCAGTCAGTTCATCAGACAGTCCGTTCCCTTCATTGCCGATAAAAAAGGCGCAGCCGCCCCGGTAATCTTGCCGGTAAAACTCCTCTCCTCCCAGATGAGCGGCGTAGGTGCGCACGCCCGCCGCGTTCAGCTTCTCAAGCACCTCGTCAAAATCATGGACGATCACAAACGGAACCCGGAAAATGGCGCCCATCGTGGACCGGATCACTTTCGGATTGTACGGGTCCACCGTCTCCCGGTTCATGATGACGCCGCTCACGCCCGCTCCCTCACTGGTGCGGAGAATCGTTCCGAGATTCCCCGGATCCTGCAGATTCTCCAGAAGGAAGAGACACGGCGGCTGTTCTCCCGCCAATATTTCCTCCAGCGTGCTCTCTTTCTTTTTCACAAGGGCCGTCACTCCCTGTGGCGTCTTCGTATCCGAGAGATGCCGGCATACCGCATCGCTGATCACCTCATAGCGGCAGCCTTCCAGACACTCCCGGTACTTTTTTTCAAATTCTCCGGTCACATAGACCTCTTTCAGGCGCTCCTTCGGCGTCTCAAAAAACATCCGGGGACCTTCCACCAGAAAACAGTCCTGCTGTCTTCTGGCGCGGGCGCTGTTTTTCAGATTCATTATATTTTTTATTCTGCCATTTGACGTACTTGTTATCATAAACTTCCTCTCCGTCCTGTCATTCGTATACTTTTTTGACGATGAAGAACAACTTACAGATGACTTCATCCACGCTCTCCCTGTAATCGCTCTCCACCCACTCGAGAATGTACTGTGTGATTCCGATCACCAAAAAATGCCGCACAAAGTTATCCTCTTCTTCCTCGTCTTTGTCTTCACAGCCGGGGCGGCAGGCGCTGTTCATACTCCGCATGACGACCGGATAGATGGCCCGCCGCATATAGCCGCTCTCCACATTGACCAGCATATTTTTTATGATGATACGGTTGTCTTTCATCCAGCACAGAAAACGCCGCATGATCATCTCCCAGGAATCATGCTCATACACACGGCTCTCTCTGGTAAGCTCATACTCAAATGCTTTCGTCATCAGATCATAAATATTGTCAAAATAATAATAAAACGTCTGCCGGTTCACCCCGCACTGCTGGGCAATCTTCTGAATCGTGATCTTTGGAAACGGATATTTCCTGAGAAGCTCCATAAAAGCAATGCACAGCAAGGTCTCCGTTTTTTTTCTCATAAATATTTTCCTCCTGGTCACAGCCGAAGCTGTCATTATAACTGTTCTCAACGTATTCATGTATTTGATGTACCTGTATCAAAGTACTTTATAAAGGTATTTACAGAAGAAACTGCCGTACCGCGGCCCTTGCAGGCAGCCTGTACGACAGCTTCCTTTCTCATCCTTCTCCGGCAGACGGATACACAGCCGCCGGAAAAAGTCATTCTCACTGATAAACGTCACCCTATCGTCAGGGTGATATCCGGAATGGAATCCACGGTCACTCCATCCACTTCTTTTACATGCAGCCGCAGGGTGTGCTCTCCCGACTCCAGGTCAGTCACATCCACCCACGGCGTGAAATCTGTGATCTTCAGTTCTTTCACATGGGACTCTGCTCCCTCCACCCGAATTGAGTATCTGTTATCACTGGAGAACGTGATCGTCTGAGCGCCCCGTCCCCGAATACTGATATCTGCCTCCGTGAATGAGAGACGGCGGGTGATCCGCTTCTCGATGGTCGCCTGCACCTTGACATCTTCATTGTCCTCCACAAAAATCGCGTCATCCGGCAGATAATCTTCATCCAGCTTGATATCCTCCTCATAATTCTGTGTCATACCCTCCACAGAGATATTTGGAAGCGTGATGGCGGTCATCTCCTCGAGAACATCTTCCGGCGCCGCGACAAGCACCTGTTTCGGCTCATAATCAAAAGACGTCATCTCATAGCCGGCAGCCGGTGTTCCCATGGACTGCAGGTTCACATTTACCATCTTGGTCTTCCAGAGACTGATCATCACATTGATAGATGTCGTGTCCATCTGCACCTGTTTGCTGTCGATGACTTCATTCTTATCGTTATAGAGTATCGGGTCCGCAGTGGTCGTTACGTCATGACTGATGCCGTCAATGTCCACCACCGCCTGAATCTCCTTCGCACTCTCGAGCAGATTCTCCGGCCCGGTCACCTTGACCAGATTCGGCGTTCCGGTCGTATTGCCCACTGCGTAGCCCTCAGCCGGACTTCCTTCCAGAATGATGTTGACCGGTACGCTGACGCTCACCACCGCATCCTTCTTGATCTTCATGGTATTGACATTACCCAGGGTGATTTCCAGCTGATTGGCATATTTTTTTGCGCTCACGTCGATGGGAACCGCATCCACCTCCGAGAGCTTGGAGAAATCCGCCACCGCCTGAAAATCAGAGGCGGACATGTCATTCAGCACGCTTCTCTTTCCCTCGACGGTGATCGACACCTCATCCCCCTCCAGCACCTCATAGGCATAGCCCAGGCTGGTGAGAGCATTTTCATTGATGATCTGCACCGGAATACCGCTGAACCTTTCCGTCCTGACCGGGTCGTTGATATTGGCGACCAGAAGCCAGATCAATATGGCGATAAAAACGGAAAGAATCTTCATCCCGGTATTATTGCTCTTTAGATTTTTTAGACTTTTTAAACTTTTCAGGTCTTTCACTGCGCAACAATCCTTTCCATTTCTTTAACACATCGATGCTTCCTGCCGGGTCCGGCCGGAGCAGATTCAGACGCTCTCTGAGCGCCTCCCTGTCCAGGTTCCGGTAAAGCTGCCCCTCTCTGGCAACAGAGACCGCGCCGGTCTCCTCGGAAACCACAACAGTCGTGCTGTCGGAAACCTCACTGATCCCTACCGCTGCCCGGTGTCTGGTTCCCAGCTCCTTACCCAGCTCCATGCTGTCTGTCAATGGAAGATAGCAGGTTGCCGAAACGATTCGGCTGCCCCGGATGATGACCGCACCGTCATGCAGGGGCGTGTTATGTTCAAAAATATTGATCAGAAGCTGACTGCTCACAATGCCGTCCACGGCGATGCCGGTTCTCTCGTACTCACCCAGCGCCACCTTCTGCTCAATGACAATGAGAGCGCCGGTCTTCACCTTGCTCATCTCAAAAGCCGCCCGGACGATCTCGTTGACCGCCTTCTCCGTGAGAAAACTCTTCTCTCCGCTCTCCTCGTCAGAGGAAAACAGAAAGGCACGGAAAAAATTCTTCCGTCCCAGCTGCTCCAGCGCGCGCCGCAGCTCCGGCTGGAAGATGACGATCGCCGCCATGATCCCCACGCTCAGTGAGTTCGACAACAGCCACGCAATCGTATCCAGCTGAAAGATCACGGACACCAGAGCAAAGAGAAGCAGCACGATGATACCCTTAAACAATGTCCATGCCCGGGTCAGCTGCAGCCATTTGATGATCTGATACACGATCACACTGATAATGATGATCTGTATGATATCCGTAATGCCGATCGTGGAAATCGAAAATCTGTATAAGTATTTTTGTATAAAGTCAAGAATCCCGTCAAAATTCATTCATGTCGTCTCCAATCTTATTCTCCGCTGTCTCCGGCTCCTCTGCGCTGTCCCCGGCATCGTCTTTCGCGTCGCCGGGTTCTTCTTCCGGCACAATGTCAGTCACACTCCGCTCTTCCTGTGCCGCCTTGATCTTCGGAACCGCCTTTACAAAATAAATGTATTCATCATCCTCAAAGGAGACCTTCTCAATTCTGGAAAAATCGCCAATCCCCCGGAAGAACTGCACGGCCGTCGCCAGCGCCATGGCCAGCACAATCTCCAGGAACACCCTCCATATGGTGTAATCCAGCTCAAAAATGAGCCGTCCAAACAAAAGAAGTACCGCCAGAGAGATATTTCCTATGATAATGGAAAACATCCATGCCTTCTCGTGAAACAGCCGGTACAGTATCGTCGATAAAAATACGACCAGACAGAAGGTGACCAGGATCACCATCAGCTTCCTGTCTATGACCAGAAGGCTGGTTATCCGCGATATCCCTATGCCGGGCTCCAGATTCTCCGTAGTCGTCAGGAGAGCGCTGGCGTCCCTGGTATACAGGCTGAAATAATAGATAAGGATTCCGGCTGCCATCGGAAGGATCCCGCCAAATCCGGCTGTCATCCCCAGAATGACCGGAAGAAAGTACTCCAGCTTCAGATAAAACAATACCGGCGTGAGTATGATGATAAAAGCATATCTCCCGTCCACCCTCACAAACAGCAGACAACAGATAATAAAAAACAGCAGGAACATGATACAGATCTCTGCCGATACCTGCCACAGATTCAGCAAAATCAGGCAGGCTGCCGAATAAAAACAGAAGGACAGCGGCAGAAATGCCTGCACCACAGACACCAGCAGAAAGATCCACGGCCGGTCCACCGCCTCATTATACTGAAACATTTCCTGTACCAGGCACAGCATGATAAAGGAAAAAAGCAGCTTCAGGGCAGGATCTGCATACGCCGCATGCTTTTGATAAAAATACTTTATATTTTCTTTTAAATAAACTAACTGTGCCATACGCAAATATCCTGTCTTTCTATTGTAATTGTTCTTCTTTCTCCAGGTATTTCTTCAGAGCGGAGAGATTCCTGTCATACTGCCCCACATGCCGCAGCATCCGGAGATATCTTCTCCTCTGGATCACAAAAGTGGCGATCAGATTCACAGCCATGACAATGACATACACGACGAGGATGTTGATGAGGATATTCCGATAGGAGAAAGCAAGCCCCTCCGTCATGATGTTGGAATAATAGCGCATCATATACATACCCGCGCCGCAGAGATAAGCGATGGTCCCCAGAAAAAAGCTGCCCAGCAGCTTGAGACTCAGGTACGTCCGCGGACTGTAGCGGTGCATCCGAAGCTCTTTCTTTCCCTCGCCCTCTTCATAGACTGCCAGTTTGGTCATCATATGAACCTTCGATACATCTATCATATATTCGTCCTTTCTGACCGCTGCCGCCCTCTATCCGGCGGCGTCCGTCTCCCGCACGGAGAGACCGGTGAAAAAATAAAGGCACACGCGGTCAAAAACCTCTTCTTTATCAATTATACGTAATAAGTATAACATGATTATTCCATGAATTACAATGACAATCTGGGATTTCTGATATAATAAAAAAATGCCGCCAGACCGGATATCAGAGATCCTTCCTCTGATACCCTTTCTGTGCGGCAATCTGCGTTACGTATCCTACATATCGCTTCTGGAGATCTCCAGAACTTTATAGCGGGAGACGCCGTCCGCGCTCTCCACTTCGATCTCCTGGCCGATCTTGGCGCCAACCAGCGCCTTGCCCAGCGGAGACTCGTTGGAGATCAGCCCCTTCATAATGTCAGACTCTGTGGAACCGACGATCCGGTACTCCAGCTCTTCGTCAAACTCCTCATCGTAGAAGCGGACTGTACTTCCGATGCTGACCGTATCTTTATCAAAGGCGGATTCATCGATCACCTCTGCATTTCTTATGATCTTCTCAAGTTCCTCTATCTTTGCTTCGATGGAACGCTGTTCATCCTTCGCTGCATCGTACTCCGCATTCTCTGATAAGTCTCCCTGTTCTCTCGCTTCCTTGATCTTCTGCGCGATCTCTTTTCTCTTTACTACCTTCAAATCCTGAAGTTCATCCTCCAGGGCCTGCATTCCTTTACTTGTCAGGATATGTTTCTTACTTTCCATAGCTCTCATCTACACCTTTCTTACAGTTACTGACCTGTCAAAAGTCCCCTTTTACACAATACTACAGTAAAGGAGACTCCACATAAGTTCTGATTATAATGCAATTTAAAATACTTGTCAACGAGAGGAAATCACATTTTCTCTCTTCCTTTTTACCATTTATCAGACGTCACATTTCCAGTGTACTGACCCGTCCATTTTCAGCATAATGGCGAAGAATACGTTTTCATTCTGCAAAGCGGAAGAATGTGGCGTAGTGGGCGCTACGCCGATTGATGACAACGCCGCCGTCCGGCTCCTCAGACCGGCGCCCGGCTCAAAAGCTCCTCCAGCTCCCGGAGTGTCGTCACCTGATTGACTTCCTGCCGGAGTCTTGACGAGCCGTGCATCCCCGCCGTATACCAGGCGGCATGCTTGCGCATCTCCCGGATGCCGGTGTATTCACCCTTGTATTCCACGCACAGCTTCGCGTGACGAAGCAGCATGGCAATCCGCTCCTGCGCCGTCGGTCTCTCCGGAAGAGGCTCCCCGGCGAGCGCTGCCTTTATCTCCCGGAACAGCCATGGATTCCCCTTGCTGCCTCTGGCTGCCATGATACCATCACAGCCGGTCTGTTTCCGGATGGCAACGGCGTCCGCTCCGCTGAAAACGTCCCCGTTAGCGATCACCGGGATGGATACGGCCTCCTTCACCTTCCGAATGGCCATCCAGTCCGCTCTGCCGCTGTAATACTGCTCTCTCGTTCTTCCGTGCACCACAATGGCGTCCGCGCCGCTGTTTTCCATGACCTTCGCAAAGTCCACCGCATTTTTATGTTCTTCATCAAAGCCCAGACGGAACTTCACCGTGACCGGATGAGAGACTGCATTCTTAATCTCCCGCACGATCCTCCCGGCGAGCGCCGGATTCTTCATCAACGCCGAGCCTTCCTGGTTGTTGACGATCTTCGGCACCGGGCATCCCATGTTGATATCAATGAAGGCAAAGCCTCTGTCCTCTATTTTATGTGCCATCTGTCCCATTAATTCCGGCTCCGAACCAAAAATCTGCACGCCGACCGGCGCTTCTCTCTCGTCCGTCTCCAGAAGAGGGATCGTGTTCTTATTGCCGTACCAGAGCGCCTTGGCGCTGATCATCTCCGTCACCACCGCATCGCAGCCCTGTTCCCTGCACAGCAGGCGGAAAGCCAGGTCCGTGACGCCCGCCATGGGACCCAGGATGACCGGGAACGGACTGCCGTATATCTTCCGCATGACAGACGCATTGTCCCTGGCTGTATTTTGTGTCGGGATATCTTCTCTATCGTTTCTGTTTATCATAAATAATCTGAAGTCCCTTCAATGTGAGGCTGGCATCATAATAGTCAATGCAGTCCGCCTCCTCCGCGATCATCTTGCCGAGACCGCCGGTTGCCACCACCTTTACATTTTCAAATCCACTCTCCTCGATCATCTTGCGGATGATATATTCGGTCTGTCCGATGTAGCCGAAGACCAGACCTGCCTGCATACCGCTGACCGTCTCCTTGGTGAGGATCGACTCCGGCTTGCGGATCTCAATCTCCGGAAGCTTTGCGGCGTGCTGCCAGAGCGCGTTGGCAGACGTGCGGATACCCGGAGAGATGACGCAGCCGATAAAGTCGCCGTCCGGCGTAATCAGATCGTAAGTCGTGGCCGTTCCGAAATCCACCACGATGACAGGTCCGCCGTAGAGCTCATAGCCTGCCACAGCGTCCACGATCCGGTCTGCGCCGGTCTCCTTCGGATTCGCTGTCTTGATGTTAATGCCGGTTTTGATGCCGGCGCCCACGATGATCGGCTGCAGATCAAAATACTTGATGATCGCGCTGGTGAAGGAATGCATCACTGCCGGCACCACGGAGGCAATGATCACATCGTCCACATCTTCTCTGCAATATCCCTTGTACTGGATCGCCTGCAGGATAAACAGCCCGTACTCATCGGAGGTACGGTTGATCTTTGTTCTCATGCGGAAGGTATCGCAGAGCTTCTTCCCCTGAAAAATACCAAAAGTAATGTCTGTATTTCCGATATCAATTCCAATTAACATTATGGTCCTCCTGTGTATCGTTTACTCCTGCCCTTCTTGCAGGAAAAAGACTTTATAATACATTTCAAGACTCTCCAGCAGCTCTCTCTTCTCCTGCTGAATCTGCTTGATCTTCAATACGCTGCCGATCTCATCAAAAAAGAAATCGTCCTCTCTGGACTCTGTGACCAGATTCAGGTTTCCCTTCTCATCAAACTCCAGACGGAGAATGCCTCCCACGTCTTCCGTGTACAGGACGCAGAGGATGTTCAGCTCCTCCTTCACCGTCTTTGGAAGAGAATCAAACTCGGGGTTAAAATAAAAAAGCTGTTCATAATGGCTGGCGCCGCACAGTATCTTTTTTTCCTCTAACATGATGTTCTCCTTTTTCTTTTTACGCGGCAGACGTCACACATATCCGTACAGGCCGCGGACCGAAACCTCTCCGCTCACCACGCACTCGGTTTCTCCCTCTGCGTTCTGCACGAGCAGTCCGCCCTCCTCGTCGATGCCGACAGCCCGGCGAACCAGCTCCTGTCCCCGACGGATCAGGCGTACCTCCCGGCCGATATTGACCAGGCGTTCTTCATATTCTTCCTTAAAAGAGGCAAAACTCTGCTCCTTTAAAAAACGGGAATACCGCAAAGAAAACTCTTTGATAACGTCCGCCAGCAGCGCGGCGCGCACTGTCTTCTCTCCGGTCTCCCGGAAAAGGGAAGTCGCCATACCGGAAAGCTCCTCCGGAAAATCTTCCCGGTTTACATTCAGCCCGACGCCGATGACCACATAGGATATCTCATCCATCTCCAGCTCCATCTCCGTCAGGATGCCGCACACCTTCTTTTCACGCAGCAAAACGTCATTCGGCCACTTAATCTGACAGGACATCCCACTGTGTTTTTCCACAGCGGCGGCCACCGCCAGCGCGGTGACAAGCGTCAACGTCGAAGCAGCGGACGCCGGCAGTTCCGGCCGGAGAAGCAGACTGCAGAAAATGTCCTCTCCATTCGGCGAAGACCACTCTCTGCCTCTTCGTCCTTTTCCCGCCGTCTGCATATCCGCTGCAAATATCGTCCCGTCCGCCGCACCGAGGGCTGCCTGCCGTTTGGCCTCCTCGTTGGTGGAATCGATCGAGGAAAAACAGACGACCGGGCCAGGCCAGACGTCCGCAGGCAGATACCGGCGGACGTCCTCCTCCCGCAGCAGATCCGGACTTTGCAAAAGCCGGTAACCCTTCCGGGTCACCGACTCAATCTCATATCCTTCTTTTTTCAATGCATTGATCCACTTCCACACAGCCGTTCTCGAGACGCCCAGCTCCTCACAGAGCGCCTGTCCGGACACAAATCCATCCCGCTGCCGGAGAATCTTCAATATTTTTTCTTTCATGTTCTCAGCGTCCCAGCGTCGCCACCATCACTGCCTTGATGGTGTGCATCCGGTTCTCCGCCTCATCAAAGACAACCGAATGTTCTGAGCGGAACACCGCATCCTCCACCTCGCGGATATCCAGACCCAGACGGTCCCGCATATCCTGGGACACCACCGTGTCAAAGTTATGATATGCCGGCAGACAGTGCATGAACAGGCACTGATCGTTGCCGGTATCCCGCATCATCTTCTCCGTGATCTTAAACGGAGACAGGGCTTTCACCCGCGCCGGGTATATCTCTTCCGGCTCTCCCATGCTCACCCAGACGTCCGTGTATATCACATCGGAACCCTTCACATCTTCCGGGTCGTGAGAGATCTCAATGACTGCGCCACTTTCGTCCGCCAGCCTCCGCGATACTTCCAGCACCTTCGGGTCACAGACCGTCTCCTCCGGTCCCACAGCCTTAAAGTGCATACCCATGATGGCACAGCCATACATAAGAGCATACATGACATTGTCCGAAAGGTCTCCCACAAAAGTCAGCTGCATCTCTTCAAGAGGCTTGTCAATATGCTCCTCCATCGTCAGGAAGTCCGCCAGCACCTGTGTCGGATGATCCGTATCCGTAAGCCCATTCCACACCGGCACGCCGGAATACTTCGCCAGCACCTCCACGATCTCCTGTCCGTATCCCCGGTACTCGATGGCGTCATACATCCGGCCGAACACCTTCGCCGTATCCTCGATGGTCTCCTTCTTATTCATATGAGAATTGGACAGAAATGTCACATGAGCTCCCTCGTCGGCAGCCGCCACCTCAAAGGAACAGCGGGTTCTGGTAGAAGCCTTGTCGAAGATAAGCACGATGTTCTTCCCCTTAAGCTCCTCGCCCTGCACACCGCTCTTCTTCTTCGCCTTGAGCTGATGCGCCAGATCCAGAAGATAACGGATCTCTTCCTTATTAAAATCAAGTAATGTCAAAAAATTACGACCTTTTAAATCCATTCATTTATCCTCCCAAGCTTGCCGCCCGACGCCTCTCTGCGCCGCTGCGCAGGCGGTGCGCGCATGCCTTATCTAAACTTTTTATCAAACTTTTCACATAATGTCAAGTACACTCCTGTACTGACCTGTCGATTTTCAATCTACCAGCCTCAATGCGTCACATAATCTGCGATCAGGTTATAGTCCAGCACTTCCTTGCAGGTATCGATCAGTGCATTTGCCCGGTCCGAATACTCCTGACACAGGCGGTCATTCCGGTTCATTTTCCTGCCGCTCACAAGATTCCAGACGCTGCCGCTCTCCACCGTCCCGTCCTTTCCGATGGCAAAGAGCATGTCATTGTCGTTGGTGATAAAGGAACCTTTCCCAATATAGGAGATCTGCGCCACAAACCCTTCCTCCGCATTGAGCAGATCCTGCCCGAACACAAAGGGCTGCCCGATATCCACATCCATCAGGTTGGCAATGGTCGGCAGGATATCCACCTGTCCTCCCACCGTATCGACCGTCTCCGCCTCTCCCAGTCCCGGGATATGAATGAGCAGAGGCACGTTGAGCATCTCGTCAAAATTATATTCTTTTCCGAGAAACGCACTCATCCTGCTCTTGACCGACGGTGTCTCCATATTCATCCCCTGATGGTCCCCGTATATGACGATCATCGTATCCTCATAGAGACCGGCGTCCTTCAGATACTGTATCAGCTCCCCGAAAGCCTCGTCCGTATAGCGGACAGTCTGCAGATAGCCGCCGAATGTCGTGTCCTCGTCGGCCTCCTTCAGCTCCAGCGTCGCTAAAGACGCATCCAGCTCATAGGGAATGTGATTCGTCAGCGTGATCATAAAACTGAAAAACGGCTGCGGCTTCTCCTTTAAAATGTCCACCGCCTGCCGGAACATTTCCTTATCCGTGAGCCCGAAGCCTGATACCTCCGTCATCTCCAGCTCTTCCTGCGAGTAAAAATGCTGGAATCCCTGCGTCTTATAGGCTTCATCCCGGTTCCAGAAGGTCTTCACATAACCGTGGAAGGCATACGCGCCGTACCCCTCTCCCCGCAGGATCCACGGAAGCCCCTGAAAGGTATTATCCACATAGAGACGGTAACACTCCCTCTCATCATTTGGATACAGGCCATTCAGCGCGGCGAACTCCGCGTCACTGGTATTCCCCACACCGGTGGTGGAATAAAAATGATCAAAGTAGAAGGTATTCTCCTCAAGCATCGCGTCGAGATTGGGCGTCAGCTCCTGTCCGTTATACTCCGCGCCAATGACAAAATCGTTGAGGGACTCTGTCTGAATGAGGATCAGATTCTTTCCCTTCGCCACACCCCGGTATTTCTCCCCCGAGGACTTCGGGACGATCTCAGCCATCTTTTTCAGAATCTCTTCCTTATCCACGGAGCCCCGCTGCAGCTTGCCCACCACATTTACCAGAATGTCATTGGTATGGTACGTGAAAAACTCGATGTGGTTGACCTTCTGCACAGAGCGCAGGTTGTACGGATTCCATCCGTAATAAAACCAGGCGCAGATCATCACGATCAGAAGAACCGTGTGCGCCGCCATGTACGGAAGAAACTTCCGCATCCGCATGGAGAAAATGGACTCTCCTCCCTTCTGGCGCAGGCGGAAAAACCAGAGCACGAAGGGATAATCGATCAGTGTCAGCAGGCAGCCGGGACTGACCGCCGCCCCGATCACATTTCCATCTCCCGCAATCTGCCCCAGACTGGTGATCTGATAAATCTGATTGACAGAAATATATTTGCCAAAATAGCTGCTGTACGCGGCGTCCGCGAACATGAGCAGCGTCACGATCGTATATAGCACATAAAAAATCCATCGGCCCGCCTTTCCTCTTTCCATGGAGCACAGCTCAAAAATACCGAAAAGCAGAAGCACAGTGAGCGCCGGCACTTCATACACATGCATCATGTCCAGGCGGTCCGTCTGCCAGTAGAATATAAAAATCTTCAGCGCCAGAAACGGGTACGCCAGCCAGAAATGCCTGAGATATTTTGTCAAAGGCAAAGCCTCCTTTCCTTTTCCGTCCGATGTGTGTATGCCGCTGCCACCAGCAAAATATCTGTCTTTTTGTGCAGCGACATGGAAATTCAACACACTAACGTATCATAGCACAAAACGGAGAGGCTGAAAAGAAAAAAGTCCGGCTGCGCACGCAACCGGACCTCCTTGTCCTGATATAAATATCCCGACTGTAAATGCTATACATATTTCAACCATTTCTGAGAAAAACCGAATCCGTGTCTCACGGCTGTCTTTTTCCGGTCTCGATACCCGGAGCGCTCTCCTCCACATCTGCGGCAACCTCTTTGATGGAAGTTACCAGACCTGCCAGTCCCTGAATCTCCGACGGCACAATGATCTTCGTCGCCTTGCCGTCCGCCGCCTTCTCAAAAGCTTCCAGAGACTTCAGCCGGATAACCGCCTCGTCAGCTCCCGCCTCCTTGATGGCTCTCAAACCGTCGGCTGTCGCCTGCTGTACCTTGAGGATCGCTTCCGCCTGACCTTCCGCCTCACGGATGGTCGCCTCCTTCTTCGCCTCCGCGTTCAGGATAGCTGCTTCCTTCTCCGCCTCAGCCTCCAGGATCATAGCCTCCTTATGTCCCTCAGCGATGAGGACAGAAGACTTCTTCTCACCCTCGGCACGCAGGATGGCCTCCCGGCGCTCCCGTTCCGCCTTCATCTGCTTCTCCATGGCATTCTGAATCTCTGCCGGAGGGATGATATTCTTAAGCTCCACACGATTCACCTTGATCCCCCACGGGTCGGTGGCCTCATCCAGCGTGGCGCGCATCTTCGTATTGATGGTCTCACGGGAAGTGAGCGTCGCATCCAGCTCCAGATCACCGATGATATTACGCAGGGTGGTCGCCGTCAGATTCTCGATCGCCATGATCGGATTATCCACGCCGTAAGCGTAAAGCTTCGGGTCCGTGATCTGATAGTACACCACGGTATCAATCCGCATCGTGACATTATCCTTGGTGATCACCGGCTGCGGCGCGAAATCCACTACCTGCTCCTTCAGGAGCACCTTTCTCGCCACCCGGTCAATAAACGGTATCTTAAAATGCAGTCCCACGGACCACGTGCCATTATACGCGCCAAGACGCTCGATCACGTACGCCTGCGCCTGCGGTACGATGCGCACGCAGGACACGATAATATAAATCACAAGTATAAGAACGATCACTAAAAAAACATTGCCGATTATATTCATATTCTGCCTCCTTTATCCAACAAAGTCCGTTCCGGGCTCTGAGCATTCATCCCTTTACACGGTCTCTTCCGGCTCCACAATGAGCTTCACGCCGGATATCGCCGTCACTCTCACCCTGGTATCCTTCTCGATCCTCTGGTCCTCCCGCACACTCCTGGCGGTCCAGACCTGCCCCATGATGCTGACCTGCCCTTCCGCACGCAGATTATCAATGGTCTGCGTCACAATGCAGGTCCTGCCAACCAGGCTGTCCGCATTCGTCTTCACCGTCCTGCTGTTCAGATACTTCTTCGCCAGAGGCCGGGTGAGCATCAGTAAAATGACAGAAACCACCACAAAGGCCGCCACCTGCACAGCCACCGGCAGCCTGAGCGCCGCCAGCAGCGCTCCCACCAGAGCCCCTCCCGCAAACCAGACGGTCGTAAGCCCCATGGTCAATACCTCAAGAACGAGAAATACCGCCGCAGCGATCAGCCAATACAATACTGTCATATGTACTCCTCCCTGTCCTTGCAGCCTGCCTCCTGTCCGAAAACGTCCGACATCTCCCGCCGGTCACGCCATGAGCAGGCATCGTCTTGCTACAGTCCCATTTTATCTTATTTCATGACAGAAGTAAACGAAATTCTACTCATTTAATAGAAGCTTAACATTTAGTGTAATTTATTACATCATTGCTTACTATGATATGTCGTATAGCTTTGCATCAGATTTACAATCTTACTGGTTAATAAGTAGGTTAACGGAAGAAAACGCCCTGAGAACAGTTCCTGTACTGCTCTCAGGACGCTTTGGATTATAAAATCATCTTTTTCATACTGTTGCTAATTTCTTATCTTCAATTTTATTTAAGATCAGTTTGACCGTTTTTTCATCCAGCTCCTTTCCTTCCATGGATAAAATCCCTTCCATAATCTCCCGCCTTTCTTCCCGATGTCCTTCAAGACGCCCGATTTTTATACCTTCTTCTTTCCCACCATTATAGATCCTCTCCGAATATTCACACATTTCATTGATTCCCCCTTCTTCTTTTTTCAGATAGCGTACCCGCCGGGACAATGCCCCCTGGCTCATGTCCTCCGGGTCGCAGGTTTTAAAGTATCGCATCAAAGCAGCTTTCTCTGTGCCGTCATCGATAGCTGTATTAATATACAGGATATGTAATCCGTCGTCGTATTCTTCTTTTTGTCCATCTAAATGTTTCCTCACCGGGTCTTCTGTATGCCCGGTCTTCCACAGGTTTGTCTCGCTAATATAGATCACGTATACTTCCGGCATCTGGTCGTAATCTTTTCCTTTTTCGAGGTGTTCACTGTCCACCATCGCCCCGTACAGACGGGTACGCCGGGCATGGTCGATGTCTTTCTTCCGCTGAATCTCCAGATTGTAAATGCGTCCCCGGCTGTCTTCCGCCAGGATATCCAGGATCGAATCTTTGGAGACCAGCCGGGATACCCGGTACTGCGCCCGCACTTCCACGATCTCAATTGTAGGGTCATCCATGAGAATACGGATGACGTGCTGACAAGCAGCGATATCTTTGAGCGCCACCATCATAAAGGTGTCATTCAACAAGGTCAGATTCTTCATACCCTGCAGTAAAAATTCCCGGTGTGTGATTCTGCTGTCACTTTCTCTTTTGTAAGTATCGGAATGTTCCGTTCTGCTCATACATTTCCTCCTCCTATGCAGTATTAATGTTTCGTTTGGAAAATTCTGGTTACTTACATTTTCATTGTACAACAGGAATCGGCAATTTTCAACCTATTTTTGTAAATATATTCATATTTTTACATTTCTTATTTTCAATTTTATCTAAGATCAGTTTGACCGTTTTTTCATCTAGCTCCTTTCCTTCCATGGATAAAATCCCTTCCATAATCTCCCGCCTTTCTTCCCGATGTCCTTCAAGACGCCCGATTTTTATACCTTCTTCTTTCCCACCATTATAGATCCTCTCCGAATATTCACACATTTCATTGATTCCCCCTTCTTCTTTTTTCAGATAGCGTACCCGCCGGGACAGCGCCCCTTGGCTCATGTCCTCCGGGTCACAAGTCTTATTTTACATTTTTATTTTCCTTTCTCCATTTTAAACGACATATTTTTTATCTTATTTTCTGATTCTACCACAAAAAGCATCTATTTTTTCAACTCCCTGACAGAAGGTATATTTTCCCTGATAAAAAAAGAAAGAATCCTGCCCTGAAAGATTCTCCGCCTGCGGCAGGTCGCGGGAGCGACATCTTCCAATCTGCTGTAATGCAATCCTTACGAAGCGTTTTCATTGCACAGGTACGAATTTCCCATGCAATAAAAATATCCCCGGCATTGCGTTGTTGTCGCATTACCGGGGAAAGGGAAGCAGTGCGGACGTATTTCCCGTATTATAAATGTGTCCGCATGCCAAATACTTTTTATTTATTTTCTGTCTTGCTGTCCGGTCGGGCAGGTGCCGAAGTGGCAGGCGCTGCAGTCGCCGCCGCAGCCGATGCATTTGCCGTTTTTGCGGCGATGGCGCATGTAGCGCAGGGAGAGGACCAGCCAGCAAAGCAGGATTCCTAAAATGATGATGTCGCCCAGTGCCATTTGTTTCCCTCCATTTCTTCATGCAGTTTACAGTCACATTTTCAGAAGAGGAGTCCGCCCACATGGTATACGAGCACTGCCATGAGCCAGGCGACCGTACATTGCAGGATAACCACGCCAATTGTGCGGACGGTGGAGTTCATTTCCCGGCGGATGGCGGCGATGGCTGCCACGCAAGGGGTGTAGAGCAGTGTGAAGGTCAGGAAGCTGGCGGCGGATAATGGGGTAAAGAGACCGCCGATCGCTCCGGAAACGCCGGCTGAGCTGGTGCCCAGCAGGACGCTCAGGGTGGAGACGACTGCTTCTTTGGCGCTGATTCCCGTGATCAGTGCCGTGGAGATGCGCCAGTCGGAGAAGCCCAGCGGCGCGAAGATCGGCGTCAGCCATTGTCCGATCATGGCAAGCAGGCTCTGCGCGCTGTCGACTGCCACGTTGAGCTGGGCGTCGAAGGTCTGCAGGAACCAGATGATGATGGTCGCCACGAAGATGATCGTGAAGGCTCTCTCGATAAAGTCTCTCGCTTTCTCCCACATGAGCAGAAGAACGCTTTTCAGGGACGGGAAGCGATAGTTCGGCAGTTCCATGACAAATGGCATTGGTTTGCCGCGGAACAGGATTTTCTTAAAGATCAACGCCATGATGACGCCCACCGCCATTCCACCGAAGTAGAGCAGCGCCATGACCAGGACGCCGTGGTCCGGGAAAAAGGCTGCCGTAAATACGGTGTAGATCGGTATTTTGGCGGAGCAGCTGATGTATGGCACCAGCATGATGGTCATGTTCCGGTCTCTCTCGGAATACAGGGTCCGGCTCGCCATGACTGCCGGCACGGAACAGCCGAAGCCGATGAGCATCGGCACGAAGCTGCGGCCGGAGAGACCGATCTTACGCAGGAGCGTGTCCATCACAAAGGCGATCCTCGCCATATAGCCGGAATCTTCCAGGATAGACAGGAAGAAAAAGAGCACCAGAATGACCGGCAGGAAGCTTAAGACGCTTCCCACACCGGCAAATACGCCGTCTACAACGAGGCTTTTTACAACCGGGTTGATGCCGTAGACGGTCAGACCGTAGTCGACCCAGGACGCCAGTTTATCGATGCCGGCGCTCAGGAAATCACTTAAAAATGCACCGACGCTGCCGAATGTCATCCAGAAAATAAACAGCATGATGCCTGCGAATACCGGCAGCGCCAGATAACGGTTGGTCAGGACGCTGTCAATGCGCTGGCTGCGCAGATATTCCTTGCTGATCTGGCATTTGACCACCGTGTCTTTACAGAGTTTTTCAATAAATGTATAGCGCATTTCCGCGATGGCGGCGTTACGGTCAAGACCGCTGTCCCGCTCCATCTCGATGATGCTGTGTTCCACCATGTCCATCTCGTTCTGGGAGAGCTTCAGACGCCAGATCACGCTCTCGTCCCCCTCGATCAGTTTCATCGCGGCAAATCTTCCGTTGATGCCCAGTTTCTTGGCGTGGTCTTCCACCTGATGGTACAGACCGTGGATACAACGGTGAATTGGCCCCGGTTCACAGAAGTCGTACACTTTCGGGGTCTCCTTGTTCTGCGCCACACGGAAGGCGGTGTGTATCAGCTCTTCCACACCTTCATTTTTAATGGCGCTGATCGGGAGCACCGGGATGCCCAGCTGCTCTGACATTTTTTTAATATTGATGGAGCCGCCGTTGCTTCGCACCTCATCCATCATGTTCAGCGCCAGCACCATCGGAATATGTAAATCGATCAACTGCAGAGTGAGGTACAGGTTTCTCTCGATATTGGTGGCGTCTATGATATTGATGATGCCATCCGGCTTCTCATTGAGAAGGAAATCCCGCGTCACAATCTCCTCATTGGTGTACGGGCGCAGGGAGTAAATGCCCGGCAGGTCCACCACGGAGCCGGTCTGTCCGGATTTGGTCTGAATCTTACCCATCTTCTGGTCCACCGTCACGCCGGGGAAGTTGCCCACATGCTGGTTGGAACCGGTAAGCTGATTAAATAATGTTGTCTTTCCGCAATTCTGATTGCCGATCAATGCAAATATCATGTCTTAATCCTCCAGTTCAATCATTGCCGCATCTTCCTTTCGGATAGTCATATCATATCCACGAAGATGAATCTGTATCGGATCGCCCATGGGAGCCACCTTCATAACCTTCACCTTCGTCCTCGGGATCAGTCCCATATCAAGAAAACGACACCGGAGATTACCCTCGCCGCCCACGGTTCTGATCACTGCCTCCTGCCCGATGGGCAGATCTGCGAGCGTTCTGTGCTGCATTTTTTTCTTTTCCTCCATATTTTCCCCTTCCCTGACGCATTTACTGCGTCAATCATGGCAGATTTGAAAGTTCACTTTCAACTTATCATCCTTTTTCTAATTGAAACGCTCTGCGGCCTGCGCCGCATTTTTTATCTATCTGATATCTTTTATACACATATCGCAGATCCGTAAATCTGTCTTACATATTGAGCGCGATCAGATTTATGAAGTACAAACGATACAGCGTGTTCAGTTAGTATTTTTGAATCAACGTTAGTATAATCTAAATGAGAAAAATAATCAAGAAGCATTTTGTATAGAGCTCTCTTATACGGAGCAGGGCGATCCCCGCGGAACGTTTTTATTGCATGGAAACGCAAATTCCCATGCAATAAAAAGCTGCCGCCGGACCCGTCTCCGCATAATACAGACCTTTTCTTCCTCCGGCCTGCCTTCTGCGTCAGACGATGTCCTGCGACAGCTATGTGTCTATAAATTTTTCTGCTCTGTATTGTTACTTTGTCACGGTCACATGACGCGCGCCTCTACTGTTCTTCTTTCAGCCATCTTGCCACATCAAGAGCGTGGTAAGTGATGATCATCTGCGCGCCGGCACGTTTGATAGCGATCATATTTTCCATGACAAGCTTCTTCTCATCCACCCATCCCTGCAGGGCGGCGGCTTTCACGATAGAGTACTCACCGCTTACATTGTAGGCGGCCAGCGGCATCCGCGTCTCCATGGAGGCCGTCTTTAAAATGTCCAGATAAGCCAGGGCCGGTTTGATGATGATGATGTCCGCGCCCTCGTCAATGTCATCCTGGATATCGCGCATGGCCTCTCTCGGGTTGTGGAAGTCCATCTGGTACGTCTTCCGGTCGCCGAATCCCGGCGCGGAGTGCGCCGCGTCGCGGAACGGACCGTAGTAACCGGACGCCATCTTGGCGCTGTAAGCCATGATCGGCGTGTTTTTCAGTCCGGCCTCGTCCAGTGCTTCCCGGATTGCTGCCACATGACCGTCCATCATGTTGGATGGAGCGACCATATCTGCGCCTGCCTGGGCACAGGTAACAGCCGTCTTTGCCAGCAGAGGCAGGGTCTCATCGTTTAAGATCTCCCCGTCTTTGATCAGGCCGCAGTGTCCGTGAGAGGTGTACTCGCACAGGCAGATGTCCGCGATGACTACCAGCTCCGGAAATACTTTTTTGATGTGACGGATCGCTTCCTGAATGATACCGTGCTCATTATATGCTTCCGAACCACACTCGTCCTTATGTGCCGGAATACCGAAGAGCAATACGCCCTTGATGCCGGCTTCCCGAATCTTGTCCAGCTCCTCATCCAGCCGGTCGATAGAATACTGGTAGATCCCCGGCATGGAATCGATCGGATTTTTGATATTTTCTCCCTCGATGACAAACAGCGGATAGATCAGATCGGACACACTGACGGATGTCTCGCTGACCAGCGCCCGCATATTTGCCGTCGCACGTAAACGTCTTCTGCGAATCATTTCTACTCCTCCTTATGACTGATTTTCACAGCTTTGTTATCTATTATACACCGGATCCTCAGGAAATCCAACGGGGTGACGGGGAAATATTGCCTTCTGTCCGTTATGAAGATGGTAAGGAACTTCCCACTATATTCCCCGAAGCACTTCAAAGCTTCAGATACTGTATCATCCCCGGCCCGAGGTTCTCAGTCGGCCGGGCGATAAACCCGTGTTTTTTGTAGAAAGGTTCCCTGCCTTTGGCGCACATCAGGTCGAACATCATCGTGGTCCCCGGAAAGCCGATATTTACCACGAAGGACCGGAGGCTTTCCAGAATGAGCCCGCCGATGCCCTCCCCCTGCACTTCCGGGCGGATGATCAGATCCTGCACGTAACAGATGATGGCGCCGTCGCCCACGATCCGTCCCATGCCGACGGCCTTGCCATCCTTAAAAGCGACCAGGGTGTAGAGGCTGTTGTCCAGCCCCCGTCTCGCCTGGTCTCTGGAAAGTTTCGGGAAGTTTACCGCCGCCCGAAGCTCCATGTATGTGTCAATGTCCAACTGGTCTTCCACTAATTGTACCATGATTCAAAACCTGCCTTATGATCGTATTGATTTCGTCCTGTGACAGGATCCTTTCATGGGAAAAGGCTTCCGCGGCCGCCTGCTTTAAGATCTTCCGGCGCAGTGGCTCTTCTTTTATGCGGGATTTTACATACTCCCGCAGACTGCCGAGCTGTTCCGCGATCATCGCATAATGCCCGGGAATGGCCGCCTCGACGTCCCGGCGCACCTGACTGGAGACGGCGGGACTTTTCCCGCCGGTATTGATGCCGATGCTAATATAGCCCTTTTTTACCACTGCCGGAAAGAAAAAGGTACACTCCCCGGGGGCGTCCGCCACATTGACGGGGATCCGCCTCTCCCGGCAGTACTCTGCCACCCGGTGGTTGATCTCCCGGCTTCCCGTGGCAGCGATGACCAGCGCCGCGTCGCTCAGATACGCTTCCATACTCCTTCCGAAGTCCGGTTCCGAAAGAGCGTCCGGTTCCGCCGGAAAAGATTCTGTCTTTTCCTGACATAAATATTCCTGCGGTGATGCCAGCTTTTCCTGCCGGGAGTTCTCCGGCGGCATCCTCAGCTCTATCTCCCGGAAATTCTCCGGCGGCAGTCTCAGCTCTATCTCCCGGA
>DSLMC04103__coassemble_207_pt1 | contig 177567 bp, 150 predicted proteins | sample DSLMC04103__metabat2_low_PE_013 | metagenome-assembled genome bin DSLMC04103 | reverse complement strand
TATTCAGTTATCAACTTTCTTTACTGAACTTCGTTCAGCTCTTTTGCTTTTGAACTGCAAAAGCTTTTGTATTTTATCATATCATCTTGTGTTTGTCAAGAACTTTTTTCTTTTTTTGTTCAATCAAGACTTTCAAGAGAAATCGTTCTTACTTTCGTTCAAAAGCTTTGTTCTCAGAAGCAACTCATTTATATTATCATACTGCGATTCTTTTGTCAAGAACTTTTTTCGATTTTTTTAATTGCTTCTTCAAAAGAAACAATTCATCGTTGCAGCTTGTATATATTACCATGAGGTACAGTTTGTGTCAAGCAAATTTTTCAAATATTTTGAGTTTTTTATTTTGTAATAAAAAAGCAGTCAATACAAGCATTTCTTCCTGTTTCCTTCCCGAAAGCATTTCATACTACAGAAACAAAATCTCACAGCAGAAAAAGAAAAGACTGCCGGAAACAATGATATGCTTTCGCTCTGACAGAGAATTAAAACGTTAAATCCCTGTCACTCTAAAAAGGCATCTCTTTTTCTACAGCAGTCTTATCAAGACATTTTTCTTCTTATATATTGTACATTTCCTGAAAAAACTATTCATTTTCCAGAGCCATGATCATATCAACCCGTTTCTGATGTCGTCCTCCCATGAACTCTGCGTTCATCCATTCGGTGACGATCATTTTAGCCATCTCGATTCCAATGACTCTGGCTCCAAACGCAAGTACATTTGTATCGTTATGCTGTCTGGACAGCTTTGCAGAATATGGCTCGCTGCACACTACGCAGCGGATTCCCTTTACTTTGTTAGCTGCCAGGGAAATCCCGACACCGGTTCCGCAAATGAGGATTCCTCTCTCTACCTCGCCGGCCGCCACAGCCTTCGCTACTTTTGCGCCATAGACAGGATAATCGCAGCTCTCTGTCGTGTGCGTTCCGTAGTCAACGACCTCATGTCCCATTTCTTCCAGAAACTCTTTGATCTGCAGCTTCATCTCCAGAGCCGCATGATCATTTCCGATCCCTATCTTCATATTCTACCTCCGAAACCGCCTCCGGGATACGACGATCCCGGAGATACGGCTTTCTTTCCGGACTATTCACTTATTTGAGGAAATCTTTAATCTGTCCGTAAATACCTTCCGCGTCCAGCTTGTAATAATGGAGCAGTTCCGTTGCCGGACCTGACTGACCAAATTCGTCATAGACACCGATACGTTTTACCGGAACCGGACATTTCTCGGAAAGCACTTCACAGACAGCGCCTCCCAGTCCACCGATAACAGAATGTTCTTCGATGGTCACTACCTTTCCGGTCTCTTTTGCCGCAGCCACAAGCAGATCCTCATCGATCGGCTTGATGGTATGAATATTGATCACTTTTGCATTTACGCCTTCTTTTGCCAGCATCTCAGCGGCCTCCAGGGTATAACCCACCATCAAACCGGTGGCAACCAGCGTCACATCCGTACCTTCTCTTAAAACGATTCCTTTTCCAAGCTCAAACTTATAATCAGGATTGTCATTAATGACCGGGGCTGCGAGACGTCCGAACCGCAGATAGACCGGTCCCACATATTCTGCCGCTGCCGCAACAGCCGCTCTCGCCTCCACATCATCGGAAGGAGAGATCACGACCATGCCAGGAATCGTGCGCATCAGAGCGATATCCTCATTACACTGATGGGTTGCGCCATCCTCGCCCACAGAGATTCCTGCATGGGTCGCGCCGATCTTTACGTTCAGATGCGGATAGCCGATGGAATTACGAACCTGCTCAAATGCGCGTCCTGCCGCAAACATGGCAAAACTGCTCATAAACGGAATCAGACCCGTCGTTGCAAGACCTGCTGCGATTCCGGCCATATTTCCCTCCGCGATACCGCAGTCAAAAAAACGGTCCGGAAACTCTTTTTTGAAGGTGCCGGTCTTTGTCGCGCCTGCCAGGTCAGCGTCCAGCACTACAACTTTGTCATTTACTTTTCCCAACTCTACCAAAGCATTTCCGTAGCTTTCACGGGTTGCAATCTTCTTCCCTTCTAACATAACGCTGCACCTACCTTTTCCAAATCTTCCATCGCAATCTTGTACTCTTCGTCATTCGGAGCCTTTCCATGCCATCCGGCCTGATCTTCCATAAAGGAAACTCCTTTTCCTTTCGTGGTCTTCATGATAATGGCCGTCGGGCATCCTTTTGTCTCACGAGCCTCTTTCAGAGCGTCCGCGATCTGTGTAAAATCATGTCCGTCGATATTAATCACATGGAAATTAAATGCCTTAAACTTCTCGTCGATCGGATACGGAGAATTGACATCCTCGATCCTGCCGTCAATCTGCAGACCATTGTTATCCACGATGACAACGAGATTATCAAGCTTCTTGGCGCCGGCAAACATTGCTGCCTCCCACACCTGGCCTTCCTGAATCTCTCCGTCGCCGAGGAGGGTATATGTGCGGTAATCTTTTCCACGGATCTTAGCTGAAAGCGCCATGCCGACCGCCACGGAGATACCCTGTCCGAGAGAACCCGCCGACATATCCACACCCGGGATATGCTGCATACAAGGATGTCCCTGCAGGTAGGATCCGAGGTGACGGAACGTCTTTAGATCTTCTACCGGGAAAAATCCTCTGTGAGCCAGAGCGGAATATAAGCCCGGTGCCGTGTGTCCCTTTGACAGAACAAAGCGGTCTCTGTCCGGTGCGTCCGGATTAGCCGGATCAACGTTCATCTCCTCAAAATACAGATAGGTAAACATATCTGCCGCAGAGAGCGAACCTCCCGGATGCCCTGACTTTGCATAATAGACTGCCGTAACAATCCCTTTACGGACTTCATTTGCTGTCTGTTTCAGCTGAAGCTCATTCATATTCATCCACCTTTCTCTTTGTGATACAGGCAGCTGCCTTCTTCTGAAAGAAAGCCGCCTCTTTCAAGACAAAAATATTGTTACACATCGGTATACCTTATATCCGGTAAGCCCGCGTCAGATCCACAACCGAATCTTCCTTTCCTAAATTATATCGGATACCTTTTCCCTTGTCAACAAAAACAACAGATTATATTTACTTATTTTCATTTTTGCTTCTTATATTTATTTTATATGCATAAATTTATTCTATTATATTTACAAATGTAAAAATATTTTGTTTTTTCATCAAAAAACGGCTCCTATTTCCGGTATTTCCTGAAATAAAAGCCGTTCTTTTGATATCTCTGTGTTTTTATTCCGCCTCTTCCTCTGCGGCGATCGCGATATGCAGCTCTTCCAGCTGTTTATCATCCACCACATCCGGCGCGTTAGTCATCAGACAGGAGGCATCCTTTACCTTCGGAAATGCAATGACATCGCGGATGGAATCTTCCTTTGTCATCAGCATGACCAGGCGGTCCAGACCGTAGGCAAGTCCTGCATGCGGCGGTACTCCGTACTTGAACGCTTCCAGAAGAAAACCGAACCGCTCATGCGCCTGTTCCTTCGTAAAGCCCAGACATTCAAACATTTTTTCCTGAATATCATCCTGATGGATTCTGACACTGCCGCCGCCAAGCTCCGTACCGTTTAATACGATATCATACGCCTTTGCGCGCACTTTCCCCGGCTCTGTGTCGATAAACTCCAGGTCTTCTTCCATCGGCATGGTAAACGGATGGTGCATCGCCGTATATCTTCCCTGTTCTTCTGACCATTCCAGCAGAGGGAACTCGGTGATCCACACAAACTTATATTCTGATTTATCCAGAAGATTTAACTCTTCCGCAAACTTGAGACGGAGCGCACCCAGCACGTCGCAGACTACCTTAAACTTATCGGCCGCAAACACAACAAGGTCGCCCTGTTTCGCTCCCACAGCCTCGATCAGCTTCTGCAGTTCTTCTTCTGACAGGAATTTGGCAAATGGACATTTCATACTTCCGTCAGACTTCAGCTGGATGTACGCCAGACCTTTTGCACCGTAGTCTTTCGCCGTCTTTTCAATATTTTTCATCTTTTTGCCGGATACATCGCCGAGGCCTTCCGCGCAGACCGCACGCACTACGCCGCCGTCCGCCACAGCTCCGGAAAACACACCGAACCCACAGTCTTTTACCAGCTCGGATACATCCATGATCTCCATGCCAAAACGCAGATCCGGTTTGTCAGAACCGAAACGATCCATCGCTTCCTGCCAGGTCATCCGCTGAATCGGCAGCTCCACGTCCACATCCAGACATTTTTTGAATAAAAAGGCGAGAAGACGTTCATTTACATCAATAACATCATCCACATCCACAAAGGATAACTCCATATCGATCTGGGTAAATTCCGGCTGACGGTCCGCACGCAGATCTTCGTCACGGAAACATTTTGCCAGCTGGAAATAACGATCATAACCGGAAACCATCAGCAGCTGTTTGAAAAGCTGCGGAGACTGTGGAAGGGCATAGAAACATCCCGGGTGGATCCGGCTCGGAACGAGGTAATCTCTCGCCCCCTCCGGCGTGCTCTTTGTGAGCATCGGAGTCTCGATCTCCAGGAATCCTTCCTCTGCCAGGAACTGTCTGGTGAGCATCGCAATCTTACTTCTCATAATGAGATTCTTCTGAATGTTCGGTCTTCTCAGATCAAGATAGCGGTATTTCAGCCGCAGTTCATCTTTGACAGTGATGTCGGCGTCAATCGGAAACGGAGGGGTCTGGGACTCTGACAAAATGCGCAGATCCTTCACCTTGATCTCCAGCTCACCCGTTTTTAAGTTCTCATTGACAGCGCCGCTTCTTCTCTCCACGGTTCCTGTGACCGCGATGACAAACTCCGCGCGCAGCGTTCCTGCCTTCGCAAAGCCTTCTGCTCCGATGGTCTCTTCCTCAAAATATAACTGCATCAGTCCGCTTCTGTCTCTCAAATCCACAAAAATCAGACTTCCCAGATTTCTTCTCTTCTGCACCCATCCCATCAGGGTCACAACGGAACCGATGTCTGCAGCTGTCACTTCCGTACAGCGATGGGTTCTTTTCAGGCCTTTCATTGACTCAGCCATAATAATATTTCCTCCTGTATTACTGTATTCCCAGACTGGCCAGCATCTCTTTCATCTCACTGGACTGGGTTACTTTCTGAAAAGCTAAAAATACTCGCATGTCAAAATTTTTAACTTCTTCAATCATAATGGTAAATGCCGTCTCAATATCAAATGCACTGCGGTATGCCCGGTTGGCGATCAATGCGCCAAAGGCATCGCACACCCGCAGGATCCGGGCATTCAGCGGAATATCATCCTTTTTCAGATTATTGGGATATCCGCTCCCATCCGCGTTCTCATGATGATAGAGTACCGCGGTCAAAACCTCATCCTCATACCCGTGCTCCTTTAAAATGGCGTAGCCCAGCGTAGGATGAAGTCTTACATAGCGAAGCTCATCAATATTTAATTTCGCTCCCTTTTCTTCATAAACATAGGAACGCAGACGTAGCTTTCCTATGTCATGAACCATGCCTGCCACGGCAAGACTGTGACACTTTTCTTCCGGCAGGCCCATCTCCTTCCCCACAAAATAGGCCAGATTACTGACCACAATGCCATGGAGAATCGCTTCTCCCAGAGAATCCTGTATCGGCGTCTCCAGGTCGTGAACTTCATAAGCATATGCCATTCTTTTTTCCTCTTCTCCGTTTCTTCTTTGCCTTCGCCGACAAAGCGTTCTACAGATATTTTCTCTTTCTGTCGATCATCTCATCGATCCGGTTGATATAGTGATCGATGTTCTTTACATTTTCTGTTCGCTCAATCCGGTTCTCCTCCGGAAAGACATATTTTGTGGAGGCGCCTGCTCCACAGGATATAATATCCTGTTTTTCCTCCATAATCAATATGTTATACAGACATTCTTTGCCCGGAAGACTGTATCCGATATTCTCGAGATTCCCCGGGATGTTCTTCTGCCTGTACATGTAGTACGGAAGCATTCCCATATCCGTGCAGGCGGCATCCACGGCACGGAGCATCTCATTGGTGCTGCCCTTTACCAGCTCCTGATACTTCTCCATCTCCATATTCAGATGCGCCGCTCTCTTGATGGCCAGGGAATGCACCGTCAGGCTCTCCGGTCTCATCTCAAAAATCTCTTTCAATGTCCCTCTCACATGGGAAATGTCCTCCCCCGGCAGTCCGGTGATCATATCCATATTGATATTGGAAAATCCCACCTCTCTGGCGAGAGAAAATGCATCCCTCACCTGCTGTACTGTGTGGTTTCTTCCGATCAGCCTGAGCGTCTCATCGTGCATCGTCTGCGGATTGATGCTGATCCTGCCCACGCCGGCGTCATAAAGTATCTGCAGTTTCTTCCTTGTGACACTGTCCGGTCTTCCCGCTTCCACAGTGAACTCTCTCGTCTTCTCCACCGGAAACAGGCGATGGATCTGTTCCATCAGATACTGCAGGGAATCTTCATCCAGCGCAGTCGGTGTTCCACCGCCCACATAGATGGACGTCAGCCTTTTCTGCGCGCAGGCCTGCGCCACAAACTCCATCTCCTTCGTGAGCGCCTGCATGTAGGCCGCAATGCGGTCGCCGAATCTCTCCACCGGAAAGGAAGCGAAGGAACAGTACAGGCAGGTTGTCGGACAAAACGGGATCCCGATATACAGGCTGTATTCTTCCTCATATGGGTGCGATTCCAGAAATCTCTTTTCCCTCTCTGCCACCTGCACGCACAGATGCGCCTTCTGCGCATCCGCCAGATAGGTCTCTGAGAAACGCTTTTCCAGAGACTCCCTCTGTACATCCGTCGTCTCTTCCATCCATTTCATGACGATCTTTGTCGGGCGGATTCCTGTCAGCATCCCCCACGGGAGCGTTCGTCCGGTAAACTCTGAAAAAAGTCTGTATAAAAAGCGGCAGACAGCATTTCTGCTCTTCTCATGATCATGATACGCGCAACAGACCTCCTGCTTTGCCTCCTTTCCCTCCCGGTCAAAAAGGCGTCCGCTTATCTTTCCCTCTTCATAAATCAGGGAGAGAAAACGTACATTTTCCTCTCCTTGTTCTTCCGACGCCAGACGGTCCATCTCTTCTTCCGGCACAGCGATGATCTTCTCCCGCTCATAAAAAGCCAGCGCGATGGCTCTCACATCGTAATCATATTCTTCTTTATTCTGGTACAAATATATCATAACGTTCTTTTATCTCTCCACAAACGGATTTGTCGCCCTTTCCTCTCCGATGGTCGTGGATGGTCCGTGTCCCGGGAACACAACTACCGGGTCCGGCAGAGACATGACAACCTCATTTAAGGACTTCAGCAATGTCTGTGCGTTGCCGGTCGGAAAATCTGTCCGCCCCACACTTCCGGCAAACAGCGTGTCTCCCGAGAACAGCCACCCTTCCTCCGCGAAATAGTAGCAGCAGCTTCCCAGCGTATGTCCCGGTGTGTAGAGACACTGGCATTTGTGTTTGGACGTTACCTCAAAGATCTGTTTGTCATTGATCATCATATTGGCGTGCGTCGTATATCCCGGCCCGCCAAACATCGGGCTCAGATTATAATCCTTTACCATGAGCACTTCCTGCTCCGGCTTCGCCGCATACACCCGCAGCTTCCACGGGTCATAATGCTCCCGCAACCCTTCCAGTCCGCCAATGTGGTCGTGATGGCCATGTGTCAGAAGGACACCGTCCAGCGTGTATTCATTTTCTTCCAGAAAACGAATCAGTTCCTCCGCATTTCCCGCCGGATCAATGATCACAGCCTCCTTGATCTCGTCGTCCATCAGTATATATGTGTTTGTGTCAATCGGCCCCAGCTGGGCACATGCTATCTTTAATTCACCCAATGGTATGTTCCTCCGTTATCTGTCATATTCTTTTGCTTCGGATAAACCGCTGCCGGCTCCCACGAGGGAAACTATCCGGCAGCAGCGCCCGGAAATCATCTCGTCAGCCGGCATTTCTCTCGATATCGATCACGCTCTCCACATTGCGGAGCTTCTTGATGATATGGTTCAGCTCCTCGATACCGCTGGTCTCGAAGGAGAGGGAGATGGTCGCCAGCTCCTGCTTGCTCGTCTTGATATTGACGGACTTCAGATCGACATTCAGTTCCATAAATATCTTGGAAATGTCCAGTAAAATCCCGGTACGGTTATGCGCATAGAGACAAATCTCGGTGAGATAGAGCTCGCCGCTCTTCTCCACTGCGTCTACCTCCCACTCCGCGTCGATCAGTCTGGAGCGATCGCTCTCCGGCATACATAAAATGTTCACACAGTCTGTCCGGTGAATGGAGATCCCCCGTCCCCGGGTAACGAAACCGATGATCTCGTCTCCCGGAACCGGACTGCAGCATTTGGAAAAACGGACGGATAAGTCGTGGATCCCCTTGACGGTGATACCGGACTTCTTCCGAACCTTCGTCGGTCTCTTTTCCGCCCTGTTCTTCTCCGCGATCTCCATCAGGGCTTCCTGATCGGTCATCTGCTTTTTGTGTACTTTCTCGTACTCTTCCACCAGCTTGTTGACAACCTGGCCTTCTTTTAAACCGCCGTGTCCCACTGCCGCGAGCACGGAGTCCCATGACTTGAGGCCGTACTTCTGCATACATTTCTTCATGTATTCCGGCTTCATATAGTCGCTCAGCACGATGCCCCGGGCCTTACTGTATTTATCGATCAGCTCACGGCCCTTTAAAATATTTTCTTCCTTAAACTGTGACTTAAACCACTGGTTAATCTTTGTCTTTGCCTGGGAGCTCTTCACAATGGAAAGCCAGTCCCGGCTCGGACCGTTGGAGTTCTGGGAAGTGATGATCTCCACCCGATCTCCATTCTGAATCTTGTAATCGATCGGCACCTGCCGCCCGTTGACCCTGGCGCCTACCATTTTATTTCCCACTGCCGTGTGTATCATGTAGGCAAAATCAATCGGCACAGATCCCGCCGGCAATGTCTTCACATCGCCCCTCGGTGTAAAGCAGTATACCTGCTCCGCAAACAGATCAAGGTCTGTCTTGAGCATGGCCAGGAACTCTCTGTTATCTGACATGTCCTGCTGCCATTCCAGAATCTGTCTGAGCCAGCTCAGCTTTTCTTCTTCTTTATTAATGTTGCCGCCGCCCTCTTTGTATTTCCAGTGGGCCGCAATACCATACTCCGCGGTGCGGTGCATCTCAAACGTCCGGATCTGTATCTCAAAAGGTGTGCCCGAAGAGCCAATCAGTGTGGTGTGAAGTGACTGATACATATTCTCCTTCGGCATGGCAATGTAATCCTTAAACCGTCCCGGAATCGGCTTATACATCTCATGGATGACGCCCAGAGCCGCGTAGCAGTCCCGCACAGTATCCACCTTGATACGCACAGCGAAAATGTCATAGATCTGATCCAGTGTCTTGTGCTGGTTGCGCATCTTCTTATAAATACTGAACAGATGCTTTACTCTTCCGTCGACCTCCGCCCGGATGCCCGCCTCCTCGATGTGCTCCCGCACCTCCTTAATAATGGACTTGATAAATGCCTGGCGTTCTTCCTTGTTGGAATCCAGTTTCTCCTCCAGATCTTTATAAATCTCCGGCTCCAGATATTTCAGGGAGAGGTCATCCAGCTCCGTCTTAATCTTGGATATCCCCAGCCGATGTGCGATCGGCGCGTAGATATCCATGGTCTCCCGTGCCTTTTCCTTCTGCTTCTCCGGCTTCATATACTGCAGGGTGCGCATATTGTGCAGCCGGTCTGCCAGCTTGATAAGAATCACCCGGATATCCTTTGCCATGGCAAGGAACATCTTCCGGAGGTTCTCCGCCTGAATATCCATCTTATCGTGGGAATACGACAACTGACCGAGCTTCGTCACCCCGTCAACGAGAAGCGCGACCTCCTCGTTGAACTCTCTGGTGATATCCTCCAGCGTATACTCCGTATCCTCCACCACATCATGGAGAATCCCGGCAACAATGGTCTCCTTATCAAGCTCCAGCTCCGCCAGAATGATCCCCACACAGAGGGGATGAATGATATACGGCTCTCCTGACTTCCTCATTTGTCCTTCATGCGCTTTACACGCCAAATGGTAGGCCTTCTCAATCATCGAGAGGTCTGTGGAAGGGTGATACAAACGAATGGCCTTTATCAGCCGGTCGTGAAGCACTTCCGGGTTCGTGAAATCTTTAGGCTGGCTAATCTCTTTCTGCATCCTGTTTACTCTTTGTTTCTGGGCATCCATACTCTCTCACCACACTTCTTTTAGTCTAAAATTAGAATTAATTGTACACCAAACTCCGGTATTATGCAAGGGTTGTGAGAATTCTCCGACAAAAAGGGACCGGGGCAGCCGGCCCAACTTGGCCAACCGCCCCGGTCTTTATTGCAGCATCTGACTGCGAGGGTACAAAACAGTCTTCGTCTTAGACTTATTTATCTTGCTCTGACTTTCTTCACTTTGGAGAATGAAGAATCTACGTCAGCGTTAGAAGCATTCTTAGCAACCGCTTTGACTTTGTAGTAATAAGTCTTTCCGGAGATAAGACCGCTGTCTTTGAAAGTAAGTTTCTTGGTGGTTCCTACACAGAGGTATTTACCTTTCTTCTTGGTAGAACGATAAATCTTGTATTCGGAAGCGCCATTCACTTTCTTCTTGATTCTGATGACAGCACTCTTCTTAGCAGCTGCTTTTACGTTTTTGATCACAGGTTTGTTCGTCTTTGCTGTGGAAACGAAGTTTACGGAAGCAACGTTCTTGCAGCCGATAGTATTCTGATAAGATGCCTTGTATGCCGGAAGCTGAATCTCTGTTGCGGTCATCGTTCCCGGTGTTGCATTGTAAACTGTTTCAGGATTCTCTGTATCCGGATCAGCTGCGTAAGCTACTACATAATACTGATAAGCTACGCCGTCTTCCGGCCCCTTCTTAATAGCATCATCATCGTCAGCAAAGTAGGAAACTCCATATCCTGCAACCTTGCCATCCTTATATACCTCATCGTAAGAGGTAGGATACATATCGTATGTATAATCAATCATCGATGTTCCTGTGAACTGATCCTGTTCATACTGATAATTCCGATAGTAGTAGGTCTTTGTCGGATCAAGCTTGGAATAACCAGCATATCCGTCTACGCGCTCGCCAGTTCCATTCTGGTAAGCATCAATAGAAGCATTAATTGCATTAACTGTTGCAGCATCAACAGCTACCGGAGCCTGTGCGCCCACATACTCTGTAACCTGAGTTCCACCTAAGTTACGATATCCGCCGATATCGTTATTCTTCAGCAGAGAACCGGCACGAACACGATATACTTGATAGTACGCTGCGCCCGGAACCGGCGTCCAGGATACCTGAATACCGTTGCCAACGTTTGTCGCGGAAACCGCGTCTACGAGACCCATTGTTCTCTCAGTGGTATATGAGCTGTAATCGCTGAGCGTATTGCCCTTGTAAGCGTAGATTCTGTATTCGGTCGTATCATCACGGATGATATTGCCGTAGCTGTCTGCTCTTGCTGTCATCTCTGCAGCAAAAGTATACTTGGTGGCATCCGCGCCAAGGCGGCCAATCTCTACCCAGTCGGTTGCATCCGCATTTAATGAGCCGTCTGCATTGTATACTTCCACATATTTCTTTACGATATAACCGTCAATACCGTAGACCTTCTTCCACTCTACCGTTGTATTGCCGTATGCATCGTCGTATGTACGTTCAAATGCCGGTGCGTCAAAGGAAAGATCTACGTAGCTTCCTTCCTGAACGATCGTGTCTTTGTCCGCCTTTTCGCCTTTCTTCTTAGGCATCACGGCACGCACGATGTAGGAGTAATCCTCATTTGCCATCGTCTTTTTGTCGATGAATTTCTTTTTCTTCTTACCTAATGTCTTTAACAGAGTATAGGATTCATAAGCATCACTCTCAGCGCCGGAGATCGTTGTCGCTGCGGAAGCTCCGTTAGAACGATAGATCTCATAGCTCTTTGCGCCTTTTACCTTCTTCCAGCTGAGTTTCACGTTCTTCTGTTTCTGCACAACTGTCTGTAACTGAAGAGCGCTTCCCTTTGTAGTACGCTTGAAGGTTGTGTACTTACCGTATGTGACAGCGCCTGTATCCGCATCTTTGTAATACGGGCGCACTCTGTATGTGTACTCTGTATTGGCAACAAGTCCTGTATCCTTATAGGTGTCCTTCGCTACTGTGGCAATCTTTTTGAACTTCTTGCCAACCTTGCGGTAGATCTCATAACCGGTGGCATCCGCATTGTTCATATCCATCTCGATGGATTTTGCCTTCACCGTTGTATCCACAGCTGCCTCCATGGATACCTCGATCGTGACCGGGTTGGATGCCGGGCTGTAGTAATCTTCTCTGTCCGGATACTGCATCTCTGGATACGCACCGGTACCGTCCCAGTTATCCCAGGCAGCATCATATGCAGCACGTGCGGCATCATACGCAGCCTGATATTCATTGGAATCATAAAGATAAGCAACCACCGTCTTGGTTCCCGGAGTCAGATCGTAAGCGTTGATTGTCGTCTCCGTGTCTTTCACGCTCTCCGTACCTGCATCTGAATACTCGTAAGAATTGAAACACTCTTTTGTGAAGTCATCGTTCTTTGACCAGTAACCGGTCTCACTCTGCTTCGGATCGTTGTTCTTATATACGTTGAAGTATAAATACTGACCTGGCTGTAAGTCCGCATACTGGAATGTCCAACCTGTCACAACCTGGCCGCTGCCTGTCTGCTCTTTGATAGAGATGGCAGGAGCTGTCGCTGCATCTGCCGGGATGGAAACTCCTGCTGCCATGGCGAGTGCCACTGCGCTGAGAGCGATCCCTGTTGCAAATTTTTTCATAAATTCTCCTCCTTACTAAAGATGAATTTGAGATAAGTCATTATTTGATGTACCCTCATCCGTTTTTATCTCAGGAATATTATATCTCGTATCGTGATAATGCACAACCTGTGACAAAAAGTGTGACAAGGTTTTGTGAAAAACACAATAGTATTTTTTTGTTATTTGTTCCGTTGACGGCTTTTTTCATTATTCCGTGATTTTAGACAAAGAATCTCGTCATTTTCTGCCTTTTTGCCGGTATTCTGCCAGAATTTCCTTCATCCGGGCGATAGTCTCTTCTGCTCCGCAGAGCCACCGGTTCTCCCGGGAGAATTCCACAAAGTCGCGGAATCCACGGCGGACTGTGCGCTCGTTGATGCGGAAATACTGGCTTATGGCGTTTTTCTGATGGTACTGGAAAACGATCTTTTCGTTGATGTAAACGAGCAGGCGTCTGTCCAGGTTCAGAAACAGCGGGTTGGTCATATTGTAGTTGATGACGCCCTTTTCCGCTATCTCGATGGCCCTTTCCAGGATAAGCAGGCGGTCCGCCATGTCAATCGGGGTGTAGCAGCTGTCCGGGTATTCGTTGGAGCGGCCGGTCTCCAGGAAATGGCGAAGGCCTTCCTCGGAGAAAATGTTGACCATGCGTTTTGCGCCTTTTCCGGTCAGCTTGCTGCGGTTTTCCGCCAGCGCCTCCATGACAAACTGATTATCCTTTTCGTCCATGCGCAGGTACTTAAAGAGCATCGCTTCATCGAGACAGGCAGTCAGGCAGGGCGTCGCTCCTATACAGATCTCCGCGGTGGACAGTTCCGTCACAAAGCTTCGGATGAAGGTCATCCATTCTGTAATATCGTTGAGATAACCGGTCAGGAAACTGGTCCGCCTTTTTATTTTCTGATACTGCCGCCGGTAGAATTCCACGCTCTCTTTGCTCCAGAACACCAGTCCTTCATCCATTTTGGAATTACAGACCATACCGTAGTCACCTGCCAGGATGAGAACGGGAAGCAGGCTCATGGTGTTGATATGCGCATCCTTCTTGTCATAGTAATAATAGCTCCGATAGTTGATATTTCCAAACAACAGGGGCAGGAGACTGTATATGACGCGGATATTGTTATTGCCTTCCGCGGAATCTTCGTCCAGACAGACGATCTGTTCCACCTCCGTCTCCTGTCCCACACAGGCAGAGAGAACGATCGGCATGAGATTGCCCGCATCCGGCTGAGACAGGATCTCCAGCCGACTTTTCCGTCCGGAGTTTCTCTGTTCCCGAAGAATATTGCGGAGCACATTTTCCACCTCCATGGCTCCCAGACAGGTTTTGCATGCCTGCCCGCCCGGAATCGGAGCATTCTGTTCCACGCCGGGCTGCGCCGGAAAACTGCCTCTCTCCGTTTGAGGCGGCAGATCCAGTTGAAAATCCACCAGACCGTTTAATACGTCCCGGATCATGAGAAAACTTTCATATCTTTTTGAGCCGTAACAGCTTTTGTTGTATTCTTCTGTGAGCTTTTCCTGTTTTTCCGGGGAAAGCATGAGACATTCCGAAATGTGTTCAACCTCTCTGATACTTTTCGGCAGTCTGTCTCCGGATAAATATTTCTGGAGCAGCGTGCGGTTGATCTCCGTCTCTATTGATAATCTTCGGACGGAAATCCCATTTTCTTTGATATATTTTTTCAGACATTCTCCATAGTCAGACATTTTACTTCTCCCACTCTGCATTAAGCAAATATTTTTTTATAATATATCACATTTTTTACACATTTGCACAGAAAAAAATCCCCGCGGAGCCTTTTTGTTGCAGGAACGCAGTTTCCTGTGAAATAAAAAAATGCCGCAGACATACGCCGCACAAAATATCACAGTGGGAAAAACTCTCCTCTTTTGTATTTTGTGCAGACGATATGTTCTGCGGCAGTCTGACGATCGTTAATATTCGCTCTTCTTTGCTTCACAGTAAATGCAGCGATACACACGGTTCTCCCGGTCTGTCAGTTTGAACACGTGATCCAGCCCTCTTTCCACGGAGGTGATACACCGCGGATTCTTACAGCGGATGATGTTCGTGATGCGTTCCGGAAGCTCCAGATGCATTTTCTTCACGATGGAACCGTCTTTTATGTAGCAGACCGTAATGTCCGGGTCAATGTAACCGAGCACGTCCAGATTCAGGTCCAGATTGTCGGCAATCTTGATGATATCTTTCTTGCCCATCTTGCTGCTGACAGCGTTCTTGATGATAGCTACACTGCAGTCCAGCTTGTCAAGGCCCAGATATTTGTAGATCTCCATGCTTTTGCCCGCTTTGATGTGGTCTAATACGATACCGTTTTTTATGCTGTCAATTTTCATCGGCACTCACCCCCAGTAATGTCATGATCAACGCCATTCTCACATATTTGCCATAGAGCGCCTGTTTGAAGTAGCAGGCTCTCGGGTCGTCGTCCACCTTGGTGTCGATCTCGTTCACCCTCGGAAGCGGATGCATGATGCACAGGTCTTCCTTGGCATTTTCCAGTTTCTTTTCGTCCAGAATAAAGCTGTCTTTCAGACGGATATAGTCTGCCTCGTTGAAGAAACGCTCCTTCTGCACTCTGGTCATGTAGAGGATATCCAGTTCCGGCATAACCTCTTCCATGGTGCGGACTTCCCTGTAAGCGATGTTTTTCTTTTCAAACACATCCTTGACAATGTATTCCGGCAGACACAGCTCTCTCGGGGAAATCATCACAAAACGGATGTTCTCGTAACGGGACAGCGCCTTGATCAGGGAATGTACGGTTCGGCCGAACTTCAGGTCGCCGCACATACCGATGGTCAGATCATTGAGGCGTCCCTTTTCTCTGCGGATCGTCATTAAATCCGTCAGCGTCTGTGTCGGATGGTTATGTCCTCCGTCACCGGCGTTGATGATCGGGATACTTACTTTCTGTGCCGCCACATACGGCGCTCCCTCTTTCGGATGGCGCATGGCGATGATGTCGGCATAGCCGGATACGACCCGGACAGTGTCTGAAACACTCTCGCCCTTTGTCGCCGATGAGGAATCAGCCGAAGAAAAACCAAGTACATTTCCTCCCAGCTCCATCATGGCTGCCTCGAAGCTTAAACGTGTTCTTGTACTTGGTTCAAAAAATAAGGTGGCAAGCTTTTTGTGTTTGCAGACTTCCTGATACTTCTCCTTATGAAGGATGATATCGTCCGCCAGTTCGAGAAGATGCTGAATCTCTTCCACAGATAAATCCATAGGATCGATTAAATGTCTCATGACGACCTCCCTTTTTCCAAACGGATATGTTTTCGTTGTTTCTTTGTTATCAATCAGAGAAAAACTGACTTTCTTCTCCTGATAATACAGTGTTCTTTTTCGCGTGTCAAGATTCTTCTCCTGACATAAGCGCCCGCAAAGAAGCATCGTTACCGGTCACTGAGTGAACAGCAACGATGCTTCTGTCTTTACGCGCCAATATAAAATGCGACTCCTTTTTCTTCCAGAAACGCCGGATGGTAGGAGAGTTTTGCCTTTCGCAGTCCCGGGTCTCCCACATCGTCTTCGCGGTTGACGTATTTACAATCTGCCGCCTCATGAATCAGAAACTGCTGATTGATCATGGAGTAAGCGCCCTGGATATCCGCAAATGCCTTTTCGATGTGAACACAGAAGGTGTCCGGATGAATCTGTTCTCCCACGGTAAACGCCACGACCTGGCCATCCACCCGTAGCAGACCGCCTGTAAGTCCCAGAAACTCTCTCTCCCGAAGCGATGCCTCTGAGACACAGATCTCCGCATGTTTTTCCAGATCTTCTGTCGCGCAGTTCTGCGCCTTCCATTTTTTCAGCATGTCCAGGCACTCCTGTGTATTTTCCGGCGTGATAGCCTCATAGCTCCAGTCGTACATTTTGCTGAACTTGTTAATATGGTTTTTCTTTCCGTGATACTTTCTGCCCTTCAGCTCGATGAGCGCCTGCGTTTCGTAGATATAGTCTGCGATATCCCGGTCAAACTCCACCCGGAACTGTCCCGGATACTGCTCATTCAGATACTGCTCCATCTCCCTGGAAATGCTGTGAAAGACCGGAGGGATGCTTTCCTCCCGGCAGTATTCCAGCACCCGGTCCAGGGCTTTTTTCGGATCCCCGGCTCCCAGCGGAAGGGAGAAACTTGTCTCCTCTTCATTGGAACGGAACACGATCATGTCCTCGCATTCCGCATATTCCAGGTTGTAAAATCCCCGCCACAGATAAATGGCTGCAAAACTCATGTCGCAGCTTCTGGAGCGCACATGTTTCAGGTACTTGTTAATCGTTTCCTTATCTTCTGCCCTGACAGGCTTAAAATCCATAATAACCTCTTTCGTCTTATCCTATTTTCTGCTCCAGACGGCTGCGGATGGACTTGATAAAGTCCTCACTGTTGACAGCGTTGACATTTTCCAGTGTGGTGATCAGTGCCAGATCCTTTGTCATCGTGCCGCTCTCGATCGTCTCGATGGTCGCTTCCTCCAACTTGTCGGCAAACTGTACCAGTTCCCCGATACCGTCCAGTTTCCCTCTCTTTCTGAGCGCGCCGGACCATGCGAAGATCGTTGCCACAGAGTTGGTGGAAGTCTCCTCCCCTTTCAGATGTTTATAGTAATGTCTCTGGACCGTTCCGTGAGCTGCCTCATACTCGGTCGTTCCGTCCGGAGCAACCAGCACGGATGTCATCATGGCAAGAGAACCGAAGGCAGTTGCCACCATGTCGCTCATCACATCGCCGTCGTAGTTTTTGCATGCCCAGATGTAACCGCCCTCAGAGCGGATCACTCTTGCGACAGCGTCGTCGATCAGAGTGTAGAAATACTCGATGCCGGCTGCGTCAAATTTTTCTTTGTATTCTGCATCAAAGATGTCCTGGAAGATATCTTTAAATGTATGGTCGTATTTTTTGGAGATCGTATCCTTTGTGGCGAACCATAAATCCTGTTTCGTTTCCAGCGCATAATTAAAGCAGGAACGGGCGAAGCTGCTGATGGAGCTTTCCAGATTGTGCATTCCCTGCAGGATGCCAGGACCGTCAAATTCATGGATCAGTTCACGTACTTCCTGTCCGTCCTCTCCGGTGAAGACAAGTTCTGCCTTGCCTGGTCCCGGAACCTTCATCTCGGATGCCTTATATACGTCGCCGTAGGCATGTCTCGCGATGGTGATCGGCTTTTTCCATGTCTTTACTGTCGGCTCAATGCCTTTTACCACGATCGGCGCGCGGAAAACGGTTCCGTCCAGAATGGCACGGATCGTTCCGTTCGGGCTTTTGTACATTTCTTTTAAATGGTACTCGTCCATTCTCGCCGCGTTCGGCGTGATGGTCGCGCATTTTACGGCTACGCCGTATTTTTTCGCCGCAAGGGCGGAATCTATCGTTACCTGGTCTCCGGTCTCATCTCTGTGTTCCAGACCCAGATCGTAGTACTCTGTCTTAAGATCAATGAACGGCAGAAGCAGTTCATCTTTGATCATCTTCCAGAGAATTCTTGTCATCTCATCTCCGTCCATCTCCACGAGGGGAGTTGTCATCTTTATCTTATCCATTACAGTCTCCTTTCCTGTCTTATGAATCTGTTTCTCCGCGATCGGTGCGTGGCTGTCAGTCATCGCGTCACCACAGGCAGCGCACAGCTACCGGTCATCGCGTCACCACAGGTATTATATAGTAAACCACGCACAAAATGCAAGTTATTTGATAAATTGCTTCATTCTTTTACAGCTCGTCGCTGTCCAGGACGATGGTAAACGGTCCGTCATTGACCAGCTCCACCTGCATGTACGCGCCGAATTCTCCGTGTTTCACTGTCGGGATTCGCTTCCGGCATTCCCCAATAAAAGCACGGTACATTTTCTCCGCCTCCTCAGGACTTCCTGCCTTCACAAAGCTCGGACGGCGTCCCTTTTTGCAGTCTGCCAGCAAAGTAAACTGGGAAACGACGAGAAGTTCCCCCTTCACGTCCTCCAGAGAAAGGTTTGTCTTACCGTTCTCGTCCTGAAACAGGCGCAGGTCGATGATCTTTTTCACCATTTTTTTCATGATTTCTTCCGTGTCGCCCTGGGCCACGCCGAGTAAGATCACATAGCCGGGACCGATCTCCCTCTTATCTTCCCGCTCCACTGTCACAGAGGCTCTTGAAACCAATTGAATGACTGCCTTCATTTTTTCTCCTTCCCTGACGCATTTACCGCGTCAATAATGGTAGATATAACTATACCATACTCCTTCCGCAAAAAACAAGGGCAGTGCCGCGTCGTGACATATCCTTCCTTTCCGGCGCATATACTGGCCTAAGATCGCGGGACCATAAGGAGTATGTCCATGGAGCAAAAATTAGACGCGGAGCTTTCCCTCTCCCTCTCTCTTTCCGAGGAGGAGCGGATGAAGGACCCGGTGCTTCGCGCCGGATATGAACCGGCAACCCGGATATGGACCCTGATTCTTCTCTATCAGGGCTCTCTGACGGAGATACAGGACAATCTGTCTGTCTCCATCATTCCCCTGCTTGGCAGTTTTGCGATCATCCGGATTCCGGCAGAAGAGATCCCCACTCTGCTTCTCTACCCGCAGGTTCTCTATCTGGAACTGCCGAGACCTCTTTATGAAGATGAAATCACCGGAATCTCCGCTTCCTGCATGGCAGGCGCCCCGTTTTTTCCGGACGGCCTGACCGGACAGGGGACCGCCGTCGCTGTCCTTGATTCCGGGGTTGATTACCGGCATCCGGACTTTCGCACCGATTCCGGAAGCACCCGGATTCTCACTTACTGGGATCAGGGGCTTGCCTATGACGGAGAAAATCGCTATGGCTTCGGTCACATTTTCTCTGAAAATGCGTTGAATGCGCTGTTCGATGCGCCGGCATCCTCTCTTCGTCCCTCTGCGGACAGCAGCGGACACGGCACGCACATCGCCGGGATCTGTGCCGGCAACGGGCGGGGCAGCGGCGGGAGAAACCGCGGCGCTGCCCCAAAAGTGTCCCTCCTTGTCGTCAAACTGAAAAATGAGGCGGATTCTGTCTTTACGGATTATGCCAATCTGATGATGGCGGTGGATTATGTCGTTCGTTTTGCCGCCGACCGGGCTCTGCCTCTCGCCATAAATATCAGCTACGGCTCCAACGACGGACCGCACGACGGCAGCGGATTGATGGAGAGATATCTGGAAAACTGCATCTTTTACGGAAAAAATGTGGTGGTGATCGCCACCGGCAACGAAGGCATCTCCCGCAGGCACAGTCAACTCAGCGTGGCTTCCGGCGAGGAAAAAACAGCCGCTTTCAGCGTGGCTCCCGGGGAAACCAGCCTGTATGTGCAGCTCTGGAAACATTTTGGCGACCGGATGTCTTATCGTCTTTCTCTCCCTTCCGGTCTCCGGGAAATCTCTATTCCGGGGCGTCCCGGTATCTATCGCTTTGAGATGGGCGACAGCCTCATCCGGCTCATCATCAGCGAGCCAACTCCTTATCAGACTCTGCAGGAGATGTTTCTCGCCATCCTTCCCGCGGAAGGAAAAACGGTCATTGATCCCGGCATCTGGCAGTTTCGTATCCGTTCTGAACAGTCAGTCCATGGACAGATCAATCTCTGGCTTCCTTCCCGGGAAGCGACAAACGCGTCCACCGGTTTTCTTGATGCTTCCCCGGATGGTTCCCTCACAGTCCCCTCCACAGCCCGCAATGTCATCAGCGTCGGCGGCTATGACAGCATGACGGATACTTTCGCCTCTTTTTCCGGGAGAGGATTTGCCGGGACGCGGAATGCCAAACCCGATCTTGCCGCACCCGCCGTCAATATTTTAAGCGCCGCGCCCGGCGGCGGATACAGCATCCGAAGCGGCACTTCCATGGCGGCTCCCTTTGTCACCGGCGCCTCCGCTCTGCTCATGGAGTACGGGATCATTCAGGGGCAGGATCCCTTTTTGTACGGAGAAAAAATAAAGGCCCTGCTCCAAAAAGGAGCAAGACCTCTTCCTGCTTTTTCTGCATATCCCAACACTTCCATCGGCTGGGGTGTCCTCTGCCTGCGGGACAGTCTCCCGGAATGAGAGTTCTGCCTTACTGCAGAGGATTATTTTCCGTCGATCACATCGCTCATATCGTAAAGCCCTGCCGGCTTACCTGCCAGGTAGATGGCAGCCTCGATCGCTCCCTTGCCAAATACTGCTCTGGAGTAAGCGGTGTGTTTAAACTCGATAACCTCGTCGGTTCCGGCAAAAATAATCTCATGCTCTCCGACGATGGTTCCTCCACGTACCGCGGAGATACCGATCTCATCTGCCGGCCGCTGCATCCGGCGGCCACTGCGGTCAAATACGTACTGGTACTTTCCGTCACTGGCCTCATTGATGGAGTCTGCCAGAGCAAGTGCCGTGCCGGACGGAGCGTCCAGCTTTCTTCTGTGGTGTTTCTCCACAATGTCGATATCGAAACCGGCCTCTCCCAGAACCTTTGCCGCCGTTTTTACCATTTTTAAGAGTGTGTTGATGCCGAGAGACATATTGGCAGAACGCAGGATTGCTGTCTTTTTGCTGCATTCTTCCAGATACGCCAGCTGTTTCTCGCTGAGACCGGTGGTACATTCCACCAACGGGATCTGCCTGTCTGCCGCATAGGCAAGAACAGTGTCCACGGCCGGCGCCGCAGAGAAATCGATGATCGCATCCACCTCTACATTTACTCCATCAAGGGAGGAAAAGACAGGGAACTCTCTCTGCTCTCCAGCCTGCACGTCAACGCCGGCTGCCACCTCCACATTGTCCATATCTTTGATCAGATCACAGATGACGTGGCCCATGTGGCCGCCGCATCCGTACATTAATATCTTCGTCATGCTTTTCCTCACTTTCGTGCTTTACAGCAGTCCTACTTCTTTCATCGCTTTTTTCAGGCGTTCTGTGTTGGCATCTTCCATCTCTGTCAGAGGACGTCTCAAATGAGGACCGCAGATACCCATAAGCTCCAGCGCTTTCTTTACAGGGATCGGGTTCACTTCACAGAAGAGCGCATAGATCAGCTCCAGATATTTGATCTGCAGCCGGCGGCTCTCTTCCAGATTACCTGCCAGGAACTCTGCGCAGATATTGTGTGTCTCCTCCGGAGCGATGTTCGATAATACGGAAATCACTCCCTTTGCGCCCAGAGACATCATCGGAACGATCATATCATCGTTACCGGAATACACATCAATGTCTCCCTGTGTCTCATACATCAACTGCGCGGTATAGGAAACGTCTCCCACCGCATCCTTGATGCCGACGATATTGTCCACATTTTTTACAAGGTATGCCATCGTATCGGCGTTGATCTTGCAGCCGGTACGACTCGGTACATTGTATAAGATCAGAGGCAGATCTGTATGTCTTGCCACATAGGAATAATGCTCGATCAGACCTTTCTGTGTGGCCTTATTATAATATGGCGTCACCACAAGAGCGGCGTCCGCTCCTGCCAGCTCTGCCTGATGTGTCAGCCAGGATGCTGTTCTGGAGTCATTGGAACCGGTTCCGGCAATTACCGGCACTCTCTTGTTTGTACGGTTGACACAGTAACGGATCGCGGCGATATGTTCCTCATGATTCAGCGTAGAAGCCTCTCCGGTCGTGCCGCAGACAATGATCGCGTCTGTTTTATTTTCAATCTGAAAATCGATCAGCTTTCCGAAACTGTCATAATCAATATTATAGTTCTCATCAAATGGTGTGGCAATCGCTACACCTGCGCCAGTAAAAATTGCCATATTCATCCTTCCTTTCTGCACTTCTATCATACAGCAGCCCTTCCGGCAGTCTACTGCCGTACGTTCTGCGTACCCTGTCTCTTCTTTTGGCTGATACCGCCGCGCCTGCCGGAACGGCGGTCTTTATTCTGTCAGTTCCTGTGATGTCAGTATGCTGTGTCATTCTTCTCCGGCACGGAGAATCTCTCCTGCCTGCTCTTTTTCCGTATGAATGCAGTAGATACAGTCCGCAATCCCACGCATCTCCTCCGGAAGATTCCTTCCGGTCAAGATCAAATCTGTGGATTCTCTGGCAGCCAGCAGTTCTTTCAAATCGTCCATGGTGATGATATTGTAATCGATCAGACCAAATATCTCATCCAGGATCAGAAGATCACACTGTCCTGTGTCCAGCACTTTTCTCGTATAGCCAAGCGCCATCCTGATATTGGACAACTGTTCCTGCCGCTCTTCGTCATTCATATCAGCGTAGGAACAGGCTGCCTTCGCAAAGCGGAAAATCTGCAGTTCCGGTTCCAGTTTTTTGAGGAAATCCAGGGTGTCCGAATGTTTGCATTTAAGAAACTGGACCATGATGACCTGCTTTCCGATGCCTGCGGCACGGATCCCCAGTCCCAGGGCTGCCGTGGTCTTCCCTCTTCCCTCACCATAATATACCTGTATACTTCCGTCCATGTCCTGACCTTTCATCCTGATAATTCCTTTTGTCGTACCGATGCGGCACAGGCGGACTGACGGGAAATCTGCCGTACACGACCACGCTCGCCTTCACATCGGCACGCTACATCGACAGCGTTTTGTTCATAATACCATATTTTCCCTCAAAAATCCACTCTGAAAATGGCATTTACACTAACGACCTTCCTGCTGCGAATCTGCGAAGAACCGGACATCCTCGTCTCTGCCGAGAACCTGGAATCCATCGTATCCCTGTTCTTCGAGACGGTTTAAAAACTTGCCAAGCTTTTTCGGCTTCACATAAAGTGCTGTGGTGTACTGGCCGCGCAGTTCTTCTGCCCGGCAGATCGCTTCCTCGATCTGCTCCTCATCATAGAGGAGGACCACTTTTTTCGGCTTGTCCGTAATCTTCGTCTGACGTTCGGAAAGGATGCTGAAAATCCGCTCAAATCCGATGGAGAATCCCACGGCCGGTACCTGTTCTTTCACAAACTTGCCGATGAGGTTATCATACCTTCCGCCGCCGGCGATCGAGCTGTTGAAGTCCAGAGACTCAATCTCGAACACGGTACCGGTATAGTAACCCTGTCCGCGGACAAGGGTCATATCATACTCTACCGTATATTTTCCGCCGGCAAGCCGGTTGGAAGTATCGATGATGTTCGCGAGGGAATCAATGTATTCTTTATTATCACTGATGGTGCGCACATAGTCCAGAGTAAACGGCGCGTTGGCGATCAGCTTCATGAAGTCTGCGATTACCTTCTCATCAAAGCCTTTTTCCGTCAGCTCGCGTGCCACACCCTCTGCCTTTATTTTGTTTAATTTATCAAAAGAAATACATACGCTGTCCAGATCTTCCTCCCGGAATCCCGTCGTCAGAAGGATATCCTTGAGCACCCGCTTGTCATTTACCTTTATCTTGAAGTTATCAATACCGATGTTCAACAGCGCCTTCGCCGTCGTGTGGATCAGCTCGATCTCGCAGGTCGGTGACTCGGAACCCAGGATATCAATATCGCACTGCATGAACTCCCGGAGTCTTCCCTTCTGCGGACGTTCCGCCCGGTACACCTTATCGATCTGAATCACTTTAAAAGGATTCGGCAGGTGCGCCCGGTTATTGGCATAATAACGGCTTAACGGCAGTGTCAGGTCGTAGCGCAGTCCCATGTCTGCCAGCTGCGACTCCTGTCCTGCGGCAATCGCCTTTTTCAGCTTGTCTCCTCTCTTCATCACTTTGAAGATGAGATTCAGATTCTCCCCGCCCTCGCTCTTGTCGAGGTTCTCGATATCTTCCAGGATCGGCGTGAAGATTCTCTGAAAACCGCAGTTCTCATAGGTCTCGCAAATCTTTCTCTGCAGATAATCTCTGAGTTCTGCCTGCGCCGGCAGGTAATCGTTCGTTCCTTTTACTGGTGTAACTTTCATTCTTCTATCCTCCTGTTTGTGAAAAGAAAAGGACCACCCTGATATAGAGCAGTCCGCTTATCCCTAACCTATACTTCCGGAATCGGCCACCTTCCGCTCCAGATTCATGCCATCGTCACAATATTCCATTTTGTTGACAGAAACTTCATAGGCAACACGGTTCACCACGGTGTCTTCACTTATTTTTTTCTGATATTCCCGGCTCTGGATCCGTCCCCAGAGCTGAATCCGGCTTCCCACCGGGAGCTTACCGGCATATCTCGCATTTCTTCCCCAGCAGATGCACGGTATGTAATCGGACTTGCTGTAGGCACGGTTCACCGCCAGAAGCACGTCGGCGATCTCTCTGCCGAGCGGCGTCGTCCGGTATACCGGCTCCTTACAGATATACCCGTCGAGGAAAATCATATTGGGCTTGCGATTGTCCAGAACATCCAAAAGCTCAAGTTCTCTTACAAAGAGGGAGAGAACCAGATGATTTCGGTTATTCTCATGTTTATTGTAAGAGCGGAACTGTCCCCGCGCCTCCATAAACCGTCCGACGCAGGACTGGCTGACGTCGATCAGGCGCTCGGAAATCAACAGCGGGATCGTATCGCTTGAATGACTGAGTCTGTTCACCTTCAGTTTTACCGTGTAGAAACCTTCCCCGAAAACCTCATGGCTGAATTCAAAATCAGAAATAATCTCTCCAGCGACAACCGCCTGGTTATTTTTTAAAATTTTTTCTGTCATGTTTACTCCTCCCTGTATATAACACAGTCGTCTGTATACATCTATTTGTATTCAAATACTGCAAAAAATATGAATAAATTTTATGCTTTTTCATCCACAATGTCCGCAGGCGCTATATCTCTAAGGAAGATATTCGTGACAATACATCCAGGACTCTCCTGAGTTAAAAACAGATTCAGTATAATAACTCTGCTTTGAAATGTCAACCTTTAAACACCGGCAGATATCATGATTTCTCCCGTTTCTCCCGGAAAACAACTTTTTATTGTCTCTTCGGAATCTTTATGCTAGAATGGTTTCGCTTATTGTTGATTTATATGAATTTCTCTACAGGTCTGCTGAGAATAAGAACATTCATTTATCTTTTGAGAGAAATGCTGCGTAATACACAGTATCACTGTTTTTAGAAAGAAGGCTGTTTATATGAAAATTTCAAGAGAAGATGTCCGTAACGTCGCCATCATCGCTCACGTTGACCACGGAAAAACCACTCTGGTCGATGAACTCTTAAAACAGAGCGGAACTTTCCGTGACAACCAGGAAGTCGGCGAGCGGATCATGGACTCCAATGATATCGAGCGGGAAAGAGGTATCACCATTCTTTCCAAAAATACCGCCATCCACTATGACGGCGTAAAAATCAACATTGTCGATACTCCGGGCCATGCGGATTTCGGCGGCGAGGTAGAGCGTGTCCTGAAAATGGTAGACGGCGTCATCCTCGTAGTCGATGCCTTTGAAGGCCCTATGCCGCAAACCAAATTCGTTCTGAAAAAGGCGCTGGAGCTCAATCACCCGGTTATCGTCTGCATCAACAAGATCGACCGGCCGGAGGCACGTCCGGAGGAGGTCATGGACGAAGTTCTCGAACTCTTCCTGGAACTGGACGCCGACGACGAGCAGCTGGACAGCCCGTTTGTCTATGCTTCCGCCAAGTCCGGCATCGCCATGCTGGAGCTGAATGAACACGGCACCGACATGAAACCGCTGTTCGAGACGATCATCAAACATATCCCGGCGCCAACCGGAGATCCGGACGCCGACACACAGGTCCTCATCAGCACGATCGACTATAATGAATATGTCGGCCGCATCGGTATCGGCAAAGTGGAAAACGGCTCTATCCGTGTCAATCAGGAAGTTCTTCTTGTCAACCATCACGATCCGACCGTCAATAAAAAGGTAAAGATCAGCAAACTGTATGAGTTTGACGGATTAAACAAAGTGGAAGTGGACAGCGCGACCGTAGGTTCCATCGTTGCCATCTCCGGCATCGCTGATATCCATATCGGAGATACCATCTGTTCTCCGGATAATCCGCAGCCGCTCCCATTCCAGAAGATCTCTGAACCGACCATCGCCATGCAGTTCCTGGTCAACGACAGTCCTCTGGCAGGACAGGAGGGTAAATATGTCACTTCCCGCCACATCAGAGATCGTCTTTTCCGCGAACTTAACACGGACGTCAGTCTCCGTGTCGAGGAGATGGAAAACACGGACTCCTTCAAGGTATCCGGCCGTGGAGAGCTGCACCTGTCCGTTCTTATTGAAAACATGCGCCGTGAGGGATACGAATTCGCCGTCAGCAAAGCGGAAGTTCTCTACCACACCGACGAGAACGGTAAAAAAACCGAGCCAATGGAGATCGCTGTCATCGATGTACCGGAAGAGTTCTCCGGCGCCGTCATCGAAAAACTGAGCCAGCGGAAAGGCGAACTTCGCAACATGAGTATTTCCGGCACCGGCTCCGCCCGTCTTGAGTTCTCCATCCCTTCCCGCGGACTGATCGGATACCGCGGCGAATTCATGACGGACACCAAAGGTACCGGTATCATCAACACCCTGTTTGACGGCTACGGCCCGTACAAGGGAGATATCCAGTACAGAAAACAGGGCTCTCTGATCGCCTACGAATCCGGCGAGACCATCACATATGGTCTTTTCAACGCACAGGAGCGTGGCACACTCTTCGTTGGTCCCGGCGAAAAAGTATATGCCGGTATGATCGTGGGACAGAACGGCAAAACCGACGATATCGAGGTCAATGTATGTAAGACCAAAAAGCTGACCAACACGAGAGCCTCCGGTTCTGATGACGCCCTGAAGCTCACACCGCCGCGGATCTTAAGTCTGGAACAGGCGCTTGACTTCATCGACACGGACGAGCTGGTGGAGATCACCCCGAAACACATCCGGCTGCGCAAAAAGATCCTCGATCCGACTGCCCGCTACCGTGCAAAACGGAACGGAAAAGCCTGAGTATCTTTTGTTTTTGCGCCTGCCTGATCTCTCCGGGCGTGGCATTTTTGCGGCGGGAAACACGATGCGCCCCGCCGCAGACAGGGAGGCACCACTCCCGCACGGCAGAATTCATGGCAGAAACTGCCGTCAAAACGACCGCGTCCAGTGCGAAGCGGGCGTTCCGCAAATAAAATACTTTATCCCTGTACCCTGTCCGCACGGCATCAGAAAACGATCACTTCTCCTTCCGCCGTACCATAATAGACCTTCTCCCCTTCTGTCATTTTTATCCGTCCTCCGGTCCCCTCTGTCAGTTCTTTCATCAGATATTCTTTCTCCTCTTCCGGAAAAAGGGCCTGCATCTCTACCGTATCTGTATAATCCGTCTTCTCCACGATGATCTGATTCTGTGCCAGAATATACTGAATCTTCCCCAGATCCGTGTACTCTGCCGCAAGCGTCATCCGGATCCCCGGTATCTTTTCAATGATCACAGACTCCTCCAGTCCGGCCTTTGCCGCTTCCGTATAAGCGCGCACCAGACCTCCGGTCCCCAGCAAGGTCCCTCCAAAATAGCGGGTCACCACAATAGCAATATTACAGATACCGCTGCCCTGGATCACTTCCAGAATCGGTTTGCCAGCCGTACCGCCCGGCTCCCCGTCATCACTGCATCTGGTCAGGGGATTCTGCTCTCCGACAGAGAAAGCGGAACAGTTATGTCTGGCATCCCAGTACTTTTTCTTCACTGCCTCAATAAACTCCTGCGCCTCCTCCACTGTCTCCACCGCCTGCACATGGGCGATAAATCTTGACTTCTTCTCAACGATCTCTCCGCGGCCTCCCTGAAAAACCGCTCTGTGCTTTCTCATATCCTGTCACCTCTGATATTCTGATTTTGCATATCCTCCCATCTCATCTGCCTGTGGGAGGTCTGTAAACCATCATATCATATCCCCGCAAAATAAGAAATATACTGTCTGCTTTTCATCTTCATTATATCCGGCGGGATACACCGATCAGTTCCCACACTCCGGAACAGAACGCTGACTGCCAGTCATCAACCAGCTCATACAGATGAACGGGCATCACTGTCTCCCGGACAAACAGCAGAAACAGACGGATCGCCTCCTCATAGTTCTCCGTCAGCCCCGGTGCCTCGCTTCTGTCCACCCGGAATGTCCCATCCTTCTCATATTGCTGAATTCGAATACCAAAAAAATCTCCCTCTCCTTCTTCTCTCGGAAAATGTGACATTAATAATTCATAGATCAACTGTACACGGCCCCCTAATGTCATCACTTCCTGCTCTCGCGTCAAGATTGTCCTCATGCTACACCTCCTTCCCATCCAGACAAATATCATTACATAATTTATTATAAAATATCTGGATATGACATTATTATACATTTATTGACACGAAATAAAAAGGTAATATTTTGCAAGAAATGGATATTATTTACATGAAATTTTATTTTTTCATTCCATAACGTGTTTAAAAATGGATATTTTTAACAAATATGTGCATTTACTGTTTTTCTAATTTTTGGTATTATAAAATATTACCCTTTTTAAAGGATTTTTTTGTCATATTTTTCTCATTTTCGGAGCGAAAAATGATTTTAAAATACCCTTCAGAGACAAAAAAAGCCCCCTTTCGAAAACAGACCTGTTTTTTATCTGTCTGTTCGAAAGGGAGCCGCGGCTTGTGCCGACTTCTGTTAAAATGCGTGCGCTGTCTCGCCTGTTCTGGAAACATCATCATAAAATGCTGCGAGCGATGCGTTTATGTAAGGATTCAACCATAAGTATCCGATACCCAAAGTGAAAAGGCAGAGAATCCCCCAGCCGATAAAGCTGAGCTCCAGGCAGAATAACCGCCATTTATTTCCCCGCATCATTTCCATTGATACTTCCATCGCTTCCTTCGCCGACATTTCCGGGTTTTCTGCCATTATAAAGTTCGACATACTGTAAGAATAACTCTTGATGATCCCCGGAATGACGAAGAGCAGGCTCCACAGGAAAATGAAAATACTCGTCCGCAGACGGAGCCAGATCGCTTTTCCCATGATGGATGTGTGGCAGAATATCTGCCCCACAGAAGCCTCCTTCCGGTCGATCAGATTCAGATTATACGTCGCCAGACCAAGACTGACAAAACTTCCGATGATAAACTGAATAACGGCAATGATCAATATGACAAACATGGATACCATAAGGACGGCCGCGATCATCATAAGGAATGCCGGCGCCACCTGCATGCTGACGTCTCCTCCGTCCTCTCCGTAATAATTATACAGATTCGCCGAAAATGACCCCACACTGCTGTGCACGATCATATCCGCGCCTAAAAGCTCCGCCAGCAGGGTCGTGCCCAGCGCTGACGCCCAGTGTCCCGAGAGACTCGCCCTCGCGATACCCCTGAAATCTGCTGCTCTTTTCATAATGTGTCTAAAACTCCTTTCATCTTATCGGCCGCCTGCCGGAACAGGGTAAGTTCCTCATCAGACCATGTCTCTTCCAGGCGCCGCTCCACGCCGTTGACTCCAATGACAGACGGAACACTCAGTGCTACCCCACTGACGCCGTATTCTCCCTGCAGCACAGTGGATACCGAAGCAATCGACGGTCTCTGTCCAAGCACCGCCTCTGCCAGATAACACACGGTGGTCGAAATGCCGAAATGGGTTCTTCCCTTTTCTTTGATAATGGCCGCACCCATTCCGCGTACTTTTTCTGACAGAACTTCTTTCTCTTTCTGTCCCCAGGAGATGCCTCTCCTCTTGCAGTACTCCGGCAATAAAATACCGTCAATGGATGCCCGGCTCCAGATTGGGATCTGCGCGTCGCCATGCTCTCCCACTATATTTATTTTCACTGCTTCCGTATCTCTCTTTGTATAATCGGACAGCATCCGCACCATGCGGGAGGAATCCAGAGCGCAACCGGTTCCAAACACTCTGCCATCCGGAAGATCCATAAATTTTGTACATTCATATACAAGGATATCCACCGGATTGCTCACCAGCAGAATGGCGCCGCCTGTATAATACTTTTTCAGAGAATCCACCACATTCCTCAGAATCTGTGTGTTTCCGGAGATCAGATCCAGACGACTCTCTCCCGGCTTCCGGTTTCTCCCCGCCGTGATAACGATCAGATCACAGTCGGCACAGTCCTCATAACTGCCCGCCCGTACCACAGCGCCTCCCAGTTCCGGGATACCGTGCTGAATATCCATGGCTTCTCCATCCACCTTCTCTTTGTCAATGTCTATGAATACAATCTCCCTTGCCACTCCCCGGATCGTCAGGGCGTACGCAATAGACGCCCCCACAAAACCTGCTCCGATAATCGCTGCTTTTTTCTTTGAGATAATATAATCACCCATATCATAGTACCTCCTGCATAAAAGAATAAGTTTGAAAGTGAACTTTCAAATCCACCATTATTGACGTAGTCAATGCGTCAGAAAAGGGGAAAATATGAAGAAACAGCATCTGTCTGAACGATAGCAGAAGATGCTCTCTCATCCGTTATAACATTCAGAGGATGCTGTTATATTATAGCATCTTTCCCAAAGAAAAGATATAATATTCATGATATTCCGAACATTTCAGGACATTTGCAGAAGCGCCCAGCGCATCCAGTCCTCATTGGTCTGTTTCATGTAGCTCCGGCTGATGGCGATCTCCTTTCCATTTTCCAAAATGTACGAATTCTTTCTTTTTTCCCGCACAGCCGGCAAATAAATGATATAGCTGTGATGACAGCGGGAAAATTCTCCTTCCGGCAAACTGTGGATCAGATCATCGAGTTTCTCCTTAATCTGAAAATCTCCCCAGGAAGTATGTACCATCGTGTATCGAAGTTCCCTTTCCAGATAGTACATATCTGTAAGGCGGACAATCACCTGCCTTCCCCAGGAGGCAGAAAAGATCAGTTTTTTCCCGGACTGTTCCGCCTGGTGGAGCACCTTGTCAAACACCTCCGGCAGACGCTCTCCCAACTGTTCTTTCAGAACAAAATAGGTATGTCTGGTCTGAAAAATGTCCACAGCATAAAACAGATAATTGGTGAGAAAGACAATCTGACATCCGGGAAATCTCTCGTTGACTTCCCGGGCAAGTGAGATCCCGTCCCGCTCTTCTCCCAGCTCGATATCCAAAAACAGGACATCCCACGGCTGCTGCTTCCACTCCCGTATCTCATCACCGCTGTAGAAAGGGATCACTTCCGCGTCCTGCCCAATGTTCTGAGCAAAGAGCCTGATCTCCTCCGCGGCACGTCTGCACCAGTCCCTGTCATCGTCACAAATGCCGATCATCATCCTTCTGCCACCTCCGACGGCTCCTTTTCCTTTTTCCATACTTCGAGCAGTCCCGGTCCGTACATATCAAACATCATGGCAGGGCGCACCATCGCTTCTTCAATATTCTCTTCCTGCCTGTCTGTGTCGGCAAGCTTCGTCAGCAGGGTTTTGTAACGAATCTCTCCGTCATTAAAATTAAAATCAAATCCTCCGTAGTACAGGCCATAGTTCACCCGGCACAGATATTCCGCCACTCTGCTTCTGGCTTCCTCTTCCACTTTTACCGGAATTCTTCCGATGACAACACAGTCTCCTTCCCGCAGCCACACAAGAACCCGACAGCGTTCCAATTCACACTGCAGTCTCATATCCATCTCAAGAATGCCTGCTTTTGACCGGCGTTTATACTGCCAGTTATTTTTTTGCATCCACTGTTCAATCTCCTGTAAAAAATCCATATGCATACCTTTCCCCTCTTAAATTTTTTTCATTCTCCTGTGGCACATGCCCCTCCTTTTTCCGGGACATACGGCATAAAATATACAAGGTCCAGATCTTTATTATAGCAAAAAAAGAACACATTTTGTCCTTTATGTCATAATCTGCACATTTTTTGTAATAAAATGCATTATTCTTCCTCTTTATACATATTTTTATATACTTTTACAGGCAAAAAAGTTAAAAAATCAAAAACAAAACTTTTCTTGACACGGGATATATGACACGATATAATTGTTTTCGGTATCATTTATTTCGTATTATATTTTTTATTTCAAATTTCAAGGAGGTTACTACCAGGCGATGGACAATAGTGATAATGACGCTAACCCTGATAATGCTGATAATAAATTTAATTTGAACATATACTAGGTGAGGCATGCCCTGTGTATCGATGATACACGGGTCATGTCTCATGCTTTTTTTCAGGGAAATGACCGCGTACCGTATCTCTATACGGAAAACAGACATCCATTTACAGTAAACAACGATTTATTTTATATTTTAAGAAAGAGGTTTTTATTTTGGAAGATTCCATAGTTTTTTTATTGTTGATTCAGGTTATACTGATCGCGTTAAACGCGATTTTTGCCAGTGCGGAGATTGCCGTACTCTCCACCAACGAAACAAAGATGTCCAAACTTGCAGAGGAAGGAAATAAAAAGGCTATCCGCCTGACCCGGCTCACCAGCGAGCCATCCCGTTTCCTTTCCACCATACAGGTGGCTATCACCCTGTCCGGTTTTCTGGGCAGTGCGTTCGCCGCTGACAACTTTTCAGATCCGCTGGTAGATTTTCTTGTAGGCGCAGGAATCGGCATCCCGCGTTCCACTTTGAACACATTGGCCGTCGTCGTGATCACATTGATCCTGTCGTATTTTACATTGATCTTCGGCGAACTTGTTCCAAAACGTATCGCCCTCAAGAAATCCGAGCAGCTTGCTCTGGCCATCTCCGGACTGGTCAGCGCGATCTCCACTTTATTTAAACCGATCGTATGGTTTCTCTCTCTGTCCACCAACGCCGTCCTCCGTCTGTGCGGCATCGACCCGACAGAAACCGATGACGAGGTCAGCGAAGAAGAGATTCGTATGATGGTTGATGCCGGAAGTGAAAAAGGCGCCATCGATTACGAAGAAAAAGAGTTCATCCAGAACGTCTTTGAATTCGACGATCTGATGGTCGGCGAGATCGCCACCCATCGTACCGATGTGACGATTCTTTTCCTGGAAGACAGCGATGAGGAATGGGAACAGATCATCCACGACAGCCGTCACACCCTGTATCCGGTCTGCGATAATTCCCCGGATCACGTGGTCGGTATCCTGAATGCGAAAGATTATTTCCGTCTTTCCGACAAATCACGACAGAGCGTCCTGGACGGCGCTGTCCGCCCGGCGTACTTTGTACCGGAGACTGTCAAGGCCGATGTACTGTTCCGCAATATGAAACAGACACACAACACACTGTCTGTCATCCTCGACGAATACGGCGGCATGGTCGGCATCGTCACTTTAAATGACCTGATCGAGGAGCTGGTCGGCGAACTGAACGAAGACCTTCCGTCCTACGACAGCAGCGAGCCTTATATCGCGCAGCAGACAGAATCCTCCTGGGAGATCAACGGAAACATCTCTCTGGAAGAACTGAAAGAGGAGACCGGCGTTGACCTGGAAAATGACGATTATGATACCCTCGGCGGTCTTGTATTTGATATTCTCGGACAGATCCCGCAGGACGGTCCGCAAAATATCGATCTGGAGGTTGAGCAGCTCCACATTCATGTGAGCTACATAAAAGACCATCAGATTGAAAAAGCCATCATCGAACGGATTGAATTACCGGAAGAAGAGGCGGAAACTGCAGAGGAAGAAAACGATACGAAAGAATCAAAATCCAAAGATACCAAGGCAAAAGATACTAAATCTAAAGAAAATAAAAGCAAAGATTCCAAATCTAAAGATACAAAGACAAAATAGCGAAACCTGACTGCCTGGAATTCAGCCCATCAGGCAGCCAGGAACACGGAACGCAGCAATCTATTACTGTTCACGCAGTGACCAATAATGAAAATTTTGCAAAAGTTGCAAAAATTAAAAAAAAAGGCTTGACATAACGTGCCCGTTTTGATAGAATAACATCGTTGCATCGAGGCGTGGCTCAGTTTGGTAGAGCGCTGCGTTCGGGACGCAGAGGCCGTGGGTTCGAGTCCCGTCGCCTCGATTAGCTTTTAAGAAGCCGGATAACCGCTTAAACAGTGGTTATCCGGTGTTTTTTTATATTGTTTTTCATTATACAAAATCTATTATCCCTCATACAAAATACTTTGCACTAACAAACGTTCTAACAAAAATCCCAACAGCCAAAAATCAAAGGGGGTAACAACATGTCCACAGCTATCCAAGCATTATTAAAAAATTACGTGATGCATATAATTGATATTTATGGTTCTCATGTGAAATCTATCATCCTTTATGGCTCTTATGCACGAGGTGATTATACCAAAGATTCTGATATTGATATTATGATATTATTGGATATATCAGATATGGAGATAAAAAAATACCGGCATCAGTTATCTGGAATGACTTACGATTACAACATGGATTATGACTTAGATATCAAACCTATCGCCAAAAGTGAAGAACATTTTAAAAAATGGCTTCCTGTCTATCCTTTCTATGCCAATGTAGAAAAAGAAGGAGTGCAGTTATATCATGCAACTTGATAATAACGAAATAAGAAAAAAAGATTTGGTGATATGATAGACTTACTATCATAAGTATTTAACAGAAATCAGGTGATCAAATGACGACGCAAGAATACTTAGTCGCACGGAAGTCAAAGAATTGGAAATTTAATCAGGTCGTAAATGAAAATGCGTTTAAAAATGTTACCAGCGATCTGGATATCTGTATTGACTGGAATCAGGATTGTTATGATGAAGAAGGGGTAATCGTTTATGAGCGCCATGAATAAAGAAATATCATATACCTCTTTAGAAAGGAGCCGGATAATTGCCTTTATAGGCAGCAATTATCCGGCTCCTTTTGTTTTTGGTCTTTACTTACTGCGTTCTCATTTTCTTTTTATATGGAACGGCGTATGTAAAGATAACCATTTTATTTCTTTTTCGTCTTTCGCATGTGCAAGATCACGATGCCTGCCGCAGCGAGACTGCAGATTCCGGTCAGCAGCCATGGATAGATCGGAGTATCGTCTCCGGTCTGCGGTATGTCTCCTTTTCTCTCTTCTGACGGAGTTGCCGGCTTCTGTTCCTCATCCTTTTCACGGGTTGGAACCGTATCATTTTTGTCCGTTTTCTTTTCCACGGGCGGATCCGGTACTCCCGGTATGTTCACATGATCCTGGTCTTTCATAAGTTCTGTTACCGGGATCGGCGTGTACGGACTTTCTGCCAGTTCTTCCTCCCCGTATGTCATACTGTCCCCGTCAAAGCTGTTTTTCGGGATCTCCTCCCAGACTGCATAGAGTACGGTATCGTTCTCCGGGAGCGCGTATGTGCAGCCCGGATAGATGATCTCTGTCTGCTGTACTGCCTGCGCCCAGGTAACAGGCTTTTCTTTCTCTGTGGATGTTTGTGTCTCCGCTGTCTCGACTGCTGCCAGCGGCTCCACAATTCCCGTACTCCATCCAAGGAACCGATAGCCTTCTCTCTGAAACGGGGATGTATTGATGCGGATCTTCGTGCCGGCAATTCCAGGCGTCTCTTCATCCAAAATTCTTTGTCCTCCCCCGGATGTGTCGGAACGATTTTCTCCCCCGTTGGCATCGTAATAAAGAGTTTGACTCTTCGTTTTTTTCCAGACGGCGTACAATACGGTATCTTCTGCCGGCTGTGTAAACTTCTGTCCCGGCTGTAGAAGATTCTCTGATTCAGACGAAGTATCCTTCCCGGTACTCCAGCCGACAAAAACCGCGTCTTTGCTGGAAAACGGATTTGCGATCAGCGTCTGCGGGGTACCTGCCGGCGCAGGGGAATCCGGAGCGGCTTCCCGGACGGGCGTCTCTGTGTTGGAGGAATACAGGAGTGTATATTCTTCGCTGTCGTCACTCCAGATCGCGTACAGTTTTGTATCGGCATCTGCCGTATACTGAGTATCCGGCAGGATCAGTTCCGCACTTCCGTCCGGAGTCAGACTCCATCCGAGGAACCGATACCCGTCACACTGGAAAGCACAGCCGTCAATACGCACCGTGGTCTTCTCCGGACATGGAGTCTCGCAGTCGATTCTCCGCTCGTCCTTTACAGAATCTGCTTTATCCGGATAATTGGACAGATAAGTGACTGTCACCTCGTTTTGTCTGATCCATTGCGCATAGAGATGCACATTTCTGTCCGGCATGGTATAGGACGCATTGACATCCCAGGTCTTTCCTGTTCCATCCGCTTTTGTATTCCAGCCGACAAACTCATATCCGTCATAGGTGAACAGATTCTGTGCAAGTATCACGGTACTTCCTGACGGACATGGGGTTCCACTGTCCACAAACGCATCGTCAGTCTCATTGTTTCCATGATAGGTCAGAGAATAGCGCATCTGTTCTTCCCCGTCTTTTTCCTTTTCCCAGACAGCATAGAGGCTGATATCTCTGTCCAGTGTCAGGATATCCTGTGGACTGTATTCCGCTTCTGTACTGTTTTTCCCGGAAGCCCAACCGGAGAAACGATACCCTTCCCTTTCAAACCCGCATTGCTTGACCGAAATTTTGGTTCCTTTTGCGCACGGTGTCTGAAAGTCTGTCTTTTTCTGTTCCTGGCCCGGAATATTGGAGTGATAGGTCAGTGTTACCTGTTCCTCCTTTTCCCACTGCGCATACAGGTGTATATCTCTATTTGGCATTCGCCAGGTCTCTCCCGGCTGCAACAGTTCTTCCTTCTCCTCCGGCGTCAGGCTCCATCCAAGAAACTGGTATCCATCATACCGGAAGAGATTCTCATCCAGGAGGATCGCCGTACCTTCCCTGCACCTTGTCTCACTGTCCGGATAAGACTGTGAACGCGGATTGTTGGAATGATATGTCAGCGCGTAGGTGTAGTCCTTTTTTAAAACGCTTCCCTCCTTCCCCCATCTGGCATACAGATGTACATCCTGCGCCGGCATCTGATAAGATGCTCCCGGCGCGAATTCTTCTCCGCTTCCGTCCGCCGCTGTATTCCATCCAAGGAAATCATATCCTTCCCTTGTAAATGGATTGCCATTGATCTGTACCGTTTCTCCCTTCGGTGCCGGGGTTTCACTGTCCGGTGTTTTCTGCATTGTTCCATTATTGGCATGATACTCCAGCGTATAGGAATGTCCGGCTGCTTCTGCGGATTCTTTCAGGCTCTGTTGGTACGTCTCATCTCCTCTGCGATAATGTCCTGTGACATATACCTTATTTTCCAGCTCAGACAACTCGTCGGCCTCCTCGCTGACCGTCGCCTGAAGCTGCAGAGTGACACTGTCACCGGCTTTCAGAGCATCCAGAAGCAGCACGGTTCCTTCCTGCGCCGTCGCCTTCACCGTATTTCCCGCTGCTGTCGTATATTTCCCGTCCTTAAAACGGATGCTTTCTTTTTCCAGTGCGGACAAAAGTCTCTCTTCCATCACATCCCTGACTTTCAGATCATACAGATCCGCACTGCCGGAATTCGTCACCGTGATCGTAAAGACCATCTCACTGCCACGGTCGTAACTGCCTGTGATCTTCTCATTCTGGTACCTTCCATCCACAAGAACCGCCCCTGTTGTCCGGTCAGCGATCTTTGCGATTCTGGCTTCCGGGATTCCCGGCAGTTCAATGACATCTTCGTCCGTTTTTTCCGGTGCTGGCGCATCTGTCTCCCCGGTGAAATAGGAAGCATTCACCACTGCCGTATTCTTCAGATCGTAGAAATTCGCCGCATCCATTTTCACTTTCGCGTAGAAATGCAGGACTACTGTATCCCCCGGTTTCAGACTTCCCGCACCGGTGGCATCATCCACATTTTCGCAGAGAATCACTCTGTTCGCATCCATCTGACGGGCGGAGATCTCTTCTCCTCTTTCCGTCCGAATCCTCCCGACAGTTGCCGTTTCAGTCTCCCCGGACGGTTCTTTTTCACTCTCCTCTTTCAGCCGGAAAGCAGCAGATCCTGCATCCGTCACCTGTTTCAGCTCTTCCGACATGATATCCGTCACCACGATATTTTTCAGATTCGCTGTCCCTGTGTTTTTGACATGAATATCAAAGCGGACCGTATCTCCTTCATAATACAGTCCCGGCACCTTGACGCCCGTAAACTCTCCATCTGTGACCATGCCACCTGTCGTCCGGTCTGCCATCTTCACTACTGTGGTATCCGGCTCTCCCGGAATATGAATCTTATCCTCATCTTCCGTGAGCGGATCGCCTTCCGCGTCTACCAGGTCTTCTGTATTGACCGGGATCAGATGCTGCCCCGGACTTTCTTCATTATTATCATAGCTTGCCGTAACCGACACCTGATTGACCAGATCGTAAGCATTTGCGGCATTTTCCAGGACAGGCGCTTCAAAATACAACGTCACACTGTCACCGTCCGGCAGCCTGCCAAGCAGGGCCGTCTTGCCATCTTCCAGAAGTGATACGGTGATCTTCTCTCCTTTATCTGTCTCATAGCTGCCGGAAGACGGCAGAACAAAGGAAGCTCTCTCCTTATCCACGTAATCGGAGAGTTTCTGTCCGGCCGCATTTTGCTCATCCATCCTGTCATAGAGACGGACATGGTATAAATCTGTATTACCCGTGTTGGTCACTGTGATCCGATACCGGATGGTCTCTCCCGCATGATAGCTTCCCGGGATCTTTTCTTCGCTGTATCTTCCGGCAGAGAGATCAAAGGCCACTTCCTCTCTTTCCGGATTTCTGGTGCGTTCTGCCAGCTTTGCCACAGAAAAAGCCGGGCGCATCAAAACATTTCCCACCTGCACCGTTTCTTCTACAATCTCCACATCATCTTTTTCCGGATAGGTAAACGCAACCTCATAAACTTTATCAGACTGCACATGATCCGGCGCTCCTCCAACTTCCACGATCTGATATTTTCCGATACAGAGTGGTTCTGACTGCGCGTTTCCCTCTTCGTCTGTTGTAAGAGATCCGCATACTGTTCCTTGCGGAATCAACGGTTCCTGTTCCGGATCCGGAGAACCATCTTCCATATACTGCCATGGCGCATAGATATCTTCTGCCGCCCGTATTTCAAAGACCGCTCCTGCCACGCCGGCACCGGTTTCATTCGTTTTGATCAGATGCAGAATCCCTTTTTGAAGTTTATTCTCATAAATCAGTTCTCCACTTTGGGATCTCTCGCTTCCATCCTCCCCGGTGCAGAAGAACTTCAGTTCCGCTTCTTTCTCCTCATACTCATCTGTCGTCACGAATGTCCAGCTTTCCTGCGCATTATAGCAGCCATGAGGCGCCTGTTCTTCTTTCACCATAAACCGCCCCCGGTTATCCTCTGTTGCCAGGATATCTTCCGGATTGCGATAGCAGACCTCTCCCTCTTTATCTGTATACTCTTCCAGATCGCAGACCTTCACATAGCTGTCCCCGGCTTCTGACCACTGATAGAGACCAAAAACCGCCCCTTTTAAAAAATGACTGGTCTCCTTATTTTTCTTTCTGATCTGCACGGAATACTTTCGAAGCATCTTTGCCACGTCCTCCAGAGTATTCGCTTCTCTGTCCGCCTTCTCTCCATAAATGACCGGATTACCCATATCGCTGGAGAAAGCATAGTTCCAATCCTTATCTAACAGATATACATTTTCCCATACTCCTCTGGATATCTCCCGGACATAATACGGTCCTGTTTTTCCTGCCAGCTCATAAAAAGAAATCGACTGAAAATGTGCGGTTCCGTCCGCGCCGGTCACCGCTTCCATCAGCGGTTTTTCCTTCTGCACATCTGCATCCGCACTGGTAAAGATACCGAACGTGATGCCCTGCACCGGCTCTCCGTCTTCATTCACTTTCCGTATGGTAATCTGCTGCGGGATCACCGTCTGTACTTCATTGGAAGTATAATCCGTTCCTGTGGATAATACCGCCTGATTGGATAATACATAACGTCCGGCGTTATCACCGCTGCTCACATACTGACTGGCAAAATCCAGCCCTCTGCTGTCCAGTTCTTCCTGAGTCTTTATACGCACTGTGATATAGAGATCGTACCAGCTTTTTTCATAAAAAGACTGTTCCGACGGATTCTTTGCCGTCGCTGTCACCAGCGTGGAACCATCCTCCTGCTCCTGCGTCTGTATCTCGAAATCTTCCGACTGAACTCCCGTCCCATCATAGACCGCCGCCTGCTCCACATCCAGATATGGGCTGACCTGGTCTTTGATGATCCAGGAAGAATAATGATGCTCAGAGGCATCTCCGTACGGACATACGGTCCGTACCTTGTAGGTAAAGACATCATCGGCGTCCTCCAGCACATTGGAAACCGCTGTGTGTGGCGTCTGCATCTCAGCCTGAATATCCTTTCCGTTAAAGACAGACTTTTGAATCTCCGGCTGCGGTAAGTATGGCTGTCTCGCATCAAAATGCATATAACCTCTCGACGCGCTGCTGGTATAATGTTTTACTTCCGAATCATCAAACGGCACCTTATACTGTTTCAGATCACTTCCATTCTTTTCTCCCCCGTCATCCTGCCGGCTGCATTTGGCAAAAGTGTAGCGAAGCGTCATGCCGGAACCGGAAAAGAGTGTATAAAATGTATTCCCTTCATTCTCCTTATATGCCGCTGAACTGAGAGAGTAGATATACGCTCTGTTGCCGGCGCCATACACGCCCTTGCTGTAGCCGAGGTACTGATCCGCCGTCTCTGTGGCATAAAAGTAATCCGCTTCCGGAGAAAACTCAATCCCCTGCTGTGCATCCACATCGCCGAATCTCGCGAAGCCTTTTAACTGAATCGGTGTCTGTGTCCCATGGATATAAAAAGAATACTGAACCGTAACCGCATCACAGAAGGCAGTCAGCACCCCGATGGACTTCTTCTGCACAAAACAGAACAGCGGACCCTCTTCGCCCTCCTCAAAAACTTCATCTGCAACGGCATTCTGCACATCGACGGTCTCATCCGGCTTCTTCGTAAAGTCGACCACAACCGCCTTCATGTCAATCGCATAGGACTTACCGGAGCTTCTGTCATAGTATCTGCCTACATTCTGATAGGTACAGCTTAAGGTATTCTTCATGGAATCTTCCAGTTTAAATACCCGGCCGCCGACAATATTCGGCGTCATATCCGCCTCTCCGATGCCGCCCACATGCGCTGCCTTATCCGGATCGTCGACATAAAATCTGACGTCTCTGGAACCCGACTGCGTCGACAATTCCGCCGTGGTATCCTCACCCCAATGCGGAGTAAAGGAAACATAATCATTATGCTTCGCCGTGATGTCGTTCTGGATGGCCTCCTGACTCGGCAGCATCGTTACCTGACCGCTGTCTCCGATCCTCTGACCCTGGCCATCCTCTCCCTGCAGAATAAACGTCTCATAGGTTGCCTCCGGCATATTAAAACTGTTATCCACTCCCGGAGCAGCGCGAAGTCTTCCTGCCTGCTCCTTTTTGGCACTACTGTCCTCCTCCGCGTCTTCCTCAGAATCCTCTTCCTGTTCCGTATCGTCCTGCGCTGTCTCTCCCGTACCCTGTGCGTTGCCTGCATGGTCGCCGGAAGAATCCCTCTCTCCATCAGACCGGCTGCCCGCAGCATCCGTCTCCTCCCGAACCGCTCTTCTTACCGGCTGCATGCCCCGCATACCGACAGAAGATTCCATCTTCTCCTGTTCTGTCTTTTTGGACTTCCTGCTTCCTTTCTCTCCCGTATCTTCAACTGTTCCCGCTTTCTCATTTGAATCCATGACCACTGCCGTAAACTGTGCCGCATCCAGCGAAACAGGCAGCGCGGCCTGCTGAAAGAGCAGGCAAACGCTTAAAATTACAAGCAGCAATCGCCTCAAATGATTCTTCATGACTACTCCTTTCTTTTTAACTAGAAATTACTGGAACAATTTCCATTTTCATGGTATCACCATTTTTCTACATAGTCAACCATAAAATTACAAAAATAGAATTTATTTCATGAAAACATCATTTCTTACGGGCAGAGCGTTTTTTGTTTCACAGCAACACAATTTCCTACAAAAAAATAAAAACCCCCTTTTCACACAGAACATTTTCCATGTGAAAAGAGAGTCTTCTTTCATCATATATACTACTGTTATTTTTTTATTTCAAATATTCTCATTTATACGAGGATACAAAAGCGCTTTCCGCTACCGGTCCGTCATGCTGATGGATTCGATGGCAACGATACCTCCGCGGACGATCTCTACCTGATCAAACTTACGATTCAAAAGATCGATCAGATCATTATTTCTGCCCTCGGTGGCTACACATTCCAGGAGCACGCTGTTGATACCGTAATCAATCGCTTTTGCGCCGAATACCTGAGCGATGCGGAAGATCTCTCCTTTTTCGAACTCTGAACATTCGTGTATTTTTATGAAGAGGATCTCCTTCATGTGCGTCGGCGCATCGGTGATATCATTCAGCTTGATCACCTCAACACAGCGGTTCAGCTGTTTTTTGATCTGTTCAAAGGTGGCATCATCAGAGCTCAATCCGATGGTCATCCTGGAAACCGTCGGGTCTTCCGTCACACCGACAGTGATACTGTCGATATTGTACGATTTACCGGACATCATGCCGGAAATTCTGGCCAAAACACCAATCCGGTTCTCCACATACAGAGACACCCATCTTTTTCTTTTGGTATGATTTACTTCTCTCATGATTCCGACCTCCTAATATATAATCTCTTCAAAGCTGGCGCCGCCGCGGATCATCGGCAATACCAGTTCTTCCGGTGAAACGGCACATTCAATGATGACCGGCATGTTATGTTCTTCTGCGTAATCTCTCGCCTCGATGATCGTCTGCTCCAGCTGGGAGTCCTCTGTCACCAGATAACCTCTCGAACCATATGCTTCCGCGATCTTTACGAAATTCGGCGAATAATCCGGACAGCTCCATCCCGGTTTGCCACATTTGCCCTTGCAGGACTTGTGATAGCGCAGGCAGGTGATCGTGTATCTCTTGTTATTGAAGAGTTCCTGCATCTGTCGTACCATGCCCAGATAATTATTATTCAGCACGATATTTACAAGCGGAAGCTCCTGATTGACTGCCGTCGCCATCTCCTGAATATTCATCTGGAATCCGCCGTCGCCGCTGATCGAAACGACTGCCTTGCCCGGGCATCCGATCTGTGCGCCCACTGCCGATGGCAGACCGAATCCCATCGTGCCGAGACCACCGCTCTGCACAAGCCGGTGCGTAGCGTCCAGTTTCAGATACTGGGAGGCCCACATCTGATGCTGTCCTACGTCGGAGGTGTAAATGGTATCTCTGTCCGCATACACTTTGTTGAGCGTCTCCATGATCCGCTGCGGGTTCACTCCGGCCTTGACCTCGATTCCCAGCGGATGCTCCTGATCCCAGCTCTTGATTTCTTCCACCCACTGGCTGTGGTCCATCGGCTCCGTATGATCCAGAATCTTACGGATCGCCATCTTGGCATCTGCCACGATCGGGATATCCACCGTTACATTTCTGGAGATAGCCGCCGCCTCGATATCAATATGGATGATCTTCGCATGCGGCGCAAACTTCGCTACATTTCCCGTTACTCTGTCATTAAACCGGCATCCGATGGAGAACATCACGTCACACTCATCCGCCGTTTTATTGGCCGCATAAGAACCGTGCATACCGATATTTCCGATATAAAGAGGATGGTCTGTCGGAATCGCTCCCCGTCCCATGACTGTGGTGACAACCGGAATGTTCAGCTTCTCACAGAGTTCTGTCATCTCCTCCTGTGCATGGGCAAGGTTCACGCCGCCTCCGATCAGAAACATCGGCTTCTTCGCCTCTTCCACCAGGGCGATCGCCTTTTTGAGCTGACCCACATGCACACCTTTGTTCGGCTTATATCCGCGGATATTGACCTCTGTCGGATAGGAGGTCGAACCGAGTTCCGCCATCACATCCGTCGGCAGATCCACGAGAACCGGGCCCGGCTTGCCGGAACGGGCAATGTAAAATGCCTCCTTGATCCTCTGCGCCAGCATCTCCCGGTCTCTTACCATAATAACAAACTTCGCTACATTTCTTGTGATACCGACAATATCCACTTCCTGAAATGCATCATTGCCGATCAGATCTTCCGCCACCTGACCGGTGAAGCACACCAGCGGAATACTGTCGTAGTTCGCCGTGGCAATTCCTGTTACCAGATTCGTCGCTCCCGGACCACTGGTGACGAGGCAGACGCCGACCTTTCCTGTGGCTCTCGCATAACCGTCTGCCGCATGAATCAGGCCCTGCTCATGTCGCGGAAGCACCAGATCAATACTATGACAATCATGGAGTGCGTCCAGGAGATTGACGACCATACCGCCCGGATATGCGAAAATCGTATCCACGCCTTCTTTTTTCATTGCCGTTACAAACAGGTCATTTCCTGAAATCTTCATCGTTCCCACTCCTTTTATTTTATTTTTTGAAAAATCTCTCTCCCTTTCTTTCAAAAAAAGGTGCGTAATGTATTTATGATATAACATAATTTGCCGGATTGTCAACTATAGTTTCAATTGTCTGAAAATTTCATTTTCTAATTTTATTTTCCAATCCGCCACAGCGCCATTTTCTCACGGAATGTTTTTTATTTCATAAAAATAATGTTTCCTGTAAATGGTTCACAAGAACAAAAAACAGCAGGAAGCCTTCCCACATTTTATGGGATATTCCTGCTGTTTTCGTAATACTTTTCTTTATATAGCTGTCTTTGTCAGGCGTAATCTTACGCAACCTGCACTACATTTCGGATATATCTCCAGCTTATCTCCGGTTGTAATTGATGAGACATCCTTTCAGGATGATCTCTCTCTCATCATCGGTGAGTTCGCCCATGTTGAGAGTAAATGCATGAAGAGCGCCGTCTTTTACCTGATATACGGTAAACTGCGTTGCTTTCTCTTCCACTGCCTTGCGGACATCCGGCACGAAAATGTAGTCTCCGTTGGCAAACGGAAGATCCTCACCGTCAATGATAAACGGAAGCATGCCCCAGTTAATGAGGTTGGAACGGTACCGCTTGGTCGCATACTCGTTGGCGATATTCGCCCAGCCGCCAAGCACCTTCTGACAGGATGCTGCCTGTTCTCTGGCAGAACCGTCGCCCGGCTTCACAGCGAAGATCGTGCTGCCGACGCCCATATTGTTCGCATTGACATCGGCAAACTCTGTGTGAATGGTCTCAAGGACTGCGGAAAGCTCAGGGAGCGCTTCTGTCGGATCCTGGCCCGCCTCAATGGCTTTCTGCGCTTTCTGCACTTCCTTTGCCCGTCCCACATAAGCCGGGTCTTTTCTGGAGAGGGTGAACTCTGCCAGTCCCAGCGGATTGGAACGATAGGAAGAAGTCTCGCCGGATGGGATCAGCTCGTCGGTCGTCGTTACCGGGTCATGAATCTCGGAGACAACTTTGAGGATCAGATGTTCCGGCAGCGGGCTCATGGCCGGCCAGTCTTTGATGTTCGGTCCCATTTTGATCTCCACGGTCGGGTCTGCCACGCCCTTGCTGTCAAAGACGCGGTTCTTGTAAATGCTGCTGTCGAAGAAATATTTCCTTCCTTTGATCTCCACATCGAGGTCCGTGGCCGGCGTCAGGAAACCTTTGTTGGCTGCCGTTGCCGCAATGGAACGGGCGTCCATCAGCGCCACAGAAGCGATCTGACCGTTCTGGAGCTTGGAACCTTCCCGGTTCGGGAAGTTTCTCGTGGAATGACGGATACTTAAACTGTTATTGGACGGGGTATCTCCGGCGCCGAAGCAAGGGCCGCAGAAAGCGGTCTTCACGATGGCGCCTGCCTCCATCAGATCCGCTACCGCACCATTTTTCACCAGCTCCATGAAGATCGGTGTGCTGGCCGGGTAAACGCTCAGGGAGAACTCATCCGGTCCGATGGAGCGTCCTTTCAAAATGTCCGCTGCCGCGCAGAGATTCTCAAAACCACCGCCGGCACAACCTGCGATGATACCCTGTTCCACGTACAGCTTGCCATCATGTACTTTATCTTTCAATGTAAAGTCAACCTGTCCGTCCAGACTGACAAGCGCTTTCTTCTCGCAGTCATCCAGAATATCCATCAGGTTGGCGTTCATTTCCTCGATCGTATAGGTATTGCTCGGGTGGAACGGCATGGCGATCATCGGGTGGACAGCGCCAAGATCGATCTTGATCATACCGTCATAATATGCCACGTCGGCCGGATTCAGTTCTTTATAATCCTGTTCCCGCTCATGGATCTCGTAAAATTCACGAATGGTCTCATCGGTTCTCCAGATGGAGGAAAGACAGGTCGTCTCCGTGGTCATGACATCCACGCCAATACGGAAATCAGCACTCAGGGAAGCCACTCCAGGACCCACGAATTCCATGACCTTGTTATTAACATAACCATTTTTAAATACTGCGCCGATGATGGCGAGCGCCACGTCCTGCGGACCTACGCCCGGAATCGGTTCTCCTGTCATATAAACGCCGACAACGCCCGGCATATTAATATCATAAGTCTGATTTAAGAGCTGTTTTACCAGTTCCGGTCCACCCTCGCCCATGGCCATGGTACCAAGTGCGCCGTAACGGGTGTGAGAATCGGAACCGAGGATCATCGCGCCTCCGCACGCCAGCATCTCTCTGGCATACTGATGAATGACCGCCTGATGCGGCGGAACGTAGATGCCACCGTATCTCTTGGCGCAGGTCAGTCCGAACATATGGTCATCCTCATTGATGGTACCGCCTACCGCACAGAGGCTGTTGTGGCAGTTCGTCAGCACGTACGGCATCGGGAACTTTTCCAGTCCTGACGCTCTGGCTGTCTGAATGATACCCACGTATGTAATATCATGGGACGTCAGTTTGTCAAAGCGAATCTTCAGCTTGTCCATGTTGTCGGATGTATTGTGTGCCTGCAGGATGCCATAGGCGATCGTTCCTCTGGCAGCCTCCTCTTTGGACGGCGCCTCTCCAAGCATCTGTGCAAGCGCGCCGGCCGCCTCCGGAGTGTCCTCGACAATCTCTGTGCCGTGCACGAGATAGGCGCCGTGTTGTAATAATTCTATCATTGTTCTGTCCTCCTATTTCTGCGATTTTCTGTGAAAATCCGCAAAATGTATATTGCAAGGCAAAATTGTTGCCTTATTTACTCGTTTTCATTGCCCCCGCAACAAAATATCGCTCTTATTTTATCATCATACTTGCAAGTTGACAAGAATCTTCCTGCAAAATAAAAATTTACAGCTATGAAACAGCTTTTTTGACGGTACAGACGAGGACGTGAGACCGCAGACAGGATTCGCCCGGCTCGACCCTCCGTCGGATATCAGATGGTTATAGAAGCAGCAGGGAGGAACCGCTTATCGCGGTTCCCGGCTGACGCCTTCCGAAAAAAGGAAAGACGTCGGCTTTTTGTGCAAGCACACAGCCTTCGCCTTCCTTTTTTCGCTCCCTGCTTATGATAAAGTCTATGTAATATCCTCCGTCACAGCTCGCGGTCGAATCCTGTCCACGGTCCGAAAAACGTCCTCTGTGTAATGGAAAAATTTCTAATCATATCATCTTGTTTGAAAACTCCATCCAAAATATTTTCAGAATTTGAAGAGGTAGAACAGCAGTTTTTCAGTACACAGATACCGTTCTGATTTCATACAGACTCTGACCGCGAGCTGTGAGCGAGGACATTGCTCAGACCGGGGAAAAGCAGGGAGCAGTCCTGGAAATACTTATGATCTCTTCCTGCTGTTCAAAAAACATCGGATGTACGAGTGAGGGCCGAGTCGGGCAGACCTGTATGAAAACGAACGGTATCGTTTACTCTGACAAAAGCCTTCTACCTCTTCACAGATTTCATTTCCGGCGCAGCCACTGCCACCAGAGTTCTTTCCAGAGCGCCAGACCGCCGCAGAGAGTTGCGGAAAGAAGGGACATCCCCGTGAAGGTTTCCGGTCTCTGGGCTATGATCCCGCCCAGCAGCATGGCGGCGTTTAAGACGCAGAGAACTGCCAGCGCTTTTTCCTGCACAGTTTCTGTGACACGCTGAAATGTATTCCAGAGGGCGGCTCCCCGCAGGAGATGCAGGATGCCTTCGCTCCACTGTCCTTTCAAATAGTAGTCCCGCTGCATGGTCGAATGGTGAAGAGGGGCCAGAGTGATGACGAAAGCAGAGGCGTCCGGGCGTTCCTGCCAGGCGTCCGGCAGCTTCCAGTTCTGATCCGGGAGCAGACAGACGCACGGACATTCCTGTCTCCACGCTTCTACGACAGCCTGTTTTTCTTCCCGGTTCAGACCCGCATAGGCGCGGATACTTTTTCGCTGCCGCCTGTAGTCCTCTTCCCGGTAACATTGAAACTGTTCTTCATCGACGATATCCCGCTCTTCTTCTGCCAGATGAAACTGTCTCAAAATCTCCCAGGCGTCTTTTCGGCTTTTATCCGTAAAAAAAACGAGCGGAATGCCGGCTTTTCTGAGCCATTCTGATAACTTCTGCAATCGCTGCGGCCAAAAAGCCGATGGAAAATATTCCGCATCCACGATGACGACCGGATGTTCCGGGAGCAGCTCTTGTTTCCCGGTTCGTTCTCTCTTTTTTTCTCGGGAAAATCCGGAAATCTTTTCCGGCAGAAGAGCGCTCTCCGTGGAGAGCACGCCTTTTTGAAACAGCATTTCCCGGGCACGAAGCGGCAATGTCCGGGATGCGGGCAGCAAATGTGACAACAGAGTTCTTTTTTTCGGTGTCACCGATACCGGTGCGCCCACCGCCACCGCTCTGCCGGATTCTCCGGTAAAAATGCTTCCTTTTTCATAAAAGATTTCCGGCTTTCCCAGGCTGTACACGGACACCGGCACTTTCTGTCCTTTTTTCAGGCGGAGAACATCTCCGACTACAATTTCCCGCACATCGATATAGCGGTAAACTCCGTCCCGGAGAACCTGTATCCTTGGGAGAAGAAGTTTCTCTGTCTCCCGCAGATATGTATAATTTCGCATCGCCTGCCTGATTTTCAGCAAAAAGACAAGACAGCCGCCAAACAGCGTGATCTGCCACCCATTTCCTCCGGCGAGGAGCAAAAGAACGGACAGAAACAGAAGAAAAAAGAAAAGCGGATCCAGGCATTCCTGCTTTATGCTTTGAAGCCCTGTCCGCTTTTTCTCTCTTGTGAGGTATTCCCGCCTGTTTTCTGCCAGCCGGCGGTCTGCTTCCGTCTCTGTGAGACCTCTCGCAGCACTGGTCTCGTATTCCAGTTCCAGTCCTCCCGGAGAATGGCTCTCGTCCGTCCCGCTTTGCCCGACAGCTGCGGATCTTCCGCGATCAGCCCTCTCTTCCCGACCGCTTCCGGGTACCGGAGCCGGCCACCCCGCAGGTATATGCATTTTCATAAAGACATCCTCCTTACTCCCGGGCGCCCGTCCGGCGCCGGCGGACTCCTTTCTTTCTATGCGAAGGTCTGTCCGCGATCTGTTCTTTATAAAGGGTATGTCCCATGAAAACATTCTATTCCTGACACGGTAAATAATCTGCGGCGCTGTCATACCCGGATGAGAATACCAACGTATGCCCTGCCGGTCACGCCTTCTCGAGGATCTGTCCGGAGCGGTAAGCGTGAAGCAGCTGTTCCAGATCATGGATCTTTTCCTGAATTTTTCTGCCCGCCTCCGTATCTTTTACCTGCTGGCGATGGCTGGACAGCTCCGTGATCACAGTGTCAGAATGGACGTCAATCTCATTTTCGATGACGTCTTCCGTGGAAGTAAATGTATTGTGGGAGACGAGACGCAGCCCATAGGAGTTATAGATGAGCGTGTAACCCGCAATTCCCGTGGTACGCCGGTAAGCTCTGGAAAAGCCGCCGTCAATGATCATGACCTTTCCGCCGCATTTGACCGGGGATTCTCCCTGCACCGTCTTAACCGGCATATGTCCGTTGATGATGTGGGAATGTTCTGTATCCATCCCGAACTCTTCCAGTATACGGTTTGCCACTTCCTCTTTTTCGATCAGTTTATAATAATAGTCCTTTTTCTCTTCCTGAATGGCCTTGTCGTCAATGAAATACCGCTCAAAGGTCGCCATTTTTTCCTTGCCATACACCGGAGAATTCTCATTGGACCAGATGTACCACATGATATCCTTGCCATATTCATGCTCTTCCTCATTATCCTGCTCATAGTAACCTTTTCTGGCGTAATATTCAAGAACATCGTAGAGTTCTTTTCCTGCGTATTCTCTGCTTCCCAGTTTCACTTTACGGAAATATCCGTTCTCGTCCAGAGGGACGCATCCGTGATAAAGCAGATTGGAATTATAGCGCAGATACATGCTTCCCTTATTAAACAGGAAACGAACATGCTCCTGTAATTTATCGCAGTTGCGGAAATTCAGGCACAGACGGCGCATGACATTTTCCTCCTCCGGGGAGAGACGATACGGATCTGCCGGGTCGATCGTCGGGAAGGAACTGTCGAGAAGTTCATACGTCTTCCCGTCGATGGTGATTGTCCCTTTCTCATAGTCGATCTTATCCAGAAGCAGCCGGTTGTCCATGTTAAATTCCGGACGTTTCTTGATGACCTGCCCTTCCAGCTTAAACTGGATGATGGCGATGGCTTTGTGCATTTTTTTATTGAGTTCCACCTCTTTCGGATCATGGTGATCCTCCGCATGCACGCCAAAGCAGTCGCACGGGTCGTCGGCGTAAGTCTCTATGGCAAAGCTTACCAGCGGGATCAGATTGATGCCGTAGCCGTCCTCCAGCACATCCAGATTATTGTAGCGGGCGGAAAGCCGGATGACATTGGCGATGCACGCCTCATGCCCGGAAGCCGCGCCCATCCAGACCATATCGTGATTGCCCCACTGGAAGTCCACATGCTCCAACTTCATCAGATGATCCATGATGATATGCGGGCCCGGTCCTCTGTCAAAAATATCGCCGATGACATGGAGTCTTGTGACGACAAGCCGCTGTATCGTCTGCGAGATGGCGACGATAAACTCTTTGGCGCGGTTGATCCGGATGATGGTATCAAAGATCTCGTTATAGTACTGTTCCTTCTGAACCACCCGGTTGTTCTCGCTCAGCAGTTCCTCCAGAATGTAGGCAAAATCCGGCGGAAAGCTTTTCCGCAGCTTGGACCGGGTATATTTTGCCGAACTTTCCTTGCAGACGCCAATGAGCCGGTTCAGCGAAACCTTGTACCAGTCCATCAGATCCTCGCCGGACAGTTCCATCTTCATTTTCTCGACTTTCTGCTCCGGATAATAAATGAGCGCCGCCAGGCTTTTTTTATCCCGGGCGCTCAATGTGTTGCCAAATACATCCTCGATCTTGTTGCGGATCGCCCCCGAACCATTTCTTAAAATATGTAAAAACTGCTCATACTCTCCGTGAACGTCGGAGACAAAATGCTCCGTCTCCTTGGGAAGATTCAGAATAGCCTGGAGATTGATGATCTCCGAGGACGCCCTGGCGATACTCGGATACTGCGTCGCCAGACTCTCCAGATACTTAAAGTTCAGATGCTGCATATAGTTACCCCTTTCTATACATTTCCTTCTCTATATACGTACTGCTACCGGCGGTGTGACCTGAGGCAGCAGTGTATGGATCTTATTTTCTACGGAAGAAAACCACCTTCGGCCCGTCAGCTGCCGCTTCACTCGTTTTTCTGCTGCAGCTGCAGGTACTGCCGCATCTCAATGATCGGCAGTCCGTTGTTTCGGATATAATCCTCTGTGATGATGACTCTTCCGATATTATCATCTTTTGGAATCTCGTACATGATATCCAGCATGAATTTTTCGATGATCGCGCGAAGCGCTCTCGCCCCCGTATCTTTTTCCATCGCCTTCTCGGCAATGGCCTCGAGCGCTCCATCCTCAAACTGCAGATCCACCTCATCCAGCGCCAGCAGCTTCTGGTACTGTTTTAAGATGGCATTCTTTGGTTCTTTCAGAATAGCGACCAACATCTCTTTTGTCAATGGTTTTAAGGTAAAAACTACCGGCAGACGTCCGATAAATTCCGGTATCATGCCAAATTTGCGCAGATCCTCCATCGTCACATACTGCAGGATATCTTCCTCTGTGTCATATTTGTCTTTCAGATCTGCCGCAAAACCGATCGACGCCTGCTTGTTGAGCCGCTCTTTGATGATGAGATCCAGATCCGGGAAAGCGCCTCCGCAGATGAAGAGGATATTTCTCGTGTTCATGGTCGTCATCGGCACCATGGCGTTCTTGGAGCTGGCTCCGACCGGGACTTCCACCTCGCTGCCTTCCAGCAGTTTCAATAAAGACTGCTGCACGGATTCCCCGCTCACATCACGGCTGGTCGTGTTCTTCTTCTTGGCGATCTTATCGATCTCATCAATAAAGATGATACCGGTCTCCGCCCGCTCCACATCGTTGCCGGCGTTGGCAAGCAGCTTGGACAGCACGCTCTCCACATCGTCGCCGATGTAGCCGGCCTCCGTCAGGGAGGTGGCGTCACAGATCGCCAGCGGCACATTTAAGAGTCTGGCAAGCGTCCGCACCAGATATGTTTTTCCGGAACCGGTCGGCCCGATCATGAGCATGTTGGACTTGTCGATCTCGATCTCGTCCATGGTGTTGGTGATCACTCTCTTATAGTGATTGTAGACGGCAACCGACATGACTTTTTTGGCATAATCCTGCCCGATCACATACTCATCCAGCTTTGCCTTGATCTGGTGCGGCGCCGGGATATTTTTGATGGAAAGTGGTTCCTTCGGCGCCTTTTCTTTTTTCTTTTTCTTCTTCGCCTTTTTCGGTTTTACTTTCTGCGCCGTCATATTTCCGGTCAGCAGGTCTCCCAGATTCATGTTGCGGATACTGTTGATATCCATGTTGGATAAATCGAGAAACTGAATTCCGTTATTTCCGCCAAAGCCGGAACTGAAACTGTCAAAGGACTTCTGCATACAGTCGGTACAGATGCTTATATTGTTTGGCATCCGTAAAAGCTTCGCTCCCTGACTCTCGGTCCGGTGACACATACAGCAGTAATCCATTTTTTTCTTTGTATCTTCGTCTTCGTCCGATTCAGCCAGCGCAGTGCTGTCATCGTCTTCGTCCTCTTCCACGTCGTCCTCTTCTACCTCATCCGCATCCACTTCATCAATCTCGTCCTGCACCGGAAACTCTTCGTCTTTTTCCTCTGACATGTATTTCCATTCTTCTTTTTTCATTCTCACCGCTCCTGTTTCTTCTTTTCTGTTTTTCCCATGTTTTTCAGGATAGCCTCTCCCAGTATAAAGTCCCCCGGTGTGGTCAGCTTGATATTTTCATAACTTCCCATGCTCATTTTCACCCGGCGGTTTCCATACTTTTCCATAACCATAGCATCATCCGTCATCGTTTTCTCCCCGCTTTCCAGCATTTTCCGGTAGGCCTCCCGAATCTCCGGCAGGCGGAAACACTGCGGTGTCTGCATCTGCCACATCACGCTCCGGTCCGGTGTCGATACCGCGTATTGTTCCTCATCCACGATCTTGATCGTGTCTTTTACCGGAACAGCCATGACGCAGGCGTCATAGCGTTTCACATCCCGGATACACTGTGCGATCAGCTCCGGTGTGATAAATGCCCGGGCGCCGTCATGAATGAGCACGTAATCCGCCCCGTCCTCAGCGCACAGGCCCCGATACACGGATTCATACCGTTCTTTTCCGCCTGTGACAATGCGCGCCACTTTTTGAAATCCGCAGCGGTTCACGATCTCTTCTCTGGCAAAAGAGATCTCTCCTTCCCCCACCACGAGAATGACCGCATCCACTTCACTTTTTTCAAAAGCCTCCAGCGTGTGCGCGATGACCGGGCGTCCCAGAAGCTCTGCATACTGTTTCTGTATATCCATATGCATCCGGCTGCCCTTGCCGGCAGCCAGTACAACTGCGATTGTCCTTTCTTCCATGTTATCCTATCCGTCCTTCCTCCTGCTTCCGGCTGTTTTCCTCTCTGAAACGCTCCGCCGCTTTTCCTATGCCTTCCGGCGCTCGCCGATCTTCAGGTTTGGCACAGCATTTAAGTCCCAGCCGTCCCGGACGCCCCGGATGTATTCATAATATCCTGCCACGCCGATCATGGCTGCGTTATCGGTGCAGTAGACCGGCGACGGGTGATAAAAGGTCAGATGATATTTTCTGCAGACCTCTTCCATCTGCTCCCGCAGAGAGCTGTTGGATGCCACGCCCCCGGCGATGGCAACCTTATCGATGCCAAGACGTCTGGCGGCCGCTGCCGTGTGCTCCGTGAGCACGTCGATGACCGACTGCTGGAAGGAGGCAGCCACATCGGCCTTGTTGACCTCGATCCCTTTCATCTCACATTGATTCAGATAGTTGAGCACTGCTGATTTCAGGCCGCTGAAGCTGAAATCATCCGGCGCGTCTGTGATCTTTGCCCTCGGGAAACTGATGGCCGTTTTGTCGCCCTCTCTCGCCAGCTTGTCAATTTTCGGTCCGCCGGGATATCCCAGCCCGATCGCTCTCGCCACCTTGTCAAAGGCTTCTCCCGCCGCATCGTCCCGCGTTCTTCCCACGATTTCGTACTCTCCATAATCCTTTACCAGTACCAGATGGGAGTGTCCTCCGGATGCCACCATGCACAAAAATGGCGGCGTCAGTTCTTTATGTTCAATATAGTTGGCGCTGATGTGGCCTTCAATGTGATGCACTCCGATCAAAGGTTTTCCGGCCGCATAGGCGATTGCCTTCGCTTCCGCCACGCCGACCAGAAGCGCGCCCACCAGTCCCGGTCCGTAAGTGACGGCAACGGCATCGATTTCCTCCAGAGTCACTCCGGCCTGCGAAAGCGCCTCCTCGATGACCGGATTGATCTTTTCGATATGTTTTCTCGAAGCGATCTCCGGTACCACGCCGCCAAAAACTGTGTGGAGCTTGATCTGTGTGTATATCACATTGGACAAAATCTCTCTTCCGTTTTTTACCACTGCAGCCGCAGTCTCATCACAGGAGGTCTCGATCGCCAGAATCAGCACATCTTTTTCTGTCTGCTCCATATTTTCTCCTTTCCTGGCGCATTTGCTGCGTCAATACTGGCAGATTGGAACGTTCACTTTTGAACATTCACTTTCTTTCTGCCTCATCCTCAAACAGCAGGGTGATACTCTTTCCGTCTTTCCCTGCGCTGACCGCCGGAAAGATCTCCCGCACTTTCGGAAGGAATTCTTCCGGATAGACCAGCGACGGGCTGTAATGTGTCAGCCACAGTTCCTTTACCTGCGCCTCTTTTGCCAGCTTCGCCGCCTCATAAAATGTCATGTGCTTGTATTCCACTGCCTTGCCCTGCTTATCCGGTTCCCCGTACATTCCCTCGCAGATAAACAGATCGGACTGCCGGGCATGTTCAACGATGGATGACACCGGCCGCGTATCCGTCGTGTAAGTACACTTGATGCCTTTCCTCGCCGGCCCCATGACCAGGTCGCCGGTGAGCACACGGTCCGGCAGAGCGATCGTCTCCCCCTTTTGCAGGCGGTTCCAGTATTGCATCTCCACCCCGTTGGCTCTCGCTCTCTCCACGTCAAATTTACCTGCCCGGTCTATCTCAATCGTATAGCCATAGCAGATGATATTGTGGTTGACCCGAAACGCCCGGATGCGGTATCCATCCATCACGATCTCTTCTGACTTTTCCCGCAGCTCCCGAAATTCAATGGGGAAAGGCAGATCCGGCGCGATGACCCGCAGCGCATTGACCACACGCTCCAGTCCCCGCGGTCCGACCATCAGAAGCGGCTCCGTCCGCTGCGCATTTCCGAGCGTCAGCAAAAGGCCCGGAAGACCGCTGATATGGTCCGCGTGATAGTGGGTAAAGCAGATGACGTCAATCGGTTTGAAGCTCCATCCCTTTTCCTTGATCCCCACCTGCGTTCCTTCGCCACAGTCGATCAAAATACTTTTTCCATTATATCTTGCCATCAACGATGTCAGTCTGCGGTGCGGCAGGGGCATCATACCCCCGCATCCCAGCAAACACAGTTCCAGCATAAATTTTCCTCTCTTTTCTATCTCGTATCAAAGCTGCCGGCTTCTCTCCGGTGCAGGGGAATGCTCAAACTCTCTTCCTCACTCATCCCCGCTCTTTTCCCCGGCAGCCGGCACATTCGCTGTTACAGTAATTCTGTCTGCAGCCGCTTTTCCACCGGCAGACAGAAACGTTCTGTCAGTCGGTCATAACAGGATTCACACAGAAGGAAATGATGGACCTCCCCGTCTTTGCGGGAGAAATATCCCCACTCTTTGGTGACCTCCAGATACTCTTCCCGGTCATCCATCGGTTCCATGCAAATCTCTTTTCCACAGCAGTTGCACATTTTCTTCTGTTCTCCGTTTTCCATCTCGTTACCTCCAGTCGTCAGGCTTTTTTCGACAGTTTCCGCCCTTATTATAAAAGAGTTTGTCAAAAAAAGAGTTAGTAACTATTGGAAGCGCCGTCTCCGGCATCCCAGAGCATGATGCAGGCATCCTCCACCGGCTTTTCATAATAGTGTTTTCTTCTGTCCACCATCTGAAAACCCGCCTGCGCATACAATCTCTGCGCCGCCTCGTTGGAGTCCCTGACTTCCAGAAAGATCCGGCGCACGCCCTGCCCGACGGCCTTGTGTAAAAGCTCCCGCAACAGCTGCCTTCCTGTTCCCTGTCTTCTCCGGTCCGGATGCACTGCCACATTGGTGATATCGGCCTCATCAAGAACCTGCTTGATGCCGGCGTACCCGGCCAGGATACCATCTTCCATGGCGATCAGACTCAAATACCCGGGAGTCCCGAACATCGCCCGGATACTGTCCAAGGACCACGGCACGGTAAAACAGGTTTTTTGTAATTCCCAGACTGCCTCGCAGTCCTCTTTCGTCATCTCTCTGATCGTCATTTTTCCCCTTTCCTGACGCATTTACTGCGCAAGGGTTTTCCCCTTTGCCAAAAGCTCCCGCTCTGCCTGCGATTTTCTTAAATAGACCGGCGCGTGCTCCGCCGCCGTCTCCGTTTTGCCTGCACGCAGATACTCGAAGGCCCGTATGCCCACGGCGCCCGCTCTCTGGCGGCTCATGTGCGCCGGCGCAAAAACATACGGGGTTCCCGTCTTCTGCATGACTTCTTCTATGACAGAGCGGTACACCGGCACCCCGTCTCCGAGGAAATGAACCTTCTTTCCGAAGTTTCCCGCCTGCTGCAGGATCTCCTCCACCGGACAGGCTGTCTGCTCTTTCAGCACCTGCATCTGTCCGTCAGCAAATGTGTAGAGTCCGGTGTACACCTGTTTTCTCCTGGCATCCATCATCGGACAGAGGATATCCTCACATCCGTACAGATTACATGCCAGACCTTCCAGTGTCGGAACGGCCACGATCGGTTTTTTCAGGGCAAGTCCCAGGCCCTTTGCCGTAGCCGAACCGATACGGAGTCCCGTAAAGGAACCCGGCCCGGCCGCTATGGCGATAGCGTCTATGTCATGCAGATCGAGTTCTGTCATCTTTGCCACCTCGTCAAGCATCGGCAGCAACGTCTGCGAATGCGTCTTTTTATAATTGACCGTATATTCCGCGATCATCTGCTCCTCTGTGAGTACTGCCACCGAGGCAACCAGACCGGAACTGTCAAAGACCAGTATCTTCATGGTTTCCTCTCCCTTCTTTTCTGTCTGTCCACGTGATGAGACGATAGTCAAATCCTTTGGACAAGTCCTTTTCAATGGTGATCTCAATGCGCTCCTCCGGAAGGATCTCTTCAATGAGGCCTGCCCACTCAATAAAGCAGACGCCTCCGCTCTCCAGATATTCGTCAAAACCTACCTCGAACATTTCTTCCGGGTCGCTGATGCGGTACACATCAAAATGGTAAAAGGGCAGTCTCCCTTCCTCGTATTCCTGTACGATAGTAAATGTAGGGCTGGTCACCGGCTCGCTGATGCCCAGTCCTCTGGCAAACCCCTGCGTAAAAACGGTCTTTCCCACACCCAGGTCGCCATATAAGCAGAAGACCTGTCCGGCCTTTGCCTCCCGGCCACATTTTTCGCCGAAAGCAAAGGTATCTTCTGTACTGTAACTTTCTATTTTCATATTCATGATCCGTCCTATTTTGCTTTCATTTTTCTGATAAACGCGTTGATCTCTTCTGTCTTATCGCCCATGGCGGCAGTCGGGATCAGAAAGGCGTTGGACTTTCCTGTGTAGACCGCTGTGACAGATTTGAGATACATGCATTTGCAGACCTTGCTCCATTCCAGGTCAATGCATCTGTCGCCCAGTTCCAGATGGAGCCCCCACTCGTCAACCATATAGTGGAAGGTCTGCTGATAGGACGGGTTCGTCTTCGCCTCTCTCTTTCCCCGTGTCCAGTTGGAAAGCGGCAGGGCGAGAAGGACGATGGCTGCCAGCGCGATGGCAAGATACATATTCTGGTCTCCCCGCACAATGATCATGACCGGCCATATCACTGCGATGGCTATGGCGATCAGCATCACCGGCTGACGGTAGTTGTGGCCGAAAAGGAAGGCCAGAAGCTCCTTTTCTGTGATCCTGGCATCCATATAGTAATGTTCTCCCTCCGGCTGACGCATGTGCTCTTTTGCAGCCGTCTCTTTTGTTCCGGCCGTTCCCGCCGCGGCGGTTCCCTCCACATCGGCAACTGTGACAATCTCTTCGTCTTTTTCTCCGGCCGCTCCTGTCTCTTCTCTTCTGTCCTCATCGTCCGGCGCTCCCGGCTGTTTTGGACTGTCCAGATCAGCAAGATTCATTTTACTGATTTTTTCAAAACTCTGCATCCTTTTATCCTTTCTACACGAAGACTCACGCGTGAGTCTGTATTTTCATAGTGAGCTGAATTCGCTTTCTGGCGGTATCGACACTGAGTACCTGCACATCGACGATATCTCCGACGCTCACAACTTCCAACGGATGTTTGATATATTTCTCTGACATCTGAGAAATGTGCACCAGGCCGTCCTGATGGACGCCGATATCCACAAAAGCGCCAAAATCAATGACATTTCGCACGGTGCCTTTTAAGATCATGCCTTCTTTCAGGTCTTTCATCTCCAGAACGTCAGTCCGGAGAATCGGCTTTGGCATATCATTTCTCGGGTCCCGCCCCGGTTTTTCCAGTTCCTCCACGATGTCCTGAAGGGTGAGTGCTCCCACCTGCAGTTCTTCTGCCAGCACATCCATATCGTCAATCTGTTTTTTCAGATGACAGCCCGCGCCAATCTGCATGTCCTCTATTCCCATGCGGGCAAGAAGCCTTTCGGCCGCCTCATAGGACTCCGGATGGACGCCGGTGTTATCCAGCGGATTATCCCCACCCGGGATCCTCAGAAATCCCGCACATTGTAAAAAGGCCTTCGGTCCCAGCTTCGGGACCTTTTTCAGCTCCTCTCTGGAGTGGAACTGTCCGTTTGCCTCCCTGTATGCCACAATGTTTTTGGCAACCGTTTTGCTGATGCCGGAAATGTAGGAGAGCAGGGAAAAGGATGCGGTATTCAAATCGACGCCAACCTTATTCACACAGTCTTCCACGACGCCGTGCAGCGTCTCTTCCAGCTTCTTCTGGTTCATGTCGTGCTGATACTGTCCGACGCCAATCGCCTTCGGCTCAATCTTTACAAGCTCCGCCAGAGGGTCCTGCAGTCTTCGCGCGATGGAAGCGGCGCTCCTCTGTCCCACATCAAACTCCGGAAACTCTTCGGTGGCAAGCTTGCTGGCGGAATACACCGATGCGCCCGCCTCATTTACGATCACATAGGATACCTTTTCCGGTATCTCCTTTAACAGTTCGGTGATCACCTGCTCGGACTCCCGGGAAGCGGTTCCGTTCCCCAGGCTGATCAGAGTCACATGATACTTTCTGATCAGATCATGCACCGTCTTTTTGGCTTCCTTTACTTTACACTGCGGCGCAGTCGGATAGATAACGACCGTGTCGAGTACTTTTCCGGTGGCATCCACCACAGCCAGTTTACAGCCGGTCCGGAAAGCCGGATCCCATCCGAGGACTGTCTGTCCCTTGATGGGCGGCTGCATGAGAAGCTGTTTTAAATTCTTTCCAAAAACGGTGATCGCTTCGCTCTGTGCCTTCTCTGTCAGTTCGTTTCTTATATCTCTCTCAATGGCAGGCGCGATCAGGCGATGGTATCCGTCGATCACCGCTTCTTTTAAAACTGCGGCCATGGGCCCGTTCTCATCCCGGATCATCGTCTTGCACAGGGCGTGTAAGATCTGCGGTTCCGGCGCCTCCACTTTTACCGTGAGAAACTTCTCTTTTTCGCCCCGGTTGACGGCAAGAATCCGATATCCTGCCATCTTAGAAAGCGGCTCCCGGAAATCGTAATACATTTCGTAGACGGATTCTGCTTTCTCATCCTTCGCCTTTACGGCAAGCCATCCTTCTTTCATCGTCCACTCCCGAATGCTCTTCCGGTAATCGGAACGGTCTGCCACCTGCTCGGCGATAATATCACATGAGCCGGCGATGGCGTCCTGCACTGTCTCCACACCTTTTTCCGGATCCACATACGCGAGCGCTTCCTTCCCGATAGTTTTTCCGGTCTTCTGAAGAAGAATGATGTTGGCAAGAGGCTCCAGACCTTTTTCCCTGGCAATCATGGCGCGGGTCCGTTTCTTCGGGCGGTACGGACGATACAGGTCGTCCACAGCCACCAGCGTCACAGCCTCCGCGATCTTTTTGCGAAGCTCCGGCGTCAGTTTTCCCTGTTCTTCGATGCTCTGGAGCACCTGTGTTTTTTTCTCTTCCAGATTGCGCAGATACTGCAGTCTCTCGTGAAGATTCCGCAGGGTCTCGTCGTCCAGCGCTCCGGTCGCCTCTTTCCGGTATCTGGCGATAAACGGGATCGTATTCCCCTCGTCGATAAGTTGCACGGCGGCGTCCGCCTGTTCTTTTCTGATCTGCAGCTCTGCAGCGAGCTGATTGATAATATCCATATTTGTTGTCCTTGCTTTCTGTTGGTCTGTCTGTTTACACTGCCGCGCTTTCTATGCTGTCTTTTGGTCTGCGCTGTTGATATATCTTAAATACGCGTTCATAAATGCGTCAATATTGCCGTCGAGGACGCTCTGTACATTTCCGGTCTCCTCATTGGTCCGGTGATCTTTCACCATCGTGTATGGCTGTAATACATAAGAACGGATCTGATTTCCCCAGCCGTTATCGGAAACCTCACCACGGATGTCAGAAAGTTTCTCTCTGTTTTCCTGCTCTTTGATAAGATAGAGCTTTGCCTTGAGCATCTGCATCGCTTTTTCTTTGTTCTTATGCTGAGAACGCTCATTCTGACACTGCACTACCACACCTGTCGGAATGTGGGTGATACGGATGGCAGAGTCGGTCTTGTTGATATGCTGTCCGCCGGCGCCGCTTGAACGGTAGGTATCGATACGGATATCTTCATCGGCGATCTCCACAGATAAATCCTCCTCAATATCCGGCATCACATCGCAGGAAGCAAAGGAAGTCTGCCGTTTGCCCACCGCGTTAAACGGTGAGATCCGCACCAGCCGGTGCACGCCTTTCTCCGATTTGAGATATCCGAAGGCATTCTCTCCTTTCACCTCAAAGGTAATGGACTTAATTCCGGCTTCCTCGCCGTCCAGATAGTCAAGTACCTCCGTCTTATATCCATGACTCTCCGCCCACTTGGTATACATGCGGTAAAGCATCCCCGCCCAGTCGCAGGATTCCGTACCGCCGGCTCCCGCATGGAGGGTGACGATGGCGTTGTTGGCATCGTACTCACCGGAGAGGAGGGTCTGAATCCGCATTTTCTCAAAAGTCTCCGTAAAGGTATCAAGCATCTCGCTGATCTCCGGGATGAGACTCTCGTCGTTTTCTTCGTAGCCCATCTCGATCATCGTGGATATATCATCCATTTCCTGTTCCAGCTCCGAAAACCCTTCCACCGTATCCTTGATCCCCTTCAGCTCCTTTGTGATCTCCTGCGCTTTTTCCGGCGCTGACCAGAAATCCGGTTCTTCCATCTTGGCCTCCAGCTCTTCCATCCTCGCCTTTTTTCTCTCCAGCTCCAGGGACATCCCCAGTTCTTCCATAGGTTCTTTGTACTGATTTAACTTAAACTTAAACTGATCTAATTCTACCAATGAAACGTCCTCTCCTCTTCTATCTCTCTTATGGTGTCGCCAAGTATTCAAAAGGGGGATGCCGCATAAAACGACAACCCCTTTTTCACCTGGTTTCTTTTTATTCCGCGAATCTTCCGCAGCACTGTTTATATTTCTTACCGCTGCCGCAAGGACACGGGTCGTTTCTGCCAATCTTGGCTTCTTTTCTCTTGTACGGGCCCTGCGCCACGGTATCGTCCTTATTGGTTCCTGTTGCCTTGGCAACCTGTTCTCTCTCCACCTTCTGCTGAATACGGACATGCATCAATGCGCTCACCGTATCATGACGGATGTTTTTGGTCATCTCCTCGAACATATCATAACCCAGGAACTTATACTGTACAACCGGGTCTTTCTGTCCGTATGCCTGCAGACCGATACTCTGGCGAAGCTGATCCATATCGTCGATGTGGTTCATCCACTTGCTGTCGATGACCTTTAAGAGAATGACTCTCTCCACCTCACGGATGCCTTCCTTATACGCCATGGCAGCGTCGTCCTCCGACATTGCCTCCTCGGAAAGCTCCGCCTGGCTTTTAGCAAAGTCTTCGAACTCTTTCTCCTTGGCATGGTAGATCTCCATCGCCTCATCCTGGAGACGCTCAATGATCGCATCTTTGTCCTTGGACGCTTTCTCCTCGTCAGTCAGCACGATCGGCTTTAACGGAATCTCCCGGCGAAGCGTCTCGTTAAGCTCTACCATATTCCATTCTTCCGGAGAAGTCTCGCCGCCGATCAACTCCACGTCGTCCTTCACGGTATCCTTGATCATACGGTAGATCACGTCCTGCATACTCTCACCGTCCAGTACCCGGCGTCTCTCCGCGTAGATAACTTCACGCTGGTCATTGTTGACCTGGTCGTAATCCAAAAGATTCTTACGGATACCAAAGTTGTTATTCTCAATCTTTTTCTGTGCTTTCTCAATCTGCTTTGTGATGGTCTTGTGGTGAATCTCCTCTCCTTCCGGAATACCCAGCGCCTTGTAGACATTCATCATACGCTCGGAACCGAACAGACGCATCAGATCATCTTCCAGAGAAAGGAAGAACTTGGACTCTCCCGGGTCTCCCTGACGTCCGGCACGACCACGGAGCTGATTATCAATACGGCGGCTCTCATGGCGCTCCGTACCGATGATCTTCAGGCCACCCAGTTCTGCGACGCCTTCTCCCAGCTTAATATCGGTACCACGACCGGCCATGTTGGTGGCAATGGTCACGGCTCCGCGCTCGCCGGCGTGAGAGATGATCTCCGCCTCCAGCTCATGGAACTTGGCATTCAGCACATTATGCTTGATGCCCTTTTTGGAGAGCATACGGCTGACCTCTTCGGAAGCGTCAATGTTGATGGTGCCCACCAGAACCGGCTGTCCTTTCTCGTGCGCTGCCACGATCTCATTGATGACCGCGTTCAGCTTCTCCTTCTTGGTCATATAAATGGAGTCGTCCTTATCCACACGGATCATCGGCTTGTTGGTCGGAATCTCCACGACGTCCATGCCGTAAATATCCATGAACTCCTTATCCTCTGTCATAGCGGTACCGGTCATACCGGCTTTTTTCTTATATTTATTGAAGAAGTTCTGGAAAGTGATAGTTGCCAGAGTCTTGGACTCCCGGTTTACCTTCACGTGCTCCTTCGCCTCGATTGCCTGATGCAGACCGTCAGAGTAACGGCGTCCCGGCATGATACGTCCGGTAAACTCATCGACGATCAGCACTTCATTATCTTTGACCACATAATCCTGGTCGCGGAACATCAGGTTGTGCGCGCGCAGCGCAAGGATGATATTGTGCTGGATCTCCAGGTTCTCCGGATCTGCCAGGTTCTTAATGTGGAAGAACTGCTCGACTTTCTTCACACCTTCCTGCGTCAGCATTACATGTTTTTCCTTTTCATTGACAAGGAAATCTCCGTCCTCCTCAATGTCGATCCCCATGATGGCATCCATCTTGGACAGCTCGCCATCCGAAGTACCTCTCTGCATCTGTCTCGCCAGCACATCGCAGGCCTTATAAAGGTCTGTGGACTTTCCGCTCTGCCCGGAAATGATAAGCGGTGTTCTCGCCTCATCGATCAATACGGAATCCACCTCATCGACGATGGCATAATTCAGATCTCTCTGTACCAGATCTTCCTTATAGATAACCATGTTATCACGAAGATAATCAAAACCAAGTTCGTTGTTGGTAACGTAGGTGATATCACAGTTGTAGGCATCCCTGCGCTCTTTATTGTTGTAACTGTTCAAAATGACACCGACGGTAAGTCCCAGAAACTCATGTACCTTACCCATCCACTCCGCGTCACGCTTTGCCAGATAGTCGTTGACCGTCACGATGTGTACGCCCTTTCCTTCCAGCGCATTCAGATACGCCGGCAGAGTAGCGACCAGCGTCTTACCTTCACCGGTCTTCATCTCGGCAATACGTCCCTGATGAAGGATGATACCGCCCATGAGCTGTACCCGGTAATGTTTCAGATGAATCGTACGGTCCGCTGCCTCTCTCACTACGGCAAAGGCTTCGACCAGAAGATCGTCCAGTGTCTCGCCATTGGCCAGCCTCTCCTTAAACTCTGTGGTCTTTGCCCGAAGCTCCTCATCGGACAACGCCTGCATCTGTTCATCCAGTGCCTCTATCTTATCGACTGTTTTTGAAATTCTTTTAATTTCTTTTTCGCTTTTATTGCCGAAAAATATATCTGCAATTCCCATATCTACCTCCTGTAGGTCACTATTTCAATCTAAACATACGAAGTATATTGTAACATTGATATATCTGCATTTCAAGCCGGGAAATCTTTAAATATTCTTACTATTAAACGGAACGGACTATATATGTTCTTTACAAATTTTACCCGTTTTTTATAAAACCGGACACCGGAGGGGATCAAAAGAGGGAGGACACTGCTGTCCTCCCTCGCAATTACGCTCTCTCTCCGGCGCCATGCATCTCGATTCGCTCCGCTCATCTCGATTTCGGCTGGTCGCCGTATACCCGAAAAGGAAAACTTCTCTGCTTGTAAGCAAGCTTACGCAGAGCGTATTCTTTTCGGGTGCATGGCTTGTCAGGTTTTAAAACTCTGGTTCGATCAGTCCGTATGTCTTATCTTTTCGCTTGTACACGACATTGACTTCAAATGTCTGGGCGTTGCGGAATACATAGAAACTGTGTCCCAGAAGCTCCATCTGGATGCAGGCTTCCTCCGCGTCCATCGGCTTGATGGCGAATCGTTTACTTCTGGTGATGGTGATCGTCTCATGGTTATCCACATCTTCCTCCAGGAACTCGTCTGTAAAGGTTCCGATTCCTTTTCCGTGACTGGATATCTTTGTTTTATATTTGCGAATCATCCGCTCCAGGACATCCACGGCCATGTCGATGGAAACATACATGTCAGTACTTGTCTGCTCGGCACGCAGGATGGTTCCTTTCATCGGGATCGTTGCTTCCACTGTCTGATTTTCTCTCTGCACACTTAATGTGATCTGTACCTCGGTATCCGGTGTAAAAAACTTGTCCAGCTTGCTGAACTTGTCATTGATCGCCTGTTTCAGCCCTTCTGATACCTCCAGGTTCTTTCCATAAATGATGTAACGCATAGGATCACACTCCTTCTTTTTATTCTACGGTTTCATTATACCAACTTTTTACATGACTTGCAATCAAATAGTGTAATTTTCAGAATTTTTTACTGTTTATATTTAATTTTTCTATATCAAAATATTTTCTCTGAAAATATTTTGCGTGGCATTTTGGAAATTATTAAGAATTATACAAAACAGATGTTTTATCTTGACGAATCCGTCCACATTTTCTGTCCACACCATGCACTGTGGATAATGTGGATAACTTAGTGGATAACTCGATTTTATCCCGATTTTCTCCGTTTTTTCCTGTGGATAACTACAGGCACTTGTCCACCGGAAGATTTTTACATTCCTTTATCCTCCAAAAAACGACATTTTTCTTATATATTTTGCACAAACTTTACATTTCTTTTCCAACAATCTCCCATTTTCTGTTTTCAGAAATTGTCCACAAAATTTAAGATTTTATTCTGAATTTTCTTCCCGCAAAAAGGAGTAGTCCACCAATTAAAATACAGAAATCACTGATATTGAAGACCAGTTTCCGGACAATGGCCAGTGGACATTTTGTGAAGCGGATATAATCCGTCACCGTTCCCTTTTTCATCCGGTCGACAAAATTACACAGTCCCCCTCCGATCAGCAGGGAAAGTCCGATTCCCTTTGCGGAAACTTTCTGTTTTTTCCATTCTTTTAAGAGCATCAACCCGCATCCGCCGAGAACAGCCCCGCTGCATATCCTGATTTCTTTCTTCCTGTCTGCAAAAACGCCTCCGGCTGCGCCTGCATTTTCCAGCCGGCAGACCTCAATGCCGCCCGGCAGCTTCCACTTCTTTTTTCCCTCCCGCTCTTTCTCGCAAATGTACTCTTTGATCAACATTTCTCCTGCGATCACTGCCGCTATGATTTTCATGTATGCCATCCTGCCCTCTCTCCTTTCTCACCTGTTTCACAGAACGCCCCTTTCTTCGTCCCTTTTGCAACCGAACCATATCCTGCGCTCTGCATATTTTAAATTATAACATTTTACGAAAGGAATGCGTTCATTTGCTGCCAAAAAAAATATTTTTATCTGTCAGAAATCTCTCCCACACCTATCACACAAAAAATGGCGAGACAGAGGCGCTGCACGATATCAGTTTTGACCTGTACTCCGGTGAATTTGCAGCCATTGTCGGTCCTTCCGGATGCGGCAAATCCACTCTCCTCGATCTGGTCGCAGGCTTCATCCCGGTGCAGACGGGCTCTCTGTCCTATCCTTCCAGCGACCGCCCTCCTGCCGTCGGCTACATGCTGCAAAAGGACCATTTATTAGAATATAGAACCATTTACAAAAATATCATCCTCGGGCTGGAGATCACCCACCAGCTTTCCGGAGAGCGGCTGCGCTATGTCCGCGCGCTCATGGAACAGTACGACATCGCCGACTTTGCGGACGCCCATCCCCGGGAACTCTCCGGCGGCATGCGTCAACGGGCAGCGCTCATCCGCACACTCGCGGGACAGCCGTCTTTTCTTCTGCTGGATGAACCTTTCAGCGCGCTCGACTACCAGACCAGGCTCGACGTATCCAGCGACATTGTGAATATCATCCGGGAACAGAAGGTCACCGCTCTCCTTGTCACCCACGATCTCTCCGAAGCCATCAGTATCGCGGACCGCATCCTCATTCTCGGAAAACGTCCAGGCTCTATCCGTTCCATCGTCACCATTGACTTTGAGACAGAACACCGTCCGACGCCGCAACAGGCCCGTCTGCACCCGAAATTTCAAAAATATTTTGATCTGATATGGAAGGAGTTGAAATCCGATGAGAGCATTTCATAAATTATCACAGGGACTGCGGGAAGAGCGGGAAAGAACAGCCGCGTCCAAAGATAAAAATCCATCTGAACTTCAGGCGACGTCCGGAGGGACTGCAGGCAGCGCCCCGCTCCCGGATTCTCTCAGTCCTGCCCAGATCCTCTATATGAAAAAATTAAAACAGCACCATCGTCTGGTACTGTTCCTTCAGGTTTTTCTTCTTATATTTATTATCGCTGCCTGGGAGTTCTGCTCCGACATCGGCTGGCTGAACTCCTTTATCTTCAGCAGTCCGTCCCGGATGCTCAAAAGCGCCGTTACTCTCTATCAGGAAGGCAACCTGCTCGGACACATCGGCATCACTCTGGCGGAAACCTTTGCCAGCTTTTTTCTGGTGGCTCTTCTCACCATCCTGGTCGCCATTGTGCTATGGTGGAACCAGACCTGCAGCGAGATACTGGAGCCGTATTTTGTCATCCTGAACAGTCTTCCAAAATCCGCCATGGCTCCTATTTTTATCGTATGGCTGGGCAATAACATGAAAACGATCATCATCACTGCCATCTCCCTGGCGGTTTTTGGCAGCATTCTGAACCTGTACACGATCTTTCAGTCCACCGATCCCGACAAGATCAAACTGATCAAAACGCTCCACGGAAATCGGATGGACTGTCTGACGAAAGTGATCCTCCCGATGAATCTGCCCGCCATCTTAAGTATCCTCAAAGTGGATATCGGCCTGTGCCTGATTGGTGTGATCATCGGAGAATTCCTGGCGGCAAAACAGGGATTGGGCTACTTGATTATTTATTCCTCGCAGGTTTTCAAGATGGACTGGGTGATGCTTTCCATCTTCCTGCTCTGCCTGATGGCCGCCTTTCTCTATACGGGAGTCACCTGGCTGGAAAAGTGGCTTAACAGGTGATTTTTCTCAAACTCTCTGCTTTTGCCGGACAAAACTGCAAAAGCGGGGAGACAGACAAAATTTCAGTAAGTTCCTTTCATTCGGTAAATTAAATACGTAATCTTTTCTTAATTTTTCTGTAAAAATTTCTTGCACTCCTCCGCTTTTTGTGCTACTATTTTTCCATTCGCTATAAATACAGCATTACTCTGGAGAGTCTTTACTGCGGATGCAGTGAAGCGCCGAAGGTGTACGACGGAGAAAGCACTCCGTTAATCTCTCAGGCAAAAGGACAGAATATGTAAATGCATGTTTTTCTTTGGAGGGCTGGATCTTATCTCAGCTCTTTTTTCTTGTTCTATGAACGCACATGCCTCACAGGAAATCATTGTTCTATCTTTTCCTTAAACGTCTTAACACTCCCTGTTTTTGCTGAATCAAACATGGCGTATTTTAATTCATTTAAGAAAGGAAGTACTGAAAATGTTTGACACTATCAACAAGATTCTGACCTCCATCGACAATCTGGTGTGGGGTATTCCTCTGATCGTCATGATCATGGCAACCGGTATCTATCTGACCATCCGGCTCCGGGGTCTGCAGGTGCGGCGGCTGATTCTCGCCGTCAAGTACATGCTGGCCAACGAGGAGCATGATGACGGCGACGGAGAAATCTCCAGTTTCGCGGCTCTGTGTACGGCGCTGTCCGCCACCATCGGAACCGGCAACATCGTCGGCGTGGCCACCGCCATCGTGGCGGGAGGTCCGGGCGCGCTGTTCTGGATGGTCATGGCCGCTGTCGTAGGTACCGCCACCAAGTTCACGGAAGGGTTCCTCGCCATCAAATATCGTACTGTGGCTGAGGACGGCCATGTGGTCGGCGGTCCGTTTTACTACATAGAAAATGGTATGGGAAAACAGTGGCGCTGGCTGGCCAAGATCTTCGCCTTCTTCGGCCTCTGCGTCGGACTGATGGGTATCGGTACATTTACCCAGATCAACGGTATCACCAGTGCGGTCAAGAACTTCTTTGACCCGGACAGCATCAACACCGTCTCCATCCTCGGAAGGGATTATTCCTGGTCCGTTGTGGTTGCCGGCGTGATCCTGACCGTCATCGTCGCTTTCGTTATCATCGGCGGCATCCAGAGAATTTCCACCGTTTCCCAGATCATCGTGCCGTTCATGGCTATTGCCTACGTGGCTGTGGCCGTGCTGATCCTGATTTTAAACTATGAGCGGATTCCAGGCGCCATCGTGGAGATCGTGCAGGGCGCCTTTGGTCTGCGGGCCGCCGCCGGAGGAGCGCTGGGCGCCATGATCGTCGCCATGCAAAAAGGTATCGCCCGCGGTATCTTCTCCAATGAGTCCGGTCTTGGTAGCGCGCCGATCGCCGCTGCCGCCGCCAAATCCAATGAACCGGTAAGACAGGGTCTGATCTCCATGCTGGGTACTGTGATTGACACCATCATCATCTGTACCATGACCGGTCTGACCATCGTCATCACCGGCTCCTGGAACGTGGGACTGGACGGCGTGGACGTAACCACCCGGGCTTTCCAGGTGGGACTGCCGTTCCCGGCACAGGTTTCTTCCTTTATATTAATGATGTGTCTGGTGTTCTTTGCATTCACCACCATCCTCGGCTGGGATTATTACAGCGAGCGCTGTCTGGACTATCTGACCCACAACAACGCAAAGGCGATATCCGTTTTCCGCTGGCTCTACATCGCCTGCGTCTTCATCGGACCGTACATGACCGTATCTGCTGTGTGGACCATCGCCGATATCTTCAACGGCCTCATGGCCATCCCAAACCTGATCGCCCTGCTGGCGTTAAGCGGCATCGTTGCACGGGAAACAAAAGAGTATTTTAAGAACTTCAAAGCAGCGAACAAGTAGTTGAAGAAGCGATTAAACGGAAAGCCATGGCAGAAAATGTCTGATTCTCACCCGTAGATTATTAGCACTCATTTTTGATGAGTGCTAATTTTTTCTTGACATTCAAATTTTTAAGTATTACTATAAGTTTTAGATTATGATTTAAAGGAGATGCTACTATGGCAAAACAGGGAAGTTTATCAATCAACAGTGAAAACATTTTTCCTATTATTAAAAAATGGCTTTACTCCGACCACGATATCTTTATCCGTGAGCTGGTCAGCAACGGCTGCGATGCTGTGACAAAGTTGAAAAAATTATCCGTCATCGGTGAATATGAGGAGCCGGAAGGAACAAAATATAAAGTTGACGTTCTTGTCAGCCCGGAAGATAAGACCATCAAGTTCATTGATAACGGTATCGGCATGACCGAAGATGAGGTGGACGAATACATCAACCAGATTGCCTTTTCCGGTGCGGAAGCCTTTCTGGCCCAGTATAAGGATAAGGCTAATGACGAGCAGATCATCGGTCACTTCGGTCTGGGCTTTTATTCCGCTTTTATGGTTGCCGACAAAGTAACGATCGACACACTTTCCTACAAAGACGGAGCAAAAGCTGTACACTGGGAATGTGACGGCGGCACCGAGTTCTCCATGGAAGACGGAGAGCGGACCGAGCGCGGTACGGAAATCACCCTGTACTTAAATGAAGACAGCTATGAGTTCTCCAACGAGTACCGTGTCCGTGAAGTCCTGGACAAGTACTGTTCCTTCATGCCGGTAGAGATTTATTTCACCAATGAAGATGCGGAGGAACCGGAGAAAGAAGACATTCCGGACGTGGTAGATGTGGACGCCAAAGAGGATTCTTCCACAGAAGAAAATACCGCCGCTGCAGAAGATGCCGGTGATACGGAAGGCGACACTGAGCAGAGTGATGGCGCTGAGGGAGAAGACCAGGAAGTGACTCTGGATGATGAGGACGAAGAAGAGGAAGAAGACAAGGGACCAAAACCGATCAACACCATTCATCCTCTCTGGACCAAACATCCGAACGACTGTACGGAGGAGGAATACAAAGAATTCTACCGGGATACCTTCCACGATTACAGAGAGCCTCTGTTCTGGATCCATCTGAACATGGATTATCCATTCAACCTGAAAGGTATCCTTTACTTCCCGAAGATCAACTCTCAGTACGAGAGCATTGAGGGAACCATCAAGTTATACAATAACCAGGTATTTATTGCCGATAATATCAAAGAAGTTATCCCGGAATACCTGCTCCTGTTAAAAGGCTGCATCGACTGTCCGGATCTGCCACTGAACGTATCCCGAAGCGCTCTGCAGAATGACGGCTTCGTAAAGAAGATCTCTGATTACATCACCAAAAAGGTGGCTGAGAAGCTGTCCGGCATGTGCAAGACCGACCGGGAGTCCTACGAGAAATACTGGGATGATATCAGTCCGTTTATCAAATACGGCTGCATCCGCGACATGAAGTTCAACGAAAAAATGCGGGATTACATCATCTTCAAAAATATGGAAGGCAAATATATCACTCTTCCGGAATATCTGGAAGCCGGCAAAGAAAAATATGAGAACAAGGTCTTCTACATTACCGATGACGTCGCACAGTCCCAGTATATCAACCTGTTCAAAGAAAATGAGATGGATGCGGTCTATCTGACTCACCCGATCGACAATACATTCATCACACATCTGGAGCAGGCAAATCCGGACGTCCGTTTCCTCCGTATCGACTCTGATCTGACCGATAACTTCAAGGAAGAGACTTCCGAGGAGGAGATGAAGGAAACGACTGAGAAACTGGCAGACTTATTTAAGAAAGCCACCGGACAGGAACAGCTCATCGTAAAAGTAGAGAAGCTGAAAAATCCGGACATTTCTTCCATGATCACTGTATCTGAGCAGACAAGACGTATGGCAGAGATGATGGAAATGTACGGTATGAGCAGAAGTGAGACCGGACTGGGCGCACAGGGTGAAACCCTTGTCTTAAATGCCAACAACCATCTGGTACAGTTCGTTTTGAATAACGAAGATAATGAGAATACCGAGCTGATCTGCCAGCAGATTTACGATCTGGCACAGCTTGCCAACCATCCGCTGAAACCGGAGGAGATGACGAAATTCGTCGCTCGCTCCAACAAGATTCTCGATATCCTGACCAAATAGACCGGGCGTCTTCTAAAAGCAGATGGAGTCTCTGAGAAAATATAGCACATAAGATCAGGGTGCATTTCATCATATGACAGGATGGGATGCACCCTTTCTCTGTTTTATACTCTCTGTTCCGGACATAAAAGAGGAGCCGCCGCTCCACAGATGTTGATCATCTGTTTCGCAGCGACTCCTTTTGGTATACAAGAAGGATCGTTATCTAAGAGGATGTTCTGCTGACGGGAGAAACAGTTCTGATGTCACCGCTTCTCCTCTGTCAGCGATCAGTTGTTAATTAAAGAAATAGTCGAACGGACTCTCGTAGTAGTCTCCGCCATTTCCGTTATTTCCGTTACCATTGTTATAGTAGTAATCATATGGATCTGTTCCATACTGCTGTGTATCTTCTGTTGTCGCGGATTCTTCTGTGGCTGTCTCCGCATCAGCGTAATCACTTTCTTTTCCCAGAGTCACTGTGACTTCCTGTTCCTCGTACGTTCCGTTCTGGTTCATACGCTGCAGTGTGATCTTGACCTCATCTCCCGCTTTCTTCAGAGAGATCTTCTCTTTCAGGCCATCCATGGTGGAGACATTGCTTCCCTCAAATCCTGTGATGACATCGCCGGCCTCAATACCTGCGGTCTCCGCCGGGGACCCTTTCACTACCTGAGATACGTAAGCGCCGCTCGGGATACCGAGTGCCTGAGAATACTGGGAATCGATCGTTCTGCCGAGGATACCAAGATAAGCGCCCTCACCTTCCGGAATACTGTCGGCATTCATCAGTCCTGTCAGAATATCCTGTGCTGTGGAGATCGGGATGGCATATCCCATACCTTCTACAGAAGTATCTTCCAGTTTGGCGTTGTTAATACCCACAACCTCACCGTTCATATTGACGAGAACACCACCGCTGTTACCTGGGTTGATCGCAGCGTCTGTCTGGAGGAGAGTCATGGTTCCGTCTGTGAAGGATACCTCTCTGTCCTTGGCGCTGACAACACCGGTCGTGACGGACTGTCCGTATCCCAGAGCGTTTCCGATGGCAATCACCTGCTCGCCGACCTTCAGATCATCGGAACTTCCGAGTACCGCGATCTTAATGGTGGAAAGTGTATCTTTGGAAAGATTGCTGGCCTTCACGGAAATCACCGCCAGGTCCGCGTCGGAATCCGTTCCCACAATAGCCGCATCCGCTGTCGTTCCGTCGGAAAAGCCAACGGTAAGGGCCGTGGCTCCCTCCACCACGTGATTGTTGGTGGCGATCATCAGGACGTCATCCGTCTTTGCCAGGATAAATCCGGAACCGGCGCCCTCAGACTCCTGTGTTCCGAAGAAATAATTGGATATCTGCGTCTTGCTCGTGATGGATACAACGGAAGGCATCACGGAATCTACCACTTTGGAGACAGCGCCTTCATTGGATGCATCCTCTGAACCGTTATCCTGCACCGTCGTCGGCTGTACCATCTCTGTCTCTGACGGGATCAGCCTGTCTCTGGCGATGGAGACACCGGCAAATCCGACGCCGGCTACCACGCCAAACAGAAGCGCTGCTCCCGCGATCTTTGCAATCTTCATACCGAGGTCACTCCTTTTTCTGTCCGGCTCATCCGGAATATTGCTGTAATACTGCGAATTACCATTCTTGTAATTGTCATTTTGATTAAAAGAATTCTGACTTTCAAAGGAACTGTCTGACTGATATCCGGCATCCTGCGCATGCTGTCCGCCCTGATAACGGTAACGTGCACTTCTCTCTTCTGTCCCGCCGTACTGCTCCTTATACGGGTCTCCCGCATAATGATACCGGCCGTCCGCATCCATGCTGGCCGATGGATCCTGATCCGAAGCAGTACTCTGCTCTGCAGTGCTCTGCGGGTAACCGCCGCTCTGCTCTGATGTCATATCCTGACCGCCGGCAGGATCAGACTCGTTCCGGCTGTCCGCCATATTTTCTGTATTACTGTTATTCAGATCGTCTCTGTCATTATAATCAAATTCGCTCATATCGCAAACCCCTTTCTTTTGTTCTGATAGGCTTATCTTAGCAACGATATGTGAATAAATTGTGTCATTTTTATGGCAAAAACATGGACATTCTCTTTCTTTTCCTCTTTACCGCGGCTTTTCAGAGAAAAAACACAAATTAAATATTGTGGATTAATTTATTCTATTGTATGATAGATAAGAGTCGTAAAACATCATATAATAAGGAAAGGAAATCAATCATTTTTTATTTTGAACCGGACTGTGTTCCGGATTGGTAGGGTAACATTATGATTAAAGAGAATCAAAAGTATTTTAACCGGCTTCATGTTGTCATTGACGCCGCCGTTATTTATGGCTCTTTCTGTCTCAGCTATTATTTCCGCTTTAAGAATCCTTTGACGGAATACCTGTTCGGTCTCTTTTTACCGCCGGTATCTTTCTATCGGCAGCTGTGGCAGTACCAGGGCATGCTTCTCGTTCTCGTTCCGGTCTATCTTATTTTATATGCAAAGTTTAATCTTTACAAACCAAAGCGTTATCAGAATCAGTCGACAGAATACAAAAATCTGATCCAAGCCAATACCTGCGGTATTCTGTTTCTGTTCATCTATATCTTTTTTATGAAGATAGAACACGTACCGAGAAGCCTTATCGCTACATTTTATGTCATCAGCATGTGCGCCACTCTGGCAGAGCGTTTTTTGATCAAGAGCTTCCTGCAGAGGGCCCGCCGCAGCGGACATAATCTGAAGCACATCATCATCATCGGCTTCAGCGCCGCAGCGGAGGCATACATCGACCGGATCAAGGCAAACCCGCAGTGGGGATATATGATCCACGGTATTTTTGATGACAATCTCAATGAGAACTTCCAGTACAAAAACATTTTCTGCATCGGAAAGATCAAAAATCTGGAAAAGTATCTGCAGAATACGACGATGGACGAGGTTGTCATCACCCTGAGCCTGAAAGAGTACTTCAAGCTGGAAAGTATCGTTAATATATGCGAGAAGTCCGGCGTCCATACAAAGTTTGTGCCGGACTACTACAAGTTCATCACAACGAATCCGGTGACAGAGGATCTGAACGGTCTCCCGGTCATCAATATCCGGGATGTTCCGCTGACCAACACGGTCAACAAGTTTATCAAGAGGACCATCGACATCGTCGGCTCCCTTGTGTGCATCGTGATCTTCTCTCCGGTGATGCTCATAACGGCGATCCTCGTAAAGCAAAGCTCACCGGGACCGATCATCTTCTGTCAGGAGAGAGTCGGTCTTCACAACAAGCCTTTTAAAATGTACAAGTTCCGTTCCATGGGCGTCCAGCCTCCTTCCAAAGAGAAGACCGCCTGGACCACACACAACGACCCCCGGGTCACTCCGGTGGGACGGATCATCCGCAAAACGAGTATCGATGAACTCCCGCAGCTTTTTAACGTGATCAAGGGAGATATGAGTCTCATCGGCCCGCGGCCGGAGCGCCCTCTTTTTGTGGAGAAGTTTAAAGAAGAGATTCCTCGGTATATGATCAAACATCAGGTCCGTCCGGGCATGACCGGATGGGCGCAGGTCTGCGGCTTCCGGGGAGATACCTCCATCGAGGGACGTATCGAACACGATCTTTTTTACATTGAAAACTGGACATTGGCCTTTGACATCAAGATTTTATTTCTCACTGTCTTTAAAGGCTTCGTAAACAAAAACGCATACTGACCTGTTACTGGCACGTTCATAAAAATGTACGTGCCAAAACATTACTCAGACATCAAAGACGGCGTCCGGAGGACGCCCATGACATCATAGAAAGGAGAAGGGTATTATGCCATCTTCCTCATCAGACAAACCAAGAAAAAAACATTCTGCCAGTTCCCTGAGCTATCGTTCCGCTCAGAACGCTTCTTACCGGCAGGTGGATGAAAAACATTCCAGAAAAAAAGACAGAACAGATCGCAGCACAGACAGACAAAATGACGAGGCTTTTCGGGACGGCGGCAGCGTTGACAGCCTAAAGTCTGAAGCCAGAAAAAGGCGAGGCTGCCTCGGCAGGATCCTCCTGCCTCTGATTCTTCTTGTTCTCATTCTCTTTGTACTCTTTGTTCTCTTTCTCCGCTCATCTTTCGGCCAGATTGAGAAATATGACCTGGATCTTTCCGAGGTAGTGGTCAATGACAAGGACGACAACATGGAGGATTATCAGACCATCGCTCTCTTCGGCGTGGACAGTCAGGACAATGAGATCAAGGATACCGGTTCCCGGACAGACACTATCATCATCGCCAGTATCAACAAGTCAAGCAAAGCTGTCAGGCTGATGTCCATTTACCGTGACACCTATGTGAGCATTGACGGCGATTATGATAAGATCAATGCCGCCTACTCCTACGGCGGTCCGGAGCAGGCCATCAACACCATCAACCGGAATCTGGATTTGAATATCACGGACTTTGCCACAGTCAATTTCAAGGCGCTGGCCGATGCCGTCGATATCCTCGGAGGCATTGAGCTTACCATCAAGTCCGACAAAGAGCTGGAAAATCTGAACGACTACATCGGAAATATGAATAAGATCAACGGCGGCGATTCCCCGACTTTTGACGAGACGGGCACGCACACGTTCGATGGCAATCAGGCGGTCGCTTACTCCCGCATCCGTTACATGGAGGGCGGCGACCATGAGAGAGCCAACCATCAGCGTCTCGTGGTGGAAGGTATCATCTCCAAAGTCAAACGGCAGCCATGGAAGCTGAAAGCATTGGCTGACACCGTAATTCCAGAGTGCAAAACCAGTTTTTCCACCAGTGATATGACTGCCCTTGCCATGGGGCTTCTCCGCTACAATATCGAGGACTCCCAGGCCTATCCTTTTGATTCCGTGGATGTACGGTACGGCGGCATCTACTACGGTTTCCCGCTGTCTGTCAGCTCCAATGTCATTCAGGCACACGAGTACCTGTACGGAACGAAGGATTACGAACCGACCGAGGAACTGGGACGTATCAGCGATAAGGTGGAAGCGGTGACCGACGATCTGGGATACTGAGCGTAGCGGCGCCGGATGATACACCGGTATTTCTCTTTTCGATATACAGATAACAACAGACGCTGACAGGGGCTGCTGTAAGCCTGCTGCCGCACACAAAGACCTGCATTCTTTTCAGGTACAGGACTTGTGCGCAGCAGATGGGTTCTTACAGCAGCCCCTGTTTTCTTCTGTTTTTCTTACTCTTCATAAAAGTTAAACTTCGGCACTGCCTGAATCTGGCAGAACGCCCGAAGCGGACGACGATTCCGATGCAGAAGTACATTGATCAGCAATGTCTCCCCATCTTCCATCATCTCCTGAATATCTTCCTCCGTCAATTCCATGGAATCTTCCGTGATCATGTCCGCGTATCGCAGTTCCATATAAACGTCACAGAGATTTCCCAGCGTCTCGTGGAACTCCCGCTCCGCGGCAGACATCTCCGTCTCGCTCTCCGCCTGTGCATATCCATAGGACATGAGAATCGGGATGCTGAGTTCTCCTGCCAGACGGCGGATTCCTTCCATCAACGGTTTCATATCTGCCGTATCCTCCACGGAAAGGATATTTTCAATATTGTCGATAAAGACAACCGGCTTATGCGCTCCCTCCCGGACGATGGAACGGATCAGTTCCGCGAGAACATCACCCGCCGTGATCTCTTCCTCCGTATCCATATACCGGGATACCGCTTCCTGATCGAGAATGTACAGATGCTCACTGATCCTTCCCCGATACCAGTTCAGCTCATCCTTCAGTGATTCCAGACTGGCGCCGTTTTCACCTGTCATGATATCCATGGCGGAGACCGCCTTGTCCAGATCACCCTGGTGAATCTCATAACTCAGTCTGGATATTGTCTCCACCATCAGATCATACCGGGACAGTTCCGTGGAAATGTAAAGCACATCCACACCGCTTTCTGCCGCCCGGTCCGCCATCTGCTGCATAAAACTGTTTTTCAGATACTGCGGCTCCGAATCAATGAAATAGGTTCCCTTGTGCAATCCGTAACGGAGCATGGCATCCAGTCTCTTAAATCCGGTGCTGAGCTTCCGGTTCTCCTGAGTGTCATGGATGTAGTTCTCAAACTGATCCATGAAGCTGGCAGAGTTTTTGAGAACGAACGGATGCCGCAGAGACACCTGATACTCTCTTTCTTCCACCGGTTTCTGTTCCCATGCATCCCGGGATTGTTCTTCTTTCGCTTTTTCCTGCCCGGCCTTCTTCTCTCTTCTCCTGACAACTCTCTTATGGGAAGCCGCCGCTCTCGCTGACCGGCCGGCTGCCGCCTGTTTCTCTTCCGCTTCCGGAACCGGGATCGTATCTTCCACTTCCACCTCGGAAATGATGTCCTCCTCCGGCTGATCTTTTTCTCCTTCTGCTCTGCCGGTTTTCCCGGCGGACTTATTCTCGTTCTCCTGCCCGTCTGTTTCCTCCGACAAGTTTTCGGCATCAGCAGATTTTTCTTTCTGCTGTTCTTCTTTTTCTGACTCTTCCTCCGGTTGGTCTTCTACATCCGGCTCTTCTTCCCCGGTCGTCTCTTCTTCTATCGCAGAAAAATCTTCATCCATGGCCAGTTCCAGCTCTTTTTCGAGGTCGTCCTCATCAAAATCATCCAGATCGTCCAGCTCCATGCTGTCATCATGATCCAGGGCAGATACCGATGCTTTCTTCTTCTTTCCGTTTTCCTGCTCTTTTAACCAGGCGGACAGTTCCGCTTCCGAGCCTGCCAGCTCAAGAAGAAGCATTCTCTTCGCTCTCTCGTAAACCTCTCCTTCCAGACCAAGGCTGTTCAGATTATCCAGTGCCTCGTCGATCTCCGCCTGCGTATGTTCGCCGAGGACCATCTCATCCGGATCCACATACTCAAACTCTTCGTCCGGTTCTTCCGGTGTTTTCGCCTTGTTCTGTCCGTCGCCTTCACGGTCAGAAGTCTCTGTGGTTGTGTTTTCCGGCGTTTCCAGAGCTGATGCCTGTGCGGCTGTGTTTTCCGATGCTTCCGAAGCTGCCGTCTGCGCATCTGCGTTTTCCGGGTGTTCCACCCCTGCTGCCTGCGCGACTGCAGTTTCTGCGTTCACTGCATTGGCTGCCGGTGCATCTGTATGTTCCACATCTGCCGAAGTATTTTTTTGAATCTCCGTTTTCGTATTTTCGCCGGAAGAAGACATCTCGCCCTGCGGCATTGCTTGGTGCGGTTCTTCCCCTGTCTCTGTCCCGGAGTCTTCCTGTACCGCCGGCTGCGCAACCGATACTGCTTCTTTCTGTTTTCGTTCTTTTTCCGCTTTCTCCTGTGCCTCTTTTGCCAGTTCTACCGCAGACTTTCCTTCCGGCACTTCCTTCGGCTCCGGTTTTGCTGCCCGCTGTGCCGCTCTGGCCAGCTCCACAGCAGATAAACCGTGTATTTCCGGCTCCTCCTGATGAGTCTGCGCATCTGCTGCCGGAGTCCCGGACATTTCCTGTCCGGCATCGCCGGTTCTCTCGCCGGCGCTGCCGCTGCCGACTCCTGCCGACTCTCCTCTGGCTGCGGCTGCCGCCTGCTCCAGCAGATCATCCACATTTTCCTGCTGTACTGCCGCACCGCTGCCGCTCATCATATTCAGGATATTTTGCATGATCAGATCATTGAGGCTCTCCATATCTTCATTTTCATTTTCGGAAAGGATCATATCCGAGTTCTCCCGGATGACTTCCTGGCTGAGCTGCCGGAGCATCTCCTCTGTCAGTACCGGCGGATTATCGGCTCCGGCTGCCGCATCTGCGACTGTTGCTTTGTCGGTCGTATGCGCAGCTGTGGTTCCGTCAGAGGACAGCTCGGCCGCTCTGTCACCGGATGTCTCCGCCTGCGCGGTCTCCCCGGATGCCGGCACGGCACGGGCTTTTAATTCTTCCGGCACAAACTCTTCCGGCACCTGTTCATCCACCTCGTCCGGGTGCACACCGTCCGCCAGCTGTTTTTCAATGTGAAGCTGCCGCTCAATCTCATATTTCTCTTCCGGGGAGAGATCTTCATAATCCTCAAAGGAAACCAGCTCATCGCTGTTTTTCTCCATATAACGGAGAATCTCCTGCTGATGCAGGGCAAACTTCATCGGGTCCTGCCCCCGTTTCTTCGCTTCCTCCATCAGTCTCTCCGCCTGTTTCTCGATCTCCAGCTTTTCTTTTTCTTCTTCCTGGGAGCGTCGGATCGCCTCTGCCGCCAGCTGCGACGCAGATTTACCCGCCGGTGTCTCATCAACTACCTTCGGGATGTACGGCTCTTTTTCATGCGCCTTCTCATCCTGATTGACGGCATCCTGCGCAAGCTCCCAGGCAGAACGGGAAGCATGATCCTCTCCCGCACCGGTCTGCCGGTTGATAGCATCCTGTGCCAGTTCCCAGGCAGAGCGCGGACGCGCTTCTTCTTGCTCCTCCTGCCGCGGTGCTGCGTGATAGCCTGCCTCCGCATTCCTTCTCTCCATCTCCATCTGCTCTCTTTTCAGACGCTCTTCCTCCTGTCGTTCCTCTTCGAGCATCTCCGTGACGGACTTTTCTCTGCCGTACCGAAGCTGCGCCGGATCGAACGGATACTCCACCTGCGGGTTCTGCATTCCCATCATTTCCATAAGATTTTTGTAGATCAGATCATTCAGCTCCGCTGTCTGCCGGGCGTCGAAAGAATCCCCGTAATTCAGGCTGCCGTAATCCGGATTCTGCGCTTCTCCGGCTGTTGCCTGATCATCCGAAGCTTCTTCTGCCATCTGCACATTTCCGCTCCCGTGCTCCGGCTCCGGCTGCGCCGCAAAAGCGCCGGCATCCTGTCTGTCCGTCCGGGACTCTTCATCCACGCCGGCGGCGCGCTCTGTCTGCGAGGCCTCTTCCCGCTGTTCTCCTGCTTCAGGCATACTGCTTCCTGTTCGTCCTGCTCCGCCTGCCACAGCCCCCGTCATGCCCCGGCGAAGTCTCTCTTCTATCATATTTGCCACAGAAGCCGCTCTCTCCTCGTCGTCCATCTCCTCAAATGTCTTTGGCGGAAAGATGTCCGGCGCCAGTGTCCTCACAAGCCGCTGGATGGTGTCGACCATCTCTTCCTCCTCTTCCGACTCATCAGGACGTCCCACGATATTCATGGCCATATCCACGATATCATTCATGTCAAAGGGCGCTTCCTCCGTCTCCTGCGCAGCTGCATGCTGTGCTCTGACCACATCCAGTAAAGCTCTGATAATATCTTCCATGCAATGAATCCTCCGTCTCAATTACTGTCAATTTCCGCCGGCTTTTGCCAAAAGCGGAGAAAAACCGGCACTTTTATGCTTTCTGTATTGTAACACTTTTATACCATTATTACAAATGCCGATTCTGTTCTCTGATGAAACTGATAAAGTTCCACAATCTTTCTCTTGGTTAAAATCATTGCTTTTTCTCCTTTTTTCTGCCATAATAAAAACGGAACATAAGTATCTCTGTGCAGGTCAGTACACTGGTATTCACTGATATTTACGGACAGGCAGATATTCTGGCCCGCGCAGTTTACTATTCATTTTGGAGGAAATATATTTTGAAAACGTACATTGACTTACACATGCATTCCACTGCCTCGGACGGCACCTTAAGCCCGGCACAGATTGTTGCCTCTGCCATGGCGGAAGCAGGTAATAAAAAAGAACCGGTTGTGATCGCACTGACCGACCACGATACCGTTGCCGGTATCCCGGAATTTATGAAAGAAGCGGAAAAATATAAAGAACGGCTGACAGCTGTTCCGGGCGTGGAGATCTCCACCGACTACCACGGAGTGGAGATTCATGTCCTCGGGTATAACATTGACATCCATAACGCCGCCCTTCTGGAACGTCTGAAGGTCTGCCGCGAGAGCCGCGACGGCCGCAATGAGAAGATCATTCAGAAGCTGCAGGAGCAGGGGATCCAGATCACCATGGACGACATCCGGCCTGCTGACCCGAATGAGACGATCGCCAGACCGCATATCGCCAAACAGCTTCTGAAGAAACATTATGTTTCTTCCGTGAAAGAAGCCTTCGACAAATATCTCGCCGAGGGAAGATGCTGCTATGTGGAGCGGATCATGCCGACGCCGCAGGAAGCAATCTCTCTCATCAAAAACAGTGGCGGGATCGCTGTGCTGGCTCATCTGATGTATTACAAAAAGCTGGACGCCGCTCAAAAAGCGACTTTGGCTGCGGAACTGAAAGAAGCGGGACTCGACGGTATTGAGACTTACTACAATACCTACACCCCGGAAGAAGAAGAGTTTGTAAAGAGCCTTGCCAAGGAACATGCGCTGCTTCGCACCGGCGGAACTGATTTTCACGGTCAGAACAAGCCGCACATCTCCCTTTTTAAAGGCCAGGGTGAGATGGAAGTGCCGGAGGATATCCTTCCGGAGTTTCTCGAGGCTGTAGGAGAGATTAAGAGATAATTCTCCCGCCGCCCACCACAGCATCTCCCCGGTAAAGCACCACGGACTGTCCTTTTGTGATGGCCCGCTGTGGCTCCAGAAAATCGACCGCTACCCTGCCGTCGTCCAACACACGGACGGCGGCTTCTTTTTCCTGCTGATGGTAACGGATCCTCGCCTTGACGACCTCGCCCGGCTGCACAGGTTCGATCCAGTTAAACTGGTCTGCCACCAGATGCGCGTGGAACAGATCTTCGTTGCTGCCCAGCACCACCTTATTCTCCGCTGGACAGATGTCCGTCACATAGAGCGACTGCGGCGCGGAGATGCCAAGACCTCTCCTCTGTCCGATGGTGTAACAGTAATACCCCTTATGGGTTCCCAGTACATTTCCTTCTTTATCTACAAAATCTCCCGGCTCGCTCTTCTGATTGGTCGTCTCCTCGATAAACCGGCGATAATCGCCGTCCGGGATAAAGCAAATGTCCTGACTGTCTTTTTTATCCGCATTAAAAAATCCCTGCTCCTGGGCGATCTGCCGGATCTCTTCTTTTGTATATTCGCCCAGCGGAAAACAGGTGTGCGCCAGCTGCTCCTGAGTCAGAGAGTACAGCACATAGCTCTGGTCTTTCGCCGCGTCTTTTCCTTTTAACAGATGATACCCCTGCTCATCCTCCGTGATCCGGGCATAGTGACCGGTGACTACCACATCACACTGAAGCTCCCTCGCCTTTTGCTGCAGATGGGCAAACTTCAGATGGCGGTTGCACTCAATGCAGGGATTGGGGGTCATACCGCACCGGTAACTTTCAATAAAGTTATCAATGACCTTCTCCTTAAAATCCGCCTTAAAATTAAACACATAATAAGGGATGCCCAGCTTGACCGCCACACTGCGGGCATCCTCGATATCACTTAAGGAACAACAGGTCTTCTCCTGCTCCATGCCGATATCTTCATTATCATAAAGTTTCATGGTCACTCCGATACAGTCATAACCGGCCTCCTTCATCAGATAGGCCGCCACCGAAGAGTCCACGCCGCCGCTCATGGCGATCAGTGCTTTTTTCTTCATGATTTACTCTCCTTCTTTTCATCCTTTAAACATCCTTAAAACTCCCGCACGGTAAAGACTGCCACCGATCTCGGCCGCATGATAAACTTACTGTCGATCCGGGTTCTCTCCCCTTCACGATAGAAGTACCGGCCGTCTCCGTCTCCGTAAGTGTTGACCGCAAGATACCAGGAGTCTGTCGTGAGAGAAGGAAGGGTAATCTCCACATCTTCCCAGAAAATGTTCAGTACCACATAGACGATGTCATCTTTTCCTTTTTTCTTGTCATAACCTGCGAAGCTTACGGTAATGGTTTTCGTGTCTCCCGGAAGATTGATCCGGTTTCCGTCCACGTCATAGGAACACATGGATTTCATACCGCACACAGCGTCCGGAAGATTCCGGCTGATCACGGTATGCTCTTTGCGAAAGGCGATCATAAACTTGAAAAACTCGAAAAGGTCGCGGTTTTTGTCCAGATAACTCCAGTCGAGCCAGGAGATCTCGTTATCCTGACAATACCCGTTATTGTTTCCGTACTGGGTATTGCCGAACTCATCTCCGGCGAGGAACATCGGTGTTCCCCGGCTGCACATGAGCACCGCGCAGGCATTGCGGATCATGCGGTAACGGAGAATCAGCACTTCCTGATTATCGGTTTCTCCCTCCACACCACAGTTCCAGCTTCGGTTGTCGTCGCTGCCGTCCGTGTTGTTCCAGCCATTGCTCTCATTGTGCTTCGTATTATAAGAATACAGATCGTACAGAGTAAATCCGTCGTGGCAGGTCAGAAAGTTCACGCAGGAGTTGTAGCCGGCATAATTTCCTTTATAGTCAGAGAAAAATCCGCCGTACATATCGCCGGAACCGACAATTCTCCAGAGAGCGTCGTTGGCCAGCCAGGCGTCACCCTTTAAATAGCTTCGCATGGTATCTCTGTATTTTCCATTCCATTCTGCCCAGCGCTGGTGCGCCGGGAAGCTTCCCACCTGGTACATGCCGCCGGCATCCCATGCCTCGGCGATTAGTTTCACATTGCTGAGCACCGGATCAAAGGCCAGACTGCTGAGAAGCGGCGGCCGGTTCATCGGGGTACCATCCTCATTTCTTCCGAGAATGCTGGCAAGATCGAACCGGAAACCGTCGATCCGATAATTGACCGTCCAGTATCTGAGACACTCCAGGATCATCTGACGGACAATCGGGTGATTACAGTTCAGCGTGTTGCCGCAGCCGCTGAAATTATAATAGTTTCCATCCGGTGTGAGCATATAGTAGACTTTGTTATCAAATCCCTTAAAACAGAACACCGGACCTTTCTCATTTCCCTCGGCCGTATGATTAAATACCACGTCGAGGATCACTTCGATGCCATTTTCATGAAGATCCTTGATCAGTTCCTTGAGCTCCCATCCCTCATGATTCCGGCTGTCCCCGGAGGCATAGCTGGTGTTCGGGGCAAAAAAACCTACCGAATTATATCCCCAGTAGTCGAGCAGCTTCTTGCCGTCCACCTCGCGGGCGTTTGCCAGCTCATCAAACTCAAAGATCGGCATGAGCTCCACGGCATTGACCCCCAGCTCTTTTAAGTAAGGAATCTTCTCCCGAAGCCCTGCGAACGTTCCCGGATGTTTCACGCCCGAAGAAGCGTGCTGGGTAAACCCCCGGACATGCAGTTCATAGATGATCAGATCACACAGCTCTCTTTTTGACTGCGGCATATCGCCCCAGTCAAAAATATCTTTGACGACCCGGGCATGATAAGCGCCCACTTTGCCTTTTCCCCAGCGTCTCTGTCCGGCTACCGCTCTGGCATACGGGTCAAGCAGAATATTCTTTTTGTCAAAGATCAGCCCGTTTTCCGGATCGTACGGACCGTCCACCCGGTAAGCATATTCAAACTCTTCAATATCCAGATTGAATACGATCATGGAGTACACATCTCCGATCTTGTATTCTTCCGGAAACGGCAGCACAGCAAAAGGTTCTTCTTCTCCCTTTCGAAACAGCAGCAGCTCACAGGAAGTCCCCTGGCTGGTGTGTACGGTAAAGTTTACACCGTTTTGTAACGGCATGGCTCCATTGATATCAAACAGGCCCGGGCGTACCGGAAACCTCGCGATCTCGTCGATTGGTTTTACTGCTTCCTGCGATGTCTCAATATACGTATTATGATGTCCCTTCACGATTTTTCTCCTTTTTGTCTCTTCCCGTTGTTCTTTATCCCGCGTCTTCCTGTTGCTGTCTTCCGTCTCTCTTCCCACATCCCGGTATTTTCCCGGTGAAAAACTACGCTCTTTTCCGTTCATTGTTCTCCCCGGCATCCTCATAAAGCTTCACCGTCAGGACACTGTCCTTCGTGATCTGTTTTCTCGCTTCATTGGCGGCATCAATGGCATAAGAAGCGCTGGAACATCCAGGCTCCACCACATAGACGCCGGTACGCAGATGAATATCCGCTCCCGGATATCTCTCCGACTGTATCCTTTCAAACTCCCGGTTTTTCTCCTCGATCTGTCCCAGAAAATCTGTGTCTTTATGGTAAGGAAGGAGCAGCAAAAACTGATCGGAAACCACCCGTGTGAAGAAAAACTCTTCTTCTTTCTCCAGTTTTTCCATAAAATAACTGCAATATTCTTTCAGCAGCTGATCGCCTTCCCGATATCCAAACTTCTTGTTGAAATATTTGAATCCGATAAAATCACTGTACAGCATCAGATGAGAGCCCGCATAGCCGCCCACGATGAGATGTTCTGCCTCTGTGCGGAAACGGGAAAACGACATCAGTCCCGTCAGACTGTCGTACTCCGTCCAGTACATCTCCCTGTACCGGTCTCCTTCCAGATTTCTCGCCAGATGCACGGAGATGATCTTCGTCACCTCGCCCAGTTCTTTCCGGTTCTGCTTGGACCAGTAGCGCTTCTCCCGGCAGACCACGTAGGAGATGGCTCCCGTATACGTACCCTGCTGATACATGGCGGCATATAACACAGTCTTCGCTCCTCCCTGCATCAGAAGAGCGGCGCCGTCCGGCGAATACATGCCCATATTGTCGCACTGCAAAACGGTCGTCTGGTACTCGTCATAGCTTTGGAACAAGGTGAGGAAATCCTCTTTGGTAAATTCTTTCGGACTGTCCAGCACCTCCGGCGCAGAATCCGAGATCCACTGGTACTGCCGCCCGGCATTCTTATTTTTGATATCCGTGCGGACAACCGTGATCCTGTCCAGCTGAAAACGGTAGCCGATAACCTCCATCAGCAGCTTCATGGCCGCAGGAAAGCTGCTCATCTTCTCAAAAATCTCAAACGCCGTTGAGATGATATCATTATGCAGATAACGGATATCGATATTTCCATTCGGAACGCTGTCTCTCTCCATGAGCTCAAAGCGGTGCAGATTGTCACAGAATACATAACAGTTCCGCCCGTTTTCTTTGGCCCGGTACAGCGCCCAGTCCGCATTTTCAAAAAGCTGGTCGTACGTATATCCCGAGATATTTTCTCCCAGGAAACAGATACCCACACTGCAGGTGATGGAATATTCCCGCTCCGCAAAACGAAGCTCCCGCACCGCTTCCACCAGCTTCATCCCTTTTTTGACCAGAGCGCTGTGACTGATATCCTTTAAAAAAACGACAAACTCATCTCCCCCGGCGCGCATGACAATGTCCTTCGCGTCAAACATACTGACGAGCAGACCTGCCAGCTCCACCAGAACCTGATCTCCGAACAGATGTCCATATCTGTCGTTCGCCTGTTTAAAATAATCCACATCCAGCACCATCATACCGCAGGTCGCATAGGGATCCTTTTCTTTTAAATATTCATTGATCAGTTCTTTTCCAAAAAAATGATTGTAAAGAGAGGTGAGCGAGTCCTTCATCGCCCTCTCTTCCAGAAGCGCCTCCCTCTTTTTCTCTTTTGTGACATCCTTCACGATCACGGACAGAAGGATGGCTGCGTCCACTCCCTCCACAGGAATCGTCCGAAACAGCAGGCGCATTGTTTTTCTGCCACGCAGGATGCGGACTTCCGCCTCTCCCCGTATCTTTCCCCGGTAAAAATCCCGCATCTTCCAGCGGTCGTCCGGATGAATGGCGGAGTGTTTCTGCAGATAGTCCATATAGTCAGGAATCTCCTGCTTTACAACAAGTGTATCATCATAAAATATAAGCCGGTCTTCCTCCACCAGATACTCACAAAATTTCATCTCTCCACATTTTAAAACGGCATTCAAAAGTTCCGGCTTCTTTCCATAACTTTTCCTTTGCATACCTCTCACTTCCGATATCTGATGTCCTTTACTTCTCGCAACGAATCTAAAAAAAGTTAAAACGTTTTTATTTTATCATATATGATTCCTGTTTTCCATGAAAAATATTAATTTTCAAAGATTCATCAAATGTTCTAAAATGATACCTGAAAGTGCTTCTATTTCATCAAAACGCAATACGTTTTCATCAAATTTCTCTTTCTCCCAGTCTGTAACGAGCAAAAATCGTCCGCAGGGATTGGACGCCGGTGCGTCCGAGATCTCCCTGCGGATTACTTCTATCTTCGGAAATGTACTGTCCTTCATCCCTTCCACCAGCAATATATCTGCTTCCGGGAAAAAGGACAGTATTTTCTCCGCCTGCCTTCTGGCACGCTCTTTTTCTCTTCTCTCTTTTTCTTTTCCGCTTTCTGTGTATGCTTTTTCGTTTTTCTCTTCTCTCTCCCATTTTTTACGGATAAAGAACTGGCTTCCGGAAAAAACTGCCGTCCCGCAGGCGCCTGCCTCCCAGAATCTGTAACTGTCTGTTCCCGGAACATCGCAGGAAAACTCATGCCCGTCGTGTTTGAGTACTGCCACACTGTAACCAAGTGCCGCAAATCTCCGCACCAATTTCTCAATGAGCGTCGTCTTCCCGGAATTTTTCACCCCGCACACCGCCAGAACGCACTGTTTTTTCCGGGGAACTGCTGCCGGATGTTCTTCTCTTTCTATAACAGGACGACCCATACCATCTCTCCCTCTCTCACTTCCTCCGTCCCCGCCGGAATCTCCATCAGGCAGTTGCAGCCGCACAGATTGCTGAGAATCCCGGAATCATTGGAACCTTTCGCGATCCGGACATGTCCGTCCTCGTACACTGACCGGACATAGCGGGTCACCGGGCTTCTTTTCGGATAACCGCTGTCAGTAACAGCCGGCTTTTTCTGCGGCAGCAGTTCTTTCTTTCCGGTCAGTCTGGCAAGAACCGGCCGCACCAGCAGTTCGAGATTCACTGCCGCGCCGTAAGGATTTCCCGAAAGACACAGAAGCAGTTTCTCTCCATATCGTGCGCACAACGTTGGCATTCCCGGCTTTATGGCAATCTTCCAGAACAGCCTCTCACAGCCGAGAATCTGAATCACCTCATGCATGATGTCTTTTTTCCCCACTGAAACGCCTCCTGTCGTGATGAGGATATCCGCCTGTTTTGCCGCTGCCGCCAGACGTTTGGCCACGGTCGCCGCCTCATCCTCCACCCGGCCTTTGTCTGTCACGGAAACGCCCAGGGATTCCAGACGTGTGACTAACGTGTAGAGATTCGAATCATAAATCTTTCCCGGCGCCGCCGGCTCTCCCGGAAGAAGCAGCTCATCCCCGGTCGTGATGACCGACGCTTCCGGTCGCCGGTATACCGTTACCTTCTCCCGGCCAAGACCTGCGAGAACGCCAACCTCCACAAAACCGAGCGTCCTGCCTTCCTCCAGAAGCCGGTCTCCCTCTCTGTAATCTTCTCCGGCAGGGCAGTAATTCTCCCACGCCTTAAGCTCCCGCCAGATCAGGACTTCCTCTTCTCCATAATCCGTATCCTCCTGTTTGATCACACAGTCCGCTCCCTCCGGGATGGGCGCTCCGGTCATAATGCGCACCGCCGTCCCTTTTTCCACCTTCTTATCAGAGACATGTCCCGCCGTCACCTCATCAATGACGCAGAGTTTCTGTGGATGCTCTCTGTCTGCTCCCCGGATATCCGCGCTTCGCACCGCGTAACCGTCCAGAGGAGAACGGGCAAAAGGCGGCTGATCTCTCCCGGCAGTGATATCCTCCGCCAGTACCCTGCCTTCCGCCTCCCACAGGGAGACTGTTTCCTTCTCCTCGATTTTTTTCACCTGGGCAAGCATGATCTTTACCGCCTGCGCAAGCGTTATTCTTTCCATTCTTCTCGCCTCTCTTCCCCGTCTCTTCTCTGTACTCCCGCTAATTTTTTTCCTTTTCTCCGGAAAGCAGAGCCTCATACTCCGAAATATGATTGATATTTTGAAGCATTGTCACAAACTGCGGATTCCCCGACACATTTACATAGAGGATACGTGCCTCTGCCAACGCGTCCGTCAGCCGGTACCGGCCCGCCCGAATCTTCCGCTCCAGAACCTCTCGCATCGACGTCCGGTACACAGCCGCCAGAGGATGGATTCTTCTCTCCGGCATCAGATCCCCTGTCAAAACTACGCGCCGCTGTTTTGTCACCGGCACCGCCCCGTCCAAAAGATCTCCCGTCTTTGCTTCTTCTTCCATCAGCCGTTCCAACAGATACCGGTACAATCCGATGCGGAGAAAGGGCATATCGCAGGCCGCAGCCAGCACGCCGTCACGACCTTCTTCTGCCACCGCCGAAAGTCCCGCGTGCAGCCCTCCCATGGGACCGCAGCCCGGATAAATATCCATCACGATATCGCAGCCCGCATACTCCTGCCTTTTTTCCGTCCCGTAAGAAAGCCGGATCTGCCGCGCTTCTTTTTGTAATTCATCCCGGATGATTTCCGTAAAGGTATGCCGGCAGAGCGTCAGCTCCCCCTTCGGCCGTCCGCCCATCCGCCGGTTTCTGCCTCCTGCCAGAATCAGGCCGTCCCAACTCTCCGTCATCGCATCGATCTTCTCTCTTTCCAAAATGTATCCCATATCCTATATGCTACGATTTCTGCGTCTGGTCCGTCCTGAGAGCCATCATCAAAAACCGAAGCAGCACATAGCCGACGATCATCGTCGTCAGATAAATCTGGATGCCTTTGAGCTGCCCTGTCCACGCCGCCAGCATCTCATTTCCTGCTGCGGCAAAGTATCCGGACATCTTATCTGTCGCCACAATGCCGATACACATCGGGAAGGTCATGCCCGCAAAGCCCGGCGTGAACGAAAAAGAGAAAAACTTCGGCAGCCGGGTCAGGATAAAGACAAAGGACGCCAGCACGCAGATATATAACAGATACAGAAGAACCTGGTTCGGATTCTTCTCCACATTTAAGTAGCTGACCACACAGAGACTGCACGGCGCCAGAAGCACCGCCATGGTGTGATACACCGGCGGCTTCACCTCCACCGTGATAAGGCGCCAGAGCATAAACGGCAGGATCACAAAGTAGATGATGATACCGTAATACAGCACAACTTTCAGGATCGGCTGCGCCTGCATGGCGCCTCCTACCACACAGCTTACCATAATTCCGTTATAAGTAACATACCAGCTGGGCACAAAGGTGTTGATCTCCCGTTTTTTTATGACATTGCGACAGGTAAACACGAGGATATGTACCGCGTGGATAAAAACTGCTGCCAGAAAGATCCCTCTGCCAAAAGCCGGGACATAGTCATAATAGTAGCTGCCGAGGATCATTAACACCATGGTAAATCCGGCATAGAGGCTGCACGGGACCACCGTGTCATATTCTTTGCGGCAGGCCTGCGGAAACCGTACGATCTTGATCAGATACAAAAGGATGATGACCGTCGCCGCCCACATGGTCAGATGGCGCACCCACGCGTATCCTATCCCCGCGTATACATTACTAAGCGTCAGCGCGCCCACAAAGGTGGGCAGCACCGGCACCGGCATTCGCTCTAATCGATTCATCGCTCTCTCCTTAATCGTAATAGAACTCAAAGTTCTCTTTCATGTGGAAGAAATCCGAATAGTCTATGTCAAACAGCGGCTTTTTCACCCGGCTCACATCAATCTTCCGGGCGATGAGCTGCTGCAGGATGCCGCTGTAGGCCAGGTCGCCCTGCAATACCGCTCCCACGATTCTTCCGTTTTTGTGTAATATTTTCTTATAGGAATCTTTCGTCTCTTTCATCTCGGCGACAACGCCCTCCTCCTCACAGTTCACATCGCCGAGGGACATGCTCGGGATGCCAAGAAAGTTCATGGTGGATTTGCTGGCAAAGAAATCGGTCATCCTCGCCGGAACACCCGCCATGTTGCTGGCTGCCACCATGCCTTCCTTGACCGCCACCGGCCAGATCGGGCTTAAACCGGACACATCGCCCGCACCGTAAATGTTCGCATCATTCGTCTTTCCCGTCTCATCGTAGAGAAGTCCGAAGCGGCTGGTCGCCACGCCCGTCCCTTCCAGAAACTCCACGTTGGAACGGACACCGGCGGTGACCACCACATAATCGCAGGGCAGCCTCGTCCCATCAGAGAGCACCGCTTCCGTGATCCGACCGTCGTCGTCCAGCACGACTTCGCTGATGCCCACGCCGTAATATTGCGCGACACCCTCCCGGAAAAAGGCGTCCTGATAGGTCTGCGCCGCCCGCGCGTCCAGCTGTTTGGACAAAAGCCAGCCGGCCATCTCCACCAGCGTCACCTTCACGCCAAGCTCCAGAAATCCCACGGTACAGTCGATGCCCACAAGACCCGCGCCCATGACGATGACATGCTTCGCGGTCTTTGCCACCTCTTTTAAGACATCCATATCTTCTATATTCCGAAAACCGACGACATTCTTCGCCTCCTTGAGATTCTTCACCGGCGGCACAAAGGTGTGGGAGCCGGTGGCGATGAGCAGCTTGTCATAGGAAACTTCCCTGCCGTCATCCAGGAAGACCAGTCGTCTCTCCCGGTCAAGTCCCACACATTCTCTTCCCTTCATCCACCGCACCTGGTAAAGCGTCTCAAAATCCTTCTCCGCAAAGTTCAGTTTCCCGAGCGTTCGCTGCCCGCTCAGATACTGATGAAGGATACACCGGGAGTAGATGGCTCTGTCTTTGGATATGAGGACGATCTCGCTGTCCTTATCCAGTTTTCTTAATTCTCTCACCCCGTTGATCCCCGCCGCGGAGGAACCAAGAACTACATATCTCATCATTACCTCCTTCTGACACATTCTGCCGTGTCCATCCTGGTAGATTCAGAAATTCTTCTGAACTTACACCTCCACTAACGTGATCGCCTGCATCGGACATTTTTCCACGCACATCGGTTTCGGCGTGCCGTCCTCGCTCCGATGGACGCACATATTACATTTCATGATCTCTTTGTGATGAATGCTGTCATATTTGAGAATCCCATACGGGCAGGACATGATACACATATAACAGCTGGCGCACTGCTCCTTATCATACTCCACATAGCCGGTGACCGGATTCTTCTTCATCGCCCCCGTCATGCAGGTGTAGACGCACTCCGGCCGCTCGCAGTGCCGGCAGAAGATCGGCGCCGGTTTCGTATCGCTGTCGATGGTCACCCGGTTTCTCGCGTCGCCGCTCTCTGTCTCATGGCTGACCACGCAGGCGGTGACGCAGGTGAGACAGCCGATGCAGCGGCTTCTGTCTATTTTGATTCGATACATTTCCTACCTCTCCTTCTCAAAACGTACCGGGGTCGCCTTATAGGACGGCTCCTTGGAATACGCGTCATACACAGACGGCGTCAGCTTGTTGCACTCAATATAATGGATCGGGGCGTACAGCTCGTCGTGCTGCACATTGTCCGTCACCTTGACCATAAAGACCGCGTTCTGTCCGTTGGCGGAATACACCCGGATGCGGTCCAGCTCTTTCACGCCTTTTTCCTCCGCCAGCTTCGTGTTCATGTAGAGATACGCCTTCTTCACGGAGACGTCCTCCACGAACTTCACTTCCTTCGTCCGGCTCTGGGTATGCCACTGACCGACGCTGCCCCGCCCGGTGTTTAATACATACGGGAACTCTTCGGTCGTCGGCAGCGGGTTCTCTCTGACTTCCTCAAAGATAAACTGCGCCTTTCCGGACGGCGTAAAGAACCTGCCGTCCTCATAGAGCCGCCGCTGTTCTTCCCGGTTCTCTTCTTCTTTTCCCTCCGGGTACGGCCACTGGATGCCGTGGGAGTTTTCCAGTCCTTCCCAGGTTACCCCGGTAAAGTCACAAGGCATCCCTCTGGAACATTCCCGCATGAGAGCGAAGCAATCCTTCGGCGTCTCCCAGCCTTTTAGCGCGTCGCCCATGCCGAGAGCCTTACCGACGCCCAGCACCGCCTCATAATCGGAGATCTCATTTTCGCCCCGCTCCAGCACCGGGCGCATGGCCGCCAGACGGCGTTCCAGATTGATATACGTCCCTTCTTTTTTCAGTCCCGGCACCACCGGGAAGAAGACCGTACAGTCCTCGGCGCTCTCGATGGTATCGTAAATATCCTGCACCACGAAAAGCTCCAGCTTCTTTGCCGCCTCGGCAAAGGTTTCATTATTGGTCCAGCTGTGTCTCGGATTTGTGCACAGAATCCACAGTCCCTTGATCTCTCCGGCGTTGATGCCCTCGATGATCTTGTTGTAGGTGATGGTCGGTTTCTTTGCCAGCATCTCCTCCGGCACATGAAGCACCTCGGCGATCCGTGCCCGGCGCGCCGGGTCAGCAAAGTCCCCGCCGCCGTAAAATACCGTGGTGTTGCTGAATGAGCGGGAGCCCATGGCGTTACACTGTCCTGTGATGGAGTTGGCTCCGGTACCCGGTTTACCGATGTTGCCGGTCATCAGCGCCAGATTGATGATCGCCTGGGCGGTCCGCACCGCCTCATAGCCCTGATTGACGCCCATGGTCCACCAGAAGGATACCCGCTTTCCGCTGTGGATGAGTTCGACCAGTTCCAGAATCTGTTCTTCGGACAATCCTGTGCCCTTCGCGCCCCGCTCCAGCGTGTAGGCTTTCACAAACTCTTTAAACTCCTCGAAATGCTCCGTGTGCTCCTCGATGAACCGGTGGTCCAGATAATCTTTCTCGATCAGAAGATGGGCGATGGTGTACAGGAGAAGAAGATCGCTTCTCCACTTAAGCCCGTACCAGTGATCGGCGTTCATGGCCGTTTCTGAGCGTCTCGGGTCAATGACGATGATCTTGTGACCCGGCACCTGATTCTGCCGCACCCTGCCCCAGAGAATCGGATGCGCCACCACCGGGTTCGCCCCGATAAAAATGATCCGGTCGGACAGTTCCAGATCTTTCAGGGTAAACCCCGGCGCGTCAAAACCGTAGCTCTGCTTGTGCGCCACCACCGCCGTCGCCATGCACAGACGGGTATTGCCGTCCACGTTGGTCTGAAGGTAGTTGCGCATCACATGACCGAAGATGGCAAACTCCTCCATGGTAAGCTGTCCGGTGCTGATCCCCGCCACGCTCTCTCTTCCATACTTTTCCTGTAATTCCTTTAACTTATCCGCCACATACTGAAAGCCCTCCTCCCAGGATACCTGGCGGAAACTTCCGTCCGCCTGCCGGATCTTCGGCAGACTGTTGGGCTTCACCGTCTGCTGCTGTTTATCGAGAGATAAGCCCTTGATGCAGCAGAATCCGTCGTTGACCGGATACCCTTTGGTCGGCACGGTCTTAATGACACGATTATCCTCCACATAAAAATCCAGGTTACAGTCTATGGCACAGTAATTACAGGTTGATTGTATCTTTTTCATAATGTATTCCCTCACACAATACTTCTACCGGTCAAAATGGATGCCGCTCCAGTAGACGCAGTCCTTCATGATCGTCTCCGGCATCAGCTCCACGCCGTCCAGCGCCCACTTCTTGTATTCCTCGAACCCCACCCGGTCGATGATGTAGCCGATGTGCTCTTTTCTCGCCGGAGCGTCCGGGGAAATGTACTTCTCCACAAATTTATACGTGTTGGTGATGATCTTGATGATGTTCTCCGCATCCGCCCAGATGAGGAAATCCTCGCCGAGACGCGGATTCTTCTTTCCGGTCCGTCCCATGATCGTCAGCTTATAATATTTCTTCTTGCTCCTGGTCAGCGCCCGGGTCGGACATTTGGTGACGCAGACGCCGCAGCCGATACATTTCTCCTCGTCCCGGACGATCTTGTAGTTTTCCACCCGCAGGGCGTTCACCGACAGCTTCTTGCAGCCCTTCACGCAGGCCTGGCAGTTGACGCAGCGGGTCGGATCGTACTGCGGCATCGTCATGCCGATGATGCCAAAATCATGCATCCTCGCCTTGGCACAGTCATTGGAGCAGCCGGTGAGGGCGATCTTAAAATGCAGATCGTTCGGGAAGACCACCTTCTCGATCCGTTTTGCCAGCTCCGCCGTGTTATAGTTGGCAAACGGGCAGACGTTGTTGCCGATGCAGGCGCTGATATTTCTCGTGCCGGACGCCGGATATCCGGTATCCGGGTCGGTCTGATTGATCTCCAGCTTCTCAATGATCGGCTGCAGCTTCTTGTTGATCTCGTCCATATCTTCCAGACGGATGCCCTCGATCTCAAAGCCCTGTCTGGTCGTCAGATGTACATAGCCGTTGCCGTACGTCTCGGCGATCTCCTGCACCATGCCGAGCACTTCCGCATTCAGATAACCGCCCGGTACACGGATTCTCGACGCGCCGATTCCTCTCTGTTTCGACACGCGAAACGCATTCTTTTTTAACTTCTTCGTATTGATATCCAATGCCATTTGCGCCACCTCCTAATCAATCAGCTCTTTGCCGTCCACATAGTTAAATACCGGGCCGTCCAGGCAGACATAGGTGGAACCGATCTTGCAATGTCCGCATTTGCCAAGGCCGCAGCACATCTTCCTCTCGTGAGAGATCCAGATATTCTCCTCCGGAACGCCCAGTTTGAGAATCTCCATCACCGTAAACCTGATCATCACCGGCGGGCCCACACAGATAAAGGCGGTGTTGGCCATGTCCGAAATGGCAAGCTCCGGAATATACTTCGTCACCATCCCCACCGGGCCGTCGTAGCCTTCCGGCGCGCTGTCCACAGTCTGAATGACAGAAATGTGTTCCTTCCAGAAGGCAAAGTCATCCTTAAACAAAACATCCTGCGGCGACTTGAATCCGGCGATGAGCGTCACATTTGCCGCCTCGTCCGTGTGGCGGGCAAAGTAATCCACCACGCCCCGCACCGGGGACAGTCCCGTTCCCCCAGCGATCACAAACAGCTCTTTTCCCTTATAATTTTCCACATCAAAACCATTTCCATACGGCCCACGGATAAACAGCCGGTCACCCACATAATTCTCAAAGATCTCGTTGGTCACCTTTCCCACCCGGCGGATCGTGAAATCCACCGTGCCGTCGCCGATGCCGCTGACCGAGATCGGCGCTTCCCCGTACTTTGGCAGAGAGATCTCAAAAAACTGTCCCGGCTTCACCTCGCCGTCAAACTCCATGCGGAAGGTGTACTCCAGCGCGGTATGCTTTATGACCTCGCGGATGGTGGATAACTGCGGAATATATTCGTTTCTCATGCTTCACTCTCCTCCTTCGCTAAACGGTTCACACAATTGGAATAGGAAATGTACTCCGGACAGACGTCGTCGCAGCGGCCGCAGCCCACGCACATCGGATATCCAAACCGTTTCTCATAGTCATAAATCTTATGCATCACCTTAAAGCGCATCCGGTCGCCCTGTTTCTGGCGGAACCCATGACCGCCCGCCATATCCGTGTAGCCGTCCACCTGGCAGGAAGCCCACACCCGGCGGCGCTCTCCCACCTTCGGATTATCTTTATAGAAAATGTCCTGCATGGTAAAGCAGGTGCAGGTCGGACAGACAAAATTACAGCGGCCGCAGCCAATGCATCGCTCCCCGTACTCCTGCCAGATCTCCTTCGTAAAGCTCTCATTGGACAGCTTCTTCGGCAGCGTCACCTTCTCCACATTTTCCGTGACATAATCCGGCGTCACCTCCGCCGGGCGTCCGAGACGGACCGACGCGCCTGCAGTTTCTGCCGCATCCGCGCTTCCATCCGCTTCCCCGGAGGCTTCTGCCACGCTTCCGGACGTCTCCAGCGTCTTTTCGAGCGCCTCACATTTCACATCCAGCCAGACCGTTTCCCCATCCACTTTTAAGTAGGCGTCATAGTTGTCCGCCCGGTTTGTCCCCATGCTCACACAGAAACCGGACGCACAGCTTGTCTCGCAGCCCATGAGGATGAACTTCGCCCGTTCCCGCACTCTCGCATAGTAAAAATCCTCGAATCCGTTCCTTAAATAGATCTCGTCCAGCCGTTTTACGGCGTGCAGGTCGCAGGCCCGCAGGAAGATGAGGATATCTCTCTCCGGCCCCTTCGGCACCGTGGCCTGATCCTCGGTAAAATAAAACAGCGTCTCATTGATGGCCAGCAGTACTTCCTTAAAGGAATAATCGGATTTCTTCTCCCACTCAATTTCATCCAGAGAAGAAACTCTGTCGTACCGGATGATGTCGGTGTCAGAAAAGCATCCCTCGCCCTCCATCACCTTCGGGGCAAACACATCGTAGTTCTCTGTCCATCTCTGAAACATCTGCCCGGCCTCTGCCTTTGATAATTGATAGCCCATAGCGTCTCCTTTCCCTGACTCACAGTTTCTGCGTGGTGCAGAATCAACATACAGTTTTCCACACATCCGAAACAGCAGCGATATTTTGGATGTCCTGGCAAAACTGTAATCATTTTGTTGTTAATAATGTAACAAAAAAAGAAAAAAGAATTCTGTGATATTCGTCACAAAATCCTTTTTTCTTTCGTATTTTCCCTGTGTTTTTGTAAAAAAGAACGACGTTTTTCTAATCAATCTTTCCCGTCTTATAGAACGCGGACATTTTCCCGGAGTCCGTGATCGTGATCCGCTTTTTTCTCACCTTCATGAGTCCTTTTTCCGCCAGAAAACTGCACATCCGCGAGGTAGTCTCCCGGGACGTCCCGAGCAGGTCCGCCAGCAGCGCTACCGGCATATCAATGTCGATCTCCAGCCCGTCCTTCGACGGCACGCCGAAGTCCCTCGACAGCTTCCAGAGCTTTGCCGCCAGCTTTCGCTCCATATGGATGCCGCCCTGGGTGTTTTTGAGCTGATGTCCCAGCCGCCAGATCCTCGATTCCTGAATCTCCAGCACTGCCTTTGTCAGCGTGAAATCCCGCTCCATGCAGGACAACACAAACGACAGCGGCACGCTGAACACTTCGCTTTTTTCCAGCGTCTCGCAGTAAAGAGACGCCGGATGCTCATGGACGACATGCTCATTTAACATGGCACCGCCTCCCAGAATAAAAATGATCTTCCTGCGTCCGGTGTGCGTGAGATTATAGAGCATGGACTTGCCGGAAAGCTGCACCCAGAGCCTGTCGATATCCTCCTTTGCCCGAATGAGGATATGCCCCTTTGGATACTCGCCCACCTTGCCTGCCTCCCATAAGGCATCCAGCGTGGTCGGCGTCACCCGCTCAAAAAACTTTTGCCTGTATAATCGGTTCTCTCCTCTCATGATCTTCCCCCTTCGCTTTCATCAGCTATTTTTATCATACCATTAATGAGGGAGAAAATGAGAAAAAATTTTATATTTTACAGACTCGTCAAAACCGGATTCCTGAGATAATCGTACACCCGTTTCACTTCGCTGATCTTTCTCGTATCCAGCATGGACGGACAGTTCTTATCCAATGTGGCGATGGCAGCCATATCTTCCTCATCCAGTGAGAAATCCCAGATATTAAGATTCTCCTCCATGCGTTCTCTGTGTACCGATTTCGGAATCACGATGACTCCCTGCTGCACATTCCACCGGAGAATCACCTGCGCGACTGTTTTGCCATGTTTTTTTGCAATCTCTGCCAGCACCGGCTCTGTAAACATTCCTTTTAATCCTTCCGCAAATGGCGCCCACGCCTGCGGCTGCACGCCCAGCTCTTTCATAAGCGCAAGGTCTTCCTTTCGCTGGTAATGCGGATGTCTTTCGATCTGATTGATCTGCGGCTGGATATCCACATTATAGCACAGGTCAAGCAGGCGGTCCGGCAGAAAATTACAGACGCCGATCGCGCGGACGCTTCCCTCTCTGTACAGATCTTCCAGCGCTCTCCAGGAACCATAATAATCTCCGAATGGCATATGGATCAGATACAGATCAAGATAGGAAAGCCCCAGTTTCTCAAGAGACTCCTCAAATGCTTTCCTTGTATTCTCATACCCCATCTGCTGGATATATGCCTTTGTCGTGACAAATAACTCCTCCCGCGGTATGCCGCTGTTCCTTATGGCTCTTCCCACCGCCTCTTCATTCTGATAGGAACTTGCCGTGTCGATCAGACGGTATCCCGCCTGCAAAGCATCCATCACCGTCTGCTCACAGATTGCTTCCGGCACCTGAAATACGCCAAATCCTTCCATCGGCATCTCCACACCATTTGGTAATTTTCTGAAAAGCCGCGTATTTACAGACGCCTCCGAACCCGATATAATGAATATAATTGTGCGCACCGCACAGAAATGCACTTTACGATGAATGAGATACTTCAACATCTTTCACCGAATGGAGGTAATGATATGAATCTTATGAATACGAAAAAAACTGCCGCCGGCGGCAGCACAGCAGCAGTTCTGACAGCACTGACTGCTGTCATTGTCTTTCTTAACTTTTATTTTGCCATATATGACATGCACTTTTTTGAACTCTTTTACAGTTTTTCCATTAACAGCCTGTCCATCAGTAATCTCTCTCTGAACGGCGACAGTCTGCGTTCCATCCTCTCATTCATGATACTGCTGGGCGGCATCACCTACGTCAGCCTGTTTTTTGTGCGTGTCCGAAATGGAAGCAGACCGGTTGTCATGATCCTTCTTCCTCTGCTTTCCTTTATATTGTACCGGTTCATTTTCGGGAATGAGATCCCGGGCATCGCACTGCCCCTGCTCACCATGGCCATCCAGGCCGTTCTCGGTGTGATTCCGACGGTTCTCTGGATGATCGTGAACTGGGTTCTTCAGCAGCTGCCTTTCCCTCATGGCATTTATCTCATTCTTTCTGTGGTGACAGCGATCGTCCTGTCCATCGGCACAGCTTTTGTCTTCACCCGCAATGCCAGATACCGGAAAAAGAAAGTCGTCAAAACCCGGAAAGGAAAACATCGTCACTCCATCATCCATAAGAAGGTGTCTTCTGTGACGGAGCACTCTGTAGATACCGATACGGCACAGCCCTCTGTGGAACAAAGCGACACAACAAAAGCCGTCGATGCCGAAGTGACACCTGTCGACAACCGGAAGACAGACAATCTTCCTGACAGAACCTCTGTGCCGGACAGTCTCTACGAAAAATACGGCTATGATCTGAGCGGCCATATCAGCTGGAACGGCAGTATGCAAAACGGCTCCTGCTCCGTAAACCTTTATCTGAAAAGCCGGCTGACGCCAGCACATGCCTACCAGATCAGCGGAACCGGCTGGGAAACTTCCGATTCACAGGAAAGCGTTATCCAGTTGAATCTGTCCGTGGAAGCCATAAACGGAGAAGATCAATACCGCGCCCACGGAACGATTCACCATGAACAGGGCGCCTTTGCTCTCCTTGAGCTTCAATTGTCCGGTCAGACAGGCTCCTCCTATCTCGTCAGAGGCGAGATCCGTGATTTCTCCGCCGCAGAGTCCGGCAACCGTCATCTGCATCTGATTTTTGAAGATGCGCAAAATACCTGCTGTTTCTACGCAGAAGGTTCCTACGACGCCGACGGTCTTCACTCAATAAAATAAATCCGCCGCTCTCCTGGTGTACTGACCTGCACACATTTCGCATGATAGCGAAAATGAACGGGTCAGTACACTAGTGGCATCCATGACTGCCGCAGTGACTTTCTCCGCCATGATGCCCATGTCCGCCACAGCTGCCGCCTTCCCCGTGATGCTCGTGATCGCCGCAATGACCGCCTTCTCCGTGGTGCTCATGGCCGTGATGGCTGCAAAGGGTGTCCGGGTCATAATCGAGGTTTCCGGCAAGAAATGCTTCCACTGCGGCGTCTGCATTTCCACTCACGCCCGGATACAGTTCGATGCCTGCTTCGGCAAGAGCTGTTCGTGCGCCGCCTCCGATCCCGCCGCAGATCAGCATATCCACTTTCAGACCGGCAAGAAATCCTGCCAGCGCGCCGTGGCCGTTTCCGGCAGTATCCACCACTTCCTCATGCACTACTTTATTATCTTCCACATCGTACAGCTTCATCTGGCTGGTGTGACCAAAATGCTGATATACATTTCCATCTTCATAAGTTACTGCGATTCTCATAGTATGCGCTCCTTTCTCTCTCTTCGCTGTTTCCGTCTCTCCATCCGGGAACTTTGGCTGCATCCACCGGCAGCGCCGTCCGCAGCCCCGCTCTCCGGCCGCCCGGCCCCGACAGACCTGATAGTTGCCGCCGCTGATGCGCAGCAATTTTCCGTTGATCAGACAGTCCGCAATCTTATAGCGGGCTCTCTCATACATCTCCGTCACCGTCGTCCGGGAAATATCCATCTGCGAGGCACACTGCCCGTGGGTCTTCTTCTCATAATCCACCAGGCGTATGACCTCGTATTCATCTACCGTCAGCGTAACGGTCTCCGTCTGAGCTCTTCCACAGGGGGCAAAGCTGTCATAAACCGGTTCCTCGCACACACGCCGACAGCGGCTGGGTCTTGCCATCCGGTCACCTCCGTTCGCTTTATTTACGACATATGTCGATAATATTATGGCACAGATGAAGAAAATAATCAAGAGGGCAGCGAATACATTTTCATATCCGCACATATGTGAACATTTTCTACCCGGTATAATTAAAACATATGTTTATCTTTATCAGAATTAAACTCTGCCATGCGACGTTTTGCATGTTTGATTGCTCCACGCAATCTGATAGCCTCTTTTTTCACCTTCGCTGATTGCCATATCAAAATCCTGAAAATATAACGGTTCTGTCCTCTCCCCTTCTGTAACAATAAGAAAAGAATTGGCTCTGGGTGTTTTATATTCATATCTGCGCTGCTTCCTCGCTGCTCTTCGTTTTTTAAAAAGATCATCCGTTCCCATTTGTTCGTCCCCCGATTTCAAATTCCTTAAGAAGTGGTATTCCACCGTACACCCCGGCCAGATAATCTTTTTCAAAAGAAGCATCGGAGCGTACTTTAAAATCAGATAAAGCAAATAATTCCGAATATCCAAATTCATCCTTTTGGACAAACCAGATTTGGTCTCTGCGGAAGAACTTTTTATCCATCAATGTTGTATCGTGAGTTGTATAAATTAACTGAGATGCCGATTCTTTCTCATAAAACAAATCAATAATAAACTTCAGAAGTAATGGGTGCAGTTTAATATTAAGTTCATCCACAAACATACATTTATTCAACAGAACCGCACTTCTGGCATTAATATAAATTAAAATGCTTCTAAGTGTTCCTTCTGACTCTGCAAATACTCTCTAATGGCAGTCTGATGATTTTCGTCAACATTGTTCATGGATTCCGCAACAATTCTCTGAAAATAATACATTGCCAGATGCAAATTTGACTTTCCACTGGCATTGGCGCCATAAATCGCTGCCACCTTAACAAATTTCTCTTTCATCCCTATATCAATCAGATTCTCCCGGTGCTCTTTATAAGCATTGATGGCTGTCAAATCCAATCTTGTTTCCTCTTTAAAAGACAAAACATTTTTTAACATAAATTGTACTAACATGATTATGGCACCCCCTTATATATTATATGCTCATTTTTACACATTATATCAATTTTTTACGGATTTTCCACTATTTTACGGATTACATCTTACTATTTTTAACTTAAAACACCATCTGTACCAGCAGCATATAACAGATAGTCCCGCCCGCTATGGACAAGAGCATCTGCCTTTTCCAGAGATGGAGTCCGATGACCAGAACAATGGAGATCAGTTCCGGGATTCCATGACTGCCACTGAAGATGCTCACATTCCGCAGACAGTAGATGACCAGAAGCCCAAAGACCGCGGACGGCAGCGCCTTTCCCAGATACTGCACATATTTTGGCACCGGCTTATCCGCCGGAAAAATAAGAAACGGCAAAAATCGTGTGATGGCTGTTCCGAGAACGACCATGGCGATGGTAATGATCTGCTGTAAAAGCGTCATAGCTGGCTTCCCCCTTTCTCTGCAATCCTGCCCTCCGGCAACGGTTCCTCTTCTCTGTCGGTCATCTCTGTCTCATCCTGCTTCCTCTCTATGGAACCGCGCAGGAGAGTCAATACGCCAAGCATGGCGAACATCGACGGAATGATGAAATTATCTGCGCCAAAGGCCAACAGGCAGAGCAGCGACAGTCCAATCCCCACGAACGCGCTGGTGTGCTGTTTTTCTTTCAGCCACTGTTCCAGGAAAATGACCACAAACATGGCAGTCATGACAAAATCAAGTCCTTCCGTATTAAAATGAATAAGAGAACCGAAGATTCCGCCAAGGGTCGCTCCGAAGAACCAGTAAAAATGGTTGAGCAGCGTCACAAAAAACATGAACCATCCCCGGTCCACATCCTCCGGGATATCAGCGGTATAATTGATGGAAAAGCTCTCATCGCACATGCCAAAGATCAGATAGACTTTCTTCCATCCGGTTCCCCGGTACTTTTCCAGCATGGAAATGCCGTAAAACAGATGACGGGCGTTGATCATCAACGTCATGACCAACGCCTGCAGGGGATTAAACGCCCCCAGTAACATATTGACGGTGACAAATTCCACGGAACCGGCAAAGATCGTGATGCTCATGAGCATCGGATACCAGAAGCTGAACCCAGAAACATTCATATAAATGCCATAGGTCAGCCCCAGAAACCAGAAACCGGCAAAAATCGGTATCGTATACGGAAATGCCGCTGCGAACGCTTTTTTCATCACGGCGGATCTCTTCTCTGTTTGTATACAGGATTCTGTATGCATGATTTTTCTCCCTTTCTCTCCCGTATTTTCTCACATTTCTCTGTGAGATTCCCTGCTGTTTGGAAAATCATTATTTATCTTCCGTATATCTTACCAAATTCCAGAGGAAATTCCCAGACCTGTTTTCTGGTGAGTATCTCCCAACTCATATCACAGGTAAAAAAAGCTCTGATATTTTATCCTCCTTCAAAAAAGCAAAAAATAACCCGCCGATTTTGCTTCGACGGGTAACATACAGGGAACTTAGACTGCCTTGTATATCAAAATATTCATTCTGCTTACACCTTCTTCATGAAATGTAAAGCGTAGCTGAAACCGCTTTGCGGTTTCTCCCTGCCGATCAAAAACGTCAGTAGTCCGAGTGAGGGTCGAATCGGGAGGAACTGTATGAGAGTGAATGGCATCGTCTGTTATATGAGAAATCTGTTGTCACCTTTACAAATCCCCATTTTCTTTCAGGAGAATAAGATGGTTTCTCACCTGCTTAAGAGGCTCACGGTTTCTATCCCCTCTGTCATCGGGAACATGTCAACCGGCTGTATCTTTTTTACCCGGTAGCCGTTTCCTGTCAGGTAGCCGAGGTCGCGTTTCAGCGTCTCCGGGTTGCAGGAAATGTACACCACTTTCCGGGGTTTCAGGCGCAGCAGGGAGTTTAAGAACTTCCGGTCGCTACCGGCGCGGGGCGGGTCCATGAAGACAACGTCGGCTTTCTGGCCGGCCGCTGCCATTTTTACCATAAACTCTCCGGCGTCGGCTTTATAAAAATGTACGTTTTTGATTTTGTTCATTTTCGCGTTGGCGATGGCGTCCCGGACGGCGTCGCCGTTGACTTCCACACTGATGACTTCTTTTGCTCTGTCACTGGCGACCATTCCTATGGTTCCGATGCCGCTGTAGGCGTCGATGACAGTTTCTTTTCCGGTCAGTTCCGCGTATTCCATCGCTTTGTCATAGAGGATCTCGGTCTGCACCGGGTTCACCTGATAGAAGGATTTCGGTGAGATCCGGAATCGCTTTCCACACAAAATATCCTCGATATATCCTTTGCCGTAGAGCACCTGCTGTTTATCGCCGAGAATCATGCTGGTGTTCCGGTCGTTGACATTGGCGACGATGGTGGTAATCTCCGGGTGCAGTTTTCGGAGTGCTTTCACAAAGTTGTTTTTCGATGGAAAGACCGGGGAAGCGGTCACGAGGACTACCATGATCTGTCCCGTATGATATCCCGTCCGAATCAGGATATGACGCAGAAATCCGTACCCGGTATCCTCGTTATACGCTCGCATCTTAAAGGACTTCATCAGTCCGGCCACCGACTGCATGATGGCGTCTGCCTTCTCATTTTCTATGAGACAGGAATCCACCCGGACGATCCTGTGGCTTTTTTCCTCGTAGATGCCCGTGTAGCCGTTGCCCTTCCGGTCCGTCGCCACCACGCCGTGTACTTTGTTGCGATAGTGAAACGGGTCTTTCATGCCGATGATCGGCTGTACCTTCCCAAAGGAACCAAGAAGCGCTTTTTCCCGCTGCTGCTTCCTCTCCAGCTGCTTTTTATACGGAAGGTGGACGTACTGGCAGCCGCCGCATTTTTTCTCATACGGGCAGACTCTTCTTTTCTTTTCTGCCTGTTCACCTGTTACTATCTTTTTACCGGTTTCTTCTTTTTTCTTTACTGTGCATTTTAATTCTGTCTTTCCGGCAGTTTTCGCTTCAATGTTTTCTTTTGCTTTTTTCGTCTGAGACGGTTTATTGTACGTCCGTGGCGGTTCGTTTTTTGCAAAGGCATTTCTGCCGTTTCTTTGTTCTCTCTCTCTTCTTATAGTTCTATCCGTTTTCATTGTTCTCTGTGCGCTCCCCATCTTTTGTCACTTTCTCTTATTCTTCGCTCTGCTGTTCCCGGCTCCCGTCGGCAAACATCAGAAGAAATGCAACGGCAAGGAGGAAGGACGATACGATGATCGCCATCTGTCCCTGCCACTGAATGACCTGATTGCCGATGATGGCGCCGATGACGAAGAACAAGATGATACCGTAATATAAAAAGCTCTTTTTCAGGTGTTTCCACTCTCTTTTTTCCACAAACTCGCAGAAATTCTGTGTGCCGGTCCGCAGATTACCGATGCACATGGTCGTGGCAATGCCGTTACCGTGTATCTTTCTGAAACTCTCCACCTGCATTCCGCAGGCGAGGGAGGTGAGGGAGTTGGCGAGCAGATTCTGTGTGAGTGGAATGAATGCCACTCCAAACAGGATGAGCGCCTCCAGAAATACGGTCATCTGTCTCCAGTGCAGTGTATTTTTATCTTTCATCCCAAAGCGGATAAACTCCGCCAGCGCAATCCCTGTGGCAAAGGCACAGACCGGCAGCGCATAGCGGGCCGCCGCCTGCCACTGGCCGGAGGAAAGGTTGACTCCGAGCAGGAGCATATTTCCCGTCTGCGCGTTGGCGAATACTTCTCCCCGGCAGAGATAAGAATAGGCGTCCATGAAACCGCCGCTTAAGGCAAGCAGAATTCCGATCTTCAAGGTTTCCGATGTCTGTATTTCTGTCATTTTCCACATCCTCCCTTTCGTCTTTTGCGTATGTTTCCAAAGTCTCTCCTATTATAATACGCTTCGGGAAAATGTAAAGAAAAAACTGACCTCCAAAAATCAGTTTTTCTGTTCTGACTTTTTGAGATCAGTTTCTTTTCCGATATTCTTTTTGTGAAATATTCTTTTTGTGATACTCTCTCTGGAAAAGAGCTTTGCCATACAAAATCTTACGCGTGACAGTGCGGGCAGTCTCCCTCCGCGAAGAGTGCCGGGTCATAGGAAATGTTATTTTTATCGTAGTAGTCTTTTACTGCTGCCCTGACCGCCTCTTCCGCCAGCACAGAGCAGTGAATCTTGTGGGTCGGAAGGCCGTCGAGGGCTTCCACCACCGCCTGATTGGACAGCTTGAGCGCTTCTTCGACCGGCTTGCCCTTGATCATCTCTGTCGCCATGGAGCTGGTGGCAATGGCGGAGCCACAGCCGAAGGTATTAAACTTCACATCGGAGATGACGCCGTCCTTCACTTTTATATACATTTTCATAATATCGCCGCATTTTGCGTTGCCAACCTCGCCGATACCGTCGGCGTCTTCCATCTTTCCGAGATTTCTCGGATTCTGGAAATGATCCATCACTTTCTCACTATATAACATGTTCTTTTTCTCCTTTCTCAAGATCTTCCCAGACCGGGGACATGTTGCGAAGGTACTCCACAACCTCCCGGACCGAATCTATGATATGCTTCATTTCTTCTTCTGTATTTTCTTCGCTCAAAGACAGACGCAGGGAGCCGTGCGCCACCTCATGAGGCAGTCCCAGCGCCAGCAGCACATGACTCGGGTCCAGGGAGCCGGAGGTGCAGGCGCTTCCCGAGGAAGCGGCGATTCCTCTGTGGTCAAGGAGCAAAAGCAGGGATTCTCCCTCTATGCCCTCAAAACAGAAATTCACATTTCCCGGCAGTCTCTTCCTTGCATCGCCGTTCAGTCTGGCGTGCGGAATCTTTGACAGTCCTTCTATGAGCATATCCCGAAGGACGCTCACCTTTTTTCCGGACGCGTTCATATGGGCGACGGCTTCCCGGAGCGCCGCTGCCATGCCGACGATGGCCGGCAGGTTTTCCGTTCCCGGTCTTCTGCCCCTCTCCTGAGCGCCACCCTCCATCAGATTAAAGAGCGGTACCCCTTTTCTCACATACAGGACGCCGATGCCCCGCGGTCCGTGGAACTTGTGGGCGGAAAGAGAGAGCATGTCAATGTTCTGCTCATGCACATGAATCGGCACATGTCCCACTGCCTGCACGGCGTCCGTGTGGAAGATGGCCTTCTTCTCCCGGCAGATGGCTGCGATCTCGTCCACCGGCTGCATCGTCCCAATCTCATTGTTGGCGTACATGATCGTCACCAGCGCCGTGTCCTCCCGGATTGCCTGCCGCAGATCTTCCGGGTTGACGATCCCCTTCTCACCCACCGGAAGAAGAGTGATCTCGAAGCCTTCCTTTTCCAGCCGCTCCAACGTATGGAGCACCGCGTGATGCTCAATGGCAGAAGAGATGATATGCTTTTTCCCTTTTCTGGCTCCGAAGTCCGCCGCAGAGCGGATCGCCTGATTATCCGCCTCCGTTCCCCCGGAGGTAAAATAAATCTCCCGGAAATCCGCACCGATCAGCCCGGCAATCTCCTCCCGCGCCTTCTGCATCACTTCCGCCGCCTTCTGCCCGACACTGTGAAGGCTGGACGGGTTGCCGTATGCCTCCTCCATGCACTTTGTCATGGCTTCCAGAGCCGCCGGATGTATTTTTGTCGTTGCCGCGTTATCTGCATAAATGTACATTTCGTCACCCTCTTTTCTTATTCTATCCATACACTGACCTTCTTCCAATGACCTGCCTGCATTTCCATCCATGGTATCATCTTCCATGGCATTGTCTGTCATGTATCGTCTGTCTGATTTTCAGTTTTGCCAGTGTTCCGGAAATAGTATATCTATTTTTTTCTTTTTAATTCCTATCTTTATAATATGGATTATAATCACAAATTCCTATTTTGTCAATAGGAATTTATATATTTCCGTCCATCAGATCTTTCAGAGTGACTTTGTCCAGATATTGCCCGATCATCTCATCCAGTTTTTTCCACAGCGGCAGCGTGATACACTGCCCTGCCCGCTCACAACATTCTTTTTCCAGCTCCGGGCAGGACACCGGCGCCAGTGTCTTTTCAGTCAGTTTCAAAATAGAGCCGATGGAATACTCTTCCGGACGGTATTTTAAGCGGTAGCCGCCCTTCTTTCCTCTGCCGCTTATAAGCATTCCACCCTTATTCAGTGTCCCAACGATCAGTTCCAGATATTTCATGGAGATGCCCTGCCGTTCGGCGATATCCTTTAACGAGATCAGCTCTCCATCGTTATGCTGCGCCAGGTCGATCATCACGCGCAGAGCGTATCTTCCTCTCGACGATACGATCATATTGTCACCTCTTTTCTCTCTCGTAATACCGCACTGCCAGGCAGACAACCGTGCTGCTAAACCATGCCACCAGAAATCCTCCCAGCACATCGCTCGGATAATGCACACCCAGATACAGTCTGGAAAATGCCACAAGCACCGCCAGGATCAGAGCGGGCAGCCCTTTTCTTCCCGGCAGCACTCTCCACAAGATCAGGGCGCAGGCAAAGGCTGCGCAGGTATGTCCCGACGGGAAGGAATAATCAGAAGGTTTCCCGATCAGCCGGGTGAGCCCGTCCACTACCTCGTAGGGTCGGATGCGCGCGATTCCCGGTTTCAGGATCAGGTTGGTGATGAGCGCTCCCAGCCCCATGGAAAGAAGACTCATCAGTCCGGCTTTCCTGGTACTTTTAAAACAGAGCAGACTGATTGCCAGCACAACCCAGAACCAGCCCCCGTTCCCCAGCGCGGTCACCGCCTTCCAGAACGGTGTCCAGAAATCTGCCCGCAGATTTTCCTGTATCCAGAGCAGAATGGATGCATCTATATTAATAAGCCATGTCATATTTTTTCTCCTGTTTCTCTTATCGGTACTGTACGGAAGAGTATTCCGTCAACACAGTTTCTCCATACAGATTTTGCACGTCATGATCTGTAGAAAAACTGATTTATTCCCTTTAAGAAAAAGGGCATCGCGTAACGCAATACCCTTTTTCGTGTTCTCTCCAAAATCTATTTGTCTGTGATCTCTGCGTGGTAGTCCTGCAGGGATTCCACTTCGCTGCTGCTGTGTGTCTTGATATAGTGGATTCCTTCCACTGCCGCCTTCGCCGCCGCGATGGTGGTGTAATACGGCACTCTCGCTTTGATCGCCGCTTTACGCAGGTAGCTGTCGTCATGCACGCTGTCTTTTCCGACCGGAGAGTTCACGACGATGTCGATCTTTCCGTTGGTGATCAGGTCAAGGATATTCGGACGGCCCTCGTAGAGCTTCTTCACCTGCTCTGCCGGGATGCCGGCGCTCTTGATCAGCTCGCAGGTATGTTTGGTGGCAAGGATGTGAAAACCGTTATCCGCAAACATCTTCGCCACGTCGACTACCTCGTCTTTATCCTTTCTGTTGACAGAGATCAGAACGGTTCCGGACAGCGGCGGTTTCGCCTGCACTGCCTCCTGCGCCTTGATAAATGCCTCGCCATAGGAGTGGGATAATCCCAGAACCTCTCCGGTGGAACGCATCTCCGGTCCCAGAACCGGGTCGACTTCCTGGAACATGTTGAACGGGAAGGCCGCCTCTTTCACACCGTAATACGGGATATTCTTCTCCTTCAGAGAAGGAATCGGGGATTCTTTGCCGGTGATCTCCGCCGTGATGATCTCCGTCGCCAGCGGCACCATACGGATGTTACATACCTTGGATACCAGCGGCACGGTACGGGACGCACGAGGGTTTGCTTCCAGCACATATACTTTGTCGTTCTCGATGGCGTACTGCATGTTCATCAGACCTTTGACATGCATTTCTTCCGCGATCTTTCTCGTGTACTCTTTGATCGTCTCCACATTTTTCTCGGAAATGTGCACGGACGGCAGGATACATGCCGAGTCGCCGGAATGTACGCCGGCCAGCTCGATGTGCTCCATCACAGCCGGAACAAAAGCGTGGGTACCGTCGCTGATGGCGTCTGCCTCACATTCCATGGCATGATTTAAGAAACGGTCGATGAGGATCGGACGGTCCGGTGTCACGCCGACAGCCGCCTTCATGTAGCCGACCATGGATTCTTCGTCGTAAACGACCTCCATGCCGCGGCCGCCCAGCACATAGGACGGGCGAACCATGACCGGATAACCGATCTTTTCAGCCACAGCCAGCGCCTCTTCCACAGTGGAAGCCATGCCGGACTCCGGCATCGGAATCTCCAGCTTCTCCATCATCTCGCGGAATAAATCTCTGTCTTCCGCCAGGTCAATGACAGAAGGGGAAGTGCCGAGAATCTTCACGCCGTTCTTCTCCAGGTCTGCCGCCAGATTAAGCGGTGTCTGTCCGCCAAACTGCGCGATGACGCCGAGCGGTTTTTCTTTCTTGTAAATGCTCAGCACATCTTCCAGTGTGAGCGGCTCAAAATATAATTTATCCGAAGTATCGTAGTCGGTGGATACCGTCTCCGGATTACAGTTTACGATGATTGTCTCAAAGCCCATCTTCTTCAAAGCCTGGGACGCATGAACACAACAGTAGTCAAACTCAATACCCTGACCGATCCGGTTCGGGCCGCCGCCGAGGATCATGATCTTCGGCTTGTCATTGGATACCGGATTCTTATCCGGCGCATTGTACGTGGAGTAATAATAAGCGCTGTCCTCGGTGCCGCTGACATGCACGCCCTCCCAGGCTTCTTCCACGCCGAGGGCAATTCTTCTGTCCCGCACCTCATCTTCCGGAATCTCCAGAAGCTGGCTTAAATACTTATCCGAGAAACCGTCCTTCTTGGTAGCGATCAGCAGCTCGTCGGAAGGCAGGCCGCCCTTGCAGGCAAGAATCGCTTCTTCCTCTTCCACCAGTTCTTTCATCTGCTCGATAAAGTACGTTTTTACTTTGGTAATCTCAAAAATCTCCTCCACGGTCGCTCCTTTTCTGAGCGCTTCGTACATGATGAAATGTCTCTCACTGGACGGAGTGACTAAAAGCTGTAGGAGCTGTTCTTTTGTCATGGAACCGAAATTCTTCGCATTGCCCAGACCGTAGCGTCCGATCTCCAGACTGCGGATGGCCTTCTGGAACGCTTCCTTGTAGGTCTTGCCGATACTCATGACTTCACCGACGGCACGCATCTGCGTTCCCAGTTTATCTTCCACGCCTTTGAACTTCTCAAAAGCCCAGCGGGCAAACTTAATGACCACATAGTCGCCGTCCGGCACATATTTATCGAGGGTTCCGTACTTGCCGCACGGGATATCTTTGAGCGTAAGACCGGTCGCCAGCATGGCGGATACCAGCGCGATCGGAAAACCGGTCGCCTTGGACGCCAGGGCAGAAGAACGGGAAGTACGCGGATTGATCTCGATCACCACAATACGGTCGGAAACCGGGTCGTGGGCGAACTGTACGTTAGTTCCACCGATCACTTGCACGGATTCCACGATCTTGTACGCCTGTTCCTGCATCCGCTTCTGACATTCCTCCGAGATGGTCAGCATCGGAGCGGAACAGAAAGAGTCTCCGGTGTGCACGCCCAGCGGGTCGATATTCTCGATAAAGCAGACCGTGATCATGTTGCCTTCCACGTCGCGGACCACTTCCAGCTCCAGCTCTTCCCAGCCGAGGATGGACTCCTCCACAAGAACCTGTCCCACCAGGCTGGCCTGCAGGCCCCTCGCCATGACGGTCTTTAACTCTTCCTTGTTATATACAAGACCGCCGCCGGCGCCGCCCATGGTGTAAGCCGGACGCAGAACCACCGGATAACCCAGCTTCTCCGCGATGGCAAGACCGTCCTCCACGCTGTAGGCAACCTCGCTTCTCGCCATCTCAATGCCAAGCTTGTTCATCGTCTTCTTAAACTCGATCCGGTCTTCGCCGCGCTCGATGGCGTCCACCTGCACGCCGATGACTTTTACATTATACTTGTCCAGGATTCCTTTTTTGTAAAGCTCCTCACAGAGATTCAGTCCGGACTGTCCGCCCAGATTCGGCAGGAGGGCATCCGGGCGCTCCTTCGCGATGATCTGTTCCAGACGCTCCGCGTTCAAAGGCTCAATGTAGGTAACGTCCGCTGTCTCCGGGTCTGTCATGATCGTCGCCGGGTTGGAATTGACCAGCACGATCTCATATCCCAGCTTCCGAAGCGCCTTACATGCCTGCGTACCGGAATAGTCAAACTCGCAGGCCTGCCCGATGATGATCGGACCTGATCCGATAATTAATACCTTATGGATATCTGTTCTCTTTGGCATAAATTCACCCTCCTGTTACTTTTTGTGTGTTAAAAAAGACGGGAACCTTCCCCTCTTATTCCTGCATTTCTGATAAATAATTATATCGGAAAATAAAAAAATCACAAGTCATTTTGCCCGATTGATTCATTTTGTGACATTTTATACAAAAATAAATAAAGATTTTCTGCAAAAATCAAAACATATCCGACGACAGATCAGGTCGGCCGGGGCAAGGGAACCTGTCGCCCGCCTCACACTTCCGGCAGCTTGCACACATCCACCCACTGCTCATACCCGGAATACTTTTCCAGATCTTCCATGGTCATCTCAATGGCGCTGTTGCTGCTCCCGCAGGCCGGGAAAACAGTCTCAAAACGTTTCAGGGACTCATCCAGATACACCTTCACGCCCTCATTGATCCCAAACGGACAGACGCCGCCCACCGCATGGCCGACCATCTCCTCCACCTCGTCCGGAGAGAGCATCTTCGCTTTTGTGCCAAACTGCGCCTTGTACTTGCCGTTATTGACCTTGGCGTCACCAGCTGCCACCACGAGGATTGCCCCGTCGCCCACCTTAAACGACAGCGTCTTCGCGATTCGTTTCGGCTCACAGTGCAGCGCCTGCGCCGCCAGCTCTACTGTGGCGCTCGACACGTCAAATTCCAGAATCTTATCTTCCATCCCATACTGACGAAAATATGCTTTTACCCGTTCTATTGACATTTCACTTTTCTCCCCGTCTTCTTTCTATATCATACATACTTTATTCTTCTCACTTAACATATACTTTTCATAAACATCTCTTGTCATCGCCAGAACTGCCGCACTGTCCGGACTTGCCGTGCTGTCATTCTGCCGCATTCTCCCCCTCTGCCGGTTCCGGCGGGACTGCGGCGTCACTGCCCGGCTCTCCGGGTTCTCCTCCTGCGCCGGCCGCCAGTTCCCGCTTTTGCGTACCCACGTCAAGGAAGAAGATCATATAGAAGAAAAATACCATCAGCGTCCAGCCGGCACTCATCACCGCATAATCCATCATCATGGACATGAACAGAGCGCCCCAGATACCCAGGGTAAAGAACGAAAACTTCTTTTCCATCGCATAGACGATGATCAGCACAAAAAGAATGATAAAACAGATGCCCACCGGAATGGACAGCCGCAGGATCTCATTCAGGAAAATGTTATGCCCGTTGTTGGTCGTCACATCACCCAGCGCCTCCAGGTGCAGCTTCTTAAAGGAAAAGCGCAGTCCGAGACCTTCCGGCCGGTCCAGGATCAGGTTGACAGCCTCCTGCCAGATGTATGTCCGGTGTCCCAGCGTCAGGACGGAGCGCTCCGCCGCTATTTTTCGAAAAGCAATCACGCAGGCGCCGATGACTCCCACACTGAACAGAGGAATGACCACCACACGGATCCACAGCTTGATCTTCTTAAAGTTCCGGACAAGCCAGTCCACACAGAAACTTCCGAGAATCAGTCCGCCGCCCACGATGGCTGTATTGACGTGGGAAATGTACAGACAGGCCACGAGAATGACCAGGCTTATCCCGAAAGTCAGTTTATTTTTAAACTTTTTCCGGTACACGAGGATGAACGCAAGACTCAAGAGCAGCATAAACGCATACTGGGACTTATGATAATAGATCCACTCAAACCGTTTCTCCCCGTAAAAATCCTGCGGAGGCATAAACTTGAGCTGAAAATCATACCAGTACACAGAAGCATAACCAAGCAGATATACGACGATCCCAACCAGATTGGAGATGACGATGCTGCGGTTGGCAAACTCGATGATGTGATGTCTCTCAAACCACTCCTGATTCCTTCCGCACATCAGCAGCAGGAAAAAGCCGAAGCTGATGACACAGTTGATCCCCTGCCATTTCCACTGGATCGCATCCAGCATCAGATAATAAAAAAGCACATAGCAGACCATCACAAAAAGAAACTTGATACAAAATACAAGATTCTCCCTGTTCCATCTCCTGTGCCAGATGGTTGTGAGCATATAGAAAAATAAAAAGAGGACAGCCGCCGCATTTACCAGCAGAAATTCCTGATAATACTGCGGATGCCGGTTTCCCGCCATTGTTGTGCTGGCAGGACAAAACAGCGCCACCAGCAGCATCAGTTTCATAAAAAGGGAAGCCGCCGTGTCCGGATAATCCACTTTTCCACTGACAGGGCCGTTTCCTTTCCGGGCTCTCTTTCCCGGAGCCTGTTTCGCAAGACCTTTCATCTCTTACCTCCTGCTTTCTTGTCGTTTACTATTGCTGATTATATCCTATCTTCCCGGAAATGTCTAACCGGAAATGTCGGGCCGGGGCCATTTTTCCTGTCAAAATCTCTTGTAAAATCGTTTCTCTGTTGCTACACTTAATAATACTATAGCAAAGGAGAGAACACTTATGGATTTTACAAAAAAAGATTCCCTCGCCCTGAAGGGAATCGCGATTCTCATGATGTACGTCCATCATTTTTATTTAAGTCCCGAACGCTGGGCCGGTTACACCGTGGACTTTTTTCCTCTGACAGAGAGCATGACTGTCTATCTGGCCGAATTTTTAAAGACCTGCGTCTGCGTCTTCGTCTTTATCACCGGATATGGTATGACACAGTCTTTAAAGCAGAAGCACCCGAATCTCCGTCCTTCTTCCACAGACATGCTCTCCTACACGAGACACCGGCTTGTCTCTCTGCTGTCCAACTTTATATTTGTGTATCTGCTGGTCATCCTCGTCAGCTTTCCAACGGGCCGCTTTTTTGAGATCTACGGTCGCTCCGGCTCCTCCATCCTCTATGTGCTGGTGGATATGTTCGGACTGGCAAAATTGTTTAAAACGCCGTCTTATGTGGGCACCTGGTGGTACATGAGCCTTGCCATCGTACTGGTCGTCCTGTTCCCGCTGTTTGTGAAACTGTACCGGGAGTACCGCTGGGCGTTCTTGTTCGCGGTGATGCTCCTGCCCCGTTTTCTCAATCTGCGGGTCGTAAATACCAACCTGCTCCACTACACCCTTGCCATGGCGCTTGGCATGTACTGCGCCGAGAGCGACCTTTTCAGCCGATGGAAGAACTTTGAGGAGACAAGACTTCGCAAAATACCGAAGATCCTTCTCTTCCTCTTCCACCTTCTGCTGCTCGCCGCCCTCGTCGTATTCCGACAGAGCGACGCCGGACAGGGGCTGCTGGAAGTTTTTGACGGCATCATTCCGGTTTACATTGCTTACTTCGGGCGCCTCTACCTGTTCCGGCTCCGGGGACTGTGTCAGGTACTTATGTTCCTGGGCAAACACTCCATGAACATGTTCCTGACCCACACGCTGATACGCACGACATTTTTCCAGGATTTCTCCTACAGCTTCGGCAACGCCTGGTTAAATGTGCTGGTGCTTCTGGTGATCACTGTTCTTCTTTCCATGGTCATCGAAGCATTGAAGAAACTGGTTCATTTTTCGGATTTTGTTCATTTCCTCACTGCAAAAATCTAAGGCAGGATGCAGGACACACATAAAAAATCCCCTGGTTTCCATGAGTAAGATTATAAGATACTCTCAGGAAACCGGGGGTTTTTGTCTTTAGATATGTATTTGTTTTTGGCTAAACTGCTTTGACAGCAGGAACCAGCCGAAACAGAGCGCGTTCAGGATCAGGCTGAAAAATACGCCGGCCCAGGTCACCTGCTGATTCTCCAGCACATCCGCGGAGTAGTCGGCGGAGAGGATCGGTATCAGGTTGTTATTCAAAAAATGAATGATGACCGGCACCCAGATATTGTTGGTCTTCATGTAGGCGTACGCCAGAAAGATGCCAAGGAAAATACAGGTCACCTGCTGGGAAGCCGCCATAATCAGCCCCATATCCGGCGTCGTATAATAGAAGAAATCTACAGGCAGATGCCAGAGTCCCCACACAATGCCCAGGAGAATCACGCCGCCCCGCAGACCGAACTTCCTTTGAAGGTATGGCTGCATATAATATCTCCATCCGTATTCCTCGCCGAAAAATGCGATGAAGACGAGGAAAAAGTTCGGAATGAGCGCCGCCAGATTGATCCAGGTATATGGCTGAGCAAATACGTTAAGCAAGGTTCCGATCTGTCCGCTGAGCGCATAGGAAATGGCGTTGCGCAGCATGTAGATGATAAAAAACAGCAGCACGCAGACAACGGAAGCCCCGGTGTTCTTCCACCGCAGGCCGCCATTCTTCCGTCTTTCTTTCCCCGAAGCGATCAAGGCGATCCAGCAGAGGATGCTGCCGATGATCAGCATACCCTGTATGAGTAATGTCCAGGCGGAAATGGACGCTTCCGCTGTTCCCATAGTCGGCAGCTTCACAAAAGTGGAAACCACCGCGATCGCTGCCATGATGACCGTCAATATAAAAAATACGGCATAAAATCCCTTCGGCAGTTTCTGCTCTTTCTTACCTGTGATAAGGTAAGCCAGCGCCACGCCCGCCGCCGGGTACATCATCTGCGCGTTGGGAAAGGCGCTGACATCCATGCCGGATGCGTTGCCATACCACATCAGAAGACCCATCACATAGGTAAGGCCATAGGCCAGCAGCAGGAAAATGATGAACTGTTTCTTTTCCGTTTTTGTGTACATTTTTTTAATCCTCCCTGTGCAGACGCCGTTTGCCGGCGTCCGTCTTACCCCCCCCCAGTCTACAACACAGTCTTACTTCCTGTCAATATATAACCTATGGTACTATCCCTCATTCCCGAATTTTTATCATCCGGCCATTTACGGATAAGAATTAAATTCCAGTGCATTCACACTCATCCTCCCAAAAAAATTTCCTTCGTGTATCTCTACATTTTTCTTTACATATGTCTTGTCACCTGCCAAAACACATGGTATACTCTTAAAGATTGCGATAGGACGCGCCGGATTTTGCCCGCAGTCAGGCGGAAAATATATCCGGCGGTCTTTCACGGAAAAGAAACCCGTGATCAGTACATTTATATGGGGAAGGAATTATGAATACATTAAAAGAACGAATCCAACAGTTAAAAGAAGAAAAAAATGCCGTTATCCTGGCACATTACTACGCGCCGCCGGAAGTCCAGGAGATTGCCGATTATATCGGCGACTCCTTTTATCTAAGCAAGCTGGCGGTGAAGCTTGACAATCCGGTTCTCGTGTTCTGCGGGGTATCTTTCATGGGCGAGAGCGCCAAACTCCTGAATCCGGAGAAAACCGTTCTCATGCCGGACGCCTCCGCCGACTGCCCGATGGCGCATATGGTGGACAAGTCCGTGATCGACGCCGCCCGGGCGCAGTACGATGATCTGGCTGTTGTCTGCTATGTGAACTCCACCGCGCAGATCAAGTCCTGGTCTGACGTCTGTGTCACCTCCGCCAACGCGGTAAAGATCGTACGCCGGCTGCCGAATCAGCATATTTTATTTATCCCGGACCGTAACCTGGGACATTTTGTGGCAGAGCAGGTGCCGGAGAAACATTTCCTCTATAATGAAGGATACTGCCCGCGCCATGAATTCATGTCCGCAGAGGAGATTGCCGCCCTGAAAGAGGAACATCCGGCGGCACAGATTCTCGTCCATCCGGAATGCAACAGCGCGATCACTGCTATGGCCGATTACATCGGTTCCACCAGCGGTATCATCCATTATGCCGGAGAACATACCGACTGCCGGGAGTTCATCATCGGCACCGTTTCCGGCGTCATCTACAAGCTGAAAGAAAGTCGCCCGGACGCGCAGTTCTATTTCCCGAAAACACGTCCGTCCTGTCAGGACATGGAGCAGATCACGCTGGAACAGGTTGCTCACGTTCTTGAGACCGGAGAAAATGCAGTGGCTCTGCCGCCGGAAACGGTAAGCGCACAGGCGAAACATACGCTGGAACAGATGCTTAAACTGGCGCAATAGGCAGCCGGAGAAGACAGGAAAACTGCCGGCATCCTTTACCTGCCACAGACAGACATCTTCTACTTTGGCAGTCCTAACTATTTACAATGGAGAACAAGATTTATGAAAGACTTATACTATGATGTGGTCATCGCCGGCTGCGGCGTCGCCGGATTATACACGGCGATTCATCTGCCGCCGGACAAAAAGGTCCTGCTGCTTTCCAAGGACAGTCTGGAAACCTGTGATTCCATGCTGGCGCAGGGAGGAATCTGCGTCCTGCGGGATGACGATGACTACGATTCTTATTTTGAAGATACTATGCGGGCCGGCCACTATGAGAACCGGCGGGAGAGCGTTGACATCATGATCCGGGGAAGCCGCGCCGTCATCAATCATCTGATCGCCCTCGGCGTTCGCTTCGCCACCAATCCGGACGGCTCTCTTCTATATACAAAGGAGGGCGCGCACTCCCGGCCCCGCATCTGCTTCCATGAAGATGTGACCGGCAAGGAAATCACCACCGTTCTTCTGCGCACGGTGCAGACTCTTCCCAATGTCACCATCATGGATTACACCACCATGACCGATATTCTTACTGAAGACGGCGTCTGCACCGGTATCACCGCCGAGACGGCGGACGGGGATGTCCTGTACATTTCCTGCAGGGATACGGTTTTCGCCACCGGCGGTATCGGCGGACTGTACAAACACTCCACCAACTACCCGATCCTCACCGGAGACGGCTGCCGGATTGCAGAGAAACACGGCGTTGCGCTGGAGCATATGGATTATGTGCAGATCCATCCGACCAGCTTTTATACGGAAGAGCCGGGCCGGCAGTTTCTCATCTCCGAGTCTGCGCGCGGGGAAGGCGCCGTCCTCCTGAATCATAAGGGGGAGCGCTTCACCAACGAGCTGGAACCGCGAGATGTGGTATCCGCCGCCATCCATGCGGAGATGAAAAAAGAGGGAGTGGAATATGAGTTTCTCTCCTTTGCAAATGTACCAAAGGAGACGATTCTTCATCATTTCCCTCATATTTACGAATTCTGCCTGGAACACGGATATGACATATTAAAGGAACCGATCCCGATCGTCCCTGCACAGCATTATTTTATGGGAGGTATTCATGTAGACAGTAATTCTGAGACTACCATGCCTCATCTGTATGCTGTGGGCGAGACGAGCTGCAACGGCGTCCACGGAAAAAACCGTCTTGCCAGCAACAGTCTGCTGGAAAGTCTTGTATTTGCAAAGCGGGCCGCACAGCACATCGCGGCTTCCTGTGAATCAGAACAAAAGAACCCGAAAGAACAGGAGCAGAATGTCTGATCGATCCGGACAGGCACTGCACACCTGACAAGAACAACAGAAAGGAAACACATCATGAATCCGATTACTTTGCGGCTTGTGGCCGATAAATACATAAAACTGGCACTGGAAGAAGATATCCACAGCGAAGACGTTTCCACCAACGCCGTGATGCCGGAATACAAAAAAGGAGAAGTTTACCTCTTTGCCAAAGAAGACGGCATCATCGCCGGTCTTCAGATTTTTGAGCGGGTATTCAAACTTCTCGACGAAAACACAGAAGTGACTTTTATCGAGACTAACGGCCGGACAATCCAGGACGGAGATCCTGTGGAAGCCGGACAGGCACTGGCTGTCGTCACCGGTGACGTCCGCGTCCTGCTGTCCGGAGAGCGCACCGCGCTCAACTATCTGCAGCGTCTCTCCGGCATCGCCACCTACACCCGCAATCTTGCCGACATGTTAAAGGGCAGCAAGACCAAACTTCTTGATACGAGAAAAACTTCGCCGGGCATGCGTATTTTTGAAAAATATGCAGTCCGCATCGGAGGCGGTCATAACCATCGTTACAATCTCTCCGACGGCGTTCTCTTAAAGGATAATCACATTGACGCTGCCGGAGGCGTGCGGCAGGCCATCGAGGCTGCCCGGGCCTACGCTCCGTTTGTTCTGAAGATCGAAGTGGAAACCGAGGATCTGGACATGGTACGGGAGGCTGTGGAAGCCGGCGCCGACATCATCATGCTTGACAATATGAGTCCGGAAATGGTGGCGGAAGCCATCCGTATCATCGACGGCCGTGCCGAGACCGAATGTTCCGGCAACATCACAAAAGAGAACATTGAGACCATCACCTCGCTCGGTGTGGATTACATTTCCAGCGGCGCTCTGACTCACTCCGCGCCAATTCTGGACATCAGCTTAAAGCATCTGAAGGTTCTGGATGAATAGTAAGACTCCGAACGAGCCTGTTCTCCCCGGACAGATACTGTTTCCGGGAGACAGATCCTCATGTACATGAATCGGTCCAAAAAGGAGACAGTTGTTATGAAAAAAGAATCAGACGGAAGCAGCAGAAGAAAAACCCTGCTCACCCTGCTTTCCCAGTCTGACGTTCCCCTTTCCGGAACCAGACTGGGGAAGGAAACCGGTGTCAGCCGCCAGGTGGTCGTACAGGATATCGCTCTCCTTCGCACCGCCGGCTATCCCATCCTTTCCACGGGGCGGGGATATCTGTTAAACGGTACGCCGGGCTGTACCCGGGTCGTCAAGGTCTGTCACACTGACGCGCAGGTGGAAGATGAACTTCAGACGATCGTGGATCTGGGTGGCTGTATCGTGGACGTGAGTATCAACCACCGGGTTTACGGCAAAGTTTCCGCCCCCTTAAATATCAAAAGCCGCCGGGACACCCACAACTTTAAGGAAGAACTCGCTTCCAGCAAGTCTTCTCTGCTCTCAAGCGCTACCTCCGGCTACCACTACCACACGATACGCGCGGACAGCGAACAGATCCTCGATGAGATCGAGGAAGCGCTACGGGCAAAAGGGTATCTGGCGGACTATATGGATTACGAGATGTAAGAACAGTTTAGATGATCGCCTCATTGGCGCCGTACACCAAGCGATTTGTGGTACATTTATCATGTTATCCTGGTACAGGCCGCCTTAGACCCGGCCGTATCATTATAAACATTATATCGGAGGTTTTCACTATGAATAATGACAGTATTTTCCTTTATATCATCGCCGCGCTTGCTGTCGCCTACGCCCTCGGCAACGCCTACGGTTTCTTTGTCAAGCGCGCCCGGTGCAGCGTCACTGAAGGAACCGTGTATTCCATCTGGACGCCGGGACCGGAGAAGACGCGTTTCCGCAATTCTAAGTGGGCCAAAATCACCTACAAGGTGAACGGCAAAAGATACATTTCCTATAACCGGATTCAGGTTCCCATGAGCGCGGAAGTCGGAACAAAGATCACGATCCGCTATGACGCCCTGAAACCGGATATGCTCTACAGCTTTTCCTGGAAGAAGATCGGGATTGCTCTGGCGGTGGCGGCAGCCTGTGTCATCCTCGGCGTGATAACACAACTGGCATAAATATAGAGTACGTACTTCCTGGACATATTTCCCGGACGTACTTCTTACTTCTTAAATATACTTCGGGTCCGGATAAAAATCCGGACCCGTGCTGTGTGATATTATTTCATCTTCTATCCTCTTTCCGGTACAGAATCGGCACATCGTACCCAAACGTTCTCTTTCCATTGACTTCCATCGTCTCGGTGACTTCCAGACCTTCTTCGGAAAAGCGTTCCCACAAGGTGAATTTTAACACCGGTGAAAACATGCTCACACTGCCTCCCTCCCAGACGCCATCTTTCTTTACATAAAGGGCCGGAACGAATTTTTCCGACGGTTTGAGTGCGGTATAATCAATCTCCTTCATATTGTCATAAGTAAAGGAATTCTGATCATAGCCTTCCGGCGTCTCATAGGAAGTCAGTCTGACTCCTTCTTTTTCTTCTGTGAATAAAAACAGGTGCGGAGAACCGTGGGTCTTGCCGCCGATCGTGTAATAACTCTCTTCCACCATAAAGTAACCGGCAAAGTCTTCCGGAAGATTGCGAATCTTATCGTTGCAGATGGTGTTGACATGTCTTGCATATGGGAACTTTTCATTCTCCGTTTTTAATCGCTCATACTGTTCTTTATTGTTAAAATGACCCGTCAACACGCTCATAAAATCATTCAGTCTGTCCATGGTAAAAAGATACCTCCCTTTCTTTTCTCTGCTGCTTTACAGTGTAGCACAACCGGGGATACTTCGCCACGGGTAACTGCAGATTTTTCAAAGGCGGCGGCTTGTCGAAGTGGGCGCACTGTATTTTCTGTTTCCCGTTATTCTTCGGCTGTGAGCATTTTTATAGTCTCGTCGTCGGCCCATGCGTACACGGATTTCTCGCCGTACCCGTCGTTGAAATAGACGATCAGATCATAGTCGGACGCCGCCGCCTCGCCCTCGTATCCTGTCGCGTAAAAGGAGAAATTGCTCTCATTCAGGATAAGTTTCTCTTTGACCGGCTGTATCACTGCCGGGTCCGTCACCGTCCAGTGTTTCTCCCCGTCGGCATCGTAACGGGCGATCTCGACGCCTGTGATGTTGACGTCGGCAAGGGTTTTCGTGATGTCATATCCTTTGCCTTGAAGGAAAGCGATCGTCTTTGTAAAGGACGGGTAAATGTAATAATAGTCTTCCATGTATCCCTGGATTTTCTTATCTTCGTGGTTCAGGGTAAGTTCCGCTGTCGGGATCACATTTCGCATATCGTCATATGTCAGGGTGTCAAGCTCCGAGAGGTACGTCGTCAGGAACTGATCCCTCTCTTCCTCGGTCAGACGCAGGGGTTGGTCTTCCAGCATATCATTACAGGAGATATCCGATATGGCGTCCCAGTCCGCCGTGTAGAGGGAGTAGACGCTGGCCCGCTGGTCTTTCATGGCATAGGCTTTCTCCATCATGTCGTCTGCCTGATCTTCTGCCAGGGCAAAGTTTCTCTTGATCTCTCTCCCGTTCTTCATATAATAAATGACTTGGATACTCTTTTTCCCTTCCTCAAAGATACTGCGGCCGGTCGTGGTATCATAGAATCCCGAAAAAGTTCCGCTCTCTTCTGCCGTGCTGTCTCCGGCGTTCTCCTGCAGCGCGGTCTTTAAAAGAGTAAGGAGTTTTTCTTTCTGTTCGCCGGTGACTCCTTTTTCTTCTTTGCCCCAGTAATAGATTTCTCTCATGGTCGCCACATCATCTTTTACTGCCACGCTTTCCACACCGCCGGCGGAAGGGATAAAGCGATCATAGCCGTATACATCCAGATAGAAAGACAGCGTCAGACAAAGCACCGCCGCCAGAGTCAGCGCCATCTGTTTTTTGTGGCTCCACATGCCGCGGATATCAAACTGGTAGATACATTCTATGATACCGTGGAAAAGTATCGTTCCGAGGATCGCGCCGAGGAACACCCAGAGTCTGGAAGCGCCCAGCGTGATGCTGTAAAGGTAGGAACCGGTATAGACCGCCGCCGGGATGACTAAAAGCACCCTGATCAGCGGATTGATCTTCGGAAACGCCATGGATTTTCCCGCAGCCTCCGACGGCCGCCGGTCAAAAAGGAACTGACAAAGCGCTGCCAGAACAACAAGCCAGATGACGACGGCAAGCAACACCGGCCCCTTGTCCTCCCACTGCCATCCTTCCTGCGTCGGGCACAGACAGACGGAAAGATACACCGGCGAGCCGTAATCAAAGAGCTTAAACACTTCGGATGGTTCCACATAGGATGCAAAAAATATCTGCTGCAGTTCAATGAACATATATTTTATGATCATTGGCGCCCAGGTGATAAACACCGCCGTTCCGAGAATCCCCACCACGATGTGTCCCGTCATGATCATGGCGAGGGCTGCCGTAAAAAAGGCGGAACCGAACGCCAGCATGTTGCAGAGAACAGCTAAGAGCAGGTACCCCAGTAATTCCAAAGTAACATAGCCAAGAACGGCGGCGATCACCGCTTCTACCACGGAGGCAGCCAGGAGCAGAACCGCAAACACCAGAAAGCTGTTGGCCGTCACCGTCCAGAAGAGGTCTCTTCTTCGCACCGGCAGGGAGTGATAAAAATCTGTCTTCGTCCGGGAATGCAGATACGAAAATCCGCAAAACGCGGTGACTGCCCCCAGCGCGGCGCACAGGAATAATAATTCGTTCGGTCCCGCGGCGGAGAGGATGGAGCCGTACACCTCCTGCCTGGTCCATCCGTCGTACGCCATGGCATTTTGGATCACAACTACAAAGTAAAGCAGGGTGAACAGAAAATAAAGCAGCGTCACCACATTGATGGCAAGCCGGTGGCGCATATTTTCCTTCATACATTTAGAAAATGATATTTTTGATGTCATAACCGACTACCTCCGTTTCGCTGATAAAGATTTCTTCCAGAGAAAGCGGGAGCACTTCCATAAAGGCCGGTTGCAGCTCCCCGATCTTCGCGAGGATCTCTTCCTCTCCGCCCCGCACGGTGAGAGTGAGAAGCTTTCCTCTCCGCTCCATCGTCAGAATGTCCAGAGAAGCTTTCAGTCCTCCGTCCATCTCCTCCGGCAATACACACTGGATCTTATGGAGATTCCATTTCAGATCTTCCAGATCTTTTGAGAGAAGAACGCCGCCCCTGTGGAGCAGACCGATGTGATCGCAGATATCCTCCAGCTCCCGCAGGTTGTGGGAGGCGATGACCGGGGTCAGCCCCTTCTCGTCGATCTCTCTTGCCAGGATTCCCTTAATCCCCTGACGCATCACCGGGTCAAGCCCGTCAAATGTCTCGTCGCAGAGCAGATACGGCACGTTGGCACAGAGACCTAAGATCAGGGAGAGCTGTTTTTTCATTCCCTTGGAATAGGTCTGGATCTTCCGCTCCCCATCAAGGCCGAACCGCAGCAGAAACTTCCGGAACCTCCTCCGGTCAAACTCCGGATAGTAGACGCCGTACACTTCCGCCATCTTTTCCGCCGTGGTGTGCGGAAAGAAGAACTGGTCGTCGGAAATGTAAAAAATCTTCCTCTTTGCCTCCGGGTTATCCCACACATTTTCTCCGTCGATGAGAATCTCGCCCCCGTCAGGCGCAAGTACGCCCGCCATCATCCGAAGCAGGGTACTTTTTCCCGCGCCGTTCGTCCCCAGCAGGCCGAATACATTGTTATCTTTCCATGTCAGACTGACATTGGAGACCGCCTCGATATCTCCAAAACGTTTGCTGACATTTTTAATCTCGATCATTGGACACCTCCTCTTTTTGGCTCCTGCCTCTCTTCCCCGTCGAGCGCGGCGCCCGCCCGGGAATCTTCTTCCGCCGGATAAATGTTATCCACACTGGCGAGGATATTTTCCCTCGTTATCCCCTGCTCCCGGCAGGATATCAACTGTTTCTCCAGCGCATCCAGGAGCTTTCGCTGCTGTTTCTCTTTCAGATGTTCATCGGCCCGGACAAAATTGCCGCGGCCCTTTACGGAATAAATGAATCCGCTTCTCTCCAGTTCGCTGTACGCCCGCTGTATGGTATTGGGGTTGATGGACAGCTCCACCGCCAGCGAGCGCACCGAGGGAAGCTTCTCATCCGGTTCCAGCGCGCCGCCGGCAATGAGCCTCTGCATCTTATCCACAATCTGCTCATAGATGGGGCGCTTATCGTTGTAATCAAGGATAATCACATGCCCGCCTCCTTATAAAAATATATGATAGAAATGCATGATCCGCACATACGCTTGTATTGATCTCTCCAGATAGTTACACACATGCATATATCGGTCCACAGTTCCACAAGTGTATTAGCACTATTAGTACACTTAGTATACTTATTCCGCCCGGATTTGTCAACCGATTCTTTTTCGCCTTTCATTTTTTCCGCATTTTTCCATATTTTCTCTTAAAATCCCGGAAATATAAGATTTGCTGAGAAAAATTTTTCAAAAAACATAAGATATGTTTATTTTTAATTTAAAAATGGCTGATAATATATAGCCATAGACAAAACAACAGAGCAAAACAACATACAGGATTTAAAAAAGGAGGACTTTACTATGACAAAGAAAATTATGTTTTTATTAACCGCATCCATTCTCTCTCTCGGGATCATGACCGGATGTTCTGATAATTCCGGCACAGCACAGTCTGACGACAACGCCAATGTGGTAACACAGACCGATAATCAGAATGTTGCAGACGACAATGCGGACGATAACGCGGCAAGCGCCACAGAGAGCAGTGTGAACACCGTAGTAGGCACCGGTCAGGCTGGCGACGACAACGCGGATGACGGCGGCAGCACAGCGGCAGCGACCACCGCTTCCGGCGCACAGAACAACGACGATGGTTATATCTCCGAGGAGGAAGCTTCCTCCATCGCTCTGGCAGAAGTAAGTGGAGCGACCGCAGAGGAACTTCGCATCCATAAAGATAACGATGACGGCAGAAACATTTATGAAGGTTCCATCTACCACGACGGTGTGGAATACGATTTTGAGATTGACGCGGCAAGCGGCGCGATCATTGACTGGAGCAGCGAGATGGAAGACGACGACTGGAACAATGGCAGCAGCAACGCAGGCAACAACGGCGATCTGATTTCTGAGAAGAAAGCAAGAAACATCGCCCTTGACCAGGTGTCCGGCGCAACGGAAAATGACATCCGCATCCATCAGGACAACGATGACGGCAGAACGGTTTACGAAGGAACCATCGTATACAACGAAATGGAGTACGACTTTGAGATCGACGCGCAGACCGGCGATATCATCGACTGGAGCAGCGAATCCATTTACGATGACTGATGGCGGCGATCGGACACCGATTTCTCCTGATTTATCGACTCGCATCTTCCCGACTCTCAGACAGGGATGACTGACAAATATATAAACATCTTTCTTTGGGGCTGACGCCTCTATGGACATATCATCATAGAGGCGTCAGCCCCCTTTTTGTTTACTGCAAAACATTCCTGGGAAATTACGTTCCTGTGAAACAAAAAACGCTCCTCGAAAAAAATGTATTGACATTTATTTATATATGCTGTAATATTTGATATATAAAAATTTTATATATGCAAAAAAACACAGAAAGGAGTGACTGCCATGTATTACCCCGTCTCATCGGTATTGATCGAGTGCCTGATTCTTTCCATCGTCGCTTGTCAGGATTCGTACGGATATGAGATCAGCCAGACGGTCAAGCTGGCCGCCAGCATCAAGGAGTCCTCGCTCTATCCGATCCTCCGGAAGCTGGAACAGAATGGCTACCTGAGCACCTACAATCAGGAATTTCAGGGCAGAAACCGCAAATATTATTCCATCACAGAACAGGGAAAAGAACAGCTTCTTTATCTGAAAGAAGAATGGAATGTCTACAAGGAAACCATAGACGGTATTATCGAGGGGAGGTTGAAGAAATGAACCGGGAACAGTATTTGAAAGAATTGCAGCGCTATCTGAGGCGTCTGCCAAAAGAAGATTATGAAAATGCCATGGAATATTTTACAGAATATTTTGAAGATGCCGGAGAAGACCATGAGGCGGAAGTGATCAGGGAACTGGGCACGCCAAAAGAAGCGGCTGCAGAACTTTTGTCGGCACTTCTCCGCGAGAAGACGGCGTCCACCGCTCTCTCCAGTGAGGTGGCCGGGGATGCAGACCACCAAAACAGCAAAACACAGAGCAGAAGATACCGTGCCGGCGATCCCATTCCGGAAAACGGAAAGAAAAGCTCGCCGCTTTCCATCCTGCTCATCGTGATCTTATCCATCTGCGCCGCTCCCATCGCGGCTCCGCTGGCGATCGCCGCTCTTATGATGCTGCTGGCAGGCGTCATCGTGGTCCTTGCCGTGATCCTGTGCATTTTTGTGTGCAGCATATCGGCAGTGATCGCCGGTGTATATTCCGTATTCACCGCCTTTCATCTGCTGCCGGCTTCTGTCTCCGGCTTTCTGGTCATCGCCGGAGCCGGCCTGCTTTCCACAGGATTTGGGATTCTGTTTTTTGTCGCCGGCGCTTTCTTCTGCAGATGGCTTGTCGTCGCGCTGGCACGCTTTATCCAGAAGCGAATTGATGAAAGGAGGGAAAAACGATGAATAAACTTTCCAAACGTACATTACTGCTGGCAGTGGCGCTCTGCGTCCTCGGCATCATTCTTTTTGCCATCGGCGCCTGTACCGGAGGTATCCGCGATCTCGCCTCCGCCGGGGTGCAGAACCTGCCTTCTTCCGGCTCCATGAAAGAATATCAGATGGAAAAGACGAAACTTGATGACTTTGACAGTCTGAACATTGATGTGTCCTATATGGATATCCATATCCTTCCGTCAGAGGACGACGCCTGCTATCTGGCGTACAATCTTTCCGGAAATGACCGGAAGAATCCGTTTCAGTATCATATCGAAAACGGCGTTCTTTCTGTTAAGGAAGATCTCTCCGCGGAATCCGGCTTCTTTATCGGCATCGACTACAGCTTCCTTGCAGAACTTGCCGACGGCCGTGTCGTCACTGATACTTCCGACAACCATATGGAACCTGACCAGCTGACTCTCTGGATGCCGGCAGACAAAATGCTTTCCTCCGTGGTCATCTCCGGCGGCGACGGCGATATCGACCTTTCCGGGCTTTCTGCCGGACAGCTCTCTGTGGAAGCTTCCTACGGTGACCTGACTCTCTCCGGCGTACAGGCGGACAGCGGAAACTTTACGCTCGGCGACGGCGATATCCAGGCGGATGGCCTCACTCTGAAACAGATGGATCTCGACGCTTCCTACGGAGACGTTTCCGTGCGGGATTCCTCCCTGGAAAATGTGTCGTTTCACGCCGGGGACGGAGACTTCTCCTGCGATAACACGGTCTTTCACGGCGACTGTCAGTTCACTCTCTCCTACGGGGATGCGGATTTCTGCCTGGAAGGCAGCCAGAAATCTGCCCTCTCCTTTGACTTAAAGACCAGCTACGGAGAGATCTCTGTCTACCGGGATATTCCGGACGGCGCTTCCATCGGATATGAGGACGAGGACGTCCAAAGCTATCAGAGAACCGGAACAGCCCCGGAGGATCTCCTCACTGTGGAATGTGACGACGGAGATATCCTGATCCGGTAATCCTAAAACTTGTTGGCGCGTCTCTCTACATTTTTCTTAAAGTTCATCACTTCATGGTCATACGTCTGATCCATCAGGGTGGAATGAATCATAAAGTCTGCCGTTGCCTTATTGTTGGCGATCGGGATGTCATATACCTGCGCGATACGGAGAAGCGCCTTGACGTCCGGGTCATGCGGCTGTGCGGTCAGCGGGTCGGAAAAGAAGATAAGGAAGTCTACCTTTCCTTCCACGATCTTCGCTCCGATCTGCTGGTCTCCGCCCAGCGGACCACTGTTATATCCTTTTACCGGCAGCGAGGTTCTCTCTGTGATCAGCCGGGCAGTGGTTCCGGTTCCGCAGAGAAAATGTTTCTTCAGAATCTCCTGATTCTTATCGCACCACTGAATGAGCTCCTCTTTCTTATTGTCATGGGCGATCAGCGCAATATTCTTTTGTTTCTCAATCGTCAAAGTAATCGTTTCCTGTGCCATAGTATAAACCCCTTTCTTTTGCCCGCCATATCTGCCGGCGTGATATTGTTTCTTTTATTATACATGAATCCACCGGCTTTGTAATCACCAGGTTTCCAAAATATCCCCCTGGTTCACAAACGCCGCATACCTGTCCCGCGATCATGCACGACATTTTAACCTTTTTCTCCTGACATCATATCATAAAACAGGAAACTTCTACGAGGAGGCAGAAACATGTATCCTTTTTTCAGGCACAGGGACAAAAACTGCGGCGCGGATTGCGCCCGTTTCCATAGAACCCGCCGCACCGGCACAGAAACCGACACGCTCGACGCCATGACGCCCGGGAGGCACGCCGCCGTCTCCGCTCTTCTTTGCTCCGGCAGTATACGCCGCCGTCTTCTGGACCTTGGCATGATTCCCGGCACCAGAGTGGTCTGTATCGGAAGAAGCCCTCTGGGCGACCCTTCCGCCTATCTTGTCCGGGGCGCTGTAATCGCTCTGCGCCGCAAAGACTGTCGCCAGATTCTGATTACGGGCGAAAGTGCTGACACAGACAAACCATCGGAACAATCACCGGCACAGACAGAAACAGCAAAAACCATCGGAACCATCGCCGGCACAGACAGAAACAACAAAAACCATCGGAACCATCGCCGGCACAGACGGGAACAGCAAAAACCACAGACGTCGGAGGAACTGCCATGGGTCTGACTAACCGTTCTGTCGGCATCCACGCTCTGGATTCCGGACTGCACATCATCCGCCAGCATCCCGAAGATAAGGTCATCGCCCTCGCAGGCAATCCAAACGTGGGAAAAAGCACCATTTTCAACGCTCTGACCGGCATGAATCAGCACACAGGAAACTGGCCGGGCAAGACCGTGGCGAACGCGCAGGGGTATTGTCATTCTTCCGAAAACTCTTACGTGCTGGTGGACATTCCCGGCACGTACTCTCTGCTGGCACACTCTGCGGAGGAGGAGATTGCCAGAAACTTCCTCTGCTTCGGAAAACCGGACGCTGTTGTCGTCGTCTGCGACGCCACCTGTCTGGAAAGAAATCTGAATCTGGTCTTACAGACGATGGAGATCTCTTCCCGGGTCATCGTTTGCGTCAACCTGATGGACGAGGCAGAAAAGAAACAGATTCGGCTGGACCTGCCTCTCCTGTCCCGCCGGCTGGGTGTTCCGGTCATCGGCGTCTGCGCCCGCAAAAAAGAGACGCTTGCGCCTCTTCTTAACGCTTTAGATCAGGTGACAGCTTCCTCCTGTCCGGCAACTCCCGTTAAGATCCGCTACCCGGAAGCCATGGAGTACGCCATCCATATGGTAGAGCCGCTTCTGGAAGAAAAAACCGGCGGACAGCCGGACAGCCGCTGGTTAAGCCTCCGGCTTCTGAATCAGGATTCCTCTCTGCTGCGGGAATTATCCGGCAGTCTGGGAGAAGATTTTCTCAGGGATCCGGAACTTCTGCGCGGTCTCGCTCTGGCAAAAAAACAACTCCTGCGGGAGTATCCGGATACCGGACAGTGGGAGGACGCTGTCGTCAGTTCCATCGTCTCCACAGCGGAGAGGCTCTGCCGGGGCGTCATCACCCTGGAAAATCCTTCTTACCGCAGGACCGATTTTAAGATAGACCGCCTTCTTACCAGCCGGATCACCGGCTTTCCGCTGATGCTTCTGTTGCTGGCAGTGATCTTCTGGATCACGATCAGCGGCGCAAACTATCCGTCTGCCCTTCTGTCTGACGGACTGTTCTATATCGAGGACTGCCTGACCAGCCTCTTTTTCCGGCTCCACGCCCCCGCCTGGCTGCACGGCCTTCTGGTTCTGGGACTTTACCGTGTACTGGCATGGGTCGTCTCCGTCATGCTGCCGCCGATGGCGATCTTCTTTCCTCTTTTTACTATCCTGGAGGACATCGGTTTTCTGCCCCGGATCGCCTACAATCTAGATAAACCCTTCCAATGCTGCCGCGCCTGCGGGAAACAGGCGCTGACCATGTGCATGGGCTTCGGGTGTCGCGTTTACTGTTCCGTTTCTTCCCACGGATTCAGATCCGTCGGCAGAATCAGCTTCTCTTCTTCCGCCAGAGCAAACAGCGCTTTTCGCACTTCTTTCGCCTGACAGTTTGCCGCTGCGATTCTGGACATATTTTTCTCCCCCGCACCCACTCCCAGATTGTGCAGATACTCTGTGATCCCTTTCGGAGGTTTCTTTTTCGGGGTGATAAACCATTTCTCCTTTTTGCCCTGGCCGGTGATCCGGTTCAGGTCAACCTTCTCATCAAAACCCGGACAGGAACCATTGGACGTGTACTGATGCAGATCCGCGCCGACGTGGCAGGGATAATCCGGGTCATATTTTCCGTTGTTTTGCCCATACCGCGCCTCCCACCAGGCACATTTGCCCGGACGCATGGCGATGATATTTTTATACTTATCATACTGTGCGTACATGGTGTACAACATCATTTTATACTCAAGTGTCTTCAGATAATCCATGGCTTTCTGCACGCCGGAGGCAGCGTTTCCCGCCTCCACGTCCAGCACATATCCCATGAAATGTTTTCCGATCCTATCTTTACAGGTCTTTACCAGAAACTTCGCCTGCGCCAGTTCGTCCCCCTTATTGAGATAGGCATACAGCCAGTAGGGGATCCCCCTTTTTTCACACTGTTTTACGATCCCCGCCATGGCGCTGTCCACAAACGAAGTTCCCTGCGTCGCTTTTGTGATCATAAACGGACAGTTTTTCTCCACCTTCGCCCAGTCAGCCACTGTATGATGGTGAGAAATATCCGGGTAATAGTCACTCATCTCTCTCCTCCTTACATTCCGGCAGTCCCGCTATCGACGTGAGCAGAGAAACCACACCGGCAAGAAGCGCCGTCGAGATGGTCATCACCGTATCCACTTCGGCAAACACGGTCGCCGTACCGATCGCCGCCACCGCCGTCTGTGCCACAGTTCTCGCCGCGCGGATCCCGGCACATTTCAGCCAATTTTTTGTTTTACTGCTTATCTGCATCATTTTCCTCCTTCACAGCTTCCCCGGCCGCCGCTTCCTCCAACAGCCGGTACAGCTCTTCACTTTTCCAGTTTCGTCTGACTGTGATATCTTCCGGATTTACCACCGTATGATCCGGCAGCCGGATGATCACCTTACTCATATTGCTCCCCCCTCCCTGTATACTTATGCAGGCAGGGTTGTCCCGGTTCTCTCCCGGTCCGCGCGACTCTCCCGCGACAGCCGGAAACACAGGCAGATTCTTATGAAAAATGTAACCGATACCAGACATCTGCTCTGTCACATAAATGCAAAAACAGCACATAGGCATATAAGGAACACTGCATTTTACTGACAGGGAGGAACCTCTCATGCCTACCGCCGCCTGCTATGTACGGGTCTCCACAGAACATCAGAGAGAAAATTACAGTATCGCGGAGCAGACCGACCGCCTCACCGCCTTCTGTGCGGCAAAGGATATCACCATCGGCCGCATTTACACCGATGGCGGCTACTCCGGAGGCACCCTGCGCCGTCCGGCACTGCAGGATATGCTGTCCCATCTCCCGGAATACGACGTCGTCATCGTCTACAAGCTGGACCGTCTGTCCCGGAGCCAGAAGGATACGCTGTTGCTCATTGAAGATTATTTTCTTGCAAAACAGGTGGATTTTATCTCCGTCTGCGAAAACTTTGACACTTCCACCCCTCTGGGGCGCGCAATGATCGGCATGCTCTCAGTGTTTGCCCAGCTGGAAAAGGAGCAGATCACCGAGCGTTTCACCATGGGACGGCTTGCCCGGGCAAAAAACGGCTATTACCACGGCGGTCCCACTGCTCCCACCGGCTACGATTACAGGGACGGCCGCCTCATCGTCAACGAATCGGAAGCCGCACAGGTACGCGAACTTTTCGAGCGGTTCCGTCAGGGACATTCTGTCTGCGACTGCCAGCGCTACATGCAGGCGCACTATACGACCAAATACGGAAACTGGAAGAGCGATACGCTCATAAGAAATGTACTCCAAAATGAAGTGTATATCGGAAAAGTAAAGTTTCAAAATCAGACATATCCCGGCTGCCACACTCCCATCATACCGGAATCGTTATTCTATGAAGTGCAGGAAATCTTCCGGAAACGCAGGGAATCTCTCGCAAAAAAACAGGCCGCCGCACAGGACCCCCGCCTTCCGGCAAGACATCCGTTCGTTCCCCGGACGCTGCTCTCCGGTCTTCTGTACTGCGGCAAATGCGGCGCCCGGTTCTACGGAGGACACGGGAACTACAGCTGCAGCGGAAAAATCCACGGCCGCGACAGGAAAGATGCCCACTGCGTTGGGACCATCCACGGCAGCAAGCATTTCTGTCGCAGCGGGAAAGCGCCCGTCAGTGACAAAAGCGGCCCGGATTCTTCGCGCTGCCAAAATAAAAAATGGAAGATCACGCTTCTTGATGCCTGTGTCATCGATGCCCTCTGCAAGATTCCGTTTGAAAAGCTCCACACAGAAGGTTCTTCGGCTCCGCCAGCGCCACAGCAATCTTCGGCAACAGACGCTCCTTCTGCCGGCGCAGATCTACGCCGCCTGCTGACGCAGCCGCCTCTCTCCGGACAGCGCGCCTGCCTGGCGCTCCTCGTCGACAGGATCTACGTGGAAGATGAGGAAATCACCATCCTGCTCCGGGACATTTTCTGAGATAACCCGAAGCCCATGTGCATGGGGTTCGGATGCAACGCCGCCGGAGTCATCGGCTGCCGGATCATCGACTCGCCGCGGGAACGGCTGCTCGCCATCCTGACAAATACTTTCGTACCGTGCAACGGACGATTTCCGACTCTCATCGCACTGATCACCATGTTTTTCGTGGGGACAGAGGGAACTGTTTCGGCTTCTCTTCTGTCGGCAGTTCTGCTTACGGGCGTCATCCTCTTCGGCATCGCCGTCACCTTTTTTGCGACCCGCCTGCTGTCAGCCACCGTTCTGAAAGGCGCTCCCTCCACCTTTGTGCTGGAACTGCCGCCTTACCGCCGCCCGCAGTTTGGAAAGATCATCCTCCGCTCCATCCTGGAGCGCACGCTGTTTGTCCTCGGTCGGGCTGCCGCTGTTGCCGCTCCGGCAGGCATGTTGCTCTGGCTCCTGGCAAATGTAACGGCGGGAGGAGAAAGCCTTCTTGCCCTCTGTTCTGATTTTCTGGACCCTTTCGCGAGACTCATGGGACTTGACGGCGTCATCCTCCTGGCCTTCATCCTCGGATTCCCGGCCAACGAGATTGTCCTTCCCATCATCGTCATGACTTACCTGGCAGAAGGCAGCCTCTCCGGGACGGGAAGTCTCATGGAAATGAAAACGCTCTTTACCGCCAACGGCTGGAGCCTGAGCACTGCGCTCTGCACGATGGCCTTCTCCCTCATGCACTGGCCCTGCTCCACAACCCTGCTGACTATCCGAAAAGAAACGGGAAGCTGGCGATGGACCGCTCTCTCCGCCATCCTTCCGACTTCCCTTGGCATCCTCTGCTGCATGCTCATTCACCTTATCAGCACGTTATTATGATTTTTTATTCTCACAGCTCCGCTAAACCTCGCCCGGGCATCTTTCCTCACCCGATAAATCTTACGAAATTCTTACGGCAATCGTCAGAATATCGTGCGGAAAATTTGACACAGATTATACAAACATAGTGTATACTGACATCGTCAAAACAGCAAAAGCTGTTTTTGATAGTCATAGATTTTTTCATACTTTTCTCTCTTCAAAAAGAGCTGCGGCATCGACGGATGCGGCAGCTTTTTTCCTATACAATAAAAAACAACGGCAGCGCACCGCCGGAATGGTTGCCGGACAAAATACCGATGCGCCGCCGTCATCTATCACAGATTCCTGAAACGACTCAGGAATTCTTTTGTTTTCTCTTTCTTCGGATTGCCGAAGATCTCCTCGCTGGTGCCTTCTTCCTCAATGACGCCGTCCGCCATGAAAATGATGTGGCTGGAAATATCTCTGGCAAAGGCCATCTCGTGCGTCACGATGAGCATGGTCATGCCTTCCTCGGCAAGCTTGCTCATGACATTTAACACCTCGCCGACCATCTGCGGGTCAAGAGCGGATGTCGGCTCGTCAAAAAGCAGAACCTCCGGTTCCATGGCAAGGGCTCTGGCGATTGCCACCCTCTGTTTCTGACCGCCGGAAAGCTGCCGCGGTTTGGCGTTGATAAACTGCTCCATGCCGACTTTTTCAAGAAACTGCATAGCAAGGCTGCGGGCAGTCTCCTTATCTTTCTTTGCCACCTTTTCCGGACCGATCATACAGTTTTCCAGCACGGTCAGATTATTAAACAGGTTAAAGCTCTGGAACACCATGCCAACCTTCTCCCGGTATGCCGGCACGGACATCTTCGGATCGGTGATATCTTCGCCGTGATAATAGATGCTGCCGCCGGTCGGCGTCTCCAGCAGATTGATACAGCGAAGCATCGTGGATTTACCGGAGCCGGAAGCGCCGATAATGGAGATGACGTCTCCCTTCTTCACAGAAAAGTCGATATCCTTGAGCACCTCATGGGAGCCGAAACTTTTCATCAGATGGGAGACCTCCAGAATATTGTTTGTCTGATCCATTTATAATCTCCCCTTTCCTTCCTGTCCGAACTGAGTTCCCACGCCCATGGCGTCCACCAGTTCATAGTTATCGCTGCCGTCCATCTTTTTCTCCCACAACAGCAGAAGCCGGGAAGAAATGACGGTCATCACCAGATAGATACACATGACGATGGTCGCCGATTCAAAGAACGTATACAGCGCGCCCGCCACACTCTTATGTACGAAGAACAGATCCACGATGCCGATCACGGACAACACGGAAGAGTCCTTGATATTGATGATAAAGTTGTTCCCGATCTGCGGGATGATATTTCGGATCGCCTGCGGCAGGATCACATACAGCATCGCCTGCACATGAGTCATACCGATGGCTTTCGCGCCTTCCATCTGCCCCGGGTCCACGGAAATGATACCACCCCGGACGGATTCCGCCATATACGCTCCGGTGTTGATGGAGACAACAAGGAACGCCGACTGCCACATACCCAGATGGATATTAAACACCTGCGCCGCGCCGTAATAGATAAATACCGCCTGCACGATCATCGGCGTGCCGCGGAACAGTTCCACATAAGCCTTCAATATAATCTTTACCAGTTTTAAAATAAATCGCTTTGGCAGACCGTCTCTCTTTTTATCCACGGGAATCGTCTGAACCACACCCACGGCAAAGCCGATGACGCATCCGATGATAGTGGACACGATGGCGATTGCCAGCGTTGTGCCGGCTCCCTGCAGAAACGACATACCATAATTCTGGAGAAGATAGAGGATCCTCTCCAGAAAGTTCATTTCGGAAATCATGCTTTCGTCCTTTCTCTTACACAAAATGCGGGGGCAAAATCCGCTGCCCCCGATACCTGACATGCATCCCGTACCTTTTCACGGATCACCCGCCGCTTTGCGGTTTCTTCTTCCGTGAAGCAAGCTACTGACAGATTACTTACTCAGACAATGGCTGCACGGAGATGGCCTCCTGCATCATTGTGTCAAAATCTTCTGTCGTCATGTTATCAAGTACAGAATTAATCTGATCTAACAGCTCCGTATTACCTTTCTGTACGGAGATACCGATATTGATCTCCTCCTCGGAAACCTGGAAATCATCGTCTGTTCCCGCGAAATCCAGCATTTTAAAATCCGGGTAAGCGACGAGGGCCGCCATACCGGTCGGCATATCGGTGACAACAACGTCGGTACGTCCGCTGTCCAGTGCGACAAGCATGGATGGCGCGGACTCCTGCGCCGGCTGGATGTTGGCATCCGGAATCTGCGGAAGACATACGTCATACCAGATCGTCCCAAGCTGGGAGGTACAGGTCGCTCCGGCAAGATCAGCCACTCCCTGTGCATTGGCATACGGACCGTCATTCTTTACGAGAGTAATAATAGATGCGTAATAATATGGCTCCGTGAAATCCACCATCTGCAGACGCTCGGATGTGATGGACTGTCCCGCGATGACACAGTCCACGCTGCCGGACTGCACAGCCGGAACCAGGGAATCCCAGTCAAGCTTCACGATCTCCAGATCATATCCCAGCTCCTCGGCGATCTTCTTTGCCATCATAACATCGTACCCGTATGCATAATCGTTGCTGTCCTTGATCGGAACCGCACCGTTGGAATCATCGGACTGTGTCCAGTTATACGGAGCGTAGCCACACTCCATGGCAACCGTGAGCGTTTTGCTTCCATCCTCTCCTGTGGATTCTGCCGCATTGTCCCCGGAACCACCGCAGCCTGCAAGGCCAATGACCATGGAAGCTGCAAGAACCAAACTTAATAATTTCTTCTTCATACCTCTTCTCCTTCTTGTGTAAATCTAATGGTTGATTGCTTCTCATCTTTGTATATATCTGTTTTTCCCCTGTTTTCTGCGTAACAGAGCAGAAAACAGAACATATATGGGTTTATACTAACAGATTTCCACATACAAAGCAAACATTTTTGCAGGATAAACAGCGAAAAGTTGCAAAATCCATTTTCGGCAATAAAAAAAGGGCTATCCTCTGCTGCAAACAGAGGATAGCCGTGTAACTTGTAAATCATCTTACACTGTGTTTCCGTCTGGGTAATCGGGGATAGACCAATATCTCCGTTACCTTCAGAACGTCACCGTAATCTCCGTTCCCTTTCCTTCCTCACTCTCGAGGTGGAGGGTGGCGCCGTGGATGGCCACGATATGTTTCACGATGGCCAGGCCGAGGCCGGTGCCGCCGGTCTGCTTGGAACGGCTCTTATCCACCCGATAAAACCTCTCGAACACTCTCTCCTGATGTTCTTTCGGGATGCCGATGCCCGTGTCTTTTACGCGCAGGAAGGCGTGGCCTTCTCTCGCGCCGACTTCCACCAGAACGCTTCCGATTTTGTTGTTGTAGCGGATGGCGTTGTTGCAGAGGTTGTCGATCAGCTCGCTGATCATTCCCCGGTTGGCGGTGATGCAGGTGGAGACGCCGATGCAGGCGATGTTCACCTCATGCTTGCGGGCGTACATTTTCAGATTCTCCACACATCTCTCCGCCATCTCATTTAAGTCAAAGGTTTCCATGGTGTTATCCTGCGCCGCGCCGTTGTCCAGCTCGGAAAGCCGGATGGTATCATTGATGAGGGAGAGCAGTCTCTCCACATTTTCGCGGATTTTTGCGGAAAAGGAAACGATCTCGTCCTGTCCCACCATACCGTTTTCTATCAGTTCTGCGTAGCCGGAAATGGCGGTCAACGGCGTCTTTAATTCATGGGATACATTGGCGGTAAAGTCCTGCCGCATCTTGGCGGCTCCCAGTATGTCCGTGTGCTGCTTCCGTATGAGGTTCGCAAAAGGCACCAGCTCCTTGTAGGCCGGCACCACGCTGTAGTCGTCAATATTTACCGCCATCTCCTCGATCGGCCCGATGATGCTCTTTGTGAGGAATCTCGCCAGAATGATGCAGACCACTACCATGAGTACCATCATGCCCGCCACGGCGGGGATCATGCTGTTGGCGATACTCCAGACATTTTCTTCGTCTTTTGACACCCGGAGCACGGAACCGTCATCCAGCCGCAGGGCGTAATAATACGTGCTCTGATTGAGCGTCTCCGACTCCCGGATGGATTCGCCGTGGCCGGTGCGGAAGGCCTCCTGGATCTCCGGGCGCTGCGCGTGATTTTCCATATTCGTCTCGTCCGCACTGTTGTCGTAAAGCACCTTTCCGTCCGCGCCCACCCAGGTGACGCGGAGATTATCCGAATCAAAATAGTAACCGGTCTGATTTCCTTCCTGGAAAATGTGCGTATCTTTTAACGTATCCGCCACCGTCTCCAGGTCTTCTTTCACCTGTCCCCGGTACACATCATAAAATATCGTAAACATCACCAGCACCGTGGCGACGATCGCCATGACAGAGATGCCGATGAGCTGCAGATTAATCTTTCTTTTCATACAACTACTCCATACATGTTATTTTTAGGGGACGCCTTTCCCCGCCTGTCCGACTTTTTCTTTTTATTCAGCTACTTATTCCATGACATACCCGACGTTGCGGACCGTCTTGATATGCGCGCCGTTTTCTCCAAGCTTCTTCCTGAGAGTCTTGATGTGCATGTCCACCGTCCGGGACTCGCCCTCAAACTCCGTATCCCACACCCGCTGCATGATCATCTCTCTTGTCATGACGATGCCGGCGTTTCGCATGAGAAGCTTTAACAGTTCATATTCTTTATAGGTAAGCTCCACCGCCTCATTCTGGGAGTAGGCCATGTGACGCTCATCATCTAAGAAGACGTCCCCGATCGTGAGGAACTTATTCTCCGACTGTTCCACGGTACGGCGCAGCACCGCCTTCACCCGGGTGATAAACTCGATGATGGAGAACGGTTTCTTGATATAGTCGTCGGCGCCGATATCGAGCCCTCTTACCATGTCGATCTCCGACGTCTTCGCCGTCACCATGATGACCGGCATCTTCTTTGTGATCGGGTTCTGCCGGATCTTCTTCACGATCTCGTAGCCGTCCTCGTCCGGCAGCATGACGTCAAGAATCGCCAGATCCGGCACCTTCTCTTTGATCTTTTTATAAAAATGTGCCGCGTCATCAAACGTGTATACTTTATGACCGCTGTTTTTTAATGCGATCGCCTCAATCTCCTGAATATTTGTATCATCTTCCACTACATAAATGATTGCCATAATCTCATCCCTCTTCCATACCGGTTTTCTTTGCTCATTATATCCTGATAAATGCGCCATGGCAAGAATCTTTGCCAGACCGCCTTTTTTCTCATTATAACACAAGAAGACTGAATGACCGCAGTCACATCAGTCCCCCGCAATATCGCCGCAGCCCTTTACAGGGTCTGCGTGAAATCCTTTTAGTTTTCATGTTTGCCGGTGATAGAGAAGATCGCCCACTCAGCAATGTTGGTGGCATGGTCGCCGATTCTCTCGAAGTATTTGGCAACCATCAAAAGGTCTGCCGCCTGGTTGGCACAATTGGAATCTTTCTGAATGATATCAATCAATTCTCCCTTTACCTGCAGGAACAGATTGTCGATGATATCATCGTGAGCGATAACCGCTTCTGCCTTGTCATAATTTTTCTCCACATAAGCTTCCAGACCCTGAATCAGCATGACCATAGTCTCTTTTGCCATACGCTCGATGTGTGTGAGCTGCTCGATATTCGGCATATCTGTCAGCACAATGGCAAGCTCGGAGATATCTGTCGCATGATCGCCGATTCTTTCCATATCTGTAATCATCTTAAGCGCTGCGGAAATCGTGCGAAGATCTCTTGCGACTGGCTGCTGCTGCAGAAGAAGATGGAGGCAGAGACTCTCGATCGTTCTCTCCTTTGTATCAATCTCTTCATCGGATTCCATTGCGTCATGCGCTTTATCCACATCTCTCTGGATCAGAGCCTCGATCGCTTTGCCGATGGCCTGCTCGACCAGGGTTCCCATACTGATAATTTCTTTATTTAATAACTCTAACTGTTCATCAAAATGAATACGCATAATCAACCAAACCTTCCTGTAATATAGTCTTCTGTTCTCTTGTCTTTCGGCATGGAGAACAGTTCGTCTGTTTTTCCGGTTTCGATAATCTCTCCCAGCAGGAAGAATACCGTTTTGTCGGAAACACGGGTTGCCTGCTGCATATTATGTGTAACCATAACGATGGTGTAATCTTTTTTCAGTTCCATGGCAAGCTCTTCGATCTTGATCGTGGAGATCGGGTCGAGAGCGGATGTAGGCTCGTCCATCAGAAGGACTTCCGGCTGTACGGCCAGGGCGCGGGCGATACAGAGTCTCTGCTGCTGTCCACCGGATAATCCCAGCGCGCTCTTTTTCAGTCTGTCCTTTAACTCATCCCAGATGGCCGCTTTACGGAGGGAATCCTCCACGATGGTATCCAGTTTTGCTTTGGAACGGATACCGTGAGTTCTTGGCCCGTAAGCGATATTATCGTAAACGCTCATCGGGAATGGATTCGGTTTCTGGAATACCATACCGACTCTTTTTCTTAAAAGGTTTACGTCCATATCTCTGTAAATGTCTGTATCATCAAGGGTAACTTTACCCGTAATCTTACAACCTTCCACCAGGTCGTTCATTCTGTTTAAAGATTTTAATAATGTAGATTTTCCGCATCCGGAAGGTCCGATAAATGCCGTGATCTCATTGGCGTAGATATCCAAAGACATATCTTTTAACGCATGAAACTGGCCGTAATATAAGTCAAGACCTTCAATCGCCATTTTTGCAGTGCTCAAAGTTCTACTCCTTCCAAATTCTTACGTTACCTTTATGACTTCTGGATCTTCTTTGCCAGGAAAGAGGATAACGCATTTATCACAACAACAAGTATAAGTAACACGACAGCCGTTGCATACGCCTGGTCTACATGGAGACCTTCGCTGGCAAGTACGTACATGTGAACGGCAAGCGTTCTTCCTGAAGAGAACACACTCTTCGGAATATCCGCAACAGTACCTGCTGTATACATCAGCGCCGCTGTCTCGCCTACGATTCTTCCGATCGAAAGGATCACGCCGGAGAGGATGCCCGGTACGGCAGACGGAAGAATGATCTTAAAGATCGTACGGAGCTTTCCGGCTCCAAGACCGAAGCTTCCTTCACGGAAGGAATCCGGCACTGCCATAAGCGCTTCCTCTGTGGTTCGCAGGATTACCGGCAGAACCATGATCGCCAGTGTACAGGCGCCGGCCAGAATGGAGAATCTCCAGTGGAGCGCCGTTACGAAAAACAGCATACCGAACAGACCGTAAACGATGGACGGAATACCTGTCAGTGTCTCGGCAGTCACACGGACTACCTTTACCAGTTTGTTTCCCTTTTTCGCGTACTCTACCAGATAGATGGCAGAACCGATTCCGAAAGGAATCGCAAAAATCAGGGAGATTACAGCCATGATGACCGTATTGATCATAGCGGGAACTACCGATACATTTTCTGAGGTATATTCCCAGGAGAATAAGTCCGCATTCAGATACGGAATACCATTTACTAATATATATACCAGAAGGAACAACAGAGCGGCAATCGTTATCACCGCTGCCAGAAGAACCAGGATCATCACGATCAGAGAGCCCGGTGTTCTTGTATAGGAAACAAGACGGTCCTTTAAACTCTGACGGTTCATGGCTACGATATTATCTGTATTCACTTCTTTTACATTTTCTTCAACATTATCTAAAACAGCCATGTCCTAATTCCTTTCTCCACGCATCTTCACAACGGAAAATGCCAGGTTGATAAGCAGGATGAATACGAAAAGCACAACGCCTGTCGCGATCAGAGCCTCTCTGTGAAGACCCTCCGCATATCCCATCTCAATAACGATATTTGCAGTCATGGTACGAACGCCCTCGAAAATGCTTCCCGGCATTCTCGCCTGGTTTCCGGCTACCATGATCACCGCCATGGTCTCACCGATGGCACGTCCGACACCCAGGATGACCGCAGCGAGAATACCGGATTTCGCTGCCGGAAGAATCGCGCAGAATACGCTTCTTTCGTGGGTGGCTCCCAATGCCAGAGAACCTTCGTAATAACTGTCCGGCACGGCACGAATGGACGCCTCGGACTGACTGATGATGGTCGGGAGAATCATCATTCCAAGAAGGATGGATGCCGCTAAAATACTGCTTCCTGTTCCTCCAAATGTATTTCTGATCATCGGTACGATCACGACCATACCGAAAAATCCATAGACAACGGACGGGATACCTGCCAGCAATTCCACACCCGGTTTTACTACTTTATAAATGCCTGCCGGACAATATTTCGCAAGAAAAACTGCTGTGAGAAGTCCAATCGGCACACCGATCACGATTGCTCCTGCCGTTACATAAATACTGCCGATGATCATCGGGAAGATACCGTAGATATCATTTCCCGGTCTCCATTCTCTACCTAAAAGGAAATCGGCAAAGCCGATTTCCTTCATAGCCGGAACACCATTTGCAAATAAGAATATACAAATTAATGCGACAGCAAGGATAGAGACACAGGCAGCAACGAGGAAGACAACTTCCATTATTCTCTCTTTATACTTTGCCATGTGTCGTTAGCTCCTTTTTATCTTACTGTGCTGCTGTAGTTGTCTCAGCGGCTGCTCCAGTGGAAACATCTGCCCAGTCTGTAGTCTCGCCGGTGAAGATGCTCTTAACCTGATCGCTGGTCAGATCACTTACTGCGTTGTCATTGTTTACGATCACTGCGATACCATCCTGTGCGATCATTGTAGGAGTCACACCCTGTGCCAGCTCATCATCTTTGATCTCTCTGGATGCCATACCGATGTCGTAGCTGCCCTCTACTGTGGAGGAAACGCCTGTGGTACTGTCTGTTGTCTGAAGTTCAACGGTTACGTTCGGGTTAGCCTCGCCGTAAGCTTCGATGATTGCTTCCATAACAGGAGATACGGAGGAAGAACCACCTACAACAACGTTACCACTTGCTGCCGGGTCTGCTGCGTATGCCGGAGCATCTGCGATCGGGATGTATCCCTGCTCTTCAACAACTGCCTGTCCTTCAGAGCTCATGATGTAGTTTGTGAAATCGGTGATTGCCGGATTGGTGTTACCTTCTTTTACAACGATGTTGAAAGGTCTTACTACTTTGTAGGAACCATTCTCTACGTTCTCTACAGATGCTGCAGCACCGTCAATGTTGACTGCTTTTACTGTATCATTTAAAGAACCAAGGGAGATGTATCCGATTGCGTTTGTATCGTTTGCTACGGAAGACATCATAACGGCTGTGCTGTTTGTGATGGTTGCGTCAACTGTGGTCATATCCACTTTCTCGCCGCTCTCATCTTCCTGCTCGATACCGAACAGCTCGATAAATGCTCCTCTTGTTCCTGAACCGTCTTCTCTGGATAATACGGTGATTGCTCCGCCTGCACCTGCGCTGCCGCTTTCGCCGCCCTCAGTATTTCCCTCGCTGCTATTTCCGCCACAGCCTGCCAGGCATGCTGCTGATAATGCTACTACTAATGCTGTGCTTAAAAACTTTCTCATGATGATATTTCCTTTCTCTTCTTTCTTTCTACACTTGTTTGTTTTGTTTTCTTTGTTCTTAGCGCTTCCCTCGCGCTTCCCCCATAGATTATTACCCTTTTGTAAAGTCCAAAACCCGAGTTATGTAAAATCTGTGAAAAGTTTTTGTATAACATTTTACATTCTCTACATTTTTGTATTTCTACAGGAACAATGTGATCTTGAAGGAGATCGGCGCCCTGTTCCGGGCAGAAAAAAGAGAATTTCGACCGGAAAGTACATTTCACAGCACAATCCTATTATATGGAGAGAATTTAAAATTATACAAAAGAGCACTCTGCCTGTAAAAGCGCCATACCTGCGCGGACATCACTTTATGATAAAAGAAAAAAAGAATTCGGCCGGACATCCCCGCCGGAATGTCACATACCAGATTCTCACAGTTTTTCAATCTGCTTCCGCAATTTCAGAAACCGCTTGTCAATCTCCGCAATGTCGATGGCGCAGGCCTTCAGTTCTTTCCTGAGCTTCTCCGTCTCCTTTCGCTCATTTTTATAACAGAGCTGATGATCCAGGATTGCCCAGTAATTCATGGCAACGGAGCGGACCTGAATCTCCACCCGCACCTTTTCTTCACCGTGCAGCGCCTCGGCGATCACATGAATACTGCGGTACCCGCTGCTCTTCGGATGGGAAATGTAATTCTTTACTTTAATAATAGTAAGCCCCGGTATCCTGCGGATCTCCTTTGCCATCCGATACACATCGTCCTGAAACGGGCAGACCACCCGGATCCCCGCCATATCATTGAGGGTGCTGACCGCACATTCCAGAGAAATCTCCCTGTTTTTCCTCTTTAATTTGAAAGCAATGCTCTCCGGCGACTTGATCCGCCAGGAGATATTATCCATGATCTGTCTTCCGTATTCCATGGACAGACGCTGGCTGATCTCGTTGATCTCCGGGATGATATCCCAGATCACCTCCGAATATATCTTTTTCAGACCACTTTCCTCCAGCTCCTGCTCCAGCTGTCGTCTCTTTTGTTCAAAAGAATCTTCCCTCACTAACCTGCATTCCTCCCTCTCTCGTGTATTTTTCTCTTTGTCTGTTGTCTCTGACTTTCCTGTCTCCGGCAGATTTTCTGACTGGTTTCATCTGTTTTGTACATTTTCTACGAATCCTGTTGTTTTCTCTGAAATTTCTTCGTGAAATACCACTCAAATCTCTACCGGATGGCAATAGTATAGCTAGTCAATGTAAATTTCATTCATTTTCTATGGAAATTTTGTGTAAAAATTACGAGAAGAAATATACGGTTTTTTGACACATTTTCCAGCAAAATTTCCTGTAAAACAAAAATAAGCTGCCACTATGTTCCCCGAACATAATGACAGCTTATTCCGGTCTTACCAGACCTGTTTTATACCTTTTCCTTCTCCAAAACTCCCGACAGCCATTCGTCCACCTTTTCCGCAGGCATATCTACGATTTCAGCAATGGTGGCTGTGTCGTATCCCCTATGATACAGACGCAATGCTGTCTCCTGTGCTTGCTTAAGTTCACCTTTGATTCTCCCTCGGGCTTCTCCTCTGCGCTCTCCTCTGCGTTCTGCCCGGGCTTCTACTTTCTCCATTATCTTCTTTCTGTGAATGGTATCGTCAAAGATCACTCCCTGCATGCTCATCACTTCCTCCTTCCTGCTGCTCAGGTATTCTTATCATATTTCAAGATAAAAATGGAAATTTATTCTATTTTTCAGTTTTTTTGTCGGAAATATACTCCGTGAGGTAGTGGAGGAATTCCAGTGCGCTCCGGTAGGAAGCTTTTTTCTTTCCTGCCTGCAGGATGCCCTGCCAGCTCCCGTAGCGGCGGAAGCGGGTCTCCACGTAGACGGACGGGCTGCCGCCGGTAGCAATCTTGTCATGGAACTGCTGTGCGGCGTCTTCGCTGTAGTTCCAGCCCGCATCGCTCTCCAGCGGGGTTCCTTTCCAGTGTTCTACGTCGTTCCAGCAGCGGGTCTGGAGCTCTGCCTGGGGGTAGTCCAGCAGGTCGTAGATGCGGTCCATCTTCATCATCAGGTCGCCGAGGCCATAAAAGGAGATGCCGTGGGGGATGTGGATGTTGAAGATCTCTCCTTCCGGGACCAGGTCGCATTTCCGGAAGGTGACGATGAGGACGGAAGTGCGCCAGGTGCGGTTGTAGACGGGGTGGAGAGGGTGTATCTCTGATGCGGACTTTTTTCTTTTATCTACTTTGTTTTTCAGCATATATTTTCCTCTGTATTATCTTCGTACAAAAAGCCAGCTCCCGGAATTACCTGGTCTGCTGGCTTTCTTTGTGTTATCAGTTGTATACTTTACAAAATGATCTGTTATATTCAGCCATTCTGTTTCCTGCGTTTCTTCCGGCAATAATCTCCTGCTACAGCTGCCAGACCGCTTCCTGCAATGATGAGCATCCCCATCCATAACATCGGATTATTACTGTCTCCGGTCTTTGCTGAGCGGGTACCGGAATCGGTCTTCCCCGTATCTGTCCCGGGGTCAGATTGATTATCCGATCTTGCATCAGAATTCGCTTTATTATCCGGCGATATGTTGGAATCAGATTGATTCCCCGACGATGTATCGGAATCAGACGAATCCGTTTTCGTCGTATCCGCAGGGGTCTGCGTAGACGGCTGCGGCACAGGATCATACGTATTCGTAAATGTAAGCTCCTGCTTGACGCTGGTCATCTGTGCGTCTGTATGTACCGCCGCCACGGCTTCCAGTCCGCCGTTTTCTCCATTGGTCACGGAGATGCGGACATAATATACCGTGTTATCATAATGTCCGCGTGCATGACTGCCCGCCTGCTGTGTAACGGTGTAACAATATATACCGGGCTGCGTATAGGTGACTGCCGGAAAAGCTGCTGTTCCGGCTCCCGTGATCGTCAGCGTGTTCTCCGATGGCATCGGGGTACCTTCTTCTGCCGCCTGCATCGTCACCGTATATGTTTCCGCAGGAGAAGGTACTTCTCCTGACAGATTCACACTGACCGGAATCGCCACACTTGCTGTCCTCTCCGCACTGTCTGCTGCCGAAACCGACGCTGGAAAAACCGTCAGACACAGAAGTGCGAACAGAAACGCTGCCGCTGTCTTTTTTATTTTCGTTTTCATCCCCTCCTCCCAGACATATAGGTATAAGGTTTCTTTTTACTGCAAGTTCATTGATGTATTTCTGCTGCTGTATTCGGTTCCATCACTGCCAGAAGAACGGTTCGTGCATCTGTGAACTCTGAAGAACAGGTGGTCATTGCCAGAATCTGAGGATGCTGTCCCTCATTTTCTTCCGTCGAAGCCTTTTTCATGATATCTTTGTGGAAATACAATGCATTTTCTTTGGCAAAGGTCAAAAGTCCTCCCACATTCTCTTCCCACTGTTCCGGTGAGAAAATGGCATCCTCCGATGCAGAGACACGCAGACAAGCAAGAATCTCAAGGTTGTAAGAACGATCCGGTAATATCAGAGTTCCTGTTCTGTTCTCCTCAAAAAACTGCTGATCTTCGTACAAGTCCAAATCTCCGAACATTTTACTGTTGGCCATGTGATGTCCATAGATCAGGCTGTACTGATCGTGAAAGGTATTATCACAATGAGAGTCCAGGAAAATACTTCCCGCCAGGGCAAAGTTACCATAGACGTCTGTATTGATATAAGTCAGGTTATCCTCTCCCTGCAGCACCGGATAGTCAATCTCCGTATTGTCCAGTGTCAGCCATGCGCACACATCTGGATTGATTGCACGCAATTCATCAAAAGACGCGCCGCCGTCTTCTTCCACAACCGGTTTCAATTTCAGCAATTCATCCTGCACATCATCCACAGCGGCGTAAACCTGCGCGTTATCCCACAGGGCATAGGCTGAATAAATGCCGGCAACAGCCAGAAACACAACAACAACGAACGTCATGAGGGAATTGGCGGCTTTTAAGAATCGTCTGGAAAAATTCATGCTGCTGCCTCCCTTCTGTCAACTGTTCCGCCGGATGGATATTCTTATTTACCACGCACAGAATACTGTCACCCGGCGGAAATTCTAAATGCTTATTGCTTATTAGAATCTATATGTTGCTTCTTCGAAATGTTTTTGTTCTTTTCTTTTGTAACTACGCTAATATCAATTAGTCGTCGAATCTGCGTCTTCTTGTAACAAGAACAGCTGCTCCGGCTACAACGCCTGCTGCAATCAAGAAGTATGGCAGGCTGTCGGTGGTGATACCGGTGTCGATTTCAGAACCTTTATTATTGGTAATCTGTACTGTATCAGTGTCATCTGCGGAGATTTTCTTATTCGTTTCATCAGAATATGTATAGGTTGGATCATCATATCCGTAATTATCGGTATTTACATCACCAGTAGTATAATCAGACTCAACAACTGTGTATGTAACGCCTGACGGAATGCCAGTAAATGTAACAGTTTCATCGTTTGTCAGAGTAATCGTTGCTGTAGCTGTACCATTACTCCAGTCTGTTGCTGCAATTGTTTTCTGTGCTGTGCCATCCGTATAGGAAATCACATTGTTTACTACCTTGCCTTCTTCGCTTGTGAAAGTCACGATAACATCGAATTCATCTGTCTTATCGCTCAGATTACCGGTAACCTGTTTGGATACTGCAAGAGAACCATAATCGAAGGTATTGATAATTGGAGCGTCGGAGCCACCAATCTTATCTCCATTGGAATTTTCAATCTCAGAAGTTACCCGTTTCTGTGTATGAGATTCATCTGCCCAGGAAACCATAGCATTTACTGTATAAGTTTCTGTGTTATAGGTAACACCCTGAGTAGTTCCAACTTTTTCTGTTACGGTATAAGTATACAGACCAACTTTTGCATCAGACAAATCACTATAATCTATCACAATGTTGTTACTGCCTGCTGCTTTGGAAACAGTGATAGTATCCGTACCTGGATTCGCTCCTGGTGTCACTGTAAATGTCAGTGCTTCTGCCGGTGTAACTGTGGCGTCTACACCTTTCGTAGTCTGATATTTTTTAGTAATTGTAGTCTTTGTAGTTCCTTCTGTTACTTTTCCTGGCGTTCCCTGTGCAAATACTGCTACGTTCATTGTCAGTGCCATGGTGAGCGCTACCGCGCCTGCTAACATTTTTTTCATTGTTCTCATAGTCTTTCCTCCTGTTTTGTGTTTTTTCTTGTTTTTATTTATGGTCATAAACGCTTTTTAAGCGCACCATACTGTGTCTGAGCAGATTCTTTTTTAGCAAATGTGCCTGTCACGGATTATCTGCTTTTTCGTTCACCGTCTACAGCTGCCTGCGGCGAAGGATGGTGATGACTTTGGCCTTTACATTTTCAAGGGAGATACTGCCGTATTCCCGGCTGTCTGTAGCCTGTGTCCGGTAGTCCCCCAGAATGAACACACATCCTTCCGGTACGGTGTATGGATATTCGATGCCGTCTTCCGGATAGGTGGGGAACAGAATCTCTCCGCCCTGTACCGTCCCGTTCACAAAGAGCGTTCCTGTGTCATCCATAGTGATCACATCCGTCTCGCGTCCCATAATCCGTCCCACATGGGTCTTACCGTCCGCTTCATAAACAACCACATCATCTTTGACATATTCTCCCTGCATACGGAAACCGATAATCAGGTCGCCGTCTTTTATGGCCGGAAACATGCCGTTGCCGGGCGCCTGCATGACCAGAAATACCTGGGTGAAAAGCAGGATTCCAATGACAGCCAGAGCTGCGATATCTGCGGCAAGCCGAATGTAGCCGCTTTTAATCTCTGCGGCGTTCCTCCGCCGGCGGATAATATGGGAGCAGGACGGAAGCTCCTCTGCCGGAGCTTGACCGGCAGGTATTTTTTCTGTCGCTTTCACTGCTCCACCTCTTTTTCCCGGTACATTTCCAGCAAAGCATCGTATCTCGCCCGCTCGGCGGTAAGGGCTGATTCATAAAGCCGATTCAGTTCTTCCAGCTTGCGCCAGAGATGAACTTCATCTACTCCGCCAAACATCTTTTTCTGAAAGCGTACTGTCCGGAACCATGCGAGTAATTTGTCATGCTCCGCATTTACCGATGGCGTTTCCGCTATCGCTTTCCTGCTGGCATCCGGCGAACCCTGTTTTGTCTCTGCCTGAGAATTTCGCTTTTTTTGTGTTTTTTCCATATGTTTTCCTGACATGTTGTCTCTTTCGTTTCTCTTTATTTCTGTTGTCTGTCGCTGTCAGTAAGGGAGCCTGCACATTTTTTTAGCCACGGCGACGGCGAAGAATCACTGCCGCTGCTGCGCCTCCCGCCACAAGGGCAAGCATAAGGATGTACGGCAGGTTGTCCATACGGATACCAACGTCAACGATGGCTTCTTTCTCATTGGTAAATGTAATCGTCATCGGCTCATTTATGACGGTCACGGTGCAGGAACTGTTTGTGCCATCTGAGGTTATCTCACTGTCTGACAGTTCAGCACTTCCCTGCTTAATGCTTACCAAATCATAATCATCCCGGTTCTCGCTGATGGTTACCTGCGTGCCGACTGGTAAGTCATTTAATGTTTTACTGTCGTTATGGCTTAATGAAAAGTTCTCAGTTTTCTGTGTTCCATCGCTGCTCAGCCAGCTGGCGGTAAATGCAAATTTTTTATCGTAATCGCTCAGGTTACCGGTGACAAGCTTCTTAACCTCAATGCTGGAAGTGTTCTTCTCGTAAGAGTTGGTAATGGCAATCTCCGGGTTGCTGGCCTCGGTGACATCGTAGCTCAGAGAAGCGACATGCTTCCAATCGCTTGTTTGACCAATGATGATTTGACCGTTTGCTTCATCATATCTAAATATCTTCCCATCAATGGAATATTCCTGGCCATCTTCTGAAACGCTATAAAACTGTACCGGTTCATGCCAACTTCCATATGTCGTCACTTTGGCTGTTACCGCAGCTCTCACAGACGCAGATAATGGTTCTGAGGAAATCACAATGCATCCACTCGATCCCGTCAGCGCCGCTGCGAACAGAAAATTCTTATTTCCTTCTACGCCAACCGGCCACTCTGTTTTACTGCATGTGTTTTCATACTCTTCTTCATTAATCGTTACATCCGAAGCTTTTACGGTAACATTGTCACCGATGCCTGTCGTTGTAACAGTGTAGTCAGCAATCTCTTGATTATCTTCGCTGACGGTATATTGGCCAGTTCCAACTCCACTGATCTTCCAACGCCAGACAATGGAACCATCGTCATTGATCGTCTCGCTCCAATTGTAGTTGCTCTTCGTTAATGTATAATTCTGTCCACTGCCCGACACCGTAATCTGGAAATTATCCGGAATCTGTTCTTCAGTGATACCAGTGAACTTCTTCTCAACGATGATAAAGTTCTCATCCTCTCCAATCGTAGGAGCCTGCTTGCGATTGGTGACAACAATTGTACGGTTGTCGTTCGTTGTTTGGACAGTCATCGTTCTTGTGTCACCGGTTGTCTCAGTCGCTTCAATGGTTTCGCCACTATATTCCGCTGATGTATCATAACCACTGGCATTCGTCTCTGTCAGTGTAAGCTCTGCGCCGACCGGGACATTTGCTATGGTTCCTGTTTCATCGTCACTCAGATTCAGTGTTGTCGTCTGAGACTCTCCCGAGGCATCTGTATACTCACAGTTAAATGTAAACTCCCTCGTGGCATCTTCCTGAGTAGTTCCTATTACCTGTTTTTCAACCGTGATATCCTGTGTTTCCGGAATATACCGGGCGTAGAAGGTGGTATTTTCATTGATCTTATAGTTTTCGTCGTTAAAATCTACCTTTGTTGTACAGGTTTCATCCGTATACCAGCCATCGAAAGTGTAGGTGATGCCGTTTACTACTTTATTCTCTGAATAAGGATATCCTTCTATAGGTTTTCCGCTTGTATCCAGGGCTTTATCTTTATCCGGACGTTTAAGATCACTTGCCTTGTATCCGGCGTTTACCCGAGTAGCAAAATGTTCATCTGGAATAAACCATTCTTCCCCTGCATCTTTCAAAGCAAAGTTTACCGTGTAAACATTCTCTTCATTTAAAGTCACTATGCCGTCCAGATGGAATGTAGGTGTTTTATCAGAAACTGTCGGGTTCCACTGATTATTGCCCGCATTGGCTCCAGAAGCAACAATAACTCGTATCCAGTCTATGGTGTAGTAGCCTTCCTTCATTTTCTCCTCTTCTGTCTCTGCGTATTGGTATATTTTTTCTACACCGCCCTCTACGACACGGATATCTGGATATGGTCTATTATTTTTGTCTGTATCAACAATTACAGCACCGGTACTGCCATCTCCAGGATCTATAATTTCTGAATTATTATAGGAAGATGGCGGAAGAACATTGGAAATGGTTCCAACACCCATACCGTTCCAAGTCTGATCCGGAGTTCCCGTTGAATTCAACGTTTTTCCCGGAATCAGGGTATACATGTACAGGTCATAGCATTGAGAAGAAGAAGCCTCGGTGACAGTGATGGTGTAGTATTCTATCTCCGTCCAAAACATTCCGGAATATATATGTTGTAATCTTATTTCTCCCGCTTTTTCACCTATCACAGTTACTGACTGACTATTTTGACTTGTCAGAGTAACTCTTCCGTCTCCTGATATAACAGACCACGAATGGGAATTGAAAATATTCCCGCCTCCCACTAATTCAATCGTCTCGCCTACTTTAACTATTCCCGGCCCGCTGATAGCCAACGGTGAGATTCCGGTATTGAGTGAAAGCTGCGGCTGTACATTTGTAACATTTTCTTTTTTCTGCGCTACGTCGTCCGAAGTGTCGGCAATGTCGGAAGAGTCCGCAGCTTCTGACTTTTCGTCTGTCACATTTTCTGTGTCATTCTTCTCCTTGTCAGATTCCTCTTCTGACTTTTCCGTATCGTCTTCCGCTACATCTTCTTTTTTCACGTCGGAAGATTCTGACGTTTCTGATACCTCTGTCTTGTCCGTTTCAGAAGCAACATTTTCTGACTGGTCGGCAGATACATTTTCTTTGTCGGTATCTGTCTCGTCCGCTTCCTCGCTGTCTTCCACTGAGGTTTCCGCGTCAGTTTCTTCCTCGTTGACAACGTCCTCTTTTTCGGATGAATCGTTTTCGTCTGGCACAGTCTCTTCTGTGTCTTCTCCGATGTCGCCGCTGTTCTGATCATCGGCTTTGCCCTGTTCTTCCGATTCCACCGTCTCCGTCTCTTCGATATCGGTCTCTTTGGTCTCATCGGATTTCTCGTCCAGCTGCTTCGCTTCCTCTGGCTCTTCGTTCTCCTGCCAGCCTGCATACAGTTTTACGGTCTTATCTTCCGTCACTGTCTGCCTGGAGAAGTCTGTAAATTTGGAGCCGCCGTCCTTTTCTGTGTACCAGCCCTTAAAAGTACTTCCGTCTTTTTGGGGCTCTGATGGTTCTTTGAGCGTCTCGCCGTCTTTTACGGTCTGGCTGTCGTGCAGGCTGCCGTCTGCGTAGAATTCATAGGTGGCGACTGCCACCGCTTTGCCTGACGCTTCACCATCTGTCTTTCCTCCCGCATTTTCCGCAAAGGCGGGGAGGAAGACGGTGCAGACCATGATAAAAGCGATGAGCATTGACAGATATCGCTTATACCGTCCGCGTTTTCCAGATGAATGAATCATACCTCTAACCCTCCTTATCGTTTTGTACATGGGGGCTGCCTGTTGGAAAATGTTCAAATCTTTTCCTGTTTCTTAGCAATAATTTTCTGATTTTTGGTTATGATAAGAATACGGCGCCTCCAAATGGCTTTTCACAGAGCTGAAAGCTCTGCGAAATATCTTTTCATTTCCCTAAGGCATACTCATTTTTCTATCATTTGACGGCGATAACGCTCTACTATTTGTTCATCAAATAGTTTTAATATCTCACAGGGAGCTTTTCCATATTTTTGCGTTTGAGTTCTAAAGAAGAATGTACATAACGTTCCAGGGTAATCTTTGGGCTGGAATGCCCAAGAATTTCCGACAGGCTTTTTATCTCAAAACCCACCTCCACACAGCGTGTAGCAAAACTATGCCGCAGTGTATGGAAATGCACACCGGTCAGACCACATTCCCGCGTATAGCGCTCCATACGATACTGCAGTGTACGTGGCTCCATATATCGGTTTGCTCTTCCTGTTAAAATGTACGCATCCGGATCAGGCTTTCTCCATTGTTCACAAAGTTGTGCTGTCTCTTCATTCAGAGGGATTATGCGGGCAGATTTGTTACTCTTCGGGTAACTGATCAGTATTTTTGTTTTCCTGCCCTCCGTATTATTCTTATCCTGAAGGCGCTGCATAGTCTGCCTGACATAAATGACCTTTTTTTGTTCGGAAATATCTGCCCAGCGGAGAGCACAGATCTCCCCAATCCGCAATCCCGTTAGGAGAGCCAGCAGCACACCAAATTTACATGCATCCATTTCCTCAAAAAGATATTCTGTAAAATGTTTCTGCTCTTCCCATGAGAGCACTCGCATTTCCTTTTTTTCTGTTTTTGGATAGATCACTTCTATCGAGCGGAGGGATGGATTTTGCTTTAGCGTATAATTCAGAACAGCACGCAATACCGAAAGAATATCTTTTACCGTTTTCGGAGAAAGTTTCTCTTTATGCAGAAGCGAAAAACTGAATTCTTCCACTTTTATTTCCGTGAGCGCATCTACCGCATATCCTCCCAATGCAAGTTTCATATGCTTATTTAAAATTGTTTCATATTTCATATAAGTAGATTCTTTTACCTGGCTTCTCTTCAATAAGAGCCATTCGTCACAATACAGGGCAAATCTCTTTTTTCTTCCTGTTTCTTCCGTTGGAATCTGAAAAATCATAGCCGCCCGGGCTCTTGTCACTTTTTCTTTTGCCTCTTGATAAGTCTTTCCATAACAATATCCATACCGGGCAGTCCCCTCAGCGCCATAACTTCGGATATACCTGGCTTCCCACCGTCCATCTTTTCTTTTGTAAATATTTTCTCCTTTTTTGCTCATAGCACGTACCTCCTTTTTGGCCGCCGCGATATCCTTTTTGCCCTCGCGCCAAAAACTCTTCTGACGGCAATTTTGACGGCAATGATATTCCGACGGAAATACTATTCTTTTGTTTTTCATTTAAATTTGTCTTTAAATGCATTTTCAACTGAATATTTATTGTGAAGCTGTATATTTATCTATTTTTTTACTTGTATAATTAATAAAATAGTGATAAAATTATCTGCATAGAGCTTTCAGCTCTACGAAATATTTATATATTTCATTATACTTTTTCGCAAAAAAAAAGCCAGCTAACAAGACTTTATCTCTTGCTAACTGGCTGATTTTTTACTTATATAAATTTAATCTGTACGTGTTATAGCTATACCTTTTCTTTTGATTACACTTTCGACAACCATTTTTCTACTTTCTCTACTGGTATATCCACAATTTCAGATATGGTTGCTGCATCATATCCCATATGATACAGACGCAACGCTGTCTCCTGTGCTTGCTTAAGTTCACCTTTGATTCTCCCCCGGGCTTCTACTTTCTCCATTATTTTCTTTCTGTGAATGGTATCGTCAAAGATCACTCCCTGCATGCTCATCACTTCCTCCTTCCTGCTGCTCAGGTATTCTTTTAGTATGTCGTGTTCTATACAGTATGCCAGCAGTTTTTCCGCTGTCTCTCTTGTCCTGCCGTATGTCTTGTAAAAGTGGCTGGCCTGTTCCGTAAAGGCTACGTACTGGCTCAGGATATCTCCTTCGTTTTCTCCATTATAGAGCATCCGGATGACCAGTTCAATGTTTTTGCACCTGCCGTGGAAAAGATCTTCCGACAGGCGCAGGATCTCCGGTCTTTTCTTCCGGCTGCCGGTATATACGACATAGAATTCCGGTACCGGCAGGTTCAGTTCTCTGCTGGAAAATACGTCCAGTTCTTCCCGTGCGATATAATTCTTCCAGGTCTCCGCCAGATAGATGAACATGCGGACGAGGATGTTCACGCTCCAGGTCGTCTGGGCCTCGATAAGGATCAGGTACCGCCCTCCTATGTACATCCCCAGGTCGTTCCGGATCCCGTTGGTGATTTCCCGGATGATCGTCAGGTATGTGATATCTTTTTCGGTGGTCTCTGTGTCTTCCGGGTGCAGGACCCGGTAGAGCTGCAGCCCGTACCGGGGGTCAGAGAACAGATGCCGGAACACGCTGTCTTTGATCGTATGTTTTGGCGTCGCCTCATCTTCGAGATCCGCAGGTCCGGACGGCTCTTCGCCGCCTGTGGTAACGTGCTTTGATGTCGCTTCTTTTTCCATTTTTATCGATGTGGTGTTTTGGGATTCTTTTTTCTCGTGGCTGTTCTTTCGGGAACGCCGCTGAGTCAAGAGCATCACCTCACATCATATAAGATCACAATTGCAATTGTAATTCTATTATATGTAAAATAATGTCATATTTCAAGATAAAAATAGAAATTTGTTCTATTTTTCGTTTTTTTGTCGGAAATATACTCCGTGAGGTAGTGGAGGAATTCCAGTGCGCTCCGGTAGGAAGCTTTTTTCTTTCCTGCCTGCAGGATGCCCTGCCAGCTCCCGTAGCGGCGGAAGCGGGTCTCCACGTAGACGGACGGGCTGCCGCCGGTAGCAATCTTGTCATGGAACTGCTGTGCGGCGTCTTCGCTGTAGTTCCAGCCCGCATCGCTCTCCAGCGGGGTTCCTTTCCAGTGTTCTACGTCGTTCCAGCAGCGGGTCTGGAGCTCTGCCTGGGGGTAGTCCAGCAGGTCGTAGATGCGGTCCATCTTCATCATCAGGTCGCCGAGGCCACAAAAGGAGATGCCGTGGGGGATGTGGATGTTAAAGATCTCTCCTTCCGGGACCAGGTCATATTTCCGGAAGGTGATGATGAGGACGGAGGTGCGCCAGGTGCGGCTGTAGACGGGGTGGGTGAAACTTTTCGGCTGTTCTTTTGTTGTCTGTGTTTTTATCATTGGATTTTTTCCTTTCAAAAAAACCGGCGGTCAGAACGTAGCCCGACCTGCCGGTTATGATATTTCTTTTTTATGCTGATTTTCTTCTTTTTCTGCGTCCTGCCAACAGGAACAGAGCGCAGCACAGAAGAGATGCTGCCATCAGACCACTGTACAGGTAAATCTGGCTGGTATCTCCGGTTTTGGCTGCTCTGGAGGAACTGCTGCTTCCGGAAGAACCCGGGTCAGAACTACTGTTGCGATCACTTCTGCCGGCTCTGTCAGAGCCGGTGCCGGAACCGGTGTCGCCGCCGCTCTTGCCATCATTTCCTCTGCCTGTATCCACCGTATTGCCGGCATTGTTGTCGACATTGTTGTCGGCGCCGCTTCCCGGCGCTGTCGGCGTGACAGCCGGAGCCTGTCCGTTGTCATACTGGTTATTAAAACTGATGGAATCTACTTTCTGATTGGAATCATTTTTTACCGCCCAGATCTCAGCCGCCAGGGTTCTCCCGCGTTGACAACGCGGACTGTCACCTGATAGGAAGCGCTGTCGTAGGTCATTCCTTTGGTCTGGCCTGCTGTCTGGCGAATTCGGTAAACATAGTCATCCGGCTCTGTGTATTCTATGGTTCCGAAGGATGCACTTCCGCTGCCGGTTATGACGAGGGACTGATCTGCAGGCAACGGAGCGCCTGCTGTCTCTGCTTCTATTGTAAATGTATAGTTTTCCTGCGGCGCCGTGTCTCCCGTTACATTTACCTGCATCGGAATGGTGATGGAACAGCGGTAAGCATCCGCCGTTTCCGCTGCCTGTACATTTCCTACCGGCAGAAATGTCACTGCCAGCAATATGAGCGTCAGAAGAGGAGCCGCCAGCAGGTTCTCCCATCTGCGTTTCTTTCTATTCATTTCTTATCAAGACACCTCCTTCTTCTGTCCGGCCTCCTTCATGTCCAGACACTTTTTCCAATGATGTGTGTTATTCTAATCTCCCGAACACAATGACCCGTCCATTCGTCTCTGCTTCCGCACAGGTGGACAGACCAATGATCCGGTCACTTTTTTTCACGCCTATATCCCGGTACTGCACTGCATTTTCTTCCAGATAGGATAAAAGTCCTGACACATCCTCCTGCTGCGCTTTCGGATTGTAAACTACCGTGTCTGTGGCGGAAGTCTGCATGCAGGCAAAGAGGGTAATCCCCTATGTCTCATCCGGAAGATACAGTGTGCCCGTGGTATGCGTATCAAAATAGTCTTTATTGACAAACTCGACAATATCCCCAAACATGGCGCCATTTGCCATGTGATGCCCGTACACAAGGCTGTACGGGTCGGAGAAATCCCGGCTGTTGACGCAGGAAAGGAAGATGGAACCGGGGAGAGCAAATTCTCCGTATACATCTTTGTTAATGTATTCCATGTCGTTCTCGCCCTGCACGACCGGATAGTCAATGTGCGTGTCATCGACCGTCAACCAGCCCACCACATCCAGATTGATCGCCATGAGCTCATCGAGAGTCGGATTCTCCTCCTGCCCGGGGATGGGCTTATACTCCAGGAGGTCATCGGAGATAAAAGCGCCGCGGGCAGTCACATAGGTATCCCAGAGACAGTACGCTCCGTAAAGGAACAGAATCAATGTCAGGATGCCTACGATGATGTTCAAAATCCGATTGCCGACACGAGCGGCCTGTGCTGCTATCTCCAAATGAGGTTCCTCCTTTGTGTAACGCATCCCGCCATCCGGGCAGGATGCTGCTTACGTATATCTACAGTTTGTATTCACTGTCAAAAGTTCAGTTAACCTGTCAGTCACTGTTTTTTAGTAATCCTCACGATTTCTTCTGCGAAGGAAGAGAACCGCCATGCCGCCTGCTAAAGCAACCATCAGAGCATAAGGGCCGTAGGTCATAGCAATACCGGTAGGAGCGGAAGCGTTTCTGGTGTTTGTTACTGTGATGTTTGTATCAGCAGAGATAGTTCCAGATACAGTACCATCTTTATCTGCAGTACCACTTCCAACTACGATTTCAGTATCATAACCATCCTGGTTTGCAGCAGTCTCGGTGATTGTATATGTATCACTTGCAGATAAACCGTAGATGGTAGCTGTATCATTATGTCCTAAAGCGATGGTAGCCTGTGTACCGCTTGTTAAAGTAATAGCTTTTTTTGTAGGATCACTAAATACTACCTGATACTGTTCACCTGTTGCTCCATTAATTGTAATCTGAAACTCAAAGTCAGCATCCAAATCACCCTGATCACCTTTTACTATTTTTTCCAGAGTGATATCATGAGTTGCACTGCCTGCACCATTATTTGTATAGTCGTTGGTGAATGTACCGTCTGCCTTTTCTGTTCCGTTTGCATTGGTAAATGTATAAGCATATACACCTGTTGTATTATTTACAAAGACATCAAAATATTTCTCACTCGTATCATATGTGATACCTTCATAGTCACCCTCTGTCTCTGTTACCACATAACGATATACGCCAGGATTATCTTTGCTAAATGCATCTTCATGGACAGTAAGATTCGTTGTTCCTACCGTTGTATTTATATTACTGGTTCCGTCTGTTAAGATTGGGGTTGATGTGATTGTACCCGCACCACTGGCAAATGTAACACCACCTTCTGGTCCTGCCGTAATTCCTTCCGGTAATGTTCCTGTTGCCGGTTCTACTGTAAAAGTAAATGATGTACTTGGAGTATATACATTTGCTTCCTTAGTGATCTTCTTAGTGATAGTGACATTCTGCTGGGGATTTGCCGTGCTTCCGCCACCTGTCGCATACACGTTTGCGCCGATCATTGCGGTCATCATTGTTCCTGCCATCATGGCTGCAAATAACTTTTTGGATAATCTTCCTGCATTTTTCTTCATGAATTTGTCCTCTCTTTCTTGTGTTTTGTTTGTGTGTTTTATAGCCTGGGGATGGTTGTCTCCCCTATCAAGCGAAACCGGATGGTTGTGTTTTGTTTTATCCGGTTTCGCCAGATAACGTTATGTAGTATGTGTGTTCCGATTCGGCTGCGTTTACAGTTCAGAACGCCGCAGGATGGTAATGACCTTCCCTTTTATCTCGCCGGACGCGATGGCTCCGTAGTAACGGCTGTCCCGTGCGCCCTGCCGGAAGTCTCCCAGGACGAAGACCTCTCCATCAGCGAGGGTGAGGGGATACGTCACATTTTCTCCCTCATAGGGATACGTGTCGTAGAAAATATTGTTTTCCATGACGATGCTGTCGTTGATGTGCAGTTCGCCATCTCCGGTGATCTCCACCGTGTCACCCTCATGAGCGATGACTCTGCCAACCCGCTGTTCTCTGTCTGCTTCGTAGACGATGACATCCTGACTGTTGTAATCGCGCTCCAGCCGGTAGTAGAGCATCAGGTCTCCCGCATTGATGCGCGGAAACATGTCTCCGTTTTTGACCGGGGCGATGCCGAAACATACGCCGAACATGAGCCACAGGAACAGAATCAGAATGATGAGCCGGAAGAAGAAGGATTTTATCTCTTCCTTATTTCTCCGCCGTCTTCTCTCCTCCGGGGAGAGTTCCCGCATCGGCGGCGTCTGCTGCCCTGCCGACTGCCCGGCGGCAGCGGAGACTGTCTGCTCTGTTTTCTGCGTCTGTTTTCGGGACTTTCGCCTAATCATGGGCTCCTGTCTTTCTGCGTCTCAGATAGAATCCGCCGGATGTCACCGCCAGAATCGCTGCCGCTCCCAGAAGAATCATCCAGGAATCACTGCCGCCGGAAAGTCCCATCGGTGGGTTGACCTGTTTCTCATTGGTGACAGTGATATACATACCGTCTGTTACGGTGACTGTATAATAGTCGTCACCGTCAGTATCAGTCAGTGACTGTGGTGTGGTATTTTTACTGTCCGTATAGGTAACTGTTGTGTCGTAGCCCTGCGCATCGGTTTCTTTAAATTTGAAGGTGGAGCCGATGGTTGCGGTGAAGGTTTTTGTCTGGTTATTTGATAATTTAATCTCGCCCTGATCTGCATCATCAATAGAGACATCAAAATCAAATTGTTGATCTTTATCTCCCATATTTCCGGTGACAACCTTCTTGAGGGTTACGGTCGTGGTGTTTTTGATAAAGTAAACTTTAAGCTCAGCTCCCGACCCGATATTTTCATAAACTAGCTCGGTTCTAGTTTCATCCACCACATATCCCGGATTATTATCCAGGAATGTGTTCACTTCGTCAGAATCCAAGTCCAAAATAATCGTAGTACCGGACGGCGCCTGATAACTCTCACTCCATGCAGGATCTGTTTCATCATCATCTTTGATAAATTGAACGGTATAAGTGATCTGATCTGCATCTGCAACTTCTTCCCAATGAGCTTTCAGCGTTAAAGTCTCTCCTGGGGTCTGACCGTTCTGTTCCATCGTCTCCAATACCGTTTTTAAATCCAGTACCTGATTCGGACGAATCTGAATGGAATTTCCGTCTCTGTCAACATATCCGTCTAACGTCCAGTATTGGAATGCATATTTATCTGTACTGTCTGTCGGAATGGTGCTGGAAACGATGATCTGGTTCTTGTCGACGATGTTGTACTGACCGTTATCGGGATCCGGGAGAGTCGGGTTTGTCTCACTTACTGACTCTGAAGGAATATTTCCTTTATCATAGGCTACGTTATATTCCCCAAGTTCCGCTTCGATACGGAGCAACGTAATAGAATTTCCATCCTGACTGCTGACACTGAACTTATACCAGCCTTCATTATCCGGTCCACTCACCTCGCTGAGATATTCAGATAAATCACCATTACTTCCTTCCCCAATACCGCCTGCCGTTCCATACGATACCTTAGGATTCACATAACCTGTATCCAGCCTGAAACGCATATCCTCGCCTAATAAGTAGTTTTTGCCTTTTTCGTAGGTCCAATCCTCATATCCTTGCCATGGAAACATTCCCGTTGAAATCCATTCTGTTTTTCCGGGTTCACCCACTCCAAACGGCTGTGACTGTTCCATGGTAGTCCAATCCTCTTCGTCCGGCTCTTTCCAAGATTCACCATCAGCTACCTGTCTATCATTAATCTGGAATTCCACACCAGTCAGCCGGTCAGCAATAATTTCCTGCCATGTGGTGCTGGAAAACAGGTTTCCACCGGTAATTGTGATATCTTCATAGCAATTAGAAACAGAAAGAGAATAGGTTCTTCTATCATAACTACCCGTTTCTTTAACTATGTCTTCTAGTGTCACTGTTACTACCGTTCCGCTTGGCAATATGGTTTCCGCACTGACCGGTTGAAAATCCGATCTGTAATTTCCATAAGGAAGATTCAGCTTTGTCCCATTAATCTGAAGACTGTCCAAAATCCAGCTTCGTCTATCACTTCCAGATCCCGTATTTGTTGTAAACCTCCAGATTTCATGTGATTCGGCACCTTCTATTTGATCTGCCTGAATGTTTGATAAATCTCTTCCAAAGTCTGCCCTTCCCCTTGCATATTCAGTCTCTATCCATAAACTTGCTTTAAAAGAATAAGCTGTACGCTTTGTCAATACTACCTTGACTGTCTGTGCTGCCTTGACATTTTTTATCTCATAAATTCCACTCAAAGTCAGTGTTGACGGCTCCCCTTTGGTTTCAATTACATTCGCACTATCCTCTTTGATGCCATACGTCGGCTCAACACCCAGTTTTCCCTGTTCAACTCCATTTACCAACACCGTCGCTGTATATCCTCTCGGAATATTTACACGGAATGCGTAGTCGTCCCCCTCTTTTACGGTCGTCGGGTGGTCGGTGCCGTAAATGTCATCGACATCTGTCGCATCACCCGGTTCTCCTCCCTGCACCTGATACTCAATCTCGTATGTACCCCGAGACACTTCATAGTGCAGTGTGATTTTTTCATTTTCACCTAAAACCATGGCCGCAAGACCAGTGGAGGAACCTTCTGTGGTGTAGAAAATGTACGTTTTATCTTCATGGGGCAGCATACCCACTGACTCTATTTCGATATCTCCTCCCTCTGTGCTGACAGTTGCATTGACAAAATCATATCCGGTAATATTTGGAACTGTCGCTGCGCTGATATTTCCAGTCTGCACAGTATAAGTTCGAGGAATATCTTCGGTATCTACCCCTGAAATTGTAAAGTAGGCTGATGAAATCTCTTCATTCGCGTCAAAAGCTTCTGCCGCTCCCATCCGTGATAACGCTTTTCTCGCTGCCTGCTCATAACTCTGTATATTTTCTTCGTCATCAGCAGCGTCTTTGTCCTCGCTGTCAGATTGGGAATCATCTTTGTCTTCATCTTCTGACTGTTCATCGGACTGAGTCAGCTTGCTCTCAGATATATCAATGCTGTTTTTTCCGTCTTCTTTATCAGTCTCGTCATCCTGTTTATCTGTCGACACCGTATCGGTCTTATCCGCATCTTCCGTCTCGTCCTGATCCGCTTCCGATACATTTTCTGTCTCGTCCGCTTCCTCGCTGTCTTCCTCGGATGTCTCATCCTCGGTTTCCTCTTCCTGATCAGTGTCTTCTTTCTTGGACGAATCACTTTCTTCTGATGCTGTCTCCTCGTCGGTGTCGCTACCATCCTGATCTTCGGTTTCACTTTGGTCTTCCGATTCCACCGTCTCCGTCTCTTCGATATCGGTCTCTTTGGTCTCATCGGATTTCTCGTCCAGCTGCTTCGCTTCCTCTGGCTCTTCGTTCTCCTGCCAGCCTGCATACAGTTTTACGGTCTTATCTTCCGTCACTGTCTGCCTGGAGAAGTCTGTAAATTTGGAGCCGCCGTCCTTTTCTGTGTACCAGCCCTTAAAAGTACTTCCGTCTTTTTGGGGCTCTGATGGTTCTTTGAGCGTCTCGCCGTCTTTTACGGTCTGGCTGTCGTGCAGGCTGCCGTCTGCGTAGAATTCATAGGTGGCGACTGCCACCGCTTTGCCTGACGCTTCACCATCTGTCTTTCCTCCCGCATTTTCCGCAAAGGCGGGGAGGAAGACGGTGCAGACCATGATAAAAGCGATGAGCATTGACAGATATCGCTTATACCGTCCGCGTTTTCCAGATGAATGAATCATACCTCTAACCCTCCTTATCGTTTTGTACATGGGGGCTGCCCTGCCAAAAATGCCAGCGTTTCATTTTCTCGTATTTAAAAAGCTGAGTTTTGGCTATAATAAGATACGGAGCCTCCAAATAGTTTTTCGCAGAGTTTGATACTCCGTGAATCTAAATAAATTTTCCCTTTATATATCAGACTCTTTCTATATTTCGACGGCGAACTCTGACGGCGTATACTTTTGCATTCTATCCAGTTTTTCCATATTCTCCCGCTTCAATTCCAAAGAAGAATGTACATAACGCTCCAAAGTGATCTTCGGGCTGGAATGCCCGAGAATTTCCGACAGACTCTTAATTTCAAAACCGGCTTCCACACAACGCGTAGCAAAACTATGCCGCAATGTGTGAAAATGCACTCCACAAAGACCACAATCTGTCGTATATTTTTCCAGACGATACTGAAGCGTGCGCGGTTCCATATAATGTTTCTCGTTTCCTGTCAGAACATACGCCGACGAATTCCCCACTTTACATTTTCTGCATAATGCTGTCATACTGTCACTCAGAGGAATGATTCGTGCAGACATACTGCTTTTCGGGTCACTGACAACGATCTTCGTCTTCCTTCCCTTAAGATCACTGGTATCCTTCAATCTCTGCATCGTCTGGCGCACCGTAACAGTCCGGTTGCACAGAGAAATATCCGACCAGCGCAGCGCGCAGATTTCCCCAATACGGATTCCTGTCATCAAATCCAGCATCACTCCAAGTTTACATGCATCCATCTCTTCAAACAAATACTGTATAAAACGCTGTTGCTCCTCCCACGACAGCACACGTATTTCCTTCCTGTCCTCTTTTGGATAAACAATCTCCACCGACGGCATAGAAGGATTCTGCTTCGCCGCATATTTGAGCACAGAATGAAGCAGCGCCAGAATATCACGCACCGTCTTCGGCGATAAATACATTTCATGAAGCAAATCATAGCTGAACTGTTCAACCAAAATCTCTGAAAATGTTTCCACATAATATCGTCCAAGACGAGGTCTGATATGTTTCTCCAACATCGTACTGTATTTTACATAAGTGGATTCCTTGACACTGCTCCTCTTCAAACGAAGCCACTCCTCACAGTAAGTGGCAAAACGTTTCCTTTTCCCCGTCTCCTGAAACGGCAAATGATTGATGATCGCCGCTTTCGCCCGATTCACTTTTTCCTTCGCTTCATAATAAGTCTTTCCATAACAATAGCCGTAACGAATTGCTCCGTCCGGCTTATATCCTCTTACGTATCTCGCTTCCCAGCGTCCATCTTTCCTCTTGTAAATATTTTCTCCTTTTTTACCCATAACGTCGTCTCCTTCCTGATTGTTGAAATGTATTTGCTGACGTCCAAAAACTGATGACAGACTTGACGGTGATTTTGACGGCGAAAATCTTTTCCTTCTTTTTTTGCGTCCTGACGAAGTGACTTGTATCCCTGATAAAGCAAATTCAAGTCGGTAAAGAAATAGTAAAAACTGTATAATTATTTGAAAAAGCGCTTGTATTATTCATAAAAAAGTGCTAGTATCGTATACATAGAGTATCAAAATCCGCGAAAAACTCAGTCCAGTTTCTTACAATTTTCATTTTTTAAACCACAGCAGATACAACATTTCGTATCTGCTGTTTTTTTTTGCGTGATACGCCCGACAAGCAGCCGCTACGCTTACATGAATCATCATTTACCAGACAACAAACATTTTTTATCTATGCTATATGTTTAAAACACACTCGCCAATCAGTTATAAACTGAATCGGAATTTTTTTACATTTTATGCTTTAAAAAAATCCTTCATAAATATAGAGATTTCCTATATAATGGACGTAACAGCTACAGATTCGGAGAAATGTTATGCAGGTCCGAATTTTGCCTGCGGACTCATGGTCGACTCTGAATGATACAAAACAGGAAGGAAGGTTATACCTCATGGAAAAGATATACACCGATACCTCTATGGACGCTGCAGAGCGGCTTCGCCGCCAGATGGCTTTCTGTCTGGAAATTGACAAAGAAAAATTTATCGGACGTCAGACCTATCTGTCTGACGGAGAACGAAAAGAAAATGACGCGGAACACGCCTGGCATATGGCGATCATGACGCTCTTGTTGAGCGAATATGCCAATGAAAAAATTGATGTACTGAAAACGATGGGAATGCTTCTGATTCATGATCTGGTAGAGATTGATGCCGGTGATACCTATGCTTATGATGAAGAAGGAAAGAAAACGCAGCGCGCCCGGGAGGAAGCCGCAGCCCAGAGGCTTTTCGGTATGCTGCCGGAAGATCAGGGCAGTCAGCTCCGCTCCTGGTGGGAAGAGTTTGATTCCGGCGACAGCCCGGAAGCCCGGTTTGCCCGCGCCATGGATCATATTCAACCGTTAATGCTTAATGCCGCCACCAACGGAAAGAGCTGGGAGGAACACGGGATTCATCTGTCGCAAATCTTAAATCGGAATCAGGAAACAGATAAAGGTTCCTCCCGTCTGTGGGAGTATGCCCGCGAGAATTTTATTGAACCGAATCTGAGAGCCGGAAGGATCATCAACGAATAAAAACGAACTATCTTATTACAACAAATCGCTGGCCAAAACGACCAGCGATTCTGCTTTTTTATTCCATTATATCTACACAGCCTCGTCCGGCATCTTGTAACCGGCTTCTTTCATACCTGCGAGGAATCTATCCTCTGTCACCTGCATCTCCTGCGCTCCTATGGCAACAGAAAGATTACCGGTGGAAACCAGATGATATAGTGTTTGCTCTCTGCCTTGTATGAGTCCTTGCTCTCTGCCTTGTATGAGCCCTTGCTCTCTGCCTTGTATGAGCCCTTGCTCTCTGCCTTGTATGAGCCCTTGCTCTATGCCTTGCTTTATTCCCTGCTCCCTTCCAAGACCAAGGCCTTGCTCTATGCCGCGTCTTATTCCTCTTTGCTCTAATCTTTCCGCGACATCACACATACTTATCCCCTCCTTTACACCGTCGGACAGGATACTCTCGTATCTGCTGTCCCCGGTCATCACTGATAATAACTTTAATACTTCATCCACGTGTCGGATCATGCGGGCGTCCTCCGGTATGTAGTCTTTGTTCTTTCGTTTTTGGACAAAGAAGTTCGCCACGATGCCAAAGTCACTTTCAAACTGCGCCAGCTGTTCTTCCGTCAGCCATGCAATGTCAAACACATGGATACGATAATCACTGACATAGGCGTCCAGATAGTCCGGGATATCCAGCAGTTCCTTGATGGAAAGGGGCTGGTCCCATCGTTTCTTTGTTCCAAAGTGGAGCACAAGAGTGATGACCGGTACCGGTTTTTGCGCCGGTTTTTTCTTCTTCCCCTTCTTTCTTTTCCTGCTATTCTCCTGCTTCTGCAGCTGCTGTCGATAGGCCGCCCCATCGTATCCGATGATGCGAAATGGCATATTTCTCTCGATGGCTGTCTGATTCTCCATGCCGAACAACGCCAGATGAATCTTTTGTTTCTTCCAGTATTTTGAGACATCTCTTTCCTGCTCGTGGAGCATGCCGTCATCCGCCTTGTACTGGGAATGTACGGCGTCGGGGATCAGATCCTTCCCCTGAATCTTACGCTGCCCTCCGAGAATCAAAACATTGATGATGTCCGCAAATACATCATTGTAATCTGCAAGTATCTTTTCAGATAAATCTTTTTGTCCCATATTCATTCCCCCTTCCGTAAATGTCCCGTGAAGATCAGGAGGAAATCCTTACAGAACTCCCTGCATGCATTACATTTGTATCATAGCACAGCAGAGAGGAAAAAGCTATGTTTTTTTACTTTTTTGTCAAAAAATATCATTTTTTGAGTATCTGACGATACATTGCCGTTAGAAATGGATTTGGTCGGTTTTCCGGGTTCTCGCCCTGCCGCCGACAGAAGTTTGTCAGAATTCCGTCACGGAATCTTGAAAGAACGTTCACAGGTTGTTCATACACTTCCTGTATAGTATAAATCACAAAACGAAAAACGTTTTGGACTCATAAATTTTTTCATACTTTTCTCTCTTTTGTTGTGGAGCCGTCATCCCGGATAGAGTATCCCGGATGGCGGCTCCATTTGGTTTATCATCCGAAGTTTCACCGATGCCTCTTCCTCTTCGGCGCAGCCAATACAAAAACCCCGTCAACTCAGTACATTATAAGCTTTTCAGCTTTGCCAGCAGGATTCGCTGAAATTCCGGCAGGTTGACCTGATCAAGCAGATAAACGGACTGCCGATTGCTTTCATCCGTACAGATGGTCCTCCCTCTCTCTGCTCCCCAGTCGCAGTCCACGTTTACCGTCACATTTCTTCCGCCAAAAAGCTCCGGGTTGGTAAGATAGAGAATCGTTACCGCATCGTGGATGGCAACCATATCTTCCTCGCCTTCGTGGCGGGTGGCGTCCAGATAAAAGCGAAGCATCTGACCGCAGGCGCGCTCCGCCCGGCGGCTGCTGCGGCAGAGTGTTTCAATCTGGCTGCCGTAGAGACCGCTTTTCAAGGTTACATCGAGGCCGCACATGACGATGGGAAGCCCTGCGGCAAAGACCATCTGCGCCGCTTCCGGATCCGCCCAGATGTTAAACTCCGCGGCAGGCGTCACATTTCCTCCCGAGGAAGAACCGCCCATCAGGACAATGCGTGCGATCTTTTTCTTCACCTCCGGAAATGTACGAAGCAGGAGGGCGATATTGGTCAGCGGTCCGGTGGGAACGAGGGTCACTCTCTCCCCATCCGGCAATGCCATCATGCGGGTATACATATAGAAGATTCCGCTTTCGGAAGTGACATTTTTTCCCGTTTCCGGCAATGCGCAGTTACCGAGACCGTCCGCTCCGTGAATATCCTCCGCCGGCTCCACCGGACGTACCAGCGGACCTCTCGCGCCGCGAACCACCGGCACATCATCCATGCCAAAAAACGCCGTCAGCTTCAATGCATTTCCTGTCACCCGGTCGCTGGTCTGATTACCCGCCACCGTGGAGACGCCAAGGAGATGCAACGCATCTCTGCTGGCTGCCGTCATGGCGAGGGCAACGGCGTCGTCAATGCCCGGGTCGCAGTCTATCCAGATGTTTATCTTATTATTTTTGTCATTCATAATTCCCATCTCCTTCTCCCATTGTGAGGGCAGCGCTGCTCGGATGACACTCGCCTTTATCCGTCCCAGGACTACAACCTGTGCATCCGCTTTCATCTGTCCCGGGACGGCGCCCCGCTGCCGTGCGCTATGCCCGTCCAAATTCCGCCAGTTCCAGTCCTTCGTTTCTCTCGAGCGTCATGCCGATGCTCCAGCTGTTGATAAACAGAAGCAGCGGACGGCCTTTCAGGTCTTTGATCTTCTTCATATCAGAAGTTCCTTTCAGCTTATCAAGGTCAATGTCCGGATTTTCTATCCAGCGGATGTATTCATACGGAAGTCCTTCCATGATGATCTCCACATTGTACTCGTGGTTCAGACGGTATTTGAGCACATCAAACTGCAGGGTTCCCACCACGCCGACAATGATCTCCTCCATACCGGTGTTAAACTCCTGGAAGATCTGGATTGCTCCCTCCTGGGCGATCTGGTTGATTCCCTTGATAAACTGCTTTCGCTTCATGGTGTTGACCTGCCGCACCCTTGCGAAATGCTCCGGCGCGAAAGTCGGGATGCCCTCAAAGGCAAACTTTTTATCCGAAGTAGTGAGCGTATCTCCAATGGAGAAAATGCCCGGATCAAAGATACCGATGATATCCCCGGCGTAAGCTTCCTCGATCATTTTTCTCTCGCTGGCCATCATCTGCTGCGGCTGCGCCAGCCGAACCTTTTTGCCTCCCTGCACATGGAAGGCGTCCATACCCGCCTCAAACTTGCCGGAGCAGATACGCATAAATGCGATACGGTCCCGGTGAGCCTTGTTCATATTTGCCTGAATCTTAAACACAAAAGCAGAGAACTCTTCCTCTTCGGCAGGGTCAATGATTCCCTGATCGGACATCCTCGGCAGCGGCGGCGTTGTCATGGCGAGGAAGTAATTTAAAAATGTCTCCACGCCAAAGTTCATGAGCGCCGATCCAAAGAATACAGGAGACAGTTTTCCCGCATCTACTTCACTCTGGTCAAACTCGGCGCTGGCGCCGTCCAGAAGTTCAATCTCCTCCTTAAGCACATCCAGCGCATCCTCCGATACATAAGAGGTCACATCCGGCGCATCGAGAGCCACCTCTTTCATCGTTCCCATGCGGGTACCCTTCATGGTATCCTCGAACAGGTCAATCACACCCTTTTCCCTGTCATAGACGCCGGCAAACTCTTTGCCGGAACCGATCGGCCAGTTGACCGGACAGGTCGGGATTCCCAGTTCCTTCTCGATCTCATCCAGCAGGTCGAAGGTATCCCTCGCCTCCCGGTCCATTTTGTTGATAAATGTAAAGATCGGGATATGGCGCATGGCACAGACCTTAAACAGCTTCCTCGTCTGCGCCTCCACACCCTTCGACGCGTCGATGACCATGACGGCGGAATCCGCCGCCATCAGCGTCCGGTACGTATCCTCGGAGAAATCCTGATGTCCCGGCGTATCGAGAATGTTGATACAGCAGCCGCCAAACTCAAACTGCAGCACCGAGGAAGTGACCGAGATACCTCTCTCCTTCTCGATATCCATCCAGTCGGATACGGCATGCTTTGCCGTCGCCTTACCCTTGACGGAACCCGCCTGATTGATGGCGCCGCCATACAGAAGGAACTTCTCCGTCAGCGTCGTCTTACCGGCGTCCGGGTGGGAAATGATGGCGAAGGTCCGCCGTTTCTTTATCTCATCTGTGATCATTTTATTCATGGTACATTTCCTTTCTCTATAACATCAAAAAAGGAACACCGTCTCCGGCGTTCCCCCTGAATCGGCAGAAACACATTCCTATTATATCTGCTTTTGGCAAAAAATCAATGTGTTCTGCCGTTTTTCTACTCTTCCAGCCCTATCGCTTCGTCAATCGGGATAGAGACGAGAATACCGTGAGCCGGCGTACGCAGCCCGCAGGAGTTAGTTATGGCCGCCATCACTTCCTGTTTTTTCTCTGTTGGAACAATGATCATCACAAATTCCTGTTCATCCTGCATGGCAATACCCAGGTGCTGGCTGGCTCGCTCCGAACTTCTTCTTCTTCCTTTCATGACGGTTCCTCCTCTGGCTCCGGCGTCTCTGGCCACATCAATCACGTCATCGCTGTAGCCGCCCGCCACAGAAACCCATATCATTGTATATCTTGCCTTTTGATGTATCTCACTCATATCTTTTCTCACCCTTTCTCCTATTTGTTCCGGTTCGACATCTCCCACCTCTTTGTCCAGAATCTTGCTGACACAACTCTGCAGTCCGGTCACCGGCAGACTGACAGCAATGCCGCCGCCTTTTCGCTTATAATACATGCGGCTGTTCATATGGGAAAACACTTCCCGCACCTTGTCTTTCGGAAGAACAGCAAGGGTGATCAGACGGGTCGAACCTCCCAGTCCGAATATATCCATAATCTCAGAAGGAGCGGTACCCTTACCGCGGCACTGATAAAATATCGGCAAATGCAGCTCATCCAATATTTTCTCCAGCTTTTTTCCATCCTTAACATCCGTAATGGAAATCAGCATACGCGGAAAAAAATGTCTGCCTTCCTGTAACCTACTCATTCTTTTTCCTCCTCAAACTCTACAACAATATCATCCGATAAATCTTCCGGCAGTGCCGGCACTGTTCTGGATTTATGTGCATAAATCACACCCATCAGCTGTACCGCGATCAGCGGCGCCAGGGCTACCAGAGCGACAATTCCAAAGGCGTCTGTCACCACATTTCCTCCGATGGCAGTGCTGGCGCCCATAGCCAGGGGCAGTAAAAAGGTGGAAGTCATGGGACCGCTGGCAACGCCGCCGGAGTCAAAGGCAATACCGACAAAGACCTTCGGCACAAACCTGCTGAGCAGCAGAGCGATCATATAGCCGGGAATAATTACCCAGTAAATATTAATTCCCGTCAGTACCCGCACCATGGCAAGCGCCACTGCACCGGCCACACCGACAGACAGCGCTGTATTCATCATATTTCGGGAAACCGCGCCTCCCGTGAGATCCTCCACCTGCTCATTAAGCACCTGTACCGCCGGCTCCGCCTTTACGATATAGTAGCCAATGATAATTCCGATCGGAATCAGAATCCATTTAAACGCGCTTCCTGACAAACCGGTTCCAAGAAGATTACCAACCGGGGCAAACCCAATATTTACTCCGGTCAGAAACAGAATCAGTCCGACAATCGTATACACAAAACCGATACCCATACGAAGCAATTGTCTCTTTCTGTAATTTTTTGTCAGTATCTGAAATACCACCAGCACGCCTATTACCGGAAGCATACTACGAATTACCTCTTTTGTATAGTCCGGAAATGCTTCCACAAACTGGTAGACCACATCCCTCGTGGTAATGACCGGCGTAATCTCCACTGCTGTATACACTGCCTCTGTAGGATGATAAAAGATTCCTAAGAGAAGCACCATCATGATCGGTCCGATACTGCAGAGGGCAATCAGTCCAAAACTGTCTCCCTCGCCTTCCTTATCGCTTCTGGCCGCAGATAAACCGATACCGACCGCCATGATAAATGGAACCGTCATGGGACCTGTGGTTACACCGCCGGCGTCAAAGGCTACCGCAGTAAATTCAGATGGAGAAAAAAACGATAAAATAAATAACAGAACATACAGAATCATCAGCAGTCCGGAAAGACCGACCTGAAATAAAATACGAAGTACCGCTGCGGCAAGAAAGATACCGACGCCCACAGCAACCGTCCAGATCAACACGTTATTGGGGATGGAAGCCACCTGATTGGCCAGTACCTGCAGATCCGGCTCGGAAATCGTAATAATCGCTCCCATCAGAAAACATACCACAACAATCACAGACAGCCGTCTTCCTTTCACCAGCCTGCCACCGACACCCTGGCCAAGCGGAGTCATTGACATTTCGGCTCCCAGCTGAAAGAAACCCATACCGACGATCAACAGCACCGCTCCTGTCAGAAACAGCGCCAGCGTCCCAATTTCCATGGGAACCAGCGTCACACTCAAAAATAGTACAATGATTGTTATTGGCAATACACTCGACAAAGATTCTCTGATTTTTTCTTTTAACTTTTCATTCATAACAGAGGTCTGCCTTCCTCCCTTCTCTCAATTAGTTGTACAGATACTATCTGATCATACATCCAAGGGGTTTATGAGCTGCAATCATATTTATTCTACCATTTTAGTATGGTTTTGTAACCTTTTCCTTTTCTTTTTTATTTTCCTGAATTCTTTAAAATATTAAATAAGAAAAGCACCCGGATTCTCTCCGGATGCCGCCATCAGATTATTAATAATAGATTTCCGGCTCGTCCTCTTGCATAAATATCTTTACACAATACGCAACTAACCCTATCACAGAGGCTCCCGCCACAATCTTTAAAAGCAATTTCATAAGCCCTACCTCACTTTCTTCAAGCCATACATTATGGTTTCATCGCCTCTTTATTGTATCTCGATATCGCCAAAATGTGTCTGTCGATATCTCTACAATTTCGGTTATATTTTCTTACTGTTTTCGGTATTTTTGTGACAGACGGACATTATACCTACCCGTCTTGCGCGATCTCCACATGATTTGCGGACAAAACCTTCCGAACACCCTCCTGCACCCTCAGATAATCTTCCAGCAGAGAATCCAGATACTCGCTGCCCGCCTGCTCCAGATGATAGTAGACCCTCGTGAGCCGTTTCCCCGCCAGCTTCTTATAATCGCTCACATATCCCTTATCCGACAGTTTATAAAGAATCGGGTACAACGCGCCCTCTGTCACAGTGATCGCTCCGTCCGACTGCTCCCTGATCTTCTGGGTGATCTGATACCCATAGCAGTCCTCCACACGAAGAATCGATAATAACAATAATTCAATAGTTCCTTTTTTAAATGAATTTCTATTTGCCATGCCTCTATTCCCTTCCGTCATTTACTTTACAGCATCAATTCGGGAAAATCAATATTTTTTATCACAGGCAATCCCACAGCAAGATATGAAACAATCATGACAATTTACCGGAAGCGCTGCAATGAAGGGTGACGGTTTTGGTTTTACTTTGAGAAAATACTCCATCGACATATTGTTTTGCAGTCGCTGTTCCAATGGCATTTGCTCCACTTTTCTTTGCAGACGAAGAAACCATTTTCCAAGTTTTACTCGGACATGTGGTAGAAACTGTGGCACTGGTGCATTTTGCTATTTTTCCATTATATGCAAACTTTCCATGTACAGTAACCGACCACAATATTTTCCCTTTTCCGTTCTTATAATTTACCGTTTTACTTCCACTTTTCGTACTGCTTCTCGAAGTTAATGGAATCTCTTCCAACACAGTTTCAAAATATGTACCATCTTCCAAATACTCCACATCAACAAGCTGTCCTACTTCGTTTGCTTTCACATAAAAAACA